>Ga0265313_10000196_pt1 | contig 64798 bp, 53 predicted proteins | sample 4123metaG_FD_203122 | JGI IMG/M metagenome (GOLD analysis project Ga0265313, IMG submission 203122) | Rhizosphere microbial communities from Carex aquatilis grown in University of Washington, Seatle, WA, United States - 4-1-23 metaG | ecosystem: Host-associated > Plants > Roots > Rhizosphere >... | reverse complement strand
CGCCAAACGATGTCGAACCTGCGAAGAAGCCGCGGCGCCCGGGTCGATTTCCGTGGGCGTCGCTGATCTGGCGCGTGTTCTTGAAGGACGTCTTGGAGTGCGCGCGATGCGCCGGACGAATGGATATCGTCGTCGCCGTCACCTCGCCAGCCAGCATCGTCCGGATCCTGGCGCACATGGGCCTGCCCAACGTGGTGCCTGCCGTCCACCCTCCGCGGCCGCCCCCGCAAACAGAGCTGCCGTTCGATGCCTGCGGGTTCGGGCCAGACCCACCGGCGCCGGACGAATTCGACGCTTGATCTCAAGCCCGGATCCGCGCCAAGCTACCGCGACGCTGCTTCGTCACGGGAAAGGGGGCCCCTTGGGCGCGACGGGGTTCCGTCCTTGTGTTCCCCCGCGAAGCGCGGGGGGAGGGGCCGGATCGAGGCCGCGAAAGTGGACGTAAGATTTCTTATCGGCGAAAAATGTCGGGGTGGAAAGGGCGCTTGAACGCACTGTCCCCTCGATGGCCTCGCGAATGTTCGCGAGCGCTTCGTCGTGCGTCTTGCCTTGGCTGATGCAGCCAGGAATCCACAGATCGACTAATCGCCGGCGGGCAACGATCGCGGTGGCAGGTCGGGGCCGGAATGATGGAGTCGCTCCAACAGAAGTAACCCGACGCCGGCCGAGGCCGTCACGCCGCCTGCGAGGTGATCGTCGTCCAGCGATTGCGGTCAGCGATCTCCCGGTTGATCGCTACGCGGTCGCTCCCGCTCTTGGCATCGGCCGATGTGGCAAGCCGCCCGATCAGTCTGCGTCACGGCACCCTGACGGCACTCAAACCTCTGCAACACCGACGCCGGGTGCGGCGGAGTCATTCGACGGCCCGGTCACTGAGAGAGAGCGCGCGTTGGACCAACTGAACACACGTCGAGCCCTCGCCGACTGCGGACGCGACCCGCTTGACACTGCCGGAGCGTACGTCCCCCACGGCAAAGACGCGGGGACGATTGGTCTCGAAGATGTATGGATTGCGCGGAAGAGGCCATTTGGCTCGCGACAGATCATCGGGGGCGAGGTCGGCCCCGGTCTTGACGAAACCCTTCCTGTCGAGCGCGACGCACCCTTCGAGCCAGTCAGTATGCGGTTCGGCGCCTGTCATGACGAAGACGTGCGAGGTCGCCTGCGTTCCGGTCGTGCCGCTAGGCCCTCGCCATCGGATCGCGCGGAGCTGCTCATCCCCTTCGAACCCACTGACCTCCGTGTGCGGTCGCAGTGTGATGTTCGGATTCTCCTCGATGCGCCTAATCAGATACCGCGACATCGAGTCGGAGAGGCCGGACCCGCGGATGAATATGTGGACGTGTCGGGCGCGGCTCGCGAGGAAGACGGCGGCCTGGCCGGCCGAGTTGGCTCCGCCGACGATGACGACTTCGTCACCGCGGCACAGCTCTCCCTCGCGGGCTGTCGCGCCATAATAGACGCCGACTCCCTCGAACCGGGCGAGGTCCGGTAGCGCGAGCTTCCGGTAGGTCACGCCAGTGGCGATGATGATCGCCCGGGAGCGCGCGGTCGAGCCATTCGACAGCCCAACCTCGAAGCCGACGTTCGCGTTGCACACGAAACGGGCGGCGGTACGTGCGACGGCGATCTCCGCGCCGAACTTCTGGGCCTGCGCCAACGCGCGCGCCGCGAGCTCCTGGCCCGAGATGCCCATGGGGAAGCCAAGGTAGTTCTCGATCTTCGAGCTCGTCCCGGCCTGACCTCCAGGGGAGTCGGTCTCGAGGACTAGGACGTCGAGCCCTTCGGATGCCGCGTATACGGCCGCCGCGAGTCCGGATGGTCCCGCGCCGACGATCAGCAGATCGCGGACGGCTCCGTCATCGTGCGTGGCGCTAAGACCCAAACAGTCAGCCACCTCTTCGTTGGTCGGGTTCTTGAGTACCGTCACCCCGCGACAAATGACGATGGGAACATCACCCACGCCGACATGGAAGCGATCCAGGAGGGCCTGGACCTCCGTGTCGTGGTCGACATCGAGGTAGGCAAAGGGATGGGTGTTCCGCGTGAAGAACTCTTGCAGTCGGAGGGTTCCAGCCGAGTGCGTCGAACCGATGAGCGTGGCATCGCCTAAACCGGTCGCCAGCAGGCCTATGCGCCGGAGGATGAACGTCCGCATGAACAGGTCGCTCAGATCCGTGTCCCCTTGCACGACGCGGCGTAGCGCCTCGGCATCGAGAGCCAGCACTTCACCGTCCTCGCGCACCCGGGCACGTACGAGCGCGCGGTGCCCAGAAAGCACACTCACCTCACCCGTGAACTCGCCCGCCGTGAGCGCCGTGACCCGATCTTCGCGGGCGAGCCCGGACCTCACGATCTCGAGCACGCCCGAGAGAATGACGAAAACCTCAGCGTTCTCGTCTCCTCGATCGAACAGGATGTCCCCCGCACGCATGGGTCGACGCTTCGCGAAGGCGCCGATCCTCGCGATCTGCGCCTCGCTGAGCCTTGGCATTTCCTCGCCAGGTAGATCGTCGCCGACGGCGCCACCAGCGATCAAAACCACTCGCTTTCCTTCATCTTGTCCTCCAACGGATGCAAAACCTGGACACATGTCCGCTCCGCGATGATATGGCTACGCCGTCAACTGCAGCTCGCCACCAAGGGAGGGATAGTCGGTGTAACCGTGTTCGCCGCCGCCGTAGAACGTGCCTCGGTCCGGCCCGTTCAGCGGGGCGTTGGACTTCAGGCGAGCGACGAGGTCCGGATTGGCGAGGGCGAACGTCGCGACGCTCGCGAGGTCGGCCAGGCCGGCGTCGACGTCCATGGCGATGTTCTCCCGAGGGCGTTCGGGGCGGTTCACGATCAGCGACGTCGGCCAGTGGGGACGGATCCAACGCAGCAGCTCGTCGTCGTCCGCCTGGACGATGTGAAGGTAGGCGAGATCGAGACGCGCCAGCTCGACGACGAGCTCGTGGTAGAGCGGCTCCGTCGCGCCCTCGACGATGTCGTTCATTTTGTTGCCTGGAGAAATTCGCAGCCCAGTCCGGTCCGCGCCGATCTCTGCAGCGACCGCCGCCGCGACCTCGACGCCGAAGCGGACGCGATTCTCGATGCTCCCGCCGTAGCTATCCGTTCGGAGGTTGGCATTCTCGGACAGGAACTGGTGGATGAGGTAGCCGTTGGCCCCATGCAGCTCCACGCCGTCTGCGCCCGCGGCGATGGCCGCGCGCGCAGCGCGTCGGTAGTCGCGGATCGTCTCCGCGATCTCGTCCCGACCCAGCTCGCGCGGCTCGGGCAGCTCCTGCAGGCCCTTCGCGGTGAACATCTTTGCGATGGGCCTGACTGCCGACGGCGCGACGGGCTGGCGGTGGTGAGGTGTGTTGTCAGGATGCGAGACGCGCCCCACGTGCATCAGCTGGATGAACATGCGACCGCCCGCCGCGTGCACCCGGTCCGTGACCAGCCGCCAGCCCGCGATGTGCTCGTCTGTGTAGATCCCAGGCGTGAGGAGGTAGCCCTGTCCATCGTCGGAGGGCTGCGTCCCCTCGCTGACGATGAGCCCGACCGACGCTCGCTGCGCGTAATACAGGGCGTTGAGGTCGGTCGGCGTGCCCGAAGGCGTCGCGCGATCTCGGGTCATGGCCGCCATCGCGAGGCGGTTCGGCAGAGTCATTCTTCCGAGCACAACGGGCTCCCACACTCTTTCCATGTCGTTCACCATTCCTGATCCAGTCCACGTTCGAGCACGTTGGCGACGCTGACATCCGTGATGCGCAGCAGGATCACGGGCCCAGCAATTCAGTCCGATAGTTGGGCGCGAGCTCCGCAGCCTTCTTGATGAACAGCTGCTGGTCCTCCGGGGTGAGCTTCGGCGCGAGTGCCGTACGGCTCGCCAGCGGGGTCCCGAGGGCCAAGAAGAACTCCTCTTCGCCGGCGGGCGTGCACATGCAGAGCATGCGGGACGGCTTGCCCGAGATGTTCGTGAAGAAGTGGGGAGCATTGGCCGGGACGTTGACGGTCATGCCCGCCTTGACCAGCCGCTTTTCGCCACGAAAGGTGAGCTGGATCTCGCCGTCGAGGAGCGTGAACATCTCCTCGAAGTCGTGGCGATGGGGTCCGGGGCCGCCGCAGTGGGGCACGCTCATGTCGATCAGGCAGTAGCGACCTGCGGTCTGCGCGCCCGATAACAGGATCGTGTATACGTCCCCGACCAAGGCGACGTGTCGAAGCGAGGGATCGTCCGGATGGACCATGGAGAGCTGCCGGGTCAGATCGTCGGGTGGTATCGCCGGGCGCGTCTGAGGCGGCGTTCCTGCGTTCTCGGTCATGTTGTTCCTCCGGCCATGAGTGGTTGGTTCGCTTGATCACCGCGTGGCCTTTGCGAGACGGCGCTCAGCTTGTCCACCAGAAACGCGGCCATGATGTCCAGCGCCTGAGCCGCAGCATCGAGGCTTCCGACGCTCGACGGAAAGACATGCGTCATTCCCTCCCAGGCGTGAGCCGTCGCATCGACGCCCTCGGCGTGGGCACGCTCGGCGTAGCGCAGAGCGTCGTCCAGAAGGACCTCACTCGTGCCGACGTGGAGCTGAATCGGGGGGAGGCCTGTCAGCCCTCCGTAGAGAGGCGAGGCGAGCGGATTGCGCGGATCCTCCGAGCGAAGATAGCTGGCGGCTGCCACGGCGAGCATTTCCCTCGTCACCATCGGATCGTCCTCGGCGCGGCCTTGAAGACTCGGCCCTGTCAACGCCAGGTCCGTCCACGGCGAAATGACGACGGCCCCCGACGGGCGGAGGCCGCTGCCGGCTACCGCCTCGGCATGTGCGATCGATAGCAGAACGAGGGCAAGGCCGCCTCCGGCGGAGTCGCCGACGATTGCGACTCGCTGTGCCCCCTGCTCAGCCAGACCGCGGTACACCGCTCTTGCATCGTCGACTGCGGCAGGGAAGGCATGCTCCGGCGCGAGTCTGTACTCGGCGACGAATGCCGCAGCTTTTGTGCGCGCGGCAATCTGGCCGACGAAATGTCGATGCGCGTGTGCCGAGCCGAGCACGTACGCTCCCCCGTGAAGGTGAAGCAGTGCGACGCCAGGGCGAGCGTCTCGCGGACGGCACCAAGTGCCTCGTACACCGCCAATCGTTCCGTCCTCGTAGCTCACGTCGGGAGCGTCGGGGGTGTGTTCCATCACCTCGTCGAACATGCCGCGAGCCTGAGGTCCGTCCATCTTTCCTTTGAGCGGAGCGAGCTGCTTTCGCAGCGCAGCAATGGTCGCCTCGTCTTTGCTGCTGAGGGCGTGACGGATCTCGACCGGAGCAGCGTGAATCGGTTTCATGTGCGGAGCTCCCTTCTCGTGCGCGACCCGGAGGGACCCGTGGGTCGCTTTTGCGCGAGCTCCTCGAAGTACGTGCGCAGCGTCCGCGGCTCGCGCGCGAGGATGGCGCGCAGGGTGAGCGAGTTGCCGAGGAGGCTGTGTGCGTCGTACCACTCGAACATCGGTTGCAGGGGAGACGGCTCGGAGCCGCGCGGTATCTGAGACTTCTCGGCTCGGATCGGCCGGCCCAACACCTCTCCGATCAGGGTGGCGACGTCCCTCCGGTCGAGGTTTCCCTCGGCGCACAGTTCGAAGGTCCCATTGATGAGCCGATCTTCGGTCAGCGCGATCGCCGCAACTTCGGCTACGTCGCGGTAATCGACCCGCGTGAAACGCGTATCGGTCGACCACGGCTCGCCAAGGACGCCTGTCTCCAGCACCGAGCGCCAACTTCGCGCGAAGTTCTGGAAGAACATCGTCGGATGCAAGAGGCAGAATTCCATGCCCGAATTGAGCAGCGCGTCCTCGACCGGGATCTTGGCGGTGTGATGGGGGAGCTCTCCGAGCGTCGGATGGATCAACGACGAGAAGACGAAGCGCCGGACGCCCGCCTCCTTCGCCGCGCTGACCACCGACCTGCCGACTTCCGCCTCATTGGGGAGCGCCGCGGGCGCGATGTAGAAGACCGCGTCGATGCCCTCGAGAGCCGCCGCCACGCTCGCCCGGTCCCGCAAGTCGCCCACCGTAACCTCGGCAGCCCCGAGCGAACGGGCATACGCAACCTTCGCGGGATCTTGCACGAGCCCCCGAACGCGGACGCCTCTTTGTTCCAGCTCAGGAACAATGAGGCTGGCGAACTGGCCTGCGGCGCCGACTGCGAGGACGAACGGTTTCTGTCTTGTGGTCATTTGGTCCCTGTTCTAGGGCAGGAGAATCGGCACCCCGCACCCAGACCAGAACCTAGGCATCAATTGCCAACACGCTACCAACCCGCCTCTGGACGCACCGTTCCCCTGGTGGAACACTGGGCCGTATGATCGATCTCAACGCCCTCCGCGTCTTCGAGAGAGTGGCGTCGCTGCAGAGCTTCTCGGCGGCCGCTCGCTCGCTCGGCTTGCCGAAGTCCAGCGTCAGCCGCTCCGTCGCACAGCTCGAGGCAGAGCTGGGCACGCGTCTCTTCCAGCGAACGAGTCGGGCAGTCGTCCTCACCGAATCGGGGATTGCCCTACGAGATCGCTGCGGCGATATTCTGGCGCGAGTCGACGAAACCGTGGAGTTCGTCGGCACTTTCGGTGGCAACCCTCGCGGCCTCCTGCGCGTCAGCGCTGGGATCGGTTTCGGTGTCAACGTACTCTCCGAGCTGCTTCCGGAGTTTCTTGCCCGCTACCCTGACGTCACCGTCTCCCTCGACTTGACGAGCCGGCCGGTGGACCTGATCGCGACCAGCACCGATGTCGCGATCCGTATGGGTCCGTTGCCGAGCTCGGAGCTGGTGGCCAAGCGCCTTGGAACAATTCACCGCTACCTGTGCGTCGCGCCCTCGTATTTCGCTAGAAAGAGTACACCTCGTACCATCGCCGAGCTGCGCGACCACGACGCGATCGAGCTACCAGGGAGCGAGGGCCGGCCGAGATGCTGGACCTTTTCAAAGCGGAACGGCGAGTCCAAAAGCGTAGAGCTTTCCCCTCGCATCACGGTGAATGACCCGCTCACGATCTATCGACTGGTCCTAAACGGAGCGGGCATAGGCGGCCTCTCGGCGTACCTGTGCGAGGCGGACATCGAGGCCGGTCGTCTCGTGCGGCTATTTCCCGAGTGGACGCTTCCATCCGTGGAGGTCAATGCCGTGTTCCCGAGCAACCGCGAGCTGTCGCCCACGGTGCGAGCGTTCGTCGATTTCCTCAAGAGCGCCTCGGGACCGAGCGTGTCTTGGCAGAGTGACCTCGTGGACAATGGGGCATGATCAGACAACGCCCCGAAGAGCCACCCCGTCGCACCGCTCAGGCGCCGGGCGCTCCGGATCTAGCGCCCGCGTCATGGCGGAATCAGTGCCCGGATCCCTCCGGCGCCTGCATCGGGTTGGGCCCAAGTTGGGGCCATTCGTGTCCTCCCCAGGCGGACAACCGGGCCAGCTCCTCCCGCTGACCCCGGCTTTTTCCCGTGAATATCGCCAAACCGCCGCCGGGAGCGGCTGCCATGGCGGTGGGGGCAGGGAGGGGGCTCGCGGTTGTCATGATAAATTGGTTTTCGTGAGTCGGACCGAAGAAGGCGGGGAGCGCGAGCGAGCCGCCGCGTGAGGGCGCATCCACGAAAGCCTGGTTGGATGAACCGCTTCGCGGCAGGCTCGACCGGCTATGCAAACGTCGTCGCGGAGCTGGGTCCTGCGGCCGGGTCCACGAGGAGGTCCTCTGCGACGTGCGGGTCGGCGGCGGGCACACGGGCAGGGGGATCTGGAGGAAGCGCGATGTTCTTGCGGCTGGGAGGACACAGATGGCAGGCTGCGGGCAAGGTCTCCCCGCAGCGGCACAGGCAGGTGATGATCGCCTTCCGACCGCCGGAGGCAAGCGGCGGCGCTTCCTCTGGGACCAAGCGGTTCCTATTTTCCCGGCAAAAACGGCGGGTCGAAGAGCGTCAGTGAGCGGAAAGCTCAATCTCGGCGTTTGACGCGTTCGGATTTCGGGCCTCAAATTCCCCGTCCCCCCCGGTCCAATCCAGTACGCCGAGCGCCTCTACGACACCATCGCTGTGGCGAACTTCTCGCCGATCTCGTTCCTCTCCTTCGGCAACGCGGTGACGAATGCGTGCCGTTCCGCAACGTGCCGCGCATGGCGGCCGAGCCGTTCACGCGCGTGGTCGGCGAGATGCTCAATTTGGAAGAGGAGGCCTAGGAGGCCGAGTTGCAGGATGCTGAAGTGGTCGAGACTCTGGTCGAAACTGAGCCCAGCGAACCCGTCGTTGGGAAGGCGGACGACCGTGTGCCGCCTGTGTCGGAGCCGTCGGTGCCAACCTCGGCCGAGGTCGCGACGGCAGCCGTGGAGAACGGGATCGCCACGCCACCGGCCGCGGCGGGAAAGCGTGGGCATCGGCAGGGCTGACGCCCACGCGCCATCGCCCGTCCCGTCAAGAAGCTACCGAGGAAGTTCCGGTAGACTGACAGGCGCCACGATGGCGCCGACGTCCTTTGCGACCAGCTCTCCCCAGTCGTGAAGCGCCTGCAGGACTTGCCGCAACGTCGTGCCCCGTGGCGACCACGCATACTCGGTCAGGCCGCGTTGATACTTCCGATGAACTCGAGGAGAGCCGTTGCAAGGTTCTCGGGCGCCTCCATGGCGGCGTAGTGTCCGACGCCATCGAGCAAAACTGAGCGAACTTCGGTTCTCGCAACCTGGGACATGGTGGCGACCGTAAATGGCCCTGCGCCGGCGCCCACCGCAAGCACCGGCACGGTCAGCCCGTGACTCTCGGCAAGAGCCTTGATTTCAGCTCCCTCGTTCAGCATCGATTGATACAGGCCAATTGCTCCGCGCCACCCGTCACGTCGCGAGTAGGTACGAACGAACTCTTCGATGTCGTCTTCGGAAATTGCTCCAGGGGTTGCGCTCATGGTTCGGAACGCAAACTGTCCCAGGAATTCGCGCTCGCGGCCCGCGAGCAGCATCTCTGGGATTCCGGGTGCGGCAAGAACGCCGATATGCCAGGCGCCCCCATGGGTAATATCGGCCAGGGCCTCCAAACCGAATCCCGGCAAGCCCATCTCGATCGCGGTCAAACTGAGCACGTCCTGCGGGTGTGTGGTTGCGAGCCGGAAGACGGTCGCTCCGCTGATGTCCTGCCCTGTCAGGTGGACCGGGCCAACCTCGAGCTGCTCGATGAGAAGGTGCAGGTCTTCGGCCGAAGTCTTGCTGCTGTACTCACCCGGCTTGTTCGCCGAGTCGCCGAAGCCACGCAGATCGACTGCGAAGACCCGGTGCTTCGCCGCGAGCAAAGGGATGAGCTTTCGAAAAGTCCACCAAGTCTCGGGAAAGCCGTGGACCAGAAGGATCGGCGAGCCGCTCTTTCCGGCAGCCACGTAGTGCAGGTCGGTTCCGTTGACCTTTGCGTGGTGATGGGTGATGCCAGCGACAGTGGGGCCCGGATCCGCGCCAAGCTACCGCGACGCTGCTTCGTCACGGGAAAGGGGGCCCCTTGGGCGCGACGGGGTTCCGTCCTTGTGTTCCCCCGCGAAGCGCGGGGGGAGGGGCCGGATCGAGGCCGCGAAAGTGGACGTAAGATTTCTTATCGGCGAAAAATGTCGGGGTGGAAAGGGCGCTTGAACGCACTGTCCCCCGGCGCCTGGCCGAGGCCCACTGTGCGCAAGCCGTGGCGCTGGCCCGCGAGCTGCGCCTCTCCGAGGGTGTGCTCGACGCCCTGGGCGGAATCTACGAGCGCTGGGACGGCAAGGGTGGCCCCCGGGGGCTGGCCGGCGAGCGAATCGGCGTGCTGGCGCGGGTGCTCAAGGTGGCCTACGCGATGGTGCTCCACGGCGCCATCGAAGGTCCGGCCGCCGGCGTGACGATGCTGCGGGCCCGCCGCGCCGGCGAGCTCGATCCCGCGATGGTCGATGCCATCCTGCCCCGAGCCCGGGAGCTCCTGGAGCGCATCCTCGTGGCCGGCCAGTGGGACCAGCTCCTCGGTTGCGAGCCGGCGCCGGTTCAGGGCGCCACAGCGGCGCGCATCGCCGAGGTGGCGGCCGCCTTCGCGACCTGCGTCGACCTCAAGTCACCCTTCTTGCTCGGGCACTCGCAGCGGGTGGCAGAGCTGTGCCAGGCCGCCGTGGCGGGCGACGGCGGGGGCGCCGAGGACCAGCTCCGGGCCCGGGTGGTGGGGCTGCTTCACGATCTCGGGCGCGCCAGCGTCCCCAATGGAATCTGGGACAAGACGGCCAGGCTCTCGCCGTTCGAGCGGCAGCGCATCGAGCGTCACGTCACCGAATCCGAGCGCATCCTGGCGCGCTCCCCGCTTCTGGCCACCTACGCGCCGGTGGTGGGCGCCCACCACGAGCGCGCCGACGGCAGCGGCTATCCGCGCCGGGCCCGGGTCGGCGAGCTCGACCCGCTGTCGCGGGTGCTGGCGGTGGCCGACGTGATGGCCGCGCTCGGCGAGGAGCGTCCGACCCGGCCGGCCTGCTCGAACGATCAGGTCGTGCGCACCCTGCTCGAGGAGGTCAAGGCCGGCCGGCTGGATCGCGACGCCGCCCACGCGGTCCTGCGCGCCGCGGGCGCCCGCGTGAAGCGCCGGGACTCGTTGCCATGCCAGCTCTCCGAGCGCGAGGTCGAGGTGCTGCTGTGGGTCGCGCGCGGCCTCACCAACCCGCAGATCGGCCGCAAGCTCTTCATCTCGCCGCGGACCGTGGGCCATCACCTCGCGCACATCTACGACAAGACGGACGCCCGGACCCGGGCCGCGGCGGCCCTGTTCGCCGTGCGCCACGGCCTGGTCGGCGCCACCGAAACCTCCGCGTCGCCCGAGCCGGCCGCCCCCCGGGGCGCACACGCAAAATAGGCCATTCGACCGATTCGCGCGGCGGCCGGGGCGGGTAGCTTGCCTCTCATCCTCGAGGTCAGGGTCAAGGTCGCGATGCACGCGACCCCCTCGATCGCGCCAGGAAAGGAGACCGTCATGTCCATCGAACCGTCCATCGAGAAGAGCAAGGCCACCGCCCGCCGTTGGTTCACCGACATCATCGCCCAAGGAAAGCTGTCGGTGGCCGACGAGATCTTCGCTCCGCACCACGTGGTCCATGATCCGCACGCGCCCCCGGGCGGCTGGGCCAACGGCCCGGAGAGCCTCAAGAAGATCGCCGCCCCGTTTCGCGCCGGCTTTCCCGATCTCGAGATCACCATCGAGGATCAGATCGCCGAGGGCGACAAGGTCGTCACGCGCTGGAGCGCGACCGGGACCAACGCGGGATCTCTGCATGGCATGCCCCCCACCGGCAAGACGGTGCGCGTGACCGGCGCCAACGTGGCGCGCCTGGCCGAAGGCAAGATCGTCGAGTCTTGGTTCAACTTCGACATGTTGACCTTGCTGCGCCAGCTCGGCGTGGTCCCGACGCCATGATAGCAACTGGGGATAGCAACTGGGGATAGCCACTGAGGATGGCCACCGAGTCTTCGATCTCGCCGATCCCCCTTAGGGACCCTTAGGGGGGCTCTGGTCGCCCCTCACGTACTCGGCCGACGGACCGCTGCGCCTGGGGCCGGCGAGGCCTCTCTCGGTGGGCGCCCGGGCAGCCGCGGCGCAGGAGAACGACCGACGCGTGCACCTTGCGCACCTGGCGTCTATCGGTCGATCACCTGGCCGGCCCTGGCTCGCCCCTGGCTCGCCTGATCGCCACTCCGCCGATCTGAGCCCCTCCACACCGATCCACCACTGGCCACCTCACGCCGTCGGATCTGGTATCTGACCCTGCCCGGGGCAAGCGGAAGCCTCCGAGCAGGAGCATGGCGAAATCGGCTCAGAGCGAGTCACAAGCATACGACAGGGCCTGGCCGGGACCACCAGGTATGTCTACGTTGAGCTGACCAAGTCTTGTCGTCGATTCAAGGAGGACACAATGAGCACCGGACAAACAGGCTCCGTCATCGCAAGGTCGAAGGGCCCCACTGTCGCTGGCATCACCCATCACCACGCAAAGGTCAACGGAACCGACCTGCACTACGTGGCTGCCGGAAAGAGCGGCTCCCCGATCCTTCTGGTCCACGGATTCCCCGAGACCTGGTGGACCTTTCGAAAGCTCATCCCTTTGCTCGCGGCGAAGCACCGGGTCTTCGCAGTCGATCTGCGTGGCTTCGGCGACTCGGCGAACACGCCAGGTGAGTACAGCAGCAAGACTTCGGCCGAAGACCTACACCTTCTCATCGAGCAGCTCGAGGTTGGCCCGGTCCACCTGACAGGGCAGGACATCAGCGGAGCGACCGTCTTCCGGCTCGCAACCACACACCCGCAGGACGTGCTCAGTTTGACCGCGATCGAGATGGGCTTGCCGGGATTCGGTTTGGAGGCGCTGGCCGATGTTACCCATGGGGGCGCCTGGCATATCGGTGTTCTTGCCGCACCCGGAATCCCAGAGATGCTGCTCGCGGGCCGCGAGCGCGAATTCCTCGGACAGTTTGCGTTCCGAACCATGAGCGCAACCCCTGGAGCAATTTCCGAAGACGACATCGAAGAGTTCGTCCGTACCTACTCGCGGCGTGACGGGTGGCGCGGAGCAATTGGCCTGTATCAGTCGATGCTGAAGGAGGGCGCTGAAATCAAGGCTCTTGCCGAGAATCACGGGCTGACCGTGCCGGTGCTTGCGGTGGGCGCCGGCGGAGGGCCCTTTACGGTCGGCACCATGTCCCAGGTTGCGAGGACCGAAGTTCGCTCAGTCTTGCTCGACGGCGTCGGACACTACGCCGCCATGGAGGCGCCCGAGAACCTTGCAACGGCTCTCCTCGAGTTCATCGGAAGTATCAACGCTGCCTGACCGAGTATGCGTCTTCGCAGGTACTTACAGAACAGAAACATTTCAAGGGAAGGCGGAACGTCAGCAGTTTCGCGCAGATGCATTTGAAACGGTTCCAAGATCAACGCTCGCCCCGCCGGGGCTCCTCTTCCTCTCGAGCGCTCCGGTGACGGGGCCTGCCATGACCATCCTTCGCTTGCGCTATCCTCGAACAGGTCATGTCCAAGCCAGCCCGCGCGCATCCCCTCGCCACGGTAGCCGACTTGCTCTTGCTTCCTGAGGCGACACGCTTTCATGAGGTCGTTGCGGGAGAGCTGGTGCAGAAGGTCGCACCGAGCGGTGAGCACGGGGCGGCCCAGGTGGCTCTCGGGGCAACCCTGTTTGGATCATTTTCGCGCCCGCCCGGCGGTCGCCTCCCCGGTGGGTGGTGGTTCGAATCCGAGGTTGAGATCGAATTCGAAACTCATGAGGTCTATCGTCCTGACGTGGTCGGCTGGCGCCGCGAGCGCTCTCCTCAACGACCCGGGGGCACTCCGATCCGTCTGCGCCCTGACTGGGTCTGCGAGATCCTGTCCGCGTCGAGCGCGAAAGACGATCAGTTCACCAAGTTCGAAACGTACCGGCGCAGCGGCATCCCACACTACTGGATCGCCGATCCGATGCAGTTGACCTTACGCGTCTTCCGCTGGACCTCCGAGGGGTACCTGGTCGCGCTCACCGCTCAGGCAGGGGATCGTGTGCGCGCGGAGCCGTTCGAGGCCATCGAGATCGAGGTGGGAGTGTTGTTCGGGCGAGATCCAGAGCCGTAGACAGAATGTGCTCGCGGACCACGAGCCGATCCGAACCGGTCGACCGACCGACCGGTCGGACGAGCCACGGCCGACCGACGGACCGGCTTTGTTGGCTTCGGTGATTTGGCCATCGGGTTGCATGTGGTACCTCCAAGCTTGGGCGTGTCCGGCATTTCGGGCGTACAAACATTCCCACTGAAAACCCGATGAACCGGAACAGTCCTGCCGCGATCCTGGTTCGCAAAGGCGACCAAGTGCCGCTGCGCAAAGGCTACGGCATGGCCGGGGTCGAGCTGGGGGTCCCATGCGACCCGAGATGATCTTCCGCATCGGCTCGATCACCAATCAGTTTACCGCGGCGGCCGTCATGATGTTGGTGGACGACGGCAAGGTGTCAAAGGACTGGTGTCGAGCAAGACGGCGGCAGCGGCGTCGCGAACGTTCATCGTCGTGATGAGCCGGGCTCGGCCAGAGGGTGCGACGAGGCGCCTCGCGGACGGCGAACCCGGGATCTGCCGGCGCTTCCGGCCACCGGCGCCGCCGCGAGCGCCTCTCCCGCCGGCGGCAGGCTGGCGGCCAGCCTCCGGGGAGCCTGGGCCCGGTAGCTCTCGTCGATCCACGCCTTGAAGAGCTCGACCGGCGGCCTCTCGCCGCTTGCAAGCTCGGCCGAGACCCAGCCGCTCTTCCCGAGCCCATAGGCGGTCGGCTTGGCGAAGGGCAGCAGCAGCGCCGCGAGGCCCGACGACGGCAGCTTGCAGGAGATGCGGAAGGGCTCTCCCTCGACGCTCAGGTACGCGAACGTCTTGTCGTTGACGGCCAGATCGAGGTGGCCAGGCCAGGGGCTCTTGGTGTGGGCGCCCGGGTACGCGAGCCCGAAAGCGCGCAGATCGGCCAGCGCGGAATCGGTCGGGCTCAGTGCTTTGCGACGGGGAATACGCGGGCGTTGCGAACCTGGTCGCGGCTCTTGTCGCGGATCTGGAGGTGCGCCCCGGCGCTGGGCACCTCGCGCGGCTCGCGCCACTGGCGGCTTCATGCCGAAAAGCTATCGCTCGGCCAATCCCGGCGCCAGGGTCTGGCAGCGCGATCATCACGATCGTCTGGTGCTTCCGATGCCGCCATGAAGCGGGCGGCGGATTTGCGGCGAGCGTCTGGCGGCACCGCCATCCTGATCGGACGTCTGCCCGTACAGCGTGTTCGAAGTCCGCCGCATCGACGACGCCGACTTCGGGCGGCTGTCGCTGCTCGGTCGCCTCAAGAGCGTCGCCCACAAACGCCAAACCGCGTATACGCCCACCGCCCACCAGTGCCACGCCTGCGGCCTGTGCGTGGCCGCCACGTCGTCGCCTCGTCTCTGGGCCACGAGTCGTTCTCGACATCCGTCGCCCACCACGCAAAACCCGAGGCAATCGCCGGGGCCTGACCGTGCTCGATGGGGGCAGATCGCCTCCTCACCTTGAAACTTCCAATCGTTTGAAACGTTTGGACCGCCAATCGCTTCAAACCGCCTTTCGAGAAAATAGGCCCTAACGAATGCGTGGAGCTGAACGGGATCGAACCGTCGGCCTCCTCAATGCCATTTCTTAGATTAGTCAGTGTTTACAGGTACTTACACAACGAAAACGTTTCAACGGCAGGCGAAACGTCAGCAATTTCGCTCAGATGCATTTGAAACGGTTCCAACATCAACGCTCGCCCCTGTGTATTCCAAAGTCGCAGGTTGAGTCCCCGGTACCGACGCGTAACTGGTACGCCCGCCGGGGAGACGATGAAGCGCCCGGGGCACGAGCCGGCTGACTGACTTGGAGCCACGGCCGTTTACGACGCGCCGCGCTGTGACCGCGTGGAGGAGGCCACGGACTCCTGGGCCGCACGCGATATTCCTGAGCCGGAAATATCTCTCCTAGACAGACTACAGGTGATAGATGGTGACACTCTTAGTCCAGTAAATGTTGTGCCATGTAGTTTCGTGGACTAATCTTATCATCGTGGCATCTGGCGGCATTTCCCTTTCGGGTCGCGCCGATCTCGCGCGAATCCTCGGTCGAGGAAGACGCGCGGTGACTGTCGATGACGCTGAATCAGCCCTGCAGGTGCCAGCTGCCGTCGCTGCTCAGAAGCTCGCCCGGTGGGCCAATTTGGGGTGGCTCAAGCGAGTGCGGCGGGGCCTGTACATCCCGGTACCCATCGAGGCGGAGCGCCCCGAGAGCTGGTCCGAGGATCCGGTGTTTTTGGCCGATCTCGTCTGGGGGCCCTGCTACTTCACGGGGTGGACCGCCGCCAGCCACTGGGGTCTGACGGAGCAGATCTTTCGCACCACCGTGTTGAAGTCGACTGGGCGCATCCGCTCGACCACGCTGCACCTGCTCGACCATGAGTACATCGTCGGGCACATCGCTCCCGATGGTATTTGGGGCGTCACCGCCGTCTGGCGACACGACCACCGCGTCCAGTTCGCCGACCCTGCTCGCACCGTGGTCGACGTTTTGGACCAGCCCCACCTGGCAGGTGGTATCCGCGGCGTCGGGGACTTCCTGGTGCGCTATCTGGAAGAGCACGACCCGAAGACCCTGATCGCCTACGGCGACCGGATCGGAAGCGGGGCGATTTTCAAACGGCTCGGCTACTTGCTCGAAACGCTGGCGTTGACTCACGCAGATCTCATCACGCAGGCACGAAGTCGCCTGTCGACGGGCATTTCGCTGCTGGAGCCGTCCGCACCGTCGTCGGGTCCGCGCGTTCCGCGTTGGGGGATTCGTGCCAACGCGCGCATCACCAAGGACGATCCTTCGTGATTCCGAAAGGCGAACTCCTCGCCCTTCGTGGCGAATGGAGCCTGAGCGAGGAGATCATCGAGAAGGACTACGTCCTCGGCTGGCTTCTGGCTGGCATCGCCGCCGAGCCGGCCCTTCGTGAACACTGGGTCTTCAAGGGCGGTACCGCCCTGCGGAAGTGCTACTTCGAGACCTACCGCTTCTCGGAGGACCTGGACTTCACTGTGTTACCTGGAGGGCCGGAAGAACCGTCGGACCTGGTGCCCATCCCCCAGCGCGTCTCCTCCTGGTTGATGGACACTTGCGGACTGCGCCTGACCGTCGACAAGGGGGCGTTTCGACGACGGAAGAACCGTCGAGGGAAGGACACGACCGAGGGAAAGTTGGCGTACAGCGGTCCGCGGCAGCCGCCCAACCTGCCCAAGGTGAAGCTGGACCTGACGAGCGACGAGCTGCTCGCCGATTCCTTGGTCGAGCGGCCGATCTCACATCCCTACTCCGATGCGCCGACCGTCGTCCCGCAGGTTCGCTGCTACTCGATCGCTGAGCTGCTGGCCGAGAAGCTCCGAGCACTCGTCGAGCGGTGTCGACCCCGCGCCCTTTACGACGTCATTCACCTCCACCGGCACCCCGATCTCTCACTGGCTGCACCCAAGGTCCGCGACCTCCTCGCGCGGAAATGCGCGTTTGCCAACGTGGTGCCGCCGACGCTGGCGTCCGTACACGCGTCACCGTTCCGGGCTGACCTGGAGCAGGAGTGGGGCAACATGCTCGCTCACCAACTCCCGGTGCTGCCACCGCTCGCCCAGTTCTGGCGCGGGCTCGACGGCCTGTTCGGGTGGCTCGAGGGTGCGGCTGAAATCACCGAGCCGACTCCGCGGCTCAACATCCCGGGCCCTCCGCTCGACACAGCGTGGCGCCCGTCGCCGACGATGACGAACTGGCGCTCCGGCGCGTCCATCGAGACCGTTCGCTTCGCGGGCGCCAATCGGTTGAAGGTGCGGCTCGACTACCGGGCCGAATCCGGTCGGCGGGGGCCACGTGTCGTGGAGCCGTACTCGCTCCGGCGAACCAAGGACGGGGATCTCTTGCTGTACGTCGTCAACGATCGGGGCGAGCCGCGCAGCTATCGCGTGGACCGCATCGCGAGAGCCGAAGCCACCAACGAGACATTCACGCCGAGATACCAGGTTGAGTTTTGATCGAGGTGCCGATGTTCCATGCCGGACCACCAGGATGGCATCTACCGTCGCAAGGGCCGAGCATAGGAAGTTCTGAAGGTGATCCATCTCCACTGGCGTCTTTCGGCGTCGCCTCATGTGCGGGTATATTGCGACCGCCCGCCGAAGCGCGGGGGGAGGGGCCGGATCGAGGCCGCGAAAGTGGACGTAAGATTTCTTATCGGCGAAAAATGTCGGGGTGGAAAGGGCGCTTGAACGCACTGTCCCCTGAAGGTGATCCATCTCCACTGGCGTCTTTCGGCGTCGCCTCATGTGCGGGTATATTGCGACCGCCCGCCTCGATCACGGTCGCACCCTTCGCAGGAACTGCCTCAGCAAACATGTCGAAAATCACGGTCGTCAATCCGCATCACTGGCTGAACGAGGATGGTTCGTTTCCCGAGGAATCTCGGGTCAGAAGCCGAATGATCCGCGTCGCGCAATGCATCGAATACGGCGGTACCTTGTGCATAGGGGAATCGCGCGACACGTTGTTGCCTTGCCGTTGCCGACCCGGTGGCATGGCCTGTCCGGGATTCATGATGGTGCTGAAGCAAAAAGACGATGCGATTCAATCCTTTTGCAGCGTTTGCACGCAGGACGAGTTCCTGATCTACGAGTGGGAAGACACGCCGTGGGCCCGGGGCCCCAGTGCTCCGATTCACGTTGACGCCCTGAAGAAGGCCGCCGGCATCAGCAGCAAGCCCCCGCGCGCGCCGAAGCCGACTGACCTCAAATTGATGCTGGCGCGCACCCTGACGCTGATTGGCTGTCCTTTGTCGGCCACGCAGGTATGCGATCTGGTCAGTACCAGTGACCATCCAACGATCGCGCTGGATGCGGTGATGGCCACGCTTCCTGGGCCACCGACAACGGGTGCCATCGAACGCTTTCTCCCAGTGCTCATGAACGTGTGGAACCAGACGCCGCGAAGCGGCCTCGCGGGACCATCACAAGGTCAGGCATACCGATGCAGCTCTTCTCCGCCCCAAGATCTGGGACGCAATAGACCGTGTCCCTGTGGCAGCGGGAAGAAATTCAAGCGTTGCTGCATTTCAAAAAGCCAGGCCAACTGAACGCCGTACGGACCCACGGTGGCGGGTCCGCCGAAGGGGGACCCGAGGGGCCGAACCACCGTAACCCAGCCACGAGCAGCGTAGTGGGGGGCTTTTAGTTCGGCCGAATTCGTGGGCGTGGCGCCCCCCTCCGGCGCGGTCGACGCGACGATCAGGTCGTAGATCAGGTCGCAGAGGGGGGCCCGAAGGACGCGCTCTCGAGGCCGAGGAGGGGGCCTCGAAATGCACCGGAGCGGATTACGAGCTCGGGGTGGGAACATAGGAGATTTAACCCAGGGTTTCCCCTTTCGAGGCCCCGAACAGCACGGCCGAAATCGTCCGTTGAATTGAAAACGACGAGCGGCGGCGTCAGTTCACAGTGGTGGCGGATCAAGCTGGGCTCGACGGGTACCGGGGCGGACGGTCGAGCTCGTGGTCGGGGAGGGCGGGGCCCTCGTCGTTCGGCGGAAAGAGCTGGCCCGGGAGAGATAGCGATCTCGGCCCAGCTCCGGGCCCTCGAGAGGGAAGGCCTGGGTCAAATCCCCTATCCGCCGGCGGTCCTACCGCCCCCATCGCCACCACCACCGACGGGATCAGCGAGGCCATTGTCTGGTACATGAGCGCCAGCAAGTTGATAGGGGTCGACCGCGACTCGGGCATGGTCATCTTCAACGGGGCCGCCGACGGGGACATCTGCGTCAACGTCCGGCAGTGGACCTCGCCCATTGCCGCGAAGGGACGAATCATCGCGGGCGGCGACGGTCACCTGTGTTCCTGGTCGGTTCACTGACACGATTGCCGCGGTGATTCCGCGTCATCCCCGCATGGATCCCCGCACCGGAGCCCGGGGAGGCGGGAACAATGGCGCGGGGGGCGGTAGACCGCATATGCTTCACCCCCGGAGGTCGAATGCGCGCAACACGAATCTTCCTGGGTATCCCCTACCTGTTCGGAGCTGCGGCGATGGCCTTGTTTTCGGGCTGCTCGAGTCGAGGCTCCGGCGCGGCAACCGGCGCCCGGGCGAAGAACGCCATCCCGGTGCTGGTGACGCCGCCTCCCCGTAATTCCGCCTACTGTGGCGGGGGGCGCTCCCTCGCCAACTATGGTCAAGCCATGATCGAGCTCGGAGCGGCGGACAAGGTGGCGGTGATTGATCTGGGCATCAAGACCTGGAGCTATCTGAATAAAAGCTCTCCGAAGCCGGCGAGCGGAGACACCGAGATGTTCTTCAAGGTCACCGGCACCACCCTCGACGGGACTCACTTTCAGGAAAACGGTGCGCGCATCATGGCGGGGTTCGTCGCCGATGGGGTGGGCGAAGCGAGCCTGGGCCTCGATGCTTTCCGTATCAACTGACGGTGTCAAACCAGTGACGACGACGGTGACGACGGCCGGGGCAAAAAAGTAGCGACCTTGAATCGAGGCGAATCATCGACGGAAGCCATCTCGGTCGTCTACATCGAGGACGATGAGCGCATCGCCCGGTTGATGGCGAAGTATCTCGAATCGCACGGGGTGATCGTCATCCTGGCGGTGGATGGGATCGAGGGCATCGCCGCCGTCAGGCGAGAGAGACCCTCGGTGGTGCTGCTCGACCTCATGCTCCCCGGCATGGACGGCATCGAGGTTTGCCGTCAAATCAGAGCGCATTCGAGCATACCCATCATCATGGTCACCGCGCGCGGGGAAGAGGCGGACCGGGTGATGGGGCTCGAAGGCGGCGCCGACGACTACGTGGTGAAACCGTATTCGTCGCGCGAAATTCTGGCTCGAATCCGCGCTCAGCATCGGCGGGCCATGGGCAAGGTCGGGCCCTCGGGCGGGGAAGTTTCGGTCTCCGGGCTACGGCTCGACATGCGGGCCATGAGCGCGACCCTCGACGACAAACCGCTCGCCCTCACCACCTACGAATTCATGCTGCTGCACGCCCTCGCTGAGCGGGCTGGTCGCGTTCTCAGCCGGGAGCAGCTGGTGGACCTGGTGCGCGGCAGCGCCGACGAGGCCTTCGAACGCAGCGTGGACGTGCACATCTCCCACATCCGTCAGAAGCTGAACGACGATTCGCGCAACCCCAAGCGGCTGAAGACGGTCCGCGGTGTGGGCTACTTGCTGGTGCTCGAGCCGTAACATGAAGCCATGAAGCCGCCGCCCTGGGTCTTGCAGCCTGCTTCGAAGCTGGCGTTACGTCTTTATCTCATCGGGGTGGTGCAGTTCGTGATCGTGATGAGCGGGATGGTCGGCATCATCACCTTCCGGGAGCGGCGCCCGTTTCCATTCGCCGACACCTTGAAGTTCGTCAGCGGCACCATCGCCGACAGCGGCGGAGATCCGCAGCAACTGGCGAAGGTCATGGCTCGCCTGCAGGCCGCACTGAGGTGTCCGGTTGCCATCTACGACGGCGCCGACCAGCTGGTGTCGCACGATCAATTCTCCCGGCCACCCGTCAACCGAAACCAATTGAAGTCCCTCCCCAGGGATCTGACCGCCTTGGTGCCCATGCCCGGCGGCGCGACCTGGTATCTCGTGTTGCTCGAAGCGCCGCTCGCGCCACCGCTGAAGGTCTTCTTGTACTGGGTCGCCTTCGTCTCCGTAGTAGTGGGCGCTTTTTCCGTCTTCATTGCCCGCAAGCTGGTGCGACCCCTCGCGCGCCTCGTGACGGCGGCCCACGATTTCGGCGCCGGTAAGCTCGAAGCGCGCGTGCGCATGGATCCTTCCGACGTCCTCGGGGAGGTGGCATCGGCGTTCGATCAGATGGCCGACCGGATGACCTATGCCTTGCGCGTGGAAAAGGAGTTGCTGGCCAACGTCTCGCACGAGCTGCGCACCCCCTTGCAGCGAATCCACATCGCCGTCGAGCTGGCCGCCGAGGGCGACGCCGCCACCGCCCGCGAATCCATGCGCGACATCGCCGAGGATCTGGCCGAGCTCGAACGGATCGTGGAAGACGTGCTCACCGCCACCCGGTTGTCGTTGCGCGAGGGGAACACCACCGCGACCAACACGGCGTCTCCGCCCATCCGGCCCGAGAGTGCGGACCTCCGGGCTTTGCTGGCGAAGTCCACCACCCGCTTTCGTGCGGCGCATCCCAAACGACAGCTCCATGTCGCCATCGCCGAGGATCTTCCCGTGCTGTCGGTGGACCCGGTGTTGCTGCGGCGGGTGGTCGACAATCTGCTCGACAACGCCCACAAGTACACCGAGGATCCTTACGCCGAGATTTCCCTCTTCGCCGGGTGGTGGTCGAATACCGTCGTCATCGAGGTTCGCGATCGGGGGAGCGGCATCGCCGCCAGCGATCTGGGGAGCATCTTCCAGCCGTTCTTTCGCGCCGATCGCAGTCGCACCAGGACCACGGGTGGCCTCGGTCTCGGCCTGGCGCTGGCCCGTCGCATCGTGGACGCGCACGAGGGCAAGCTCACCATCGAGAGCGTCGAGGGAGCCGGCACCACGGCCCGCATCGAGCTGCCGATCAAGCCGCCTCCCGACTGACGCGCCCCGCGTCGCGCCCCGCGTCGCAACTCGCGCGTCGCACTCGTTCGTGGTGTGCCCGCCGAGAGCCGCGGCGGCCGGTCGGCACCGTGATCGGCGCGGCCCCGCACACAAAAGAAAACATTGTGCTCCCATGCCCTTAACAGGGGTCACGCACAGTGGTTGGCGAGACGGGAGAAAATGTCCAACCACGATTCAGCCCCCAGCTTCATCCACCTGCGCGCAAATGACGCGTGCGCCGTGCTCGGCGTCAGTCGCTCACCATACGCCGTTCGGTCGCTGTCGCCGAGCACATCGACGGCCTTCCTCGCCATCGTCTTCTTCTTCGGCGCGAGTGGCGGCCGACAGGTCGCGGCACAGGCTCCGTCCGAATTGTCGCAAGCTCCTTCCGAGCCAGCGCCCGCTCCCGTGGCAAAAGTCGTGCAGCCCCCGATCCCCACGAACCAATCCCCGGTGGCGTATCCCGCGCAGGCCATCGGTGAAAAATATTTCGTGGCCACCCCGGTGGTCTTGGTGCTGGACATCGACGCCGGTGGCGCCGTCACGGCGGTGGAGGTCGAGGGCGAGCCCGGGCACGGTTTCGCGGAGGAAGCGCGCACGGCAGCGCAGGCCCTGCGATTTCGCCCGGCCACCCGCGCCGGGATCGCCATCTCTTCTCGCATCAAGTACCGCTACCAGTTCGTGCCCCCACCGGCGCGGCTCGTGGGCCGCATCCTGCGGCGCGCCAGCGACGGTCCCCTCGACGGTGCCGTCGTGGTCATCACCCTCGGTGACGGCTCAACGAGGGAGACGCGCACCGACGCCCGCGGTGATTATCTCTTCGAGGGCCTGGCGCCGGGGCCGGTGCGCCTTCGCGCCAGCGCCCCGAGCGTGCAAGCCGTGACCGCCGCCGAGGTGCTGTCGTATGCCGAGGAAACCCGCCTCATCTTGCGGGCCGAGGATGAGCCGGCAACCACCGGCAAAGGTATGAGCGGCGTGACCGCCGTTGCCGGCGCGGACATCGCCGAAGAGGTCAACGTCCGCGGTACCAAGCCCCCGCGCGAAGTGGTGAAGCGGACCCTCGGCCGCGAAGAGATCGCCAAGATCCCCGGCACCAACGGCGACGCCCTGCGATCGGTGGAATCGTTGCCGGGGGTGTCGCGGCCGCCGCCCTTTCGCGGCGAGCTCATCGTGCGCGGGTCCGCCGCCGAGGACACCTCGGTGCTCATCGATGGCACCCCCGTGCCCCTCGTCTACCACTTCGGCGGGTTGAGCTCGGTGGTGCCGACGGAGTCGATCGAGCGGTTGGATTTCTATCCGGGTAACTTCAGCAGCGTGTTCGGGCGCGGCATGGGCGGCGTGGTCGACGTCGGTCTGCGAGATCCCAAGGCCGACCAGGTGCACGCCCTGGCGCAACTCGATTTCATCGACCTGCGCCTGATGGTGGAGGGACCCATCGCCAAGACCGGGTGGAAGTTCCTGGTGGCCGGGCGGCGCTCCTGGTTCGACCTGTGGCTGGGGCCCATCCTGGCCGCCACCTCTTCGGGCCCCACATCGACACCGCGCTACTACGACTACCAGATGATGGTGCAGAAGGATTTCAGCAGGAGCTCGTCGTTTCGCGCCACGCTCTTCGGCTCGGACGATGCGTTCAAGATCAGTCAGTCTGGGACGTCGTCGGCTTCGACGGGAGGCAGCCTTGGAATTGCTACCAACTTCTGGCGGGCGCAGGCCGTCTATCGGAATCAGCTGAGCGACAACGCCGAGCTCAAGGCGACCGCGGCTGGCGGCACCGATACCGTCAACATCGGTGTCGGCTCCGAATACGTCAGCACCGTCGAGCATCCGCTCTCGTTGCGCTCCGAGCTCTCGTACAAGTTCGGCACCAAGGTTCGCGCCAATGTGGGTGTCGATGCCCTCTACATCCCCTACGATCTGACCTTGCGTCTCCCGGAACAGACCGGCAATGGCAGCCAGCCAAACGTACCGGGCGCGCGGCTCGTCACCGCGACGAGCGCGGGAACCCGGATCTTCGGCGGGGTCTACACCGAATGGGAGATAGCCCCCTGGCGGGGCGCCCGGGTGGTCCCGGGATTTCGCGCCGACAGCACCAGCACCACCTCGCAGGTCGATCTGTCACCCCGGCTGAACCTCCGGCAGCAGTTGTTCTCCGGGCCGCATGCCTTCGCGCTGAAGGGCGCCGTCGGTCTCTTCTTCCAGCCGCCCACCGCCGCGGAGAGCGACGCGGTGTACGGGCAGCGCAACCTGCGTTCGAAGCGGGCGGTTCACTACGACATCGGCGCGGAACAGCAATTCACCCCCGCCATTCGGCTCACTGTCGATGGTTATTACAAGCAGATGGACCGCCTGGTCATCGCCGGGCATGGCAACGCCGGTGAAGGTCGGGCTTACGGCCTCGAGACCCTCCTTCGCTACGAAGGCGACGGGCGTCTCTTCGGCTGGATCGCCTACACCCTCTCTCGCAGCGAGCGGCGCGATTCGAGCACCGTGCCCTGGTATCCCTTCGAGTACGATCAAACCCACATCCTGACCATCCTCGGCAGCTACCAGATCGGTCGCGGCTGGCGGGTCGGCTCCCGCTTTCGCTACGTCACCGGCAACACCTATAGCCCCACCACCACCGGCGCGTTCGACAGCACCGTGGGCAGCACCCTGGGAGCGGTCAGCGCCGCGCAGAATTCGGGACGCCTCCCGGATTTTCAGCAACTCGACCTGCGGGTGGACAAGGTGTGGGCCTTCAAGAGCTGGAAGTTCAGCATGTACCTCGACGTGCAAAACGCCTACAACCGCCGTGCCGACGAGGGCGTCTCCTACAACTACGACTACACCGAATCGGCCTACACGAAGGGACTCACCATCTTGCCAAGCCTGGGTTTCCGAGGCGAGTTCTGACCATGGCCATGACCATGTCCAAGACCATGACCATGTCTACATTCCTGCGGAGGTTCATGTACATGACCAGCAACCCGGCCACGGTCGGTTTGGTCTCCTTGTCGGTGCTCCTGGCCGCCGGCTGCGCCGCCGATTTTCAGCCGGCGAGCGAGCTCGATTCCGTTCGCATCCTCGCCGCCCGGGCCGATGCTCCTTACGCGGCACCGGGTGAGACGGTCACCTTGACCACCCTGGCAGGGGACTTTCGCAACGGCATGACTGGATCGGTGTCTGTGTCGTATTTCCCCGGCACCTGTGTCAATCCCACCGACGACGACGCCACCCAGTGCTACGCCATGCTGCTGGCGCCGTTTGCCGCCGACACCGATCTGACCACGGCGCTCGTGTCCAGTGACAGCTTTTCGTTCGTCGTTCCCGCTGACGCCATCACCGCCCATGCGCCGCCCCACGGCGGACCCGCCTATGGAGTGGTCTTTGCGTTCATGGCCGCCTGCGCCGGTCACATCGAGCGCATCGGGATCAATCCCGCCGCGCCGGGGGAGCCACCGTTTGCCTGCTTCGACGACCAGCACACCAAGCTGGGAGCGGACAGTTTCGTGTTCGGATTCGCGCGCATCTATGTCTTTGACGAGCTGCGGAACGCCAACCCGGTGTTGCTGGGGGTCACTCTCGATGGCGCGGCGCTGGATGAGACCACCGCGGTAACCCTCGCGCGCTGCACCCGCGCCAAGCTCGACGACTGTCCCGCTCACGAGCTCGATAGCAGCGTCGACCCCGCGGAGGCCGATCCGGTGGCGTCGGCGCCCGGACATCCGGCGGTGGAGCAGGTCTGGGTCAGCTATTTTCTGACCGGCGGCAAGGTGGACAACGACGTCTCCATCCTCTACGACGCCCGAGCCGGCAAGCTGACCGACACCAAGGACAAGCTGCGGGCCCCGCTCGCCGCCGGCGACTACACGCTGTGGGCCATCGTGCGCGACAGCCGCGGTGGCGCCGCCTGGAAAGGATTCTCGATTCAAGTCCCATGACGCTCTCGATCCCAACCGCAACAACAGACAGAAGAAACGGAGAAATTCCATGATCGCATCGTTGACGAAAGTGATGATCAACGCGGGGGCCAGCTGGATTGTCTGGGTCCTCGGCGCCCTCAGTGTCATCTCGTTGGCCATCGCTTCGGAGCGCGCCTTCACCTTCTGGATTCGCAAGGACAACGTCCCGCTCCTGGTGAAGAACCTGCACCAGCGACTGCTGCAGCACGATCTCGCCGGGGCCGACGCGGTCCTGCGCGCGTCGAAGAGCGTGCAGGCGAGTGTGGTGGCCGCCGGGCTCGCGCACTGGAACAACGGCTCACAGGCGGTAGACGAAGCCATGGCCGCGGCCAAAGGGATGGAGCGCGCCCGTCTCGAGCGGCGACTCGGCTTTCTGGGGACGGTGGGCAACAACGCCCCCTTCATCGGTCTGCTCGGCACCGTGATCGGCATCGTGGGTGCCTTCGAGGCCCTCGGACACGGTGCCGGAGCTGGTGCGGCGAGCGCCCTCGCCCCCGAGCGGGTCATGAGCACCATCGCCGAGGCCCTGGTCACCACCGCGGTGGGGCTGGTGGTGGCCATCCCCGCGGTGGCGGTCTTCAACTACTTTCAGGGCGTGGTGACCGCGACCATCGAGAGCGCCGAGACCCTGGGGCACGTCTTGCTTTCACATCTCGAAGGTGCGCCCGAGCTGCGGAGACGGGCGGCTTCAGCGATAGCGACGCCCTACGATTTCGGGATCAGGACGGCCGGGGAGAAGGTTTAATCATGGCTTCCACCACCACCAGCGGGCGGGGGCGCGGAGGCGCCATCACCGGCATCAACGTCACGCCGCTCGTCGATGTCACCCTGGTCCTTTTGATCATCTTCATGGTGACTGCGAAGCTCATCGTCAATCACAGCGCCATGACGGTGGACCTCCCGAAAGCGGCGTCGGGCAGCGACGTGCAGGAAATCTTGAGCGTGGTGCTGGCCTTCCCCACAGGGACCGAGGTGAACGGTGAGAGGCTCGGCGACGACGAAGGCATCGCCATCAGGGCCAGGGGCGCCGCCGCCAAGGACAAAGACGTGCGCGCCGTGATCAAGGCCGACGGAGCCATCCCGCATTCCCGGGTGATGCACGTGCTCGATGTCCTGCGTGAGTCGGGCGTCAGCAAGATCGGTTTCGGTGTCACGCCGGTGCCCCCTGTACCGGCACCCGCGGCGGGGCCTGCGGCGCGGCCATGAGTGCTCACGCCATCGCCTCGGATGGCCTGTCGCGCGCGCTGTCCGCGCCCCAGCGCCGGTTCGGGTGGGATGCCGGTGCGCTGCTGGCAGCGTTGCTCATCCACGGCGCGCTCCTCGTCGTGTTGCCCGACTCGTTGTCGGCGACGCCGGCGCGTCGGATGGGTCCGGTGACGGAGTTCGTCGAGTTGCAGCCACCGGTGAAGGAAGCACCGCCGCCGCCCCCGGAAGCGGTGAAAGTTGCAGAGACGCCCCGGCCACCGCCGCGCGCTCAGCGGGCGCCGAAGCCGGCATCCCCTCCGCTTCCCGCGCCGGCCAGCGCCGTGCTGGTGGCGAAGGAAGACCCCAATGCCCCGGCGGATCTGACGGATACCGTGGTGATGGGCAACAGCGATTCCTACGTAGGAGGGGCGAGCTCCGCCACCGGCACGAGCGGGCATCCCGTTCGCGCCGCGCTCCCTGGTTCGACGGGCATGGCGGCCGCTCCGACGGCCCGGGTGATCGGGCCCGACCGCTCTCGGCACGCGCACCTTGCCGAAGGCGGCAGCTGGTCTTGCCCATTTCCCCGCGAGGCCGATGATTCTCAAATCGACCACGCCGTCGTCACCCTTCGCATCGCCATCGATCCCGGCGGCCGCCCCGGCGAGATCGTCGTGGCGCGAGATCCCGGCAATGGCTTCGGCCGGGAAGCACGCGTCTGTGCCCTGGCCAAGGTCTTCGCGCCCGCCCTTGATTTCGCCGGCAACCCGGTGCCAGGCTCCGCGACCGTGAACGTGCGCTTCGACCGCTGACGTGCGCTTTCGCTCCCGCCAGGTCCCCCTGGTGAATGAGTTGACGGGGTTTTGTGGCGGTGCGACATTCATGCCCGTGGCGCATGACGGGCGTCGCTGCGGCAGCGCTGCGACACCCGCGTCGAGCCCCGGACGCCGAGGTGGTTTTTAGTCGTTGCGTTCTGGTGGCCGGGGTTCGCTGTCGTCTTCGGCCGGACCGGGCAGTTGAGCCCGAGGACCTCCCATCGCCGGTCTTTTCGCGCGTAAGTGTGAAGGTCGCGCTCGAACGCAGCCAGCCGGAAGCATCGCTGCCCTCGGATGCGCCGGTGCCCGGAGTGGACGAGCGCCTGGGGCTGGTCTATCGCCGACGAGGAAACACCGACCTGCTCCTCGACCTGTTCCTGCCCACCTTGCCCACCCTGCCCGATCGGCCCACCGGCCCCGAGCGGCCCAGGATCGGGATCATCGTCGTGCATGGAGGTGGGTGGGAAAGGGGCGAGCGGAGCATCGAGCGGCCGTTTGCGCGTCAGCGCTTCGCGCCCCTCAACAGATGGCCGGACAACGTGAGCCTCGACAAGGCCCGCCGCCCGCTAGATGGGTCCAGCTTTCTGGTCGGATTCAGCCAAAACGACGGAAAAGTTGACGTAACGTTTTTTACGCGCAGTCATCCGTCCGCGACGATTCGCGCCGATTTCGGACTGGCCGCGCTGGAAAGTCACCGACCCCCCCGTCCCCTACATCGACGGCCAACTCAAAGCCATCGTCGGCTTTGAGCTCCCCATCTCCCGCCTCGAAGGCAAACGCAAGTTCAACCAGAACCGCTCCGCCGCCGACCAGTCCGGCGTCATCACCGGCCTCCGCTCCCTCAACGACCCCACCAAGTCCGCCATAGCCGACTACATGCAAGCCCTCCCTTCCAAACCCAAACCGGAGTAACCTCTTTCCATGCGATTTCCTATCCGCGCCGCAGCCTCCCTCGTAGCCCTGACCCTCACCACCCCACTCTTCGCGCAAAATCTCCTAGCCCTCTCCAAGCGCGACCACACCCTCTCCGTCATCGACCCCACCTCCCTCAAAATCCTCTACACCCTCCCCGTCGGCCCCGACCCCCACGAGGTCATCGCCTCCACCGACGGCACCACCGCCTACGTCTCCAACTACGGCTTCGGCTCCCTTCACTCCCTCGCCGTCCTCGACCTCGTCCACCACAAGGCCCTTCCCTCCATTGACCTCGGCCCCCTTTCCGGCCCCCACGGCCTCACCTTCATCGGCGGCAAACTTTACTTCACCGCCGAAGGCGCCAAGGTCATCGGCCGCTTCGATCCCGCCACTCACAAAGTCGACTGGGTCTTAGGCACCGGCCAGAACCGCACCCACATGATCTACGTCTCCCCCGACCTCCAACACATCATCACCACCAACGTAGCCTCCGCTACCGTAAGCCTCATCGACATGGAAACACTCCCGCAGCAAGGCCCACCCCCCGGCATGAAACCCCCACCCAACATGCCCCCGCCACCTCCCGGCCCCCGCCCCGTCCGCCGCGACTGGAACGAGACAGTAATCCCCGTAGGCCAGGGCTCCGAAGGCTTCGACCTCTCTCCCGACCACAAAGTAATCTGGACGGCCAACGCCCAGGACGGCACCATCTCCATCATCGACTACGCCACCAAAAAAGTAGGAGCCACCCTCGACCCCGACATCCAAAGCGCCAACCGCCTCAAGTTCACCCCCGACGGCAAGCACGTCTTAGTCTCCCTCCTCGGCAACCCCGACCTCGTCATCCTCGACGCCGCCACCCGCAGAGTCATCAAGCGCCTCCCCATCGGCACCGGAGCCGCCGGCATCCTCATCGACCCCACCGCCAGCCGAGCCTTCGTAGCCCAAACTCCCGGCAACAAAATCTCCGTCATCGACCTGACCACCCTCACCATCACCGCCACCATCCCCAACATCAACGAACCCGACGGCCTGGCCTGGGCCGTGAGTAGGGAATAGAGAGGAAGGAGTAAGTAGTAGAGAGTAAGGAGTAAAGAGCAAGGTATAGCGGTGTCACTCGCCAGGGGGATGGGGCCAGCTGTCGCCAGGGTCATGGGGCCAGGTGACGGGCATGGAGGACCGGCCAATGTGATGCCACAGATCGGAGGCCTGGTCGAGCCCGGAGGGGCCCCCGGGAGGGGGGTCCCGACGTTCCGGGTAAAGTTGATGGCCAGCCCCCCAAGAACCTACCGCCGAGCCCGGAGGCCCCCGGCAGGGGGCCGACGTTCTGGGGCTCATCGGCGACGGGCCGGCTTGGTGCGGGGATGGACCGCCACCTTCTTCACCGGAGCCGAAGGCGGGGGCTGGAGCTTCTCAATGCTGGGCTTGAGCCGCGACCGATAGGACTCGCCGTCGACCACCAGGTCGAAGGCGTTGTTCTTGAATCGGTCGACGGCACTTTGTGCCAGGAGGGCTTCGTCGAAGGCGGCGATCCACTCGGCCGTGTCGCGATTGCTGGTGACGATGGTGGAGAGGCGCGCGTTGCGCTCGACGAAGAGCTGGTAGACGTCGCGACTCTCGTCGCGGCTCATCGGTTCGAGCGCAAAATCGTCGATGACGAGCACGTCGATGGTTGCGAATTCAGTCATGACGGCATCACGCGAATTGTCCATGCGGCTCTGTTTGAGCAGCCGCAAGAGCCCGTCGGCGCGCAGCAGCCGCACGTTGAATCCGGCGCGGCAGCACAGGTGTCCGAGCGCGTTCGCGAGAAAGGTCTTGCCCGCCAGATCGGTCCAGCTTTCTGGCCGGATTCAACCAAAACGGCGGGAGAGTTGACGTAATATTCTGAGTGGGCGTTTTCATCAAACGGACGCTTTCAGCCGATCAATTGGGAGGCTCGAGAGCGAGGACCCAGGTTGAATTTCCTATGCTCATACCAGCGTCGCATCGGCCTCGTGTACCTCTACCCACGCCAAGAACAGCGTCAATGAAGTTGAAGCAGTGAACGGTTGCGCTCCGACCGAAACCCCGCCGTTCTGCTTCACCTGGGCGTCTACAGTCTACTATACCGGGAGCAGTGGAGGCGTTGTTGAGACTGACGTTTGCGTCTTTGGGCAGTCGGCATCCTCGTGGTCAGTCCAAGCACAAGGCATGGCCGCAAGTGCAAAGGATCTAGTCGGTACTCTTACTCATGAGTTTGGGCATGCTCTGGGACTAGATCACACTCCGGCTACGGTCATGGACTCGCCCACCTTCTCGCTGGGAAACACGCTAGCCCGCTATCCTTACGGAGATGACTTCGATGGAATTCGAAGCCTATACGGAACAGCGACACAGTCCTATTTTGTCAAGGAAATGGCTACCACCGCGTCGACATGGGGACCCGAAGAGTCTGGCATCGGATTTGCCAACGACCTGCACGTTAACGCGGCAGTTGGAAAAGATGGATCAGGAACAACCGCAGTAAAAATTCTCGTTGGTTCGCTGGACACATCCGGTGCAATCGCTGTTGACAATCGCGCCTATCCCGTCTCTTCGGTCGGTACTTGGAATGGATTTCTCTTAAGTGGTGCCAATGCGGCCATACGCCCGCCATCCGTTGCAATGCGCTACGTAGTCAAGACTGCTGGCGTCAGCCAAGAAGTCTTGGCATATGCTCTAAAGCAACAGAACAATTCGGCGTGCCCCGGTATTAAAATTCACTATTCAAATAATGAGTTCGCGAACTCGATTACCGTCTCATTGTTGACCGACTGTACCATCCATGATCCGGCGCTTGCTTACGACGGACTACATGATCGTTTTTTTCTGCTGTATGTCGCACACTCAAGCACTCCGGGCCAAGACAACGTTCTAATGTATAGAAGCGCTCTGGCGACGAACCTAGGTACGTGGTCGACAGCGGCTAGTCTGAATATTGTGACCGTGGACTCACCTTCATTCGCGTGTGACGCGAGCGGGAACTGCATCTTAGTCTACCTTTCCGCAAACGCTCCAAACCCTGTGTTTGTCGATCAAAAGACTACAATCGACGCGACAGGAAACATTACCCTGCTGGGCACTTCCTCCAGCTTGGATACCTACTTCAAGACCGTTTCCGCCACGTATCGACGTGTCAGCGGTGTCAGCCAATGGTTTGTTGTCGACACCTTTACGGGGGGGACCGCAAATACAGCTAACGGCGTCTATCTCCCAGCGTCTCTGCAAAAGCTATCGATTCCCCTGTCTTGGACGGGCGCTGATTGGGTCGATGTTGGGTCTACAATCTCCCACCGGGCCTCCCTGGCGGGTTCGGTTGCCCGCGAAGCGCGGGGGGAGGGGCAGGGGCCGGATCGAGGCCGCGAAAGTGGACGTAAGATTTCTTATCGGCGAAAAATGTCGGGGTGGAAAGGGCGCTTGAACGCACTGTCCCCATGCGGTCGAGGCCCGCCCCCACCCAGCGGGCCCCGCCGCGCATCGCCTCGCACTTGTCGAGGCGGTTGCCAGTGGCCGCTCAGCTCGCGCGCGCGCCTGCCTTTGAGCGCCGCTCTTTGGCTGCCCTCACCTCGGCGGCCTTCCGCAAGGGCAGCAGGCCGTTGCCGAGCGCGAGCAGGCCGCCAATTTGGTTGAACACCATCGAGTGCATCACCCCAAAGCGTGCCAGGAAGGCGCCGGCGACACAGATCAGATTGGGAACGACGATCAACCCCCAGCTCCGCCTGATGTTCCGGTTGAGATCGCGGGACACATCGTGGAGCTGGAGGAGCTTGTCCAGGCTGTCCTCCATGAAGACGACCTGGGCCGTGTCCGTCGCGACGCTGGATGCGCCACGCAGAGATATCGATACGTTGGCCTTCTTCAACGCGATCGAGTCGTTCACACCGTCGCCGATGAAGCAGACGGTAGCGCCTTCCTTCTGCAGCAGCTCGACGTATTTTGCCTTCTCCTGGGGCAGGACCTCGGCGAAATACCGGTCCATCCCGAGCCGCTGGGCCAGTCGGCGCGTGGGCTGCTCGTGATCGCCCGAGATGATGGCCAGATGCTTCGCGCCGCGAGCTCGCAGCCCCGCGATGACGGCGGCGGCCTCGGGTCGCTCCGCCGCGCACAGCTCGATCGCGCCGCCCAGCGCATCGTCGACGCCCACCATGACGAGAGAGTTGCCGTCTTCGTGGGCCGCGTCCATTTCGCGGAGCAACGCGGGAGGGAGCGCAATGCCCTCGTGCTTCATGAAGCGTGCGCTGCCGACCCGAACCGTATGTCCATCCACGCCGACGGTGATGCCATAGCCCACGTGGTACTTGGAGTCGTCAATCTGCGGCAACTCGAGTCCCAAGGTCTTGAACTTGTCCAGGATGGCCTTGGCGATCGGATGACTGAACTTGTTCTCCGCGGCCGCCGCCCACTGGAGGATCCGCGCCTCCGGGTGGCCGCCATAGGTGAACACGCGACCGACCTCGGGCCGTTCCCGGGTCAGGGTGCCGGTCTTGTCGAAGAGGAACGTGTCGACGTTTCGCAAGCTCTCCAGCGCCCGACCATCTTTCACGAGAATTCCGTGCTCGGCGCTCAGGGTCAGAGACGCCAGCATCGCCAGCGGCGCCGCCATGCGAATGCCCGTGCCGAGGTCGCAGTTGACGACCGCAGCCGCTCCGTTGACGCCCGTCGTTACGAGCCCGAGCGCGCCGAGCGCCAGCGTCGGCGCGACCGCGCGGTCAGCGAGCTCCTCGCCCTTCGACTGCGAACGCAGCTTGTATCCAGCCGTCTCGTTGAGGATGTGCGCGAGCTTGGCCGAGGTCGTGTCCTCGCCGGCGCTCGCGACGCTGACCCGTACCTTCCCGGCGATCAGCGTGGTGGAGGCCAGCACCTTGTCGCCCTTGAGCTTCTCGGCCGGCGCGGACTCGCCGGTCAGCGTGTGCTGATCGATCATCGCCATGCCGTCGACCACCTCGCCGTCGACCGGCACGGTCTCGCCGGTGTGGACGACGATGACGTCGCCGACCTTGAGACGCTCGAGCGGTGTCTCCACCTCGAGGCCGTCGACCTCTTGCCAGACGAACCGCGGTTGCTTTCCAAAGACGTTGAGCAGCATCTTCTTGCTGTTGTCCTGGGTCCGCTGAACCAGCTTGCGCGCCACGCCGAGGCTGAAGCCCAGCACCGTTCCAGCGAGCACCTGATTGGTGGCGAGGCAGCTCAGAACCACGATGGCGTCCAGGACGTCCACGCCGAGGCGCTTCTCCTTGGCGAGCACACGGTAGGCGTTCTTGAAGGTCGGAATTACCGAGTACAGGAACAACGCCGCGCTCAGCGGCGCCAGGGTGGGAACCACCACCCGGCTCGCGATCGCCAGCGCGACCGAGGTGGTGCAAATCGGCAGATCGAGGTCGATGCTGGCGATCGGAAAGTCGAACGATCTCGCCAGCGTCGCATCGAGGAGCTCGACGAGCTGATGCCTGTTGATCTGCTTCGGATCGAAATGGATCAGCACCGTCGCCGTGAGCTCGTCGGTCGAGTAGCGGTCGATGCCGAAGGTGTTCATGAACTCTCGCTCGATGGCCTGGCACAGCTCCCTGCAACGATAGAGCGCCGGGTTGTGAAGGCGAATGCGTCCTGCCAGCTCGTGCCTGACCGTCCAGGTCGACAGCCTGCTCCCATGCCGTTGCAGGCGCACTGACCTCGACCTGGAGTTGGCGAGCTGCTCGGGCAAGAGCGGCGCCAGGTCCGGCGCTTGATGCGGCGCCTCGTCCGGGCTTTGCCGCGCCAGCGGGGCACAAAGCAGCCGGGACAGAGCCGCAAGCCTGGGGTCCCCGGGGCGAAGCGGTGCCTTGAGGACTATCTCGCCCGTGTGACTCTCGGAGTCGACCGCGACCTGGTCGACGTCGGGAGATTGGAACGCGCGCGCGAAGAACTCCCGCGCACGTGGGCCAGCGGCGTCCCCGAACAGCGTCGAATTCGAGAACCGGACCGTGTTCGCCGCCGGAAACGAGACCGTCCGGTCGGACTGGCCGCTCGCCGACCGGGCGGCGAGCGCCCGCAAGCGACCCGAGGTCCCCCCGGGCGGACGGATCGCCAGGGCGTGGCTCGAGGCGCCTCCATTTGCCCTTGACCGCTGGTGAAGCCTCCGCTCGGCGTTCTGATCCTGGAGCCGCTCCTTCACCCCCTGGATGCGACTCGCCGCCGACGCGTACACGTCGCCCACCACGGAGCCGGCCCGTTCGCTCAGCGACGTCAGACCGACGAGCAGGCTGGAGAGCCCGCGCTGCTCAGGCGATCGATCCTCGCGCACGACTTCGTAGTGCGCGTCGATCGCTCGCGTCAGGTGAAGGTCGGGCTTCTTCAGCGATCCCTGCGGTCTCGTGGCCGGGCGTTTTCCGGCGATCTTGTGCGCGGTGGTCATCAATGCCCCCTTTGGGCGGTTCAGCGGCCGATCGGGCCCCACGCGTCGACCGCGGGGCACTGCGCCCGCGGACCGTGGGCGCGGGTCTTCCTCAAGCCTCGCCTGCGTCCTCGGCGGCCCCGACGTCGAGGGCCTTCGTGGCGAGACCACCACGCAGGCTCACCGCCGACTTGATGGCGGCCTGGGCGCCGTCCTCGAAGCCGCGGCGAATCGCGTTGTTCGCGGGTAGCAGCTCCTTCAAGAAGACACCGCTGAACACCACGCCGTACGAGACGCCGTACGCTGTGTAGTAGGCGCCCGTGCCGACGCTGGATTTTACCTTCAGCGCCGTCGCCTTCGCGGAGGCGGTCGCGTCGGCGCGGGCGTCGCCGATCGACTGGGAGGCCGCATCCAGCGCCTCGCCCAGCACGGAAAATGGGTTCGATTCGGTAGCTACTGATGGCTTTGTCTTCGTGGACATTGTTGGCCTTTCTTTTGTTCTGCGCTTCGAAGGTCTTGGTTTCGCGGATTTCGTCGTCATGGGTTTCGACTTTGCCTTGCGCTCAACGCAACTTCGCCTTCCCGAACCTGCGCGAATTCGAGCTCCACGCTCACGATCGCGCTCTTCATCAGGCCGATCATCTTGGGACGTCGCATCCGCTGGATGTAAAGCCAGGCGAAGCCCGCCATCAGATAGACCGCGAAGATCGCGATCAGCAGCAAACCGGCCTTGTCCGGGGTGGGGAACAGCTTGTTGTTCGGGGAGATGCCGACGGTCCCGATGAGCGGCAGCAGCATGAAGGCCACGCCCCCTGCCGAAAAGGCAATCGCTTTCCGTGTCAGCTTGCCGATCGACGACAGATAGATCGGCGCCGCGATGGAGATCAGGATGTAGACGGCGATGAAGCCGAAGCTGCAGAGCGTCCCGAAGATCCCTTGGCAGTCGAAGGCGCTCACACCCGTGCTATGGAGCGCCGCCGGCACGCCGAACGTGATCAACGAAGCCACGGCCACAGCGACGTGCGGGGTCCTGTTCTCGACGTGCGCGTGACCGAGCGCGTCCGGGACCAGGCCATGACGGCCCATGGAAAAAAGGATGCGCGCCGTCGAGTTGATGGACGCCAGCGTGCACGAGAAGAAGCTCAGCAGGATGCCCACGTTGATCGCCACCCCGAGGCCGCGCCAACCGGCAGCGTTCGCGAGGACGTTCAGCGGCGCCTCGGTCTGGGCGAGCGACGAACCTCCGATGCCCGCGAAGCCCAGCACCACGATGTAGGACATCACGATGAAGAACAGGCCCGCCAGGACCACGCTCTGGATCACGGAGCACGGAATGGTCCGCAGCGGCTCCTTCGCCTCGTCGCCGAGCGCGGTGGAGCTCTCGAACCCCGAGAAGCCGAAGACGACGAGGACCACGGCGGCGAGGGTACCGCTCGGTGTCGCCCGTTCGAGCGTGAGCTGCGACCGGTCGATGGCGAACCCCGTGCTCGACCAGATCTTCGCGCCGAGAATCAGCACGAGCAGCAGTGACAGCCCCTCGAACAGCAGCATCGTCCTCGCGGACAGCCGGATGTCGCGATAGGCGATGTAGAAGGTGCCGAGGACGGCGAACGCGAACAGCCCCAGAACGGACAGGTGCGCGCCCACGAGCTGAGTGAGGAGCACGTTCGCGATCAAGGCGAAGCCGCAGAGGGTCGACATGCCGGTCAGCATGTAGCCGAACAGCAGCGCCCATCCGCCAAGCACCCCGGCCGTGGGACCGAGACCCGTCACGATGTAACTGTAGAGAGAGCCGGGAGACGCCGAGCGACGCGCGAATTGGTTGATGTTGAGGCTGACGAGGATGAGGCCGAAAACGCCCAGGACGAAGCTCAACCAGGTCGCCTGGCCGGACTTGGCGTAGATCAACCCCAGCACGGCCGCGGGCACGGTCGACGGTGCAATGACCGAGACCGATTGGGCAAGCACCTCGGAATAGGAGAGGCAAGCTCGCCGCAACTTCGGCGACGAGGAGGTGCCAAGCGCGGAGGCTGTCGTGCCCGCGCTCTGCTGGAGCGGCGATGCCGCCCGGGCTTCGTCAGGTCTCGGAGCAGAGCTCATGAGTTCGCCGCGCTTGCCCGGGGTTACGGGGACGGAGCCGCTCGCGCGCGCGCGGGGCGTGTCTTGGTATGTAGACGATTGTGATCATTTGATGGACATCCGCTTTGTCTATTGGCTGACGCCTCACTTGTCAACGGAAAGTCGTCCAGCCGTCGCCGGAGTGCCACATGATCGACGCACCGGCGGGGTATCAGCCGGAGAGTCGAGGGAAGTGTGAATCGCGAACCCAACCGAGCCCGTGGCGCCGCAAAGGGCTCCCATGAGCGATGTCTCGAATAACAGACGAAGGGCTTGCCTGATGGACAGGCGATGGCTATACTCGGCCCCGCGTCGCACGAGCCGCCGCCTCGAGGGGCAGGCTCCAAAGGAATCACAACGTGAAACCCTGGCCCCATCCGACCACCGCAAGCGCTCCGGGACCCTCCCTGATGCGGCTGTCGCAGGTTCTTCGCGGCATCCTCAGCGACAATCCCGGCGTGAAGACGTTCAGCGTCGAGCGCATCCTCGCTTCCATCGGGGACAACGGCTTCGAGGCTTCGCTGATGATGTTCTCGCTTCCCGCCATCGTGCCCGTCCCTCGACCGATGGGCATGGTGGCGCTGCCCACGGGCGCGATCGCGTGCCAGATGGCGGCGGGTCAGGAGAAGATCCGACTTCCCCGGTTCATCCGGAATAAGTCCGTGTCGCGACGGGCGCTCGCGGTTTCGATTCACGCGATTTTGCCCGTCCTCGAAGCAGCGGAGAAGGTCGTACGGCCGCGGTGGAGCTGGGTCAACCACTCGATGTGGCGCCGCGCGATCGGCCTCTTCGTCCTCCTCATGGTGATCGGCATCGCCTTCCCGCTGTTCGGGTTCAACTCGCTTCACGCGACGTCCATCTTCGTCATCTCGCTCGGCATGGCCGAGAAGGACGGGCTCGCCGTGATGATTGGCGTGGCCGCCGGCGTGCTGTCACTCGCGATCATCGCCTCCGGGCTGTCCTTCCGGGCCGCCCGCACGAAGGTCGCCAGGTGGTTGTTGAAGGTCTCCGCGAAGCTTGGATTCTTGGCGATGGCCAGATATCTCGACAGGCTTGGTCACGCGTGGCTGGCGAAGCTCCTCAGCCTCCCGGCGACCTGGTCGACCCTGCTCCTCAAATGGGATCCGGAAAAGCGGACCGGGGCCCGCGGCCCCCGGGGGCGTGGCGCCCAACCTCAGCGCGACGGCGAACGCGTCAGCAAGGAGGCCCGCTCGCGGTCGGCCATCGCCGCCAGCCTGTCCAACGCTCTCGCTTGACGGGCATAGACGATCCCGGTACCGACATTCGAGACTAGGCCTGAGCGCAAGGCGTTGAAGCGGGCGAACAGCGCGCCGCCCACGCCCAGCAGATTCGCCGCGTACACAGTGCGGTAGTCGCGGGCCAGTCGCGATGCGTGGGCCTCACCGATGGCGATCACGGTGGCCAGCCCGTCAATCCCCTTCCCCGTCAGCAGGATGTCGGCGACATCCTGCTGGGCGTGCCGAACGGGGGCCACGGAGATGCTGACGGTGCTCGCCGCGATCGGCTCCTTGCGCTCCAGATCGGTCCCATCCCCGACCCAGACCGTGGGGCGCCCGAGGCCACGAATGAGGTTTGCCTTCGCTCGCTGGTCGAGCGAGCCATGGGACAGCTCGATGCCCAGCGCTCCCGCGAGCGAGTCCGCCTCCTTGGCTTTACCGCGCGAGAGGTAGACGAACCGCGCGCGCTTGTTCCTTGCCCTGGCCTTGAGCTCGGTGACCACCCGCTGGCCGACCAGCTCGCCATTCCGTGCGAACGACACCACGCCGATGATCTGGCCATCTCGCAAGACCCAGAGCGGTCGGAGCGACTGATCCTCGTCACGGACCAAGAGTCGCTCGCGCGAATCCGACGCCTTTCCGTGCTGGGGAAGCGCCCGCCGAAGGCTGCGGGGAACCTCGAGCTTCGACGCCGCCAGGTGCTGCGCGGTCGCAACCTCGATCGTCCTTCCGGAATGGTCCCTGAACCGAGTGACCCCGGCATGATGACGGACCGACTCGAGCCTCGGAGGCGTGGCGACGACGCTGGCGGTGGCGGCCAGCGCCAGGCTCTCGTCCGTCCGGACGTTGCCGTGGGCAATCAGCGCGTACTCCGCGATCACGGCTTCGGCGATGTCGTTGACCGTTTGAATGTTCGCCACCTCGACGCGTCGGCGATCCAGGCCAGCGGTATCGTCGATGACATAGACGTCCGCGCGGGCAAGCAGATCGAGGGCCGCGGGGTTCCGGAAGAAGATCCCCTCCTGGGCGCCTTGCCCGAGACCCTGGAGCGCCGAAAGCTGGGCGCTGAGGCGGGGGGCAGTGACGTAGTCCGGCCGGAGCACCGCCTGCGCCGGTTGCACGGTCCGGGTGAGAGCCAGGCTGAGCGCGGACAGCGCGAGCGTCGGCTTGGCGTTGCGGTTCGCGATCCGCTCGGCCTCCAGCAGCGACGGCATCGCGTTCAAGGGAGCATGGGGCAGCAGCGAGGCGAGGTAGCTGGCGGACGTCTGCGCGCCGGTCCGCTCGACCCGGATCGTCAGCGCGCCGTCGCGGACGAACGTGCCGGTGCCGATCCAGTCGCCCTGTGCCCGCTGCGCGATCTGGTCACTCCCCTCGATGACGGCGGCGGCGCCCTCCTGCACGAAGCCATCGACGGGGACGGTCTCGCCGCCGCGGACGACGATGAGATCGTCCTTGCGCAGGTCGTCCACGCTCACCTCGATGTCGACGCCTTCCCCCTTCGAGAGGCGCGCCCAGACCGCGCGGCGCCGTTGCCGGGCGAACAGCCGCCGCTGGCTGCTGACGAACTTGCGGCGTGTCAGCCGGGGCCAGAACTGCATCAGCACCGCGATCGCCGTCGACGCGAAGGGCAAGCCGCTCAGCAACAGGAAGCCGACGCCGGCGGTATAGAGCGCGTACACCCCGACCTCTCCTCGGGACAGCTGCTTCACGCCGTTGACGACGTTGGGCAGGCTGTAGAGCAGGACGCCCACGACGGCGACCCGACGCAAGGCCGGCACCAGGTACTGCCCCGTGAAGGCGAGCACCAGCAAGGCACCCGCGGCGACGAAGCGCGTCCGCGACGGCGGGCCTTCGAGACCATCCAGCAGCCGTGGCCAGGCCTTCTCGAGCTCCCGGGTCAGATGCTCGGCCGTCAGCGCCGTCTTGTCGAAGCGGATCGTCACGTCGGTGGTGAGCGCGCTGACGCGAAAGCCCTTGACCCCGATGATGGCGGACAGCTCCTCTTCCAGGCGAAACACCACGTCGCGACGGTTGCGCAAGACGGGGTGCGAAAGCTGCAGCCTACCGTGGCTGACCTTGCGAACGCGCCAGGTGGAGAGCGCGTCACCGACGCGGCTGATATGGATGGCCTTCGCGCCCGCTCCTTTTAGATACAGCGACCGAGCGTCGACGCGCCGGACGGGCCCGGACGCCCCTCCCGACAGCGGCGGTTCGTCGGTCGCCGCGCCGAGCGCTCGGCTCAACTTCTTCCATATGTGGCGGGGGTTGGTCACCGCGCCGAAGCGAATTCGCCCGAAGTGGGTGTGGGGTCGCAGCTCGACGCTGCGAACCTCCCCGACGGCGAAGGCACGCGACACGAACTCCTCGATTCGAGCTGCGTCCGCGGTCCCGAAGATCTCGGGGCTCCAGATGGAGATGCCGTCGGAACCTGGGGCTATGCGCATGACCGAACTCCTGATCGTTGCGAAACTTGATGGGACGTGCCGCGTGACGAGCCGTTCGCAGACAGGCGAATCGCTTGATCTCGCTGCGTGTGTCTTGTATACCAGACAAAGGCTCGTGCCGCGTCGAAATTGGACCTGAAAAGTCACACGAGCGGCGCGCGCCCGCGGTCACGCGCCCATACGATGGTCGCGGCGCTGTCCTGGCTGGCGTTCGGCGGTGCCGCCGCCCACGCCGCCCGGGTGGAACTGCCCGACGCCTCGCCCACGGTCGCCGCGGCGCCGCCTGCCACGCCAGCCGGCCCTCCGGCGGAGGAGCGGCTCAGCATCCACGGCCAGTCGACGTTCATCGAGCAATACCACCCGGCTTTCCATTCACCGTACACCGGCCCGTTGAGCCTCGACCCGGCCAGCAATGCCGAGCAGACCTTGTCGCTGTCGCTGTACATCGGCGGCCGCCTTTGGCCAGGGGCAGAGTTTTACGTGAATCCCGAGCTGCTGCAGGGCTTCGGCCTGTCCAACTCGACCGGCGTGGCGGGCTTCACCAACGGCGAGGCCTTCAAGGTCGGCAGCAACGACTTCCTCGGCAAGCTCAGTCGCGTCTTTCTCCGCCAGACCTGGCCGCTCGGCGGCGCGACCGAGACCCTGGGGGCGGGCGCGAACCAGCTCGCCGGCGGCCGACCGGTCAATCGCCTGACCTTGACGGTGGGAAAGTACGGGGTCGTCGACATCTTCGACGACAACCGCTTCGCGCACGATTCACGCGGGGGCTTCCTGAACTGGACCATCAACGAGCTGGGCGCGTTCGACATGGCCTCGCCCGCGTTCAACTACACCTACGGTGCCGCCCTCGAGTGGTATCAAGCGTGGTGGACGGTGCGCGCGGGCTTCTTTCTCGAACCGACCCATCCGAACAGCCTGGACGTCGACACGAAGCTTCACCAGTTTCAGCCGCTCGTCGAGCTGGAGGAGCGCCACGCGCTTCAGGGCAAGCCGGGCAAGCTCAAGGTGCTGGTGTTCGGCAAGCGGGTTCGCGCGGGGAGCTTCGATCGAGCGGTGGCGCTGTCCGAGACGACGGGCGCGAGACCCGACACCGCCCTGGTCCGCGATGGTCCGGTCTGGGGGTACGGGGCCGGCGTCAATCTGGAGCAGCAGCTCACCGCCACCCTCGGCCTGTTCGCACGGGCCAGCCTGCAGACCGGCGACGACGAGGAATTCTCGTTCACCCAGGTCGAGGAGTCCGCCTCGGCGGGCCTGGCGTCGAGCGGCGCGAGCTGGGGCCGCCACGACGACGTGGTCGGCCTGGGGCTGGTCGCCAACGGCATCTTCGCGAAGGAGAGGGCCTATCTGGCGGCGGGTGGAACGGGGATCATCATCGGCGACGGCGCGCTGAGCTACGGCTTAGAAGAAATCGCCGAGCTCTATTACAAGATCGTCCCGCGGGAATTTGCCACGATCACGGTGGACTACCAGTTCGTCAATCACCCGGCTTACAACCGGGATCGCGGCCCCGTCTCGGTGTTCGGCGTCCGCGCTCACATCGAGTACTGAGGGGTCGGAGGCCAGCGCGTTCAAACCACGTAGACGGCAGCGTTGCGCTGCGGTCCGGAGACCGGGATGTGGGTCGCGCAGTGGGCGCAGCGGTTGTCGTCGCCGAGGAGCTGATAGGCCCGCCGTACCGCCTTCAAGGTCGCGGAGTCGGCCTCGTCTTCCTCCTGGACGAAGATCCGGTCGGCGGGCAACCACTCGGCGAATCGCAGGCGCTGGATGCCCGCCAAGAGGTCGGGGCGGACACCGGCCAGGATCACCACCAGCCCCGCCTTTCCTGCGTCGCGCAGGAAGACCTCGAGCTTCTCTAGGCAGACGGCATCCGGGTTGCGCAGCCGCTTCACGCGAAGCACCAGGTGTCGGCCCCCGTCGGTGTGGACCTGATGCGCGGCCTTCTCGAGCTCCGTCTCCAGGGTCGCGGCCGATCCGAAGAACAGCTCCCCTTCGAGATCGAAGATCGCGACGGCCGTGCAAGCGGGGTCGCTCGGCAATCGCTCCCGGACGAAGCCCTCCTCGGTGACCGCCAGCTTCGAGATCCGCATGCGCGCCGCCCGCGGCACGTAGAGCGCGATGGAGATGGCGACGCCGACCAGGATGGCGAACTCGACGCCGACCACCAAGGCGGCCAGGCCCGTACCCACCAGCAGCACGGTGTCGTACTTGGAGGCGCGCACGATGTAACGCAGCCGTTCGATGTCGATGAGGCGCGCGGCCGCCAGGATCAGCAGGCCGGCCAGCGCCGCCTTAGGAATGTATCGGGTGAACGGAGCGAGCAGCAGCACCATCACCGCCACCACGACGGCGGTGAACACCCCGGACAGCTTGGAAGCCGCGCCCGCCTGGTAGTTGATCGCCGAGCGCGACAGCGATCCCGAGCCCGGCATGCCGCGGAAGAAGGCGCCGACCAGGTTGCCAACGCCCTCGGCCAGGCATTGCCGGTTGAAGTCCAGCTTCTGGCGCGTCTTGTAGGCGATGGCCTTGGCGATGGCGAGCGCCTCCAGCAGGCCCAGGAACCCGATGGCGAGCGCGCTGGAGGACATCTGACTGATCCAGCCCCACCGGATCGAGGGAATGTGAAACCCGGGCAAGCTGGCCGGCACGGGCTCGATCAGCGACACCGCCGTCTTGGCGGTGCCGGTGGCGCGTGACCAGCCCAGCAGGAACGCCGGCACGGCCACCAGCAGCAGCACGGTGAACATGTCGATCTGGGGAAGCCGGTAGCGGCGGACCAGCCGGCGCGCCAGCACCGCCAGCACCAGGGCGCCGCCGCTGATGGCCACCGCCTTGAGGTTCACGTGCGCGGGCTGCGTCAGGGTCAACCACAGTCGATAGAACACGTGCTGGTGTCCGCTGCCCAGGTTCTTGAGCCCGAGCGCATTCCCCACCTGCCCAACCATGGTCAAGATCGCCGCGCCCACCATGAACCCGGTGACAACCGACTCGGAGATGTAGCGGGTCAGATCGCCGAGCTTGAAGACGGCGATCGCGATCTGCACCACGCCCACCATCGCGGTCAGCAGGAACATCGCCTCGAACGCGCTGAGCCGGGCCTCGGGATCGATGAAGGCCAGCGCGCTGAACGTCACCAGCGAGACCGCCCCGGTCGGTCCGTTGATGAGGTGCGAGGACGACCCCAGCAGCCCGGCGATCGCCGTGAACACGATGGCCGTGTACAGGCCGAAGCGGGGATCGACGCCGGCGATCAACGCGTAGGCCATGCTCTGCGGCAACGAGATCGCCGCGACCGTGATGGCCGCCTGCAGGTCGCTGCGCAGTCCTGACCATCCATATCCAGCGCGTTGGGCTGTGCTCACGATCGCGTCGTCCTAACGGGGCTTTGGTCGATACACCGTCTCGATGAGGCCGTTCTCGGCGAAGAAGCGTTGCTGAGCATCCTCCCAGTCCCGGGCGATCGCGGTCACCGGGAACAGCTGGATGTCGGGGAAGCTCTCACGATGTTTCTTCAACACCTCCGCCTTGAACGGGCGATAGCCGGTCTCGGCGATCAGCTCCTGCGCCTCGTCGGTGAACAGGAAGCTCAGGTAGGCTCGCGCCGCCTCCTCGGTGCCGTGCTTCGCCACGTTCGTGTCCACCCAGGTCACCACCGGCTCGGCCAGGATGCTGACCTTCGGGTAAACGAGCTCCAGCTCACCCTTGGACTCCGCGACCTCGCGCAACGCCTCGTTTTCCCAGATGACGTTGACATCTCCCTGCTTCTCCACCGCGAAGGCGATGCTGGTGGCCCGCGCGCCGTTCTCGAGGAATGGGGCCCGATCGTAGAAGGCCTTGAGGTAGGCGCGCGCCTCGGCCTCGCTGCCCCCACGGGTGACGACGGCCCCCCAGGCGGCGAGCGCGCTCAGCTTGCCGTTGCCGGAGGTCTTGGGATCGGGCGTGATGATCTCGAGGTTCGAGCGCACGAGGTCGGGCCAGTCATGGATCCCGAAGGGATTGCCATGGCGGACCACGAAGACGATGGTCGAATAGTAGGGCTGGGAGCGATTGGGCAGCCGCGCCGCCCAGCCGTCCGGGACGAGCCCGCGCTTCTGGAGCGCGCCGATGTCGGAAGGGAGACCCAGCGTCACCACGTCGGCCGGCTGTTCGTCGTCGATGACGGTGCGCGCCTGGCGCGACGAGCCGGCGTGTGATTGCGTGACCAGCACCTTCCGCCCCGTCTCCTTGGCATATGCTGCGCCGAAGCGCGGGTTCAGCTTCTGGTAAAGCTCGCGCGTCGGATCATAGGAGACATTCAGCAGCTTGACGTCCGCGTTCCGCTGATAGTTCTTCGCTCCGATGGACAGCACCGCGAGCCCCACCAGCACCACCGCGAGGAGGTTGAGCGCGCCTGTCGTCGATTTCACCTTGATGGCCACGGTGGTGCTCCTGTGAGATCAAACCGCCCCGTCGGGAAACACGCGGACGCGACTGGCCGAGACATAGACGAGCTCTCCCGGCTTGAGGGAGAGCTCGTCGAACTTCTCCGTCGTCAGCTCGGCGTTGATCAACTGCTCGGAGTCCACGGTCTGCAGCTCGACCTTGATGCGCGACCCCGCCGGGTTGACGTGCAGCACCTTGGCTCCGATGCTGGTGTCGCCGTTTCGTTGATGGCGAATCAGGAGCTCGTGCGGGCGGACATAAACCGAAGCGCTCTGGCTCTCCTCCTGCGTGTAGTTCGGGTAGGGGACTTCCAGCCCCGACACCACCGCCTTGCCGCTCTCGACGCGGCCGTGGAACACGTTGACGTTTCCGAGGAAATCGATGACGAAAGGATTCGCCGGATGCTCGAACACCTCCGCCGGCGTTCCCACCTGTTCGATCTTGCCGCGGTTCATGACGACGACCTGGTCGGCCACCTCGAACGCCTCTTCCTGATCGTGGGTGACGAACACGCTCGTCACCTGGATCTCTTCGTGAAGCTTGCGCAGCCACTGCCGCAGCTCGGCCCGGACCTTGGCGTCGAGGGCGCCGAACGGTTCATCGAGGAGCAGCACCTTGGGCTCGGACGCCAGCGCCCGGGCCAGCGCGACCCGCTGGCGCTGGCCACCGGAGAGCTGGGCGGGGTAGCGCGTGCCCAGGCTGTCCAGACGAATCAGCTTCAAGAGCTCGTCGACACGCTTTTGAATCTTCTCCTTGGGCGCCTTCCGCACGCGCAGGCCATATCCGATGTTCTCCGCGACCGTCATGTGCCGGAAGAGCGCGTAGTGCTGGAAGACGAAGCCCACTTTCCGGTCGCGCGCCGACTGGTCGGTGATGTCCTCGCCATCGTGCAGGACGGTCCCCGAATCCGCGACCTCCAGGCCCGCGATCACGCGCAACAGCGTGGTCTTTCCGGAGCCCGATGGACCCAGGAGGGCAAGCAACTTTCCATCCGGAACTTCGAGGCTGACGTCGTCGAGCGCCTTGAAGCTCCCATAGGTCTTCGACACGTTCTTGATCGATATGCTCATGAGTTTTCCCAGGGCCGATGTGTGGTGCCGCGGCGGTCTTCAACGCGCGCGCGCGGACGGAACCTTTGTCTCCAGCTTGCTCTTGGCGACCAGCGTCACCAACGCCATCATCATCAGCACCGACGACACGGCGAAGGATCCGGGCAGGTTGTACTCCTGGAACAGCTTCTCTATGCGCAGGGGCATGGTGTCGGTCTGGCCCGCGATGTGGCCGGAGACGACGTACACCGCGCCGAACTCGCCGATCGCGCGCGCGTTGCACAGAATGATTCCGTAGACCAGGCTCCACTTCACGTTCGGCACGGTGACCGTCCAGAACATCCGCCAACCGCTCGCGCCCAGGCTGATCGCCGCCAGCTCCTCGTCGGGTCCGACCGACTCCATGACGGGAATCAGCTCCCTGGCCACGAACGGAAACGTCACGAACGCCGTGGCCAGGACCAGGCCGGGGGTGTTGAAGATGATCTTGAGGCTGGCGTTGCGCGGCCAGATGCCGAGGCGCTGCTGGACCAGCACGAGGACCGCGAACAACACCAGGCCCCCTCCGACGATCACCCACGTCGAGTGCTTCCAGTGACCGTGCCGTGCCTTCGGACTGCTGGGCCTCAGCAGCAGATAGATTGCCGCTGCGATGGTCACGGCGACGAAGGAGATCAGGTAGGGCATGATCGAGTAGCCGTCGCGCCGCAGGAAGGCTCCGAGATAACCCTGAAGCCCGAAGATGAGCACGAACATCAGACCTGCCACCACGGGCGAGACGGAGAAGGGCAAATCGATCAACGCCGTCAACAACGTGCGTCCCGGGAACGAGAAGCGCGCGATGGCCCAAGCGGCGGCGACGCCGAACACGATGTTGGCCACCACGGCGATGGGAACAACCGTCGCCGTCAGGAAGATCGAGCTTCGTGTGTCGGGATCTCCGAACAGGTTGTTGAAATAGGCGCCGACGCCGTCTTGCAGGGCCTCGTAGAAGACATTGACGAGCGGAACCCCCACGAGCAGGCCCACGGCCAGCAGGGCGATTCCGGTGAGGCTCCACCTGACCCAGGCGGGGTCTTCTTGCGACCGTCGTCGGGTCCCGGGCGGCGCCTTGGTAGAGCGGCCGGTGGGAATCGCCAACGCCGGGGCGACGACGTCTCCGTCGAGCTGTCCAACAGCCGCTTCAGCGGGCATGGCGCATGCTCCGGCGTTCGAGCAGGTTGATCAGCACCAGCATGGCGAAGGAGATGATCAGCAGGACCACCGCAATGGCGGTCGCCTCGCCGTAGGCGAACTCCTCCAGCCGAGCGACGATCAAGATGGGCGCGATTTCCGTCTTGTAGGGCATGTTGCCCGAGACGAAGACCACGGAGCCGTACTCTCCCACGCCTCGGGCGAAGGCCAGCGCGAACCCTGTGATCAACGCAGGCTTGATCGTGGGAAAGATGATGTTCTTGAACGTCTGCCAGCGCGTTCCCCCTAGCGAGGCTCCCGCGTCCTCGTACTCGGGATCCAGGTCTTCAAGCAGCGGCTGAACGGTCCTCACCACGAACGGAAGACCGACGAAGACCAGCACCAGCACGATCGCGAACCGGGTGTAAGCGCCATGGACACCAAGCGGCACCAGGAAGCGCCCCAACCATCCCTTCTCGACATAGAGGCTCGCGTACACGAGCCCGCCCACGGCGGTGGGCAACGCGAGGGGCAGGTCCACCAGCGAATCAATCACCCGCCTCCCCGGAAAGTCGTAGCGAACCAGGACCCAGGCGAGCAGCAGGCCCAGCACCAGATTCACGACCGCCGCCGCGAAGGCGCACCCGAAGGTGAGCAGGTAGGCTGCGCGCGACCGCTCTGTCCACACCGCGTGCCAGAAGTCGTGTCCCGAGAGGGTGCTGGCCTTCAGAAAGCAGGCCGCGATCGGGATCAACACCAGGACGCTGAGATAGAAGACCGTGTATCCCAGGGTGAGCGAGAAGCCCGGCAGGATGCGCCGATTGACGTTCGCCATGAGCTACCTCCGATTCGGCGGAGCGGCCATCATTTCGGCTTGTAGATGCTGTCGAAGACGCTGCCGTCCCCGACGAACTGCTTGTGGGCGTCCGGCCAGTCCTTGGCGATCGCCGTGATGGGAAACAGCTTCAAGGAAGGGCTGAACACGTCGAGGTGCTTCTTCAGGATGGCCTCGTTGCTGGGCCGGTAGAAGTGCTTGGCGAAGATCTCCTGCGCCTCGTCGGTGTACGTGTACTTCAGGTAGGCCTCCGCTACGTCCCGTGTCTTCTTCCGATCGACGTTCACGTCGACCACCGCGACCTGAGGTTCGGCCAGCAGGCTGACAGGGGGAAGGACGATCTCGAGGGCGCCCTTTGCCTCTTGAACCTCGAGGTGCGCCTCGTTCTCCCAGGCCAGATGGACGTCACCGATGCCCTTCTGCACGAACGTCGTCGTGGAACCGCGAGCCCCCGAGTCGAGGACGGGAACCTGCTTGTAGAGCTTCGTCACGTAGTCGAGCGCGGCCTCGCGGGAGCCGCCCCGGCTGACCACCGACCCCCACGCCGCGAAGAAGCTGATGTATCCGTTGCCGGAGGTCTTCGGATTCGGCGTGATGACGGCGACGCCCGGCTTCACGAGATCCGGCCAGTCCTTGATCCCCTTGGGGTTCCCCTTGCGCACGACGAACACGATGGTGGAGAGGTAGGGCCGCGAATGGTTGGGCAGGCGATCCGCCCATCCGGCGTTGATGAGTCCCTTCTTGCTAATCGCGTCGGTGTCCAGGAAGGACGCCAGGGTGACGACGTCCGCATCCAGTCCGTCGATGACGGAGCGTGCCTGTGTGCTCGACCCGCCATGGGACTGCTTGATGTTCACCTTCACCCCCTTCTCCTTCTCGTAACGAGGAGCGAACGCCTTGTTGATGTCCCGCCACAGCTCACGGGTGGGATCGTACGAGACGTTGAGGATGGTGGTCTCGGCGGCCGCGACCGGTGGTGACCAAGAGGCGGCGAGGAGTCCGGTCAAGAGGGCCGCCGAGAGAGGACGAATGACATGCATGCAAAGCTCCTGTGTCGTCTGTGTGTCTATGATACCGAACATCTGTCTACAAAGCCTGGTCGGTGTCAAGCGGAATCTGCGCCGCGGGTCACGAAACGGCGAGGACGACGGACGTTCCGAGTGTCACCGTCCCAAAGTGGCACGTCGGTTTTCGACCCCTACGGAGACGCCGTCGCCTTTGTCTTGCCAGGGGGCGGTGTCCTGTATAATGGACCACCACTCAACAGAAAGGACACGGGTGTCATGACAGCAAAAAGCAATCTGATTCGACTGAGGCGGGGCTTGGCGGTTCTCCTGACTCTGAGCGTCGTGGGCGCCACCGGATCCACCATCCTCGGGACGACGCACGCGTCTACCAAGGAAGACACAGGGCGCGAACGCGACGGAAACCGCCGCGAAGACACGCTCCTCGTATGGGCGGGAGACCAGGCGCATGTCGCGCCGGACTTCGTCGCGGTCGTGGATTTCGACAGTCGGTCACCCTCCTATGGGCATGTGCTGCGGACCGTGCCGCTGCCTCGGTCGTTGCCAACCGGGATCACGGGCAGCACCGGCGCGATCGGGAACGAGCCGCATCACGTCGGCTTGTCGGCAGACGGGCGCACGTTCGTCGGGGGCGGCCTGCTCAGCGTGTTGCGTGGTCAAAATCAGGCCTTCTTCTTCGATGTCAGCAATCCGCGCTTCCCCAAGTTTACGCACGCCGATAATCCCCCCGACGCATCGATCGCCGACGAGTTCGAGCCGCTGTCGAACGGGGGGTTCCTCGTGACGTTCATGGGCGGGGCCTCGGGGAGCCAGCCTGGCCGGGTCGTGGAGTACGACGCTCGCTCGAAGTACGTCCAGTCTTGGCCCCTATCACCGCCGACCGATGGCCAGTTCAACCCCCACGGCATCGCCATCGACGAGGAGCACAACCTGATCCTCACGAGCGACTTCATCTGCCCCGCGCACACCCTCATCATCCCCGGCGGCTCGACCGCGCAGTTCCGGGGCAGCGTGCGGATCTGGGATCTGGCGAAGCGCGAGATCACGAAGACCGTCATCGTCGGTGATCCGGCCCATCCTCCCGGAACCATCAACGTCGAGCTGATTCCCCACGATCGAAAGCAGCGCGCGTACGTGGACGGCGTGACCGACGGCAAGCTATATCTGATCGACCCGCACAGGGGGACCTCGAAGGAGGTGTTCGATTTCACCGGGCCCTTCGCGCTGCCTGACGCCCCGAACGTCTGGCCGCACCTTTTCAGGATCAATGATGCGGGGACCAGACTCTTCATCACGCTCAACTACGCGGGCGCGAACGGCAAGGTGGTGTTGCTCGACATCGAGAACCCCGCCCGTCCGAAGGTGCTCGACGCCGTCTCGCTGGGCAAGCGGTCGGGGCCCCACTACATCACGCTCGACGAGGAGAGCAACCGGGTGGTCGTCTCCGATTACTTCCTGGTCGAGGACCTGCCGCCGGGAGGGGTCGTCGGCGTCGATGGCGATCACAAGATTCACGTCATCAAGGTGGAGAACGATCGCCTCACGCTCGACGACCGCTTCGATCTGAGCTTCGACCGGGATATCCCGACGGGACCCGCCCGCCCCCACGGCCTCGCGGTGCTGAGCGGCAGGAAGGGAGACTCCCACGGAGAATGACCCGGCGGGGCGCCGGCCTTCGCAAATCGCGCCGCTTCGAGCTGTTTTCGTTGGACCTCTGACCCCCCGTCGAATTAGTCTGGACAAATGTCTACTAAACAAGAGCAGCGACCAGGGCGGGCGCGGTGGTGCAAAGCAAGGCGGCGCAGCCGAGGCGGCCAAGAATTCACCTCTCGATTCGCCGGCATGGCCGCGCTGGCGATCCTCTTGGCTGGAACCAGCGCACGCGCCACCGACGGGTATTTCGACATCGGGTTCGGCGTGAAGGCGAAAGGGATCGGCGGCGCGGGGGTGGCGTTCCCCCAGGATGCCCTCGCCCCCGCCACCAATCCTGCGGGGATCTCGTTCCTGCCATCGCGCGCGGACGTCGGCGGGACTTGGTTCAAAGTCGATCGTGGTGCCAGCCTGGGCGGGGGAAGCTTTGACGGCAATCAAACCTCGAGCTTCCTCATCCCGGAGCTGGGTGCGACCCTCCATCTGTCGCCGCGGTGGACCGTTGGGCTGGCCGCGTACGGCAACGGCGGGCTCAACACCGACTATTCCACACCCATTCCCCCGTTCGGCACGACCAACGCGGGAATCGATTTGACCCAGCTGTTCGTGGCACCCACGGTCGCGTTCGCCTTCACCCCGCGGCACTCGGTCGGTCTGTCGCCGGTCGTCGCCTATCAACGGTTCAAGGCGAAAGGCCTGGAGAACTTCGGCGTCACCAGCAGCCCGTACGACAGCTCCTTCGGGGCGGGCGTGCGCGTCGGGTACACCGGTCAGGTTGTCGAGTGGCTGTCCGTGGGTGCGACCTATCAGAGCCGAACGTACGCCTCGAAGTTCAAGGACTACAAGAACCTGTTCGCCGAACAGGGCGACTTCGACATCCCCTCGAACTTCGCCGTGGGCGTGGCGGTCAAGGCACTCGGCAAGCTGGTCGTTGCCATCGACGTCGAGAGAATCTTGTTCAGCGAAGTGAACTCGGTCGGCAACCCACTCAACGCCCAGACCTTCGGCAACGGTCTCGGCGCCAACGACGGACCGGGCTTCGGCTGGAATGATGTGACCGCCGTCAAAGCAGGCGTCTCGTACAGTGCGACCGACCGGTTCACGGTCCGCGCCGGCTACAACTACAGCAGCCAGGCCGTTCCAAATGACCAGACATTCTTCAACATCCTCGCGCCGGCGGTCGTCCAGCACCACGTGACGCTCGGTGCGACCTTCGTCGCCACCTCGCACATCGAGCTGAGCGCGCTCTACGTGCACGCCTTCGAGAACGAGGTGAGAGGCGCTGGCAACTTCAACAACGGCGATGCCAACCTCCAGATGCACCAGAACTCCGTCGGGGTCGCGCTCGGCTATCTGTTCTGACCGGACCCCGCTCGGGACCTGAACCGGCTCCTGCGGTCAACCCTTCACGACGACCGGGAAGTCGGGGGAGAGTCGATAGCCGGCGCCACGAACCGTGTCGATCAGCGGCACGACCCGCCCCAGCTTGTCTCGGAGACGCTTGACATGGATGTCCGCCGCGCGCGTCACGACCCCGGCGCGGTATCCCCACACGTCCTTGAGGAGGTCCGCGCGCGTGCAGACCCGGTCCCGATGCTCGACCAGATAGGCCAAGAGGCGCATCTCGAGCGCGCTCAAGTGCAACGTGCCCCCGTTGACCAGCACCACGTGTCTATCGACATCCAGATCGATTGGTCCGATGAGGTAGCGGCGGTGCCGTCGCGCTGGCGGAGCATGGGCGATCGACTCTCGGCGCAGGCGGACCATGCTGTCGACGCGCAACGCGAGGTCGCGCACGCTGAACGGATAGAGGACGAAGTCGCAGGGGCCGAGCTCGAGGCCCAGGCGGGGATCGATGTCCGCCTCGCTCCTGATGAACATCACGATCGCCGGCGGAGGCTGACCGTTGTCGGCCGCCCTGACTTGTCGCCAGATCTCCGTGCTGCGGAAGTCGGGCAACCTCGAGTCGAGGAGGACGACGTCCGGCACGTCGCGCATCACCGCCAGGGCGCCGTCGACGTCTCTGTCGACCAGCTGGATACGAAAGCCGGCCGCGGTCAGGCAGTAGGCCAGCAACGCGCCCAGGTGGAGCTCGTTCATGATGATCAAGACGCGACCGTTGAGCCCCGTATCCGAGGAACCAAGCCCCTTGACGAGCGCCTCCAGCCCGGCCGCGCCGAGGCTCTCGGTCGCTCCTGGCAACGAGCGCACCGCGCACTCCCGCGCGGCGTCAGCGGCCAGCGCGAGCTGGGGGCTGGCGCTCGCCGCGCGGGGTGTAGGTTCGCTGGCCGTGAGTCTCATGGAGTGGACGACCGTCGATCTACCCGGGGCTCGCGACGCGGGTAGATCGCTCTTCGAGCGACTCTCATCATACAGACCGCGTGGCCACGTCGTCTAGTATAAGGAAATAATGTCTTGCCATGGCCTGGGAGGTGCGATAGGTCAAACGGCGACCGTACCAGCGGGACGCAAACCATAGAGAGACAGACGTGGAACAGCGCGAGACCGAGGTGGATGTCGTCGTCGTCGGGGGCGGCAGCGCCGGAAGCACGGCGGCGATTCGTGCGCAGAAGGAGCTGCCGGTCGGGCGGGTGCTGCTGCTCGAGAAGGCACACGTCAAGCGAAGCGGCGCCATCGCCATCGGCATGGACGGCCTGAACAACGCCGTCATTCCCGGCCACGCCACGCCCGAGCAGTACGTGAAGGAGATCACGATGGCCAACGACGGCATCGTGAATCAGCGCGCGGTGCTCGCTTACGCAGAGCGCAGCTTCGACATGATTCAACAGCTCGACCGATGGGGGGTGAAATTCCAGAAGACCCAGGCCGGCGACTTCGACGTCAAGAAGGTCCATCACAACGGCAGCTATGTCCTGCCGATGCCGGAGGGCTACGATCTGAAGAAGATCCTGACGCGAACCATCCGGCGCGCGGGCGTCCGCGTCAGCAACCGGGTGATGGCGACGCGCCTGCTCACCGCCGCTGACGGCAGCATCGCAGGCGTCGTTGGCCTCAACGTCCGGGACGGCGGCCTCGAGATCATCCGGGCGCGCACCGTGATCCTGTGCTGCGGGGCCTCGGGGCGGTTGGGGTTGCCCGCGTCTGGCTACTTGTACGGCACCTACGAGAACCCGGCGAACGCAGGGGACGGGTACTCGCTTGCCTACCACGCGGGGGCGGAGTTGACAGGCATCGAGTGCTTCCAGATCAACCCGCTTATCAAGGACTTCAACGGGCCCGCCTGCGCCTACGTGACCGGGCCGCTCGGCGGGCACACCGTGAACGCGCGGGGTCATCGCTTCATCGAGAGCGACTACTGGAGCGGACAAATGATGATGGAGTTCTACCGGGAGCTTCACTCGGAGAACGGTCCGGTCTACCTGAAGCTCACGCATCTGGCGCCCGAAACCATCACCGAGATCGAGCGCGTGTTGCACCGAACGGAACGCCCGAGCCGTGGCAGATTTCACGCCGGGCGCGGGCACACCTACGGCGAAGACCTGGTGGAGATGCACATCTCCGAGATCGGCCTGTGCAGCGGGCATAGCGGTTCGGGGGTGTGGGTGAACGAACGCGGTGAGACGACGGTGCCAGGGTTGTACGCCGCGGGCGACATGGCCTGCGTCCCGCACAACTACCTGCTCGGCGCCATGACCTACGGCGAGATCTGCGCGGAGAGCGCCCTCGCTTACCTGGGCGAGGGGCGCGCGGGTCAGGGCGGCGAAGCGCCATCACGTGATGGGATTGATGAGCAGTTCGAGGCCGAGCGAGCGCGGCTCACGGCGCCGCTGGAGCGGCCGCGGGGAATCCCTCACCACCAGTTCGAGTACAAGGTGCGCCGGATGGTGAACGATTACCTGCAGCCGCCCAAGACGGCAACGCGGCTGCGCTTGGGCCTCGCGCACTTCGAGCGCGCGCTCGAAGAGCTCGACGAGGTGGGCGCCACCAGCTCACATGAGCTGATGCGCGTGGCCGAGGCCGGATTCATTCGCGACTGCGCCGAGATGGCCGCCCGCGCGTCGCTGTTTCGAACGGAGAGCCGGTGGGGCCTGTATCACCACCGCCTCGATCACCCGGAGCTGGACGATGACAACTGGCTGGTCCACGTGAACCTGCGCAAGAGCGCCAGCGCCACGATGGAGGTCTTCAAGCGCCCGCTCGTGCCTTACGTGGTGACGCTGGATGAGAGCGAACGGCGCAGCTATTACCGGATTCGCATCCCGCCGGCGACGGCGGCCACCGGAGCGTCGACGCCCGACGCGGTCGTGAGCTCAGGGGCGGCATCATGAGCGCCAAGAAGGAGTTCCCGGCGGGTGTGGAGCGGGAGGCGGCGAAGGCAGAGCAGGGGCGTCACGCTGGCAACGCCCAGACCGTGGAGCGCTTCGACGTGCCGGTGATCGTCGACGAGCAGAGGTGCATCACCGGGTGCCACATCTGCATCGATTCGTGCCCCGTGGACTGCCTGTCGGTGAACCCGACGAGCCGGAAGGCCCACATGCAATTCGACGAGTGCTGGTATTGCCTGGCGTGCGAGGTGGACTGTCCCACGGACGCCATCACCGTGAAGATCCCATTCCTGCTGCGTTGAGGTCTGCCATGAGCATCGCCCTTACCACCGATGAACAGATCCTGCTGGACCGTCTCGAGGATCCCGATGCCGCCGAGCGCCAGCTCGCCGTCATGGCGCTCGAGGACATCGCCAGCCGCGCCGCCGTGGAGCGCCTCATCGTTGCCGTTCGCGATGCGGACGCCACCGTTCGGCGCCTGGTGGTGGGGCTACTGGAGGACCTCGGGGACGGGCGCGCGGTGCCCGCGTTGATTGGCGCGCTCGAGGACGACAGCGCGCCGGTTCGACAGGCCGCAGAAGCGGCGCTGCGGGAGTTCCGGGACGACGCCGCGGCGACAGCGCTGCTCGGCGCCGTCTCTCACCCAAACGCGGAGGTCCGGCGCGCCGTGATTGTGGCCTTGCGGGAGTTCCGCGACATCCGGGCCACGGAGGCGCTGGTCGGAGCGCTGGGCGACGGCGCCCCCACCGTTCGCCGCGAGGCCGTCGTGACGCTCGCGTACCTGCGAACCCCGGACGCGATTCCTTCGTTGCAGGGGCGGCTGCGCGATGACGACCCGGGCGTCCGGAGGCTCGCGCTGGGGGCGCTGGGCTTCTTTCACGGGCCGGCGCTGCTCGACGATTTCGTCACCGCGCTGGCCGACGAGGATTGGCAGGTGCGAGCCGAAGCCGCCATCGTGCTGGGGCGGGCCGCCCTCGGGGGCTCGGTGCCTTCGCTCCTGAGGGCGCTGGCCGATCCCTACTGGCAGGTCCAGAAAGAGGCGGCAATCGCGCTGGGTCGCCTGCGCGCCGTGGCGGCCGTCCCGGCGCTGCTGGGATTGTTGCAGGCGACCGGCCCGGACCTACGCCGGGTCGCGGCGGCCGCGCTCGGGGAGATGCGCGCGCGCGAAGCCGTCGCGGGCCTCCGCGCGCTCGCCACCACCGATGAAGACGTCGAGGTCAAGAAGGCCGCCCTCCGCTCGCTCACCGCGATCGAAGGGCTGCAATAGGGGCCGTTGCCGGGACTGGCGTGGACAGATCGACAATACCGATTGTATTTCGAAGAAGGCCAGAGTAGACACATGTCTTGTAAGAAAGACGACCGCCGTCCGGCGTCCGTGCAACCCATTTTCGAGGTGATGGAATGAAGACGAGCAATCTGACGTTGTCGGCCGCCGCGCTCCTCGCGGCGGGGGTGGTGAGCATGCCGGCCGCGCAAGCCGCGGACCTGAGCTTCGGAAAACCCGGGGAGCCGGTGGAGCTCGTCATCGGCTACCAGCCCTACTACACCGAGGCGTGGTCCGGCGTCGTGATGCGCGGCAAGAAGTTCTACGAGAAGTACCTGCCCAAGGGCTCCAAGGTCGAGTTCCAGATCGGCCTGCAGGGGGCGATCATCGTCAACAACATGCTCGCCGGGAAACAGCACATCGGCTACGTGGGGGACATGCCGGCGATCGTCGCCACCACCAAGGTCGAGACGGCCGACGTCCGCATCCTGGCCTCCCTGGGATTGGGCGCCGATCAGTGCAACATCTTCCTGGTGCGCACGGACGCGCCGAAGTTTGCTGACTACAAGGAGGCGCTGAAGTGGATTGACGGCAAGCAGGTTGCCGTCCCCAAGGGGAGCTGCAGCGATCGCTTCGCGCAGGCGACCTTCAAGAAGCAAGGCGTGAATCCAAAGGACTTCCTCAATCAGAACATCGAGGTCATCACCAGCAACTTTCGCGCGGGAAAGATCGACGCGGCGGTGATCTGGGAGCCGGCGGCGTCCCGCCTGGTTCAGGAGGGGCTGGCTCGCCGGGTCGCCTCCGGGGTTGACCTCCATGAGGCCGACGCGGGATTCCTGACCGCGCGGGCCGACCTGATCAAGCAGCGGCCCGACGTGATCAAGGCATGGCTGAACGCCGAGCTGGACGCCCAGCTGTTCCTCGCCGACGAGAAGAACGCGGCCGAGATCGTCAAGCTCGCCAAGGAGCAGACCACCGGCTTCACGGAAAACGCCCTGTGGCACGCCCTTTACGGCACCTATGGCGCGCAGGTGGGGGGCAGCAAGACGCGCCTCAACTTGCCCTTCGCCGTAACGCCGGAGGCGCGCCGTCTGATCGACCAGTCGGCGAGCTTCCTGTTTTCGATCAAGAGCATCAACGTCGACAAGCTCCGCCCCGACGCCGTACAGACGGACCTGGCGGACCAGCTCCTGAAGGAACGAAAGCTCAAATCACCCATCGGGGACGTGGTCGCGCTGCCTGAATCCCAGGCCCCGAAATCCTGAGGTCGGCCTCTCGGGAGACCCGCCATGGCGATCCGGAGCTTTCTCACCGGGCGAGTGGGGACGCGCGCCACAGGCGCTGTCCCGCTGGTCCTGCGGAGGGCCGCGGACTGGTTCAAGAGCCCCCGGCCTTACCTGATGTTCGCCGGCTTCGGCTTGCTGCTCGGGTTCTGGTTCCTGACGGTGGAGGTCCTGAAGCTGCCGCGTTTCGCCGAGATGCCCGGGCTGACTGTGGTCGTGAAGGAGTGGCTCAGCCGCGATCCCACCTACGGTCTATCGATCCACACGCGCGAGTACTACACGCACATCGGCACCTCGGTGTGGCGCGTGGCACAGGCGTTCACCCTCGCCACCGTGCTCGGCGTACCGCTCGGCCTGCTGCTGGGGTGGTCGAAGAGATTTCGCGAGTACGTGTTTCCGCTGTTCGAGGTGCTGCGCCCGATTCCGGTCCTGGCGTGGGTGCCGCTCGCCATCGTGATGTTCGTCCGAACGGAGTCGGCCGTCATCTTCTTGGCTTTTCTTGCGTCGTTCTTCGCCACCGCGCTCAACGCCATGCTCGGCGTCGAGTCCATCGACGAGACCTACCTGCGTGCGGCCGAGTGCCTGGGCGCGAACCGGGCTCAGGTGTTTCGTCACGTCATCGTGCCGGGGGCGCTGCCCTTCATCTTCACGGGGCTGCAGATATCAGTGGGGGTGTCGTGGTTCTCGCTCGTCGCCGCCGAGATGGTCTCGGGGCAGTACGGCCTGGGTTACGTCATCAACACCTCGTACAGCACCGTCCGTTACCCCACGATCATCATCGGCATGATCACGCTGGGTGTGGTCGGGTACGTCACCAGCGCCGCCGTGCGCGTCGTCGGCAATAGCCTGATGAGCTGGCGCGTCCGCGAGCTGGCCCTGCGGGGCCCGTCATGAGCGTGGCGCACTCCGACTCCGCGGGCGCCACGCCTCCCGCGACGCGAGGGCCGTCGCCGCAGACGTCGCCGGCCCCCGCGCGACTCTCGGCCGAGGCGGGGACACGCGGCGCCATCCGCATCGATGGCCTGGTGAAGGTCTACGACCCGCAGGGCGCGGCGATCAAGGCTGTGGACGGCTGCAGCCTGGACATCGACGCCGGAGAGATCTTCATGGTGGTGGGGCCCTCCGGCTGCGGCAAGACCACGTTGCTGAACGCCATCGCTGGCTTCCACGACATCACGGCCGGCCGCATCACGCTGGACGGCGAGGTGCTCTGCAGCGCGGAACGGCCCAAAGCCGCCGCGGGCTCGGACCGCGTCGTGGTGTTCCAGAACGGGGCGCTGTTTCCCTGGAAGACGAACCTCGAGAACGTCACCTTCGGCCCCAGCGTGCAGCGGAAGCTGTCGAAGCCCGACGCCCTCGCCAAGGCGCGGGAGCTGATGGCCGAGGCTGGGCTCGCGGGGGTGGAGAACAACTATCCCGCCGAGGTGTCCTCGGGGATGCGGCGCAGGGTGGAGATCGTGCGCGCGTTGATGAACGACCCCAAGGTGTTGTTGCTCGATGAGCCCTATCGCGCGCTCGACGCGCTGACCAAGTCGGTCATGCACGAGGCGCTGCTGCGCATCTACTACAAGAACAAGGTGACCATCTTCTTCATCACGCACGATCTCGAGGAGGCGATCTTCCTCGGGCACAAGGTGGCGATCATGACCACGCGCCCGTGCCGGCCGAAGAGCGTCGTGACCGTCGATATTCCGCATCCGCGCGACCATCGGGTCCTCACGTCGCGGCGATTTCGGGAGCTCGTCCAGGAGACCAGGGCCGCCGTTCACGAGGAGGCACGCAAGGCGTTCGAGGCCGGGGAGAAGGAAGGCTGAACCGTGGGCGCGAGGACGATCTCGCCCCGCGCGCTCGCGCGTGGTCTCGTGTCGGTGGCCGTGGCGCTGCTCCTGTGGGAGCTCGGCTCCCGCTCCAAGCAGTGGCTGGGAGCAGGCGTCTTCGCGCCCGTGCGGGCCCTGCTGGGTGCGCTCGGCTTCAAGGAGACGTACCTGCCGTGCATCGGCGCCGTGCCCCCGCCAAGCGCCGTCGTGCACGCGTGGGCCGGCGTCATTGGCGACCTGGGGTACTGGCAAAGCTGGGGGAGAAGCTTCCTGCGCGTCATGGGCGGGTTCACCGTGGCCATGGTGGTCGGAGTCCCGTTCGGGCTATTGCTGGCCGTCAATCGCACCGCGTTCGGGATCGCCTTCCCGGTCTTCGAGGTGTTGCGTCCCATTCCGCCGCTGGCATGGGTCCCGGCGTCGATCATCTTTTGGCCGACGCAAGAGCTGTCCATCTCATTCGTGACGTTTCTGGGCGCCTTCTACACGATCGTGATCAATGTGGTCGGGGGCGCTCGGGCCATCGACGGTCGGTTCTTTCAAGCGGCGCGCTCGATGGGGTCCTCGCGGTGGGACATCTTTCGCCGCGTCATCCTGCCTGGCACGCTCCCGTCGATCGTGGTCGGCGCCGTCGTGGGGATGGGCATCACCTGGGAGGTGGTGGTGGCGGCCGAGATGATCTCGGGGGGCGGCAGTCAGATTGGTGGCACCAGCGGCGGGGGCCTCGGCTTCTTCATCTGGAATTCGTACGTGGGTGGCTCTTACGAGCAGATCGTCGTCGGGATGGTCTCGATCGGTATCGCTGGCTTCATCTCCAGCGAGCTGGTGCGCGTCCTCGGCCGGCAGATCACACCTTGGCTGAGGTCCCGCTGACGTGCCTGTGACCGCAGCCCTGTCCGGCCCCGCGCCAGTCACGGCCGGGGAGATCACGGTCAGCGGCGTCAGCAAGAGCTACGGCGCGCTTCCGTTCCGGAAGGAGATCGTCCGCGACTGCACCTTCACAGTCGCCCGCGGGAAGCTGACCGTGATGATCGGGCCCTCGGGCTGCGGCAAGAGCACGCTCATTCGCCTGCTGGCCGGCTTCGAGCGGCCCGACGAGGGCACCATCAAGCTGGACGGCGTCGACATCTCCGGCCCCAGCCGCGACCGCCAGGTGGTGTTCCAGGAGACCGCGCTGTTCCCGTGGATGACGACCTACGACAACATCCTCTACGGTCCCCGCGCGCGGAGGCAGGTGACGCCGCGGACGCTGGAGCTGGCGGAGGTCCTCCTCGACAAGGTGGGCCTGCGGGAGTTTCGCGGCAAGTATCCCCAGCAATTGTCGGGCGGCATGCAGCGGCGCGCCGAGCTGGCGCGCGCGCTGATCAACGACCCGACGGTGATGGTCCTGGATGAGCCATTTCGGGGCCTCGATGCGCTGACGAAGGAGTTGATGTGGGACTACTGCGCTCGCCTGTTCGAGGAGTCCGGGCGCACCCACCTGTTCGTGACCACGGACATCGACGAGGCGTTGTTCCTGGCTGACAGTATCCTCGTCATGGCGAACACGCCCACCGCGCTCCGGGCGGAGCTGATCGTCGATCTGCCCCGGCCGCGCAAGCTGGCGGACATCGGCGCGGACGATCGCGCCAACGAGATCAAGCGCCAGGCCCTGGCCATCCTCCACGAAGAGGCGATGCGGTCCTTCACGCCCGCGGGCCGGGCCGGCCCCGAGCTCGCCGCCGCTCGCGCGACGGCCGAGGTGAACCGATAGCGCGTGGTGGACCCTACCGGCGCCGGGCTCGAGAAGGTCAAAACGGAATATGGCTGCCGATACCCAGCAGGCGCGTGTCGAGCCTGATGATCCGGGAGAGCAGCGTCGCGTCGTCGCCGGCGACGCGCGCCACGTCGTGGATCTTTCCCACCGCGAACAGCTCGGTGCGACCGCCGTCGAGCGCGGTCTGGAACACCTGCAACGCCGACACGGCCCCGGCCTGATCGCCGGCGGCGGTGACGGACACGGTGTAGACGGTCACGTGCCTGCTGAGCGGCGCGTGGTCGCTGTTGTGGCGGGGCAGATTGCGGAACAACGTCGCCAGGCCGGCCTTGTCGAGGTCCATCCACACCATGTCGCGGCGAATCTCCGGGCTGTGGGCGTGAATCGCATAGCGGAAGTCGGGATGACAGAGGCCCAGGAACCCGTCGAAATCGCCGGCGTCGAGCAGCAGGCTGGACCGATAGATGAGGGATTCGACCGCCGCCCTGGCGCTAGCGGCGCTCATTGTTTCCTTCCCCGAAGGGATCGGAGGGGGAGCGGCCCATGAAGCGGCTCCAGGTGGCGTAATAGTGCCGCATCCCGACCTCGTCGTGGATGGTCAGGCCTTCCTCGCGGCCGTGAAGGACCCAGCGGCTGCCCGTCCGCTCGTCGCGCATCGCCGATCCTTGCCCGCGTACGCCCAGCAAGTCCTCGTGCAGGTTCCGACCGAACGGGCCCCAGATCGCGTTGTGATCCCTGACCCGCTCCGCGCGCTCCGCCGGAGTGTCCCGCTTGAGGCCAAGCCCGCGGAACTCGATCAGGACCTTGTTGGGGGCCAGCGGAACCACCGTGTCCATCCGGATGACGGAGGTGCGCAGGTTGAACGTCATGCCCGGAAAGATGTCGACCAATATCCACCCGCCGGGCGCCAGGCCAGGCCACCCGACCTTGCGCTCCTCGCTACCCTCGTAGCGGTCGTAGCGGACCTGCATCGATCCAACCGCGGCGTGGCCGTTGGGATAGGGAATGTACTTTCGCTCGAAGTAGCCGGGCTGCTGCATGCCCGTGACCCGATTGAAGTAGTGCATGTAATCGTGATAAAATTCGCAGTTCGTGTCGTGCCACAGCTTGAAGTTCGTGTCCACGACCACCTGTTGGTAGTGAAACACCTCGAGCGGTTCCTGGATGTGCGGCTGGAGGGTGCCGAGCGCGGCGCCGATGAACTCCTGCAGGCTGGGCGCTCCGTCGTCGACGTTCACCCACACGAAGCCGCCGTAGTCCACGGCAGAGCGCACGGCTCGTAGGCCGACGTCGCTCGGGTCCAGGCGCTCCTGGAAGCCCTCCTTGCGCCGGGCGATGCCGGTGCAGTTGCCCCGGCAATCGAACGTCCACGCGTGGAAGATGCAGGTGAGCGTTCGAGCGTTGCCGGCCGGGTCGCGGAGCAGGACGTTTCCACGGTGCGGGCAGATATTGTAAAAGACACGGATCTCCCCGTCGTCTCCGCGTTGAACAATCAGGTTCTTGCCACCGGGATGGCGGAAGGTCCGGTAGTCGTACGGCGCGGGCACCTCGCTCTCGTGGCAGGCGATGATCCAGGTGCGGTCGAAGATCTTCTCCTGTTCCTCGGCGAACAGCCCGCCGTCCGTATAGAGACGGGTGTCCACGTAGTGGGTGGCGGGAAACTTCGGGCGTTCGGCCCACTCGGCTGCGGAGCGGGGCATGTTCACCCGGCTCCGACGGCGCAGGCCCAGGCGGGCACAGGCATCGCCCGCACAATTGCGCCGCCGGGGCGCGGGTCTCGCATCATAGACGCTTGTCTATGACATGGCGGGGGAGGCGTCAAGCCAGTCACCCCGCGACGGTCGAGGGAGGCGCCGTGCAAGCGACCCACTCAGCGCCGCCGTCGTTAGCTCGAAGACAGTGGACATGTGTCTTTTATAATTGACACGAGAAAGTCTCTCTCTTAACGTCGACCGCGAAAGGAGAAAGATGAGACTGACAATTTGGTCGTTCTTGATCGTTTCGTCGGCGGTGGTGGGGATCTCGGGTTGCCATGATCACAACGAGAAGATCCTGGTGGACGCGGCCGCGAGCGACGCGAAGGCGGACGCGGCTGGAGGACAAACCGGCCAGGGCGGAGCCGGGGGCGCTGTCTCGGGCGGCGGGGCGGGCGGCGGCCTGAACGCTGGAGGTGGGGGCGCTGGAGGCGTGGGAGGTAGCGGCGGAGTAGGCGGCAGCGCTGAAGGGGTTGGCGGTGCCGGGGGCAGCGCTGGCGGCGGCGGGGGCGGCGGTCGTTCAGCGGGCGGCGGCGCTGGTGGTGGCGGCGGTGGCGGTCGTTCGGCGGGCGGTGGCGGTGGCGGTGGCGTGGGGGGCACGGGCGGTGGGGCGGGCGGGGCTGTCGGTGGGTCCGCCGGCGGGGCGGGCGGTACCGCCGGGGCCGGCGGCGCCGTCTAGTGCAGCAAATGAACCTACAGACAAGAAGGAGAGAACGACCGATGCGTCATTTCGCGATCAAGCTCGGAGGTCCCGGTCGACCGGCGTCCCTGACCGCCACCCTCATCATCCTGGCGACGGGGGTGTCCGTCGTCGCCGGCCGGCCGGTGCAGGCGCAACAGTCACCGGAGAACAAGGTCACGACACCGGCGGGCGACTCCGGCGCGCCCGTGCCGCCTGAGGCCGCGCCGCCGGCAACAGTGGCCCCACCGAAGCCGGACCTCTCGAACCCGGTCGAGCAGGCAGACCAGCAGACCCGCACCATCGCGCGGCGCCTCGCGATCCTCGAGGAGCAGCTCGGAACGAAAGCCAAGGCAGGTCCGTCGCTGACGGCGGATGACAAGTCCTTTCAGATCAAGAGCGGCGACGGCGCGAACTCGATTCGCTTCTACCTGCTCCTGCAGGCGGACAACCGCTGGTTCCTGAACGACGGCGCGCTCTCGGACAAGGCGGACACCTTCCTGATTCGAAAGCTCCGGCCGGGCTTCGGGGGAACGCTGTTCGGGTTCACGGATTACCGCGTGTCACCCGACTTCGCCGGCGGCGCGGCCGCTGTGTTCGATGCCTACCTCGACTTTCATCCTTGGCCTTGGCTGCGGCTACGCACGGGCAAGTTCAAGACGGCGCTC
>Ga0265313_10000194_pt1 | contig 65054 bp, 63 predicted proteins | sample 4123metaG_FD_203122 | JGI IMG/M metagenome (GOLD analysis project Ga0265313, IMG submission 203122) | Rhizosphere microbial communities from Carex aquatilis grown in University of Washington, Seatle, WA, United States - 4-1-23 metaG | ecosystem: Host-associated > Plants > Roots > Rhizosphere >... | reverse complement strand
GGCAATGGGGGCAGGCTCTCCGCCCGTCCCGGGCTCCGAACCTGCCCCCATTGCTCAACCCGCGCCAAACGGCGTAACTTCGGCTCGGACTCTACCCATGGCTGGATGAAAGTTCCACGGCAGGTCAGTGACTGTGCCGGTCTGTCCGGTCGGAATAGAAATGCTCAGTCGTTGCGCCGTTGAGACGCAAAGACACAGCGGTTCGGCGTGATGGTCGAAAAGGCACCCCGGACGGCGAAGGAACCGAAAATGCACAATCACGATGTCGGGAAGCCGGAACGCCCCGGCTTGCCTCAGGACTGTACATATAGGATGGTCAACCTTGGCCGCTGAGTCCATTGCGGTCCGCGTTGTCCTGTACATGCCAGTAGACCTTGCGCCCGTCGTCGTGATCGTGTTCGGCGATTAAATTTTCCTGTAAGAGCCTGTCGATACCGCGTTTATAGGACTGTCTCAGGGCATCCTTATAACGTTGTACGTCGGTGGATGTGGGCGTCTTGATCCTTGCCAGTTGCGCCCGGATGGCGTCTTCATCCGTCCCGAACATGGTAAAGCCCTGCGGAGACTGCCAGCTTATCGGGTGGTTGTTGACCGCGTTCCGCAGGGCACGGTTAACGTCGCTGGCGTCACGGGTTAATCGTATACCTTCCGCCTTCGGGGCAATGGTCGCGGAAGGTGCCCTCGCCACGCTATCGACGTAGACCAATGGGTCCCCATTCGGCAACACGATGGGAACGAGTCGGTAGCCCCAGCTTGCGTTTTGCGCCCCACCACCGCGCGCCTTGGTAACGCTGAGTGTCCCATTGCCGTTCGCTCCCATCTTGGCCGTCAGGATCATGTCCGGGCTGCCCTCGAATACCCCAGAACCGCGCACGTCGCCTGATTTCTTGTTCTTGCCGGGGTGCATGACGCCAAGAACGAATGCGCCGGTAGCCTTCGACAGAAGCAAGAGCTTGTTGAAGGCTCCCTGAGCCTCGGCTGCCGAGTTTTCGTCCCGGAACCCTAAGACGGCGGGGATGGTATCGACCACGATCAGCCGCAAGCCGAAAGGGGCGAAGACACTTAGGTGGGACGCCAATTCCACGGCCCGATCAAGGATGAGCCGGAAGGCGGCATCCTCTCTCAGACCGCACCCATATCCCCAGGTAACCGGCAGGAGGTCAGGACAGCCCATTGCCGCCAGCCTGTCGCGATGTTCAGGGGGAAGTCCCAGGTAGGAAGCTTCCACCCGCGAGGGGTAGGTTTCCAGCCCTTCCCCAGCAATGAACATGGTCGCCCCGCCTGCGGCGGCAACAGGCTGACCAAGAAAAGCGGCGCCGCTGGCGATGGCAGCCGCCATGGCGATGGTGAGAAAAGATTTGCCGGTGCCCGGCTTCCCCACCAGCAACCCCACCCCCGTCATGGGGAGGAAATCACCGATCAGATATTCCGTCCGATCCGGAAGCGATTGTTCACCGTGGAAGGTGAAGCCGTCGATGGTCGGGAAGAGGGTCATTGCGATCCCCCTCCCATGGCTGCCATGGCGGTCTGGATGGCCGTCGAAAGGGACTGCCTGGCGTCCCTCAACGCTTTTCGTCGGGCATCACTTGGGCTATTCGACGCCTGGGCATACGCCTCCCTAGCTGCGCTGGCCTCTTCGAGAAGTGAGGCAATGAGGAGCCATCCGTCTTCATGGGCGGCCCTCACGAGCACCACGCTCAAATCCCACGCCTCCGCTCTGTCTGCGATTGAAAATCGCCGCATGAGAAGTTCGGGGAAGTCGTGCGGATAGGGCTCTTTCCCTGGCTCCGTCTGCCAGTAGAGGTCAACCATTCGCACCCTCGTTGCCTTGTCGCCGCTTCCCATCGGTCCATGGGCGTACAAGTAAGTTGCCTCGCCTGTGGCCGGATCGGGCACGGGCCGACCACCAATGAGTTGGTTTAGGAGTGCCACTAACGGACCTTCCTCGACCAGGGTTCCGGCAAGAAGCGCTATACTCGGAAGGAACGTTCTGTGGCAGTCGTGGGCCGGGGGCCTCAGGCCGATAGAATGCGGAGGCGGAGGGGGCGGGGGCGGGGGCGGCGCCAAGTGGGCGGTGGGGTGCTTGGAGCGATCCATAGTCAGCCCTCCCTGACCGGAATGCCGGTGGCGCGCATTGGAGCCGACAAGCGCGCTTGCGCCCACGCGTCCAAGTCTTCCACGGCGTAGACGGGGAACTTACCCGCCTTCATGTAAACAGGCCCCCCGCCGGTCGTGGCAAGCTTGGCGAGCCATTGCTTTGAGCAGGGGAAGCCGTAGCGGCTACGGACATACTCCGCCGCATCGGCGCGGCGGAAAAGACGGGCGGAACGAGTGGATATGGTTTGATCGGTCATCGTGTCACCTCATTCGTCAATTTCCCGGATTGTCCGGGGAACGTTGGCGTGAGGTGACGGTAGTGAGAAACCCTGGTCCGCCGGGAGGGGGGTCAAATCTGCGTGATTTAACCCCCCTTGTCGGGGTAATCCGGCCTACCGCTTCGCCTATAAACCAGCGCGGCTTTCCGCATGTCAGAAATAAGCATTTCGGCTCGTCGTTGCTTGCTGAGGTCAGGATCGTTCCAATAAAGTAAGGGTTCCGTGCCCGGTGCGTCCTTGTATGTCCGCCACCACTCGCGCCAAGTGTCTCGCGATAGCGGCATATCTGGCTTATCCGTATTTTCGCGCGAAGCTTTATAGCCGTACTCGGCACGAACTGTTTTTACTGGGTGTTTGTCTGCAATGATATTAGAGTGCGCCCCCTTTACGTAAAGCACCGCCGTGATCATCGCATCGACAACTATGGGACTGTATTTGGATGCCCCGGCACTTCGCTTTAAGGCTTGCAGAGTTGCAGGTATACTACCAGTAACTAATATACTCTCCAGGACATTCCCCAGCAAATCTGCAACCTCTATAGGGAAGTTTGCTATTGGATTGCCATGATCTAAATTATTGCTAGACGTATATGATCGAATTACGTCAAGAATCGCCTGCCATAATTCCAACTCAACGTGTTTATTAAGGGGATTTTTCCGAATTATTTGTCCACTATCCTTGTCATGCTCAATGTAATACTCGCACCTCCGCCCCCGAGCCTCACAAAATAGGTGATGATAGGCGTAGCTCACCGATGGGCTGCCCTCCTCCATTATCGCGCTCCCGCCCTGTCCAGCTTGATAACCGTTGCGCCCTCTTCCCTGCCGTCAAGCGCGGCAGCTACGCGGGCCGCCACACGATCCGCCGCCGCCACAAGGGCGGTATCCGGCATATGGGCGTAACGCGCCGTCACGCCGGGCACGGAATGGCCCAACAATCCCGCGATGGTCAGTTCGCTGAACCCCATTTCCGCCGCCGTCGCGGCGAAGGTATGCCGCAGCACATGCACGGTCACGCCTTGGAGTTTGGCCTTGTCGCACATCCGTTCCAGTACCTTCGGAAGGCCGATGAAGTGGCCGTCACCGCGATCCGCCGGGAATACCCACGGCATACCCTCACGTTGCGGCACGGCCTCCAACAGGCGGACGGCATCGGCACCGATGGGGCGCAACTGCGCCCCGCTCTTGGTATCCTCGAAACGGATGCAGCGGGTTCGGGCGTCGATCCAGGCGCGGGGCAGCGCCAAAGCCTCCATGCGCCGCAATCCCGTCAGCAGCAACAGGCGGATGGCCGCAAGAGCGGTCGCGTTCTCCCCCACCGCTTCGGCCTCGCGCATCTTCTCCCCAAGGGTGCCGATTTCCCCAATGGTCAGGAACCGCCGCTGTTTGCCATCGGCAGGCTTCTTGACGCCCCGCGCCGGGTTCTCCTTGATGAGCTTGAGCGGCTGTCTGGCATATTCGAGGATGGTCCCGAGCATTCCCACCGTGCGGGCCGCCACGCCGGGGCCGCCCGTGGTCATACCGCCCCGCCCCTCTTCCTTGCGCGGCTTGGCCGTCTTTCCGGCCATGATGTCGGCCTTCATTCGCTCAATGTCCACCGCCGTGACGCTGCGGACGGTCAAGCGACCGATCAGCGGCTTGACGTGCCGTTCAATCCGGCTCTTGTCCATTGCCAGGGTGGATGCCTTGATACGGCCAGCGGCATCGGCAAGGTACAGGTCGCACAATTCGGCAATGGTGATGGCCGTCCGTATTGCATGACGATCCGCCGATGGGTCCGCGCCCTTGGCCGCCGCCTTCAAAGCCTCGCCTGCCAGGGTCCGGGCTTCGTCCGGGGTCAAGGTGCTCACCTTGCCGACCACAAGGCGGCGGGTCCGCCCCTCCTTGTTGCGGTACTGGACGAGATAGGACGCGGCCCCGCTGGGCTTCATGCGAATGCCGAAGCCCTTCAAGGCACCGTCACCGGCATCCCACACGAACACATCCTTCCCGGCTGGATCAGGGCGAATGGCATCAACAACGCGCTTGGTGAGCTTCGGCATGGCTTCTCGCTTCCCTGCTTCCCCGGTGCGTCCTGCTTCCTTGGGGAAGCGTGGGGGAAGCACGGGGAAGCAGAATTGGGGAATCATCAGGAACGACCCGAACCCCACGGTAAGCGTGAAAGCCGCAGTACGTCAATGGTTAGAAAGCATGATGAATGGTGAGGAAGCGTCGAGAATGACCCTACTTCAACCTTGCCAAGGTTGGGGTCGAGGGTTCGAATCCCTTCGCCCGCTCCAATCGGACCACACGAAAGCCGCGGGAAACCGTGGCTTTTCGCGTTTCCGGGTCTCGCTGATCCATCCGTAAACGAGGGTCCGAGAGATCGCGATTTCGGAGACGGTCACGACCGTCGGGTTTCGTCACCCGCTTTCCAGGCCGCTCATGTGCTGCTGAGTAAAGCCTGACGCAGCGGCCAACGGCTCCTGCGTCAGCCCCTTTTCCAACCTGATCCGCTTGATGTCGTGGGCAACCGATGGGGAACACCCATCGGTTGTGACGAACGATGAGGCCGGCCGCGTCCAGTCGTTACTTCACGTTCGTCGGAGCAACCCACCATGCCATCCAGCGGGATAGGCGGGGCATCACCACGTAAGACATTGCGACGACGACGACAACGGTGATTACAGCTGTGCGGAGAAGGTAAGGAAGTCCTTGCAGCAGCGGCGAAACGTACCAGAGGCAGAACGCGACGAGTGGGTAGATGCCAAGCCAGCTCACCACAGTCATCCGCCAGCGCACCGGGGCCGTACCGGCGGGAACGAGCTTCGGGGCGAACCAGACTTCAAGGCCGGTCAAAAGGCGGTATTCCGGGTCGGCTTCGGCCACCGGGTGCAGGCGCTCGTGCCAAGTTGCGCTTTCCCCTGAGTTTCGCCAATGCTCCAGATCCCCCTGCGTTGCGAACCGCTGGATGATCTGGAACTCCTCGCCTTCATTTTCAGGCGGGATGACGGCGGCTGAGATATAACCGGGGAAGCCGCTCGAAGCCTTCAGCATGGCGCGAACAAGATCTTCGTATGCCTGGTCGCAGCCGGGTTTGGCCCGACGATGAACCACACGAGAAACTTCCGTCAACGACATGCCTCCGACGCTAGAAACGAAACGGTTTCGTTTCCATAGCCTGCTCCGAGTGGTATCATGCTGTCAACACAGGAGTAACGATGACGAACGCAGCGCCCCAAAACTCACGCATGGAAGCTCAACGCGACCGGCTATTGGACGCGGCTGCCGAGGTTTTCTTGGAGCACGGATTCGGGATTGCCACCGTCGACGTCATCGCCGCGCACGCGAAAGCGTCGAAAAAAACGCTATATTCCTATTTTGGCAGCAAGAATGAAATCTTCGTCGCCGCGGTTGAACACCTATGTCGGAGAACTCTGCTGCCCCTGCACGATTTAGAAGTAAACGAGAGGGATCCGAAAAGTCTGTTATTGATTTTCGGCACGCGCCTTCTTGCTCAGCTTCTCTCTCCTGAGGCCATCGCTATCCACCGGATGGCGATCAGCGAAGCGACGCGCTTTCCGGAATTGTCTCGCCTTTTCTATCGAACCGGTCCAGCTACGGTTCAGGGTATTCTCAGCAGGCGCTTGGCGGCTCTTCGGGATACAGGGCGGCTTCAATTCGCCAACCCTGATGAGATTGCCAGCCTTTTCATCCAGATGGTTCTCGGAGAAGCCCAGCGTAAAGTCGCTATGGCCGTAAGTGATCCTCCCTCGCCGGAGGAGGCTCGGATCCATGCTTCCATGGCTGCTGATCTGTTGCTGCGCGGTCTTGGCGCCACCAACGAATGAGTGGAAAAGGCCGGCGCGTTGATTGGAGCTCGCACCTGGGCTCCATCGGGGTTCCTGGCAATTCGCTTCAATTCACCCGATGGCCGCCGTCGCCGACATTGCCCGGTATCCGCCCGATCTGGGCGTCGGCCTCCTTCTTGCGCAGGGGTTCGAACAGGGCCTCGATGCTGCGGGTCGCCGCGCCCCGCACCACCGAGGTGAAGTCGGCCTGCAGGGTGGTGATAAGGGCTGCGCCGTCGAGGGAGACGTCGGTGATCACCGGCTTGCCTGATGATCCCGTCATCACCACCCAATTGACGTCGGAGGCGCGCTCGTTGCCGATGGAGGCGAGGGTGTGGACCACCACGCGGTGTTCCTTCCGCTCGGCTCCCTGGACCAGGATGCGCTGATCGGGCGAAATTTCGTCCACCATGCCGGCGGCCATCCTGACGAAGAAACGCTCGAGCAGGCCCTGGAATTCCAAACGTTGTTCCGGCGAGGCATGGGTCCAGTAGCGGCCGAGGATTTGCTGGGACTCCAGCCCCATGTCGGTATAGCTGGCGATCAGGCGCCGCATGGCCGCCTGGGTGTCTTCCGGGGACATGGTCTTGCCCGCGAAGGTTCCCAGGATATCGGTGATGGCGGTCTGCACCAGGGTGCGGGCCGCCTGCTCGTCCAAGGTCGTGGCGATATCGGCGGCGGCCGGTGGTGGCAGAACGATATTTGCCGCTATCGGGGGCGGCGCCACGGTCACCTCGGCGGGAGACGCCACGGGCGGCTGAACCGCGTGGAGGGGCTGCAGCTGCGGCGGGGTGACGGCGGCGAGGAAGAGCTGGGCGGTCGTGGTCTTGACATCCATGACGAAGCGCCAACCCATTCCTTCGCTCGGGCTGATCAGAAAGGCTGTCTTGACCATGGCCGGCCGGGAAAGATCGACGACGACCCGGCCAGTTTCGTAGTGCACGCCGGCGATGGCGCCCATGGCTCCGGCTCCGCCGCCGGCCCCCCAGGCGAGATCATCGCTTTCGATGACCACCCGGTAGGGATGATCCAGGTGGGAGACACGAAATTTCATGGTGCTCGAAATGTCCAGGACCAACCGGGTCACGCCATCGGGATGGACCCCCAGCCGGACCCCTGCAACGGAACTGGCGGCGACCGCCCTTTCACTTGCCGTCGCGACGGTCAGCAGCAGGGCTGCGAGCCCGGTGAAAATGGCGGAGCAAAACCAGGAATGCCGGCGCATGAACATATCTCCGAAACCAGGACCCGCCGGAATTATAGCCAGTCCAGGTTGACAACTACTTACGAAGTAATCAAAGTTTTGCGGCCCCTATGGAATCAATAGCCCATGGGTTGGGCCTCGGCCGCCATGGGGTGGGTGGCCCTCCATGTCTTGACCGCAGCCATGGTGATCTCCACGTGCCGCGCCGGATTGAGCTCGCTATAGGCGGCCAGGATGGTTCCGTCCGGGGCGATGACGTAGGAGGTGCGGTCGGCCAGTTCGGGACGCTTGGCCAGGATCGCGTCATAGGCGGTCATGATCGCCTGGTCCGGATCGGCGGCGACGGCGAATTTGCCCCGGCATTCACTGAGCGAGAAGCGATCCAGGGTATCGATGGAATCATGCGATACCCCGATGACGGTGGCGCCGAGGGCTTTGAAGGCATCGGTGGCTTCGGCGAAGTCGTGGGCTTCGAGGGTGCAGCCGGGGGTGAAAGCCGCCGGGTAGAAGTAGAGTACGACCGGCCCGGTCTCCAGGGCCTTGGCCAGCGAGAACACGAAGCGCTGACCGCCGAGCGAGGCGGTGGCGGTGAAGCCCGGAGCCTTGGCTCCGACCATCAACGCGGCCCAGGCCGGTTGCAGGGTCAGTCCGACGAGCAGGAGCAAAGCGGTCGTGGCGAAACGGTTCATGGCATCCTCCCGAGAGGGTAAGTCCCAGGGTCAGATGTGGGAAGCCGGTCGTGGGAATGCACCCGCCGTCAAACGACCTTCCATCGCGGCGGGCGGCCGGCGAAGAAGTCTTCCAGATTGGCCAGGGCGTCAAAGCCCATGCGATCCCGGGTTTCCACCGTGGAGGTGCCGATATGGGGCAGAAGATAGGCGTTGGGCAGGTCGAGATAGCGGCGGTCGAAGGCCGGCTCGCCGGCGAAGACGTCCAGGCCCGCCGCTGCCAGCCGTCCCTGGCGCAGGCCTTCGATCAGATGGTCGTCTACCACCTGATCGCCGCGCGCCGTGTTGATCAGGATGGCGCTGTCGGGCAGCCAGGAGAGGCTGTCCCGGTTGATCTGGCCGATGGTCTCCGGGGTGCTCGGGGTATGGAGCGAAACGATGCGGCTGGCCCGGAACAGGCTTTCCAGGGTCGGGTGGAAGACGGCTCCGTCCTCCAGGTCGGGGGAAAGCCGGTGGCGCTGGTGATAGGCGATGCTCAGCCCGAAGCCTCGGGCCCGCCGGGCCACGGCGCGGCCGATCCGGCCGAAGCCCACCAGGCCGAGGACCTTGCCCTCGGGATCGGTGCCCAGGGTATCCCAGGCGTTCCAGGCTCCCCAAGCACCCGAGCGCAGGGTCGCCTGATGCTCCTGGGCGCGGCGGCAGGCGGCGAGCAGCAGCAACATGGCCACATCGGCGGTGGCATTGGTGGTGGCATCGGGGGTATAGCCGACGGTGATGCCCCGCGCCCGCGCCGCCGCCAGATCGATGTGATTGGTTCCCACCGAATAGGTGGAGATCATGCGCAGGCTGGCCGGCAGGCGGGCAATGACCCCGGCGTCGAGTCGCTCGGACAGGCAGATCAGCAGGGCATCGGCGCGGTGCCGTTCGGCACGCTCCAGCACCTGCTCGGAGGTCAGCACCGTATCGGTCGGGTTGCGCTCGATCTCGAACAGCGCCTCTGCCCGTGTCTCGACGGCGGGAGGCAGGCGGCGGGTGATGACGATGCGGGGCTTCGCGGTCATGGCGGCGGCCTTTCCCTCTGGAGAGCGGCGTCATGGTACCAGATCGCCTCTTATCCGTCATGTCCCGGGCCTTTTCCCCGGCCGCTTTTGCGCTAGGATACCCTCACCCATGGCGGGAGGATCGGGGAGGGATGATGAGATTGGCCAAACACGCTCTCTGTCTGGCGGTGGCGTTGCTGATCGCCCTGGCGCCGGCAGCCTGGGCCTTGGATCCGGCCACCACCGGAGTGGTCCTGCTGCACGGTAAATGGGGGGACCCGTCACAGATGCGGCCCATGGGCGAAGCCTTGGAGGAGGCCGGCTTCAAGGTGGAGCGGCCGGCGATGCCCTGGGCGGGATATCGCGACTACGACCGGTCCTACGGCGAGGCCATGGCCGAGATCGCCGACGCGGTCGCCCGGCTGAAGGCCCTGGGGGCCACGGCCATCGTCGTGGGCGGCCAGAGCCTGGGCGGCAACGCCACCCTTGGCTTCGCCACCACCACTGCCGATCTGACGGCGATCATGCTGGTCGCCCCGGCCCATTTCCCCGAGAGCGAGCGGACCGGCCAGTTGGCCGGAGCCAGCGTAGCCAAGGCCCAGGCCATGGTTGCCGAGGGCAATGGCGGCGACAGCGCCTCGTTCATCGATCTCAACAGCGGCAACCGGACCCGCTGGCAAAGCATGCCCGCCAGCCGCTATCTATCCTATTATGACCCCCAGGGCCCGGCCGCCATGTCGCTGGCCGCTCCCTCGGTCAAGGTCCGGCAAATCCTGTGGCTGCCGGCCACCGAAGATCCCGCCGGCGAGGAATTCGCCGCCCTGGTGGTTCCCCGCCTGCCCGCCGGCACTCGCCTCACGCGCCACGACCTCGCCGGCGGTCATCTGGACGCGCCTGAGGCCGCGGCCCGGGTTGTCGTTGATATGCTGAAGGCCGTGCCGGCTCCTTAGACCGTGATGCCCAAAATGTGCATCACGGTCTAGCCTTTATCATTTTCCCTCGCCGGGCGGCCGCATCCGCGGCCTTGGCCGCGCCCGCAATGGGCGCAAGAGCAGCGCGCCTCATATTTAAGGCTCGCTGCTAACGCGGAATCGGGCCGCACCAGCCGGGCAGGTAATCGGCATCTTCCGACTTTGCCAGTTTGAGGGCCTTTTCCAGGGCGGCGTCGAAATCCTTCGCCACTTTTGCCGGATCGAGTTTGCGGCGAAGGAAATCCGCCCAGAGAAATTCGCTGAACGGGGTGGTGTCCTTGGCGAAGCCGCCGATGCGCCGCAATTCGCCGGCCAGCGACCGGAAGGGGTCATCGACCAGTTCGGCGACGGAATCGGGCAGATCCTCGTGATTGCGCCGCTTTCCCTCGGCATCGAAGGGATGCATCCAGTTCCGGGCGTCGAGAACGAACCAGAAGGCTTTCGGGTCCAATCGCTTCAGATTGGCGATCACGGTGACCAGAACCTCTTCGACCCCTTCGTCATGCAGGGCTCGGACGAGGTGATGATGGTCAATGATGTAATAGCGGTCTTCGGGGCCCAGAATGACCGGAATCATGTGGCTGCCAAGGAATTCTCCCCCCTGAAGGCCATTCTTGTCGTTCCAGGCTTTACGCTTGGCCTTGACCTCGCGCATGCCCACGGTGATCTGGGTCGGCTTCAGCTCGGTGATGGGAACGGGGTGGAGAATGGGTTCCCGGATTATGGCCATGGTCGTGCTCCTCGACGGGGCTAAGCTTGACTATACCTTTCTGCCGCCGATGTGGAAAATGGCCCTTTTCCGAGGTGAAGGACCGGTCGGGCGGCGACGGCTTAAACTCGATCAAACCGAGGGGCGAATGATCGGTTCAAACAGCGAGACCCTTCGCTCCTACCAGGGGCGGGTTCAGGAGTACATCGACGGAACCTCGCAGGCCGTTTCCGGTGCGGCGAAGGCCTGGATTGACGACGCCCTGTCCGGCCTGCCGGCCGAGGCAAGGCTTATGGAATTGGGGAGTGCCTTCGGCCGCGATGCCGCCTATATCGCGGCCAGGGGGTTCGCCATCGAATGCACCGACGCCGTTCCCGGCTTCGTATCCGAACTGCAGGCCCGGGGGTTCACGGCGCGGCAATTCAACGCCATCGCCGATAATCCGGGGGATCACTACGACCTGATTCTCGCCAATGCCGTCATGCTGCATTTCAACCGAAGTGAATTCTCGTCAGTTCTGACTAAGCTGGCTCACGCGCTGAAACGCGGCGGGCGTTTTGCCTTCAGCCTGAAGCGGGGGCGAGGCGAGTCCTGGTCCGACGAGAAGATCGGCGCGCCGCGGTTCTTCTGTTACTGGGAGCCAGAGGATTTGGAACCGCTGCTGCGCCAAGCCGGCTTCGCCCGATGGACCATTGGGGAGGTGCGGACCGAGCGCGCCCATGCCGAGTGGCTGTTCATCATCGCCCACGGACCGTAATGCCGGTCTCTAAAACAGGCAGTCCTCTTCCTCGGTCTTCTTGTTTCGGTGGGGGCATTCCACCACGGCGTCGATGCCGGCCAGCCGCAGAATGGTGGAGACATCACCACACGATTTGGTGTCTCTCAGGATCTCTTCGGTGATGGCGGCGAGCACAGGGTTTTCCGCATCCCCTTGGACAAGGACGGTGACCATCATCCGGCACGGCTTGCATTGGAACTTGCACTGCGCCATTCCCGCCCCCCGCTGGCAGCCGGGTTGGCCCGGCATGGTTGGCTAGCGGCTTGGGGGCGAGGGCCGATTTCGCCTGATATCTGTGGTCCACGACCGCCGACTAGCCATTAAGCAATAGGCGAATCGTTTGGTAAAAACAAGAAAATCTGCGTCTGATTCTGGAATGCTTCGAATTCACGCCGAGGCATGCCAGAGGCGTGTTCCTGTGAAAAGCTTGAACGCCGAAATCACGGTGTGGTCGCGGGGATTGGTACGGCGGTGACGGCGGACTTTTAACCAAGCCCCAAAGAGGAGGCAACCTGATCAGGTGGCCGGAGCCGCCATGGCCTCGACCTGATCACACAGCGCATGGCCGATCAGGATGTGCATCTCCTGGATGCGGGCGGTCACCACACTGGGCACGATCAGCAGCGGATCGGCCAGCCCCACCATCTTGCCGCCGTCGCGGCCGGCGAAACCGGCGGCGATCAGTCCCATGTCGCGGGCCACGGCCAGGGCGGTCAACACGTTCGGACTGTTGCCCGAGGTGGTGATGCCGATGGCGACGTCACCGGGTTTTCCCAGGGCCTCGATCTGGCGGGAAAAAATTTCCTCGAAGGAAAAATCATTCGCACAGGCGGTCAGGGTCGAGGTATCGGTGGTCAGCGCCAGGGCGGCCAGGGCCTTGCGGTTATAGCGATAGCGGATGACCAGTTCCGCCGCCAGATGCTGGGCATCGGCCGCACTGCCGCCATTGCCGAAGAACAAGATCTTGCCGCCATGGGCGAGGCTGTCGACGCAGGACTTAACCAGACGCTGGAACGGATCGCGCACCGCGGGGCCGGTCAGGGCCAGGGTCTCGGCATGTTCGGCAATCTGGCGGTCGAGGAAGGCGGCGAAGTCCATGGTCACTCAGGCCCCTGGTGGCGGCGGGTGGGACTTCCTTATCCCGTTCCGCCGACCCCCGCAACATTTGTCTCGGTCAGGGTGCGCAGTTGACGCCCGGCAACCATGATCATGGGGAGGTCCACATGGGACGTGGCTTTCAGTTCGGCCAGCAGGGCCTCGACCCGCTCCACCGCCGCCCAGCTGCCGGCGGCCCAGGCGACAAGGGCCTCCTCCGGCGGCTTGCCCGGCTGGGCCGCCGCCACCGCCAGGGTGATGTCGCGCTGATGGCCATAGAGGTCCTCGATGGCCGCCGCCGCTGCCAGCTTGAGCCAATGGCCGTGGCCCGACAGCCGTTCCGCCGAGGCCCGCAGCCAGCCCAGCGAAAAGCGGGCGCCGACCGCGAAATACAGCCGCCCCGCCGTGTCGATGGAAATGGCCTGGCGGGTGGAGATGCGCAGGATGTCGGCTGCCGAGGCCAGCACGATCAGATTACCTACTCGCTGCGCCAGGGGCTGGGGCACGCCCTGATCGACGAAGGATTGGATGCGAGCCAGAACGCCGGCGGCGGCATCGGGGGGTAGGACCGCCGGAACGGCGGCTTCCAGCGCCGCCACGCCGGGTTCCAGGTCCGAAATGCCTGATCCCAGGGCGAAGGGCGACGGCATGGAGCGCAGTACCCATAGGGTGGCGCGCTCCACCAGCCGGTTGGCCTCGGCCAGCATGGCGGTCTGAGCGGTGGCCGGGACCCGCCCGTCCAGCATCTCGATCTCGCGCCAGACCTCGCGCAGGCGGAAGGCGTCGCGGGCCACGATATAGGCGCGGGCCACCTGGGCGGAGGGATGGCCGGTGGTCTCCATCAGCTCGGAGACGAAGCTTCCGCCCACCCGGTTGACGATGGAATTGGTCACCACCGTGGCGACGATCTCGCGCCGGAGGCGGTGGCGCTGGATTTCGTTGCCGAAGCGGTCACGCAATTGGGTGGGGAAGTAGCTGGTCAGGTCCCGGGCCATGAAGGGATCGTCGGGCAGGTCGGAGGCCAGGATATGGTCGTAGAGCCAGATCTTGCCATAAGCCAGGAGCACCGCCAGCTCGGGGCGGGTAAAGCCCTGCTTCCGGGCGGCGCGCTCGGTCAGGGTTTCATCGGGAGGCAGGAACTCGATGGCCCGGTCGAGCCGGCCGGCCTTTTCCAGCAGGCGCATGAAGCGGCCACCGGCATCCAGCATGTCCGGCCCCTGGGCCTCCATCATGGAGATGGCCTGGGTCTGGAGGTAATTGTCGCGCAGGACCAGGGCACCCACCTCGTCGGTCATGGAGACCAGCAGCGCGTCGCGCTGCTTTGGGGTCAGGTCGCCGGCCGCCACCAGATCATTGAGCAGAATCTTGATATTGACTTCGTGGTCGGAGCAATCCACCCCGGCGGAATTATCGATGGCGTCGGTGTCGATGCGTCCGCCGATACCGCCGGCGCCGGCCTGGGCGTATTCAATGCGGCCCAATTGGGTGAAGCCGAGATTGGCGCCCTCGGCCACCACCCGGGCGGCGATCTCGGCGCCGTTGATGCGCAGCCCGTCATTGGCGCGGTCTCCGGCCTCGGCATTGCTTTCGGTGCCGGCCTTGACATAGGTGCCGATGCCGCCAAAAAACAGCAGGTCCACCGGGCTCTTCAGCAGGACACGGATCAGTTCGGTGGGGGTGAGATGGTCGGCATCGATGGCGAAGCGGGCCTTGACCTGGGGGGTGATGGCGATGGTTTTGGCGCTGCGGGGATGGATGCCGCCGCCTTCGGAGATGGTGGAAAGGCCATAATCGGGCCAGGATTTGGCGGCGTTGAACTGGCGCTCACGCTCGGCGAAGCTCTTCTCGGGATCGGGGTCGGGGTCGAGGAAAATATGGGCGTGGTTGAAGGCGGCCACCAGCCGGGCACGGTGCGAGCGCAGCAGGCCGTTGCCGAAGACGTCGCCCGACATGTCCCCCACCCCGATCACCGTGAAATCCTGAGCATCGGTGTCGATGCCCATTTCGCGGAAATGCCGCTCCACCGCCACCCAGGCGCCGCGTGCCGTGATGCCCATCTTCTTGTGGTCGTAACCCTGGCTGCCGCCCGAGGCAAAGGCGTCGCCCAGCCAATGGCCGTAATCCAGTGAAATGGCGTTGGCGATGTCGGAGAAGGTGGCGGTGCCCTTGTCGGCGGCGACCACCAGATAGGGATCGTCCCCATCCTTGCGGACCACATCCCTGGGCGGCCTGACTCCATCCGGGGTGAGGTTGTCGGTGAGATCGAGCAGCCCCCGCATCAGGGTCTGGTAGCAGGCGATGCCCTCGGCGAGAGCGGCCTCGCGCCCACCGGTGGCCGACGGCCTCTTGACCACGAAGCCGCCTTTGGCCCCCACCGGGACGATGACCGCGTTCTTCACCATCTGGGCCTTCATCAGGCCGAGAATTTCGGTGCGGAAATCTTCCCGCCGATCAGACCAGCGGATGCCGCCGCGGGCGACCTTGCCGCCGCGCAGATGGATGGCTTCCACTCGGGGCGAGTAGACGAAAATCTCCACCAGCGGCCGTGGCGCCGGCAGGTCCTCGACTTGGCGGGAATCCAGCTTGAACGACAGATAGGGCTTGGAGCCGCCGCCGGGCAGGGTCTGGAAATAGTTGGTCCGCAGCGTACAACGGACAAGATTGAGATAGCGCCGCAGGATGCGGTCGTCATCGGCGCTGACCACGGCGTCGAGATCGGCCAGCAGCCGAGCTTCGACAGAGGCGGCGTCGCCCGAGTCGCCCCGGGGATCGAAGCTGGCCAGGAACAGATGGACCAAGCCGGCGGCGACGGCGGCATTGGTGCACATGGCCTGCTCGATATAGGTCTGGCTGTAGGTGGTGCCGGCCTGACGCAGATATTTGGCATAGGCGCGCAGCACCACCACCTCGCGCCATGCCAGTCCGGCGCCCAGCACCAGCCGGTTGAAGCCGTCGCTTTCCGCGTCGCCCCGCCACACCGCCGCCAGGGCGTCATGGAACAGGTCGCGTCGCAATGCCACATCGAGGATGGCGCCACCGGCGGTCTCCACCTCGAAATCGTGAATCCACACCGGATCGCGCCCGGCTTCGGCGGGTTCGATCTGATGGGGCAACTCGGCGATCACCACCAGCCCCATGGCTTCCAGCATGGGCAGGACCGAGGACAGGGCAATGGGCCGGCCGCCATTATAAAGCTTGAGTCGGCCCTGATGCGGCGCCGCTTCCACCGGGCGGTAGAGGTTGAGGGCGATGCCGCCGCCGGCCACCGCCTCGATGCGTTCCACATCGGAGACGGCTGCCAGGGCGCTGTGGCGCTCGCGGTAGGAAACCGGGAAGGCGGCGCCCCAGCGCCGGGACAGGGCCAGGCCCGGGGCCTCGCCGTGGGCCTGGATCAGCGCCGCCTGCAGCTGTTCGGCCCAGGTGCGGGCCGCTTCGGCGATGCGGGCCTCCAGATGATGCAGATCCACCGGCGGCAGCTTGCCCGACATGGTGCGGATGATGAAATGCAGCCGGGCCAGGGGCTGGTCCGCCACCTGGGTGTAGAAGGCATCCAGCTTGCCGGCGAAGCTCTCCTCCAGGATGGCGGTGATGGCCAACCGAAGCGGGGTGTCGTAGCGGTCGCGCGGTACGAAGACCAGGCAGGAGACGAAGCGCTCGAATTCGTCCTTGCGGGCGAAGACCGCCACGTGCTGGCGTTCCTGCAGGTGCAGGATGCCGACGGCGGTTTCGAACAACGCCTCCTCGCTGATCTGGAACAGCTCATCGCGGGGATAGGTCTCCAGGATGTTGGCCAGTGCCTTGGCGTCATGGCCGGTGGGCGAAAAACCGGCGCGCTCCTCCACCCGGCGGATCTTGCGCCGCAGCACCGGAATCTGGGCCGGCCGATCAGTATAGGCCGAGGAGGTGAACAGGCCGACGAAGGCGTGCAGCCCGATCACGCGGCCATCGGGGCCGAATCGCTTCAGTCCGACGATGTCCATGCGGACCGGGCGATGCACTCGGGCGTGGTGGGCCGATTTGGTGACCAGCAGCGGATCGGGCCGTTGCAGGAAGGCGCGCAGTTCGGCCGGCATCGCCGCCAGGGCGACGGTATCGTCGAAGACGTGGGCATCGCTTTGGGCGAGGACGCCGAGGCCACCTTCGGCGGAGTTCACGGTTCCGTCAGCGGCCAGACCGAACCAGCGATAGCCGAGAAAAGTGAAATGGTTGTCGGCCAGCCATTCCAGGAAGGCCAGGGATTCCTGCTTTTCATCGGCGGCGAGGCGACTGCCTTCCTGTTCGAACTCGGCCACCGCCGCCCACAGCTTCTCTACCATGGCGCGCCAGTGGTTGACCGCGGCGCGAACCTCGGCCAGGACCCGCAGCAGCTGCTCGGCCAGATCGGCATGGCGGTCGGCAGGCTGGCGGTCGATCTCGATATGCATGATCGATTCCCGCCGGCACTCGGCATCGCCGCCATTGCCTTCCACCGCTAGCAAATCGCCAGCCTGGTCGCGGCGCACCGACAGCACGGGATGGACCAGCTGGTGGACGGTGATGCCCTGGCGTGACAGCTCCATGGCCACCGAATCCACCAGGAAGGGCATGTCGTCGTTGATGATCTCGACGATGGTGTGGCTGGACACCCAGCCATGACGGTCGAGATCAGGATCGAACACCCGCAGGCTGGGCTGGCCGGGCGTCCGCTCGCGGGCAAAGATGAACAGCCCCAGCGCGGCGCCGTAAAGCAGATCGGGGTCGGACTTGGCCAGATCACCCGTTGGCAGGCCGGCAATGTATTGATTGATCATCCGGGCGGCGCCGGTCCGGGCCAGGGGCTCGGGAAGCTCGATGACGCGTCGGTCAAGACTGGCGGTAATATCCATGGCGCCCGCTCCCCCACTATCCGGCTTGTCCTTGCCGGTTCCAACAAAGGTGGGGCCGAATTGGAATCAGGACAAGATCAAAGCGGTACGGAGCGCATACGACGATGGCATTTAGTCAGCGCCGCGCCGCCGCGCGGGCGATCATCATCAGGGCACGGGACGCGATTTCGGCCGCCGGCAGTCCGGTGGTCTTGCAATCCAGCTCGGCCTCGGTCAGCAGGTCCAGCGCCCGGCCCAGGCGGTCGGCGGGCCAGCGCGACAATTGCCGGCGGAAGCGGTCGGCGGCCTTGAAGATGACCGGCGGCTTCAAGGCTGCCATGGCTTGATCCACGGATTTACCCTGGGCGAGATGACCGGCGGCGAGATGCAGGCGCTGGAAGTGCCGCGATACGGCGCGGAGCAGCCCTACCGGCTGCGACCCTTCACGCAGCAGGCGGTCGAGGACGCGCTGGGCGCCGGCATGGTCACCTTCGGCGGTGGCCAGCGCCAGATCGTCGAGGCCGAGCGCGGCGGTATCGCCGATACAGGCCTGGGCATCGTCGAGGGTTACGCGGCCGGGGGCACCCATATAGAGCGCCAGTTTTCCCAGTTCGGCCCGGGTCAGGCGGCGGTCGCCGCCGAGATTCTCCACCAGATAGGCCATGGCGTCGGGTTCGGGGGCAAGACCGGCAGCCTTGAGCTCCTCGCCGATGACCGCTGCCAGCGAACCGCCCTCATCGGCATAGCAGGCCATCGCGGCGGCATTATCGGCGCCTTCGGCCAGCTTGCGCAGGCTGGAGCGCGGCCCCAGCTCGCCGGCCTCGATCAGGACCAGGGAATCACCCTTGGCATTGGCCAGGAAGGAATTGACGGCGGCGGACTGGGCATCGCCAGCGTCGCGCAGCACCACCACCCGCCGCCCGCCGCCCAGGGCCATGGCGGCGGCCTCGTCGGCGAGGCGGGACGGTACGTCCCTGAGATTGGCGGGGCTGAGTTCGGCGACCCGAAAGGGGTCGGAGGGGTCGGGCACCACGGTGCGCATCAGACGCTCGATCCGCTCGCGGACCAGACCGGTATCGGGGCCGAACACCAGGACGGCCCGGACAGCGGGATCAGGGGCCCGAACAAAGGCCTCGATCCTGGCCCCGGCCAGCTTCACCGCGAGTCCTGTCGCGCGCGGTCGGTGGCCTGCGAGGCCTGAGCGAAGGGGTCGTCGGTGGCGGCCGGGCGGTAACGGGGGTCGTTGGGGTTGGACTTGTAGCGTGCCAGGGCGGCTCCAGTCTGGCTCTGGATGCTTTCCGCCAATTGCGTGACGGCGCGCTCCTCGGCATCCCGTTCCATGACCACACTGGCATAGCGGGGTCCGAGATAGTCGAAACTGACCAGGGTCGAAATCGTATCGCCCATGATCGCGGTTCCGTTCCAGGTCAGACGAATCGTGGCGCTCAGCGTGAGATTGCCGATGGTGGCGAAGGTATCCTTGCGATAGCCGAGGTCCGAAATACTTTCCGTCAGCTCGATGCGCAGGGTTCCCTTATAGTCCGCGGCCTCGCCCCGCGGGCTCATGCGCTGGACCAGGGCATTGCGCAACTGCTGACCCAGCCGGTCTTTGATGGAGTCGATGCGGATTTGGCTGAGATCGGCCTCAGCCGTGGTGGCATTGCCGCCCGGCGTGCCATAAAGCGGACGGAAGCCGCAGCCCGCCGGCCCCAGCAGCGCCAAGGCGACCGTGACCGCGCCGGCGGCGAGACGGCGCCGGCAGGGCTGTGATACCTGTGTTCTAGACCACCACATTGACGATCCGATTGGGTACGACCACCACCTTGCGCGGCGGCTTGCCCGACATTGCCGAAATCACCGCCGCCTGCGCAAGCGCTGTCTGCTCGGCCAGGGCCGCGTCGCAATCCTTGGGCAGCTCGATGGTGGCGCGCAGCTTGCCGTTGACCTGAACCGCCACGGTGACCGAATCCTCCACCAGGAGGGCCGCTTCGGCCTCGGGCCAAGCGGTCTCCGCGACCAGGGTCTGATGTTCCAGTCTGGCCCACATCTCCTCGGCCAGATGCGGCATCATCGGCCCGATCAGCCGGGCGGCGGTCTCCAGACCCTCGCGCAGGACCCAGGCGGCGCCGGGGGCCGAAGCGGCCAGCTCGCCCAGGCCGTTGGTCATTTCGCGGATGCGGGCCACCGCTTTGTTGAAGTGGAAGCGCTCGAGATCATCCCCCACCAGAGCGATGGTCTTGTGGGTAAGCTGGCGGGCCTTGAGGGCATCGGGTCCCAGCTCGGGCATGGGGCTGCCCGGCGGGGGAAGCTCGGCGGTGGCGACCATGCGCCACAGCCGGTTGACGTAGCGCCATGCGCCGTCGATGCCGGATTCGGTCCAGTCGAGGTCGCGTTCCGGCGGACTGTCGGACAGCATGAACAGTCGGGCGGTGTCGGCGCCGTAGCCATCGATAATGCCGGCGGGGTCCACCACGTTCTTCTTGGACTTGCTCATCTTCTCCGAGCGGCCGGCGCTGGCCGGGGCGCCGGTCTCGGCGTGGATCAGTCCGCCATCGGGCCCGGTGACCACCTCGGTGGGGTAAAGCCACTGGCCGTCGGCCGATTTGTAGGTCTCGTGGCAGATCATGCCCTGGGTGAGCAATCCGGCGAAGGGCTCCTTGACGCCGAGATAGCCGCAATCCTTCAGGGCACGGGTGAAGAAGCGGGAATACAGCAGATGCAGCACCGCATGCTCAATGCCGCCGATATACTGGTCCACCGACATCCAGTAATCCGCTGCCGCCCGGTCGAAGGCCACATCGGCGCGGCCGGGCGAGGTATAGCGGGCGAAATACCACGAGGATTCGAAGAAGGTGTCGAAGGTGTCGGTCTCGCGCCGGGCGGGCTTGCCGCAGCAGGGACAGGCCACGTTCTTCCAGGTGGGGTGATGGGCCAGCGGATTGCCGGGCTTGTCGAAGCTGACATCCTCGGGCAGCCGCACCGGCAGGTCGGCCTCGGGCACCGGAACGGTGCCGCAGACCTCGCAATGGATGATGGGGATCGGGCAGCCCCAATACCGCTGGCGCGACACGCCCCAGTCCCGCAGGCGATAATTGATGGTGCGGCTGCCGCGGCCCATCTCCTCGATGCGGCGGATGGCCTCGGCCTTGGCGGCCTCCACCCCCAATCCGTCGAGGAAGCGGGAATTCACCGCCACGCCGTCGCCGGTATAGGCCTCGCCCCCGGCGATGGCGGCGATTGCCGCCTCGGCATCGGAAGCCGGCTGAACCACCAGGGTATAGCCCAATCCGTACTTGTTGGCGAAATCCAGGTCGCGCTGGTCATGGGCCGGGCAGCCGAAGATGGCGCCCGAGCCGTAATCCATCAACACGAAATTGGCGACATAGACCGGCAGGGTCCAACTCGGGTCGAAGGGATGGACCGCCCGGATACCGGTGTCGAGGCCCTTCTTCTCGGCGGTCTCGATGGCCGCTTCCGAAGTGCCCATCCGGTTGCACTCGGCGATGAAAGCGGTCAGGGCCGGGTTGCCCGCCGCCAGCTCGGTGGCTAGGGGATGGTTGGCGGCAATGGCGACGAATTTGGCGCCGAACAGAGTGTCGGGGCGGGTGGTGAAGACCTCCAGCTGGTCCGACCGTCCGGCGAGGTCGAACATCAGCCGGGCGCCCTCGGAGCGGCCGATCCAGTTTTCCTGCATCAGGCGGACCCGCTCGGGCCAGCGTTCCAGCGTGGCGAGCGACTCCAGCAGATCCTCGGCATAGGCGGTGATCTTGAGGAACCATTGCGACAGCAGGCGCTTTTCCACCAGGGCGCCGGAGCGCCAGCCGCGGCCGTCGATCACCTGCTCGTTGGCCAGAACGGTGTTTTCCACCGGATCCCAATTGACCCAGGATTCCTTGCGATAGACCAGACCGGCCTTGAGGAAATCCAGGAACATCTTCTGTTCGTGGCGGTAGTACTCGGGTTCGCAGGTGGCCAGCTCGCGGCGCCAGTCATAGGACAGGCCCATGCTCTTCAACTGCTCGCGCATGGCGGCAATGTTCTCGCGCGTCCACTTGGCGGGGTGGACGCCCCGCTCGATGGCGGCGTTCTCGGCGGGCAGGCCGAAGGCGTCCCAGCCCATGGGGTGCAGCACGTTGAAACCCCTGGCCCGCTTGTAGCGCGCCACCACGTCGCCCAGGGTATAGTTGCGGACGTGTCCCATATGGATGCGGCCCGACGGATAGGGAAACATCTCCAGCACGTAGTATTTCGGCCGACCGGCGTCCACTTCCGCCTCGAAACAGCCGCGCTGTTCCCACACCCGCTGCCACTTGGCCTCGGTTTCCTTCACATTATAGCGGTCATCCGCAAGCGACATGTCGCCGTCCGTCGGTCAGGGCGTTGAGGAAAAGCCGGGGGTGCTGCCTGCGTCGCCGACCTATTCGGTCGAGACCACGCGCAATTGCCGCGCCCGGGTCAGGATGGAATTTTCAAGGTCGATCACCATGCGGGGGTCGACGCGGACATCGACCCAATTGCCCATTCCGTCGCGGGCCTGCTTGAACAGCGACACCTTGACGCCGTCGGCGCGCAGCACCCGGTCCATGATGAAGACATTGACCTTGTAGCGTTCGCTGGGGGTCTCGGGCAGCTGGTACCAGTCGGTGATGATGGTGCCGCCAAAGGCGTCGGCGGTGGTGATGGGCATGAAGGAGATGGTGTCGAGCGAGGCCCGCCACAGGAAAGCGTTGACGCCGATGCCGATGCCGACACCCTCGCCCTCGGGCTTGGACTTGCCGAACATGCCTTCGGGGCCGAAGACGGTTTCCCGCTTGTCGTTGGCCATGCGCGGCGCCGAGTCGCTTTTGTCGCGGGTGGGATAGTTCTGCTCGGCGTGGTCGCAGGCCGACAGCGCCAGCATCCCGGCGAAAGCAACGAGTACGGCAAGCACACTCTTGAAATATCTGCTCTTCATGTCGCTTCTTCATCCCGCCGTGCCGCGAGGGGCACGGCCATTGTGGCCCGAACACGCCAAGGGCCACCCTGCATCCGCCGGTACCCAGAGGCGGAGAATGCAACGAGAGAGGCCCCGGCGGCAAGCGGGAATCCCCACCCCATTATAGAGAGGCCTTGGAACGCCTCCCCGAAGCGAGGTGTTGCCTCCTTGCCACAGTGCGGATGTTTCGACACATGGGGGGGTCCGCCTTGCTTGACTGGAGGGGGGCTCCATGGCGTGATGTGAGCCGTTCGTTCATTTGGATAGCGGCGGCGGCCATTGGGGGTCGTCGTGGTAAAGCCAAAGAGAGGAGATACCATGAAGAAGATTCTTTTGGCCAGCACCGCCCTGGTTGCGGCCAGCCTGATCGGTTCCGGCGCCGCCGAAGCCGCTGACAAGATCAAGATCAACGTTGGCGGCTTCTCCAAGTGGTGGGTCGTCGGTGTTTGGAACAGCTCCGATTACCAGGGCGCTGTGACCCAGACTCTGCAGAGCGGCAACCCGAACCCCGCCATCGAACGGCGCCCCAGCTTCGTCAATGCCGACGTCAAGGGCGACAACGAGATTTGGTTCTCGGGCGACACCACCCTGGACAACGGCCTGAAGGTCGGCGTGTTCGTGTCCCTGGAGGCCGGTGGCCACTCCGACTCGACCACCGACAACATCGATTCCAGCTACGCCTGGATCGCCGGCGGCTTCGGTAAGGTTCTGCTCGGCACCGCGCCGAACGGCACCGCCCTGCTGCACGTGCAGGCTCCCGACGCTGCCAGCAACTGGGGCGCCGGCGGCATCCTGACCGGCAACTTCGCCGTCTCCAGGCCCGCCACCGTCATGGGCCAGGGCCAGCGCGCCGGTTGGTCGTCGTCCACCAACACCACCCAGATCGTTGACGACAACAAGGCGGAAAAGATCACCTACGTCGCGCCGACCTTCTACGGCCTGACCGCTGGTGCCTCCTATGTCCCCAGCGTCCTGCGTGAAGACACCCGCGTCACCCCGAACCAGGCTTCCGGCTACGGTGCCGGCGCTCTGTATGCCGAGACCTTCGGCCCCGTCGGTGTCAAGGTGTCGGCCGGCTTCGTCTATGTCGATCTGGACTCGGCCACTGCCAGCAACGAGAGCAGCCTGGCGATCCAGTCCTATGGTGCCCAGCTGTCCTATGCCGGCTTCACCCTCGGTGGTTCGGCCAAGCTGACCGACGACAACTACAAGTCGAATGGAACCGGCTCTGCGGGTGGTCGTTGGAATGGTGCCGTTACCGCCGGCAACAACAACGGCAACATCGGCAACGCCGCCATCGGTGGCACCAACTACGCCTCCACCGGCGTGTTCATCAACGGCGGCGCGCTGGCGCCGAAATGCGTCGCCACCAATGGTTGCTCCTACGGCGGTTCGGCCTACGACGTTGGTCTGCAGTATGCGACCGGCCCGTACGCGGTGTCGTTCGATTACTTCTGGTCGGGCACCAAGGGTGCTTCCACCGCCAAGAAGGGCGCTCTGGACGAGATCACCTTCTACCAGGCTTCCGGCAAGTACAATGTCGGCCCGGGCGTGGACTTCCTGGCTTCGGCCGGTTGGGCCGATTACCGCGACCAGCGCAAGGGTCAGGGCGTCACGGCTGGCGGCCTGTCCGCCGACAAGGGCCTCGAGAACAGCGGCTTTGTCGTGATGTCCGGTCTGTCGCTGGCTTTCTAATCAGCCGACAGGTCTTATTAAGGGGAGGGCGGCTTCGGCCGCCCTCTTTCTTTTTGGGGTCGCAACCGAACCCTTCGGCATGGCCGGATTTGTTCCACGGCTGCCCGGATTAAATGGATCGGACCGTCTTGGTCTTGTGCCAAGGATCCACCACCAAGGCACCAAGGACACCAAGAGGCCTCCCAGGTGGCGCCGTTTCGCCTTGCGTCCGCGTGGCGGACCGTTATTTATCAAGGCGGGGGGAAACCCGAAGCGACGCGGCCGCCCCGATACCACGGCTCGGTGCTTGTCCAACTCCCGCCTCGAAGGTACTCTGGCCCGCCGCCAGATCACCCGCCTCTTCCTGTTCGAGAATCAAAGCCGTGTCGCGACCGAAAAACCTCGCCCGTCTCGAAACGATGTTCCGCCAGGCGGTGCAGTCCTTCAACACCGGCAATCCGGTGGCGGCGCGCCAGGACTGCCAGAAAATCCTGAAGCTCGACCCTAAATGTCTGCCGGCCATTCAATTGCTGGCGGCCATCGCCCAGCGGAGCGGCGATCTGGCCGAGGCCGCGCGGCAGTTCACCGCCCTGGGCCGGCTTCAGCCCAATCAGATCGATCCCCACCTCAATCTCGGAATGGCCTGTCTCGGGCTTGAGGATTTCATCAAGGCCGAGGCGGCGTTTCGCGCCGGGCTGACGTGCAATCCCCGCCATATTCCGGCGCTGACCGGTCTTGGAGTCGCCCTGGCCAAGCAGGAGCGCCGCGACGAATCCATCGCAACCTTCGAAACTGTCCTGGCCATGGACAAGACCTTCGCACCGGCCTGGACCAATCTGGGTCTGGTGCTGGCGGCGGCGGGGCAGACCGGGCGGGCGGCGGAATGCCAGGAAGCCGCCCTTCGCCTGCAACCCGCCTATCCCGAAGCCCTGACCAATCTGGGCGCTCTCCGCGCCGGCCAGAACCGCCTGCCCGAGGCCATCGATCTGCATCAGGCTGCGTTGCGGCTGCGCCCTGATTTTGCCGAAGCGTTGACCAATCTCGGGGATGCCTTCCATCGGGCCGGCCGGCTGGAAGATGCCGCGACCGCCTACCGACGGGCATTTTTCCAACGGCCAGCGACCACCGATAGTCGCATAGCTCTGGGCCTGCTGCTGATGGAAGCCCAGTCCTGGGAGGAGGCTATCGCCGAATTCCGGGCTGTCCTGGCGGACAATCCCCGCCACGAATTGGCACTCTCCACCCTGGGCCTGTCTCTTCTTTCCACCGGAAAACTGGCGGAGGCGGGGGACTGTTTCGATATCGTATTATCATCTAATCCCCATTCTCCCGCTGCTCTGCGTGGATGGACCAGTCTGGCCGTCAGTCGGGATGACCTGGATTCCGATGCCCTCAAAGCCGTGCATGCCAGATTCGGCGAGGCCTATGATCGCGCGGACGTGCTCGGTCCGTGCCTCAATGACTCCGACCCCGGGCGCCGCCTGCGAATCGGCTATCTATCGTCGGATTTCCGGGCGCATTCGGTAGCGAAAAACTTTCTGCCGGTCATCCGCGATCATGACCGCGAACGCTTTTCCATCCATTTTTATTCGCTGGTGGCTCGGTCCGACGAGATCACCGAGCAGTTTCGGGCGTTGGCGGACGGCTGGCATGAGGTCGCCACGCTCGACAATGAGGAGATCGCTCGCCAGATCCGGGCTGACGCCATCGACATCCTGGTCTGTCTGGCCGGTCGTTTCGACGCCAACCGCCCAGAGGTGCTGGGCTATCGCGCGGCGCCGATTCAGATCAATCTGCACGATGTGGCAACCACCGGACTGAGCGCGGCCGATTACATCATCGGTGATCGCTGGCTGTTGCCCAGGGCCAGCGGCGAATATTTCACCGAGCGGGCACTCCGATTGCCGCAATTCTATATTGCCGATTTCCCGCAAAACCTGCCCGTCCTTCCGCCCTCCCCCCGGATCGGGCAGGTGACGTTCGGATGTTTCAACAATCCGACCAAGATCACCCCATCGGTCCTGCGGGCGTGGGGAGCGCTGCTGTCACGGCTGCCCGAGGCAAGGCTGGTCTTGAAATACCAGGGCCAGTATCGATCCCCGGACCTGCGGCAGCGCATTCTGGCCATGCTGACCGAGGCCGGCGCCCAGCTCGGACAGGTGGAGTTCATCTTCGAGCGGGACCCGGAGGGCCAGTTCCTTAGCCGCTACGACCAGATCGACATTGCGCTGGACACCTTTCCGTTCAGCGGTTCGACCACCACGTTCCAGGCCTTGTGCATGGGCGTGCCGGTGGTGACCTGGGCCTGGGACCGCATGGTCAGCCGGTGGAGCGCCGCCATGCTGCATGCCATCGGACTGGAACGGCTGATCGCGACCTCCGCCGAGCAATATATCGCTATCGCACTGAACGCCGCCGGGGAGGTGAACGATTGGCGCGGTCGGCGTGGCGAGATTCGTGCCACCCTGGCCCGCTCGCGCCTGTGCCAAGGTCAGCGCTGGACAAGGCATTTGGAGCGGCTCTACCGGGCAATGTGGCGACGCTATGTGGCTACGACTCCGCCAGCCCTCTGATCGCCGCCAGCCCCGAGGCGGCGCCGGGGGAAAGCCGTCTTGCGGTGGCCGGGTTGATACCGCCCAGGGCCAGGACCGGCAATCCCGCCCGCCGTGCCCACAGCCCGAAGCGCACGGCGCCGATTGTGGTGGCGGCCGGATGGCTGAGGGTGGCAAAGACCGGCGACAGCAGGCCGGCATCGGCCTTGATCGCCGCCGCCCGGCCCAGTGCCCGGGGAGAGTGGGCGGCGCAAAGCAGCAGGCGGCGACGGCGGCGCACCCAGCCCAGGGCCGGGGCCAGCACGCCGTGGGCCGCCAAACCCTCGGGCAGGTGAAGGCCGGCGGCGCCCAGCCGGGCCGCCAGCCGCCAATCACCGGCCACCAGCAGCACCAGCCGCCGGATGCGGGCCAGCCGGGCGATGGCGCGGCCGAGATCGTCGCGATCCGCTTGGCCGTAGGGGCGCAGCAGCACGCCGCTGCCGGGCGGCAGCTGTCCCATCGCCCGCAGCGGATCGGGCAGGCGGAGAGGATCGCTGACCAGGATCAGCCCCGGCCCCGGCCAGCGGCGGTGGCGATTGAGTCGTCGCATGGGGTTTGCTAGGGTCAAGGCCGTTCACCCCCTGGAAGGATGCTTCTGTTGTCTGATATCGCCACCCGGCTGGCAAGTGTACGGGCTCTCATCGGGGATGCCCAGGCCACGGCGGGGCGCCCCGCCGGCACCGTCACCCTGGTGGCGGTGAGCAAGACCCATCCCGCCGAGGCGGTGGAGGAGGCTCTCGCCGCCGGCCAGAGGGTGTTCGGCGAAAATCGGGTTCAGGAGGCACAGGGCAAGTTTCCCGCCCTGAAGGCGCGATTCGGGGGTCTTGAACTGCATCTGATCGGCCCGTTGCAGACCAACAAGGTCCGCGATGCCGTTGCCCTGTTCGATGTCATCCAGACCCTGGACCGGCCGAAATTGGCCCGCGCTCTGGCCGACGAGATGGCCCGCTGCGGCCGGCGGCCCCGGCTGCTGATCCAGGTCAATACCGGCCGCGAGCCGCAAAAGGCCGGGATCGAGCCGGAGCATGCCGATACCCTGATCCAGGTCTGCCGCCAGCAATACGGGCTGGAGATCGAGGGGGTGATGTGCATTCCTCCCAGCGAGGGCGATCCCGCGCCGCATTTCGACTTGCTGGCCGCGATCGCACGGCGCAACGGTCTTACGGTGGTCAGCATGGGGATGAGCGGTGATTTCGCCACCGCCATCGCCCGCGGCGCCACCCATGTGCGGGTGGGGTCGGCCATTTTCGGCAGTCGGGATTACGCCTGATCCCGAGGCGCAGCGGTAATTACTGAGGCGAAACGACAGTGGCGCTGCCGTCGGTCTGGCCCAATTTCGCGCCGCGCTGATATTTATCCAGGCCCTGGGCCATGGCGGCGGTGAACCAATCATTGGAGCTCGAAGCGGAGCCGCTTTGCGGCTTGGTTGCCTGGGCCTGGGCAGTCTGGGCCAGCGCGGCGTCGGATTCCGCCTGGGTGGCGGCCATCTGTTGTACCAGGGCGGGGCTGATGACGATGGGCGCCGACCGGGCTCCGGTAATGGGGGCATTGGACCGGGTGCCGGTGGTGGAAACCGAGGTCCCGAGCGCGGGCGGCGATTTGGTGGCCAAGGCGGTAGTGCGAGGCGGCATCTGCAGAACCTTGCCGTCTCGGGCACCCCAGAGCGGCATCGGCTTGCCCGAGGCCGCCGGGCTGGACGTGTCGCCCTCGGTTGTCGCGGCGGGGGAGGGCAGCGCGGTCGCGGCCTGAATCGCCGCCAGAGGCGCCGCCGCCGGGGGCGGGCTGTCCGTGGACAGAGTCTTGCCGTCGCCGCCCACCAGATCGGTCAGCAGCATGGGCTTGGCGGCGGTCTGGTCCGCCGCCGCGGCTTGAGCGACGGTGGCGGCGGGCGTCTTGGTGGTCGCGGCGGTCGTGACGGGTTCGGCGGTTGCGTCGGTCGCGGGATTGGGCTCCGCGTTCGAGGCTACGGCGGTGGATGACGGGGCGTCATCCTTGAACAGGGCGAGGAGGTGGCCACCCGCATCATGGCCGGTGGCTTCCTCCAGGACGCAATTCAGCGCGGCACCGATCAGCCCGAAGACGCCGCCGCCAAACAGCGCGCCGCCGGCCAGCCGGGCGCCGACCCCGATCTTGTCGCCGGTGGCCTCACGATAGAGATCGTTGACGATGGGAATGTGCTGCAGCGGATTGATGACGTCGACCAGATCCCAGAACGAGGGCTCGTCGTCATCGGCGGCGAACATGTGAAGATGCTTGGTGCTGGAAGAAGAGGAGGAAGAAGAGGAGGAAGACGAGTCCGCAGCCGCCGCGGTGGTCGCGTTCTCGGAGGGCAACCGCGGCACAAGCGTATCCGGCAGGGTGGATGGCTGGATGGAGGATGTTGCGGATACCGACATGATGGACCTCGCGGCTGGACGGTCCATACCAAGCAATAACAATGCCAATTATAGCGTGCTGATTTATAAAGCGTTTTCCGGAATATGACCGCAATCGTCCCGGCAATTCCCGTCGGCTCGGCAGGGGCCGGGGTAAAATCTGCCGGTCAATCGCCGTCCCCGGCCAAACCCTGTAAATAACGCCCATAGGGACTGGCGGCCAGGGGCACCGCCAGGGCGGCCAGTCGGGCGGCGTCGATGAAGCCCATGCGCCAAGCGACTTCCTCGATACAGGCGATCTTGAGGCCCTGGCGCTCCTCCACCACCGCGACATATTGCCCGGCCTGCAGCAGAGCCTCGTCGGTTCCGGCATCCATCCAGGCGAAGCCCCGGCTGAGCGGGATGGCCGAGAGCTGACCGCGTTGAAGGTAAAGCCGGTTGAGGTCGGTGATTTCCAGCTCGCCCCGGGCGGAGGGTGTCAGGCCGGCGGCCATCTCAACCACCTGATTGTCGTAGAAGTACAGCCCGGTCACCGCCCAGTTGGATTTGGGGCGGGCGGGCTTTTCCTCGATGCCCAGCGGCCGGAAATTTGCGTCCAGCTCCAGCACGCCGTAGCGCTGGGGGCTGGCGACCCGGTAGGGAAACACCACCGCCCCACTGGGGACGGCGGCGGCGCGGGCCAAAATCTGGCCCAGGCCCTCGCCGTGGAACAGGTTGTCGCCCAGGATCAGGGCCACCGGGTCATCGCCGATGAAGTCACGTCCCACCCGGAAGGCGTCGGCCAGCCCGCGCGGCTGTTCCTGTTCAGCATAGGAAAAGCGCAGGCCGAGCTGGCTGCCGTCGCCCAGCAGCCGCCGGAAGGCCGGCAGGTCATTGGGGCCGCTGATGATCAGGATGTCGCGGATGCCGGCGAACATGAGAGTCGAGAGCGGATAATAAACCATGGGTTTGTCATAGACCGGCAGCAGCTGCTTGCTGGTCACCAGGGTGGCGGGAAACAGGCGTGAACCGGTGCCTCCGGCCAAAATGATTCCCTTTCTCATGCTCCCTCCAGCAGATGATCGAGACAAATCTCCAACTCCGGTCGCCACGGGCTTGGCCGGATGCCGTGAATCGTGGTCAGCCGCCGGCAGTCCAGCACGGAATAGGCGGGGCGCCGGGCCGGCAGGGGAAAGGCATCGGTGGTGATCGCCACCAGCGGCGGCACCGGCCGGCCGCGTCGCGCCAGCCCGCCCAGGATGGCGGCGGCGAAGCCGTGCCAGGAAACCGCCTCATCGGAACACAGATGAAAGACGCCCACTTCCGCCGATCCGGCCGTCGCCGACAGGAGGCGTGGGGCCAGGACACGGATGGCCTCGGCCAGTACGGCTGTGGCGGTGGGGCAGCCGTACTGGTCGGCCACCACCCGAAGTTCCGGTCGCTCGGCGGCAAGGCGCAGAATGGTGCGGACGAAATTCCCGCCGAAGGCTGAGAACACCCAGGCGGTGCGCAGGATCACCGCGCAGGGATGCGCCCGGAGCACCCGTTCCTCGCCTGCCAGCTTGCTCCGGCCGTAGGCCGAGAGCGGGCCGGTGGGGGCCGCCTCGTCATAAGGTTGCCGGCTTTGGCCGTCGAAGACGTAATCGGTGGACAAATGGATCAGCCCCAGCCCCCGTGCCGCCGCTGCCGCCGCCAGCAGACCGGCGCCTTTGGCATTGACGGCAAAGGCCAGCGCTTCCTCGCCCTCGGCGCGATCAACGGCGGTGAAGGCGGCGGCATTGACCACCATCCCCCGACTCACCGGGTTCAGTGCGGCGCTCACCGAGGCGGCAGAGGTTATATCGATATCGCAATGGGCAAGCGGCCGCAGGTCCCAACCCGGCGGTGGCCCTGCCTCTACCAGGGAGCGGCCGACCTGACCGCCGGCCCCTACCACCACCAATACCGGCCGGTCAGCGGCCATGATGAAAACAGGGGGCCAGTACCGCCAGGGGGGGGAGATGGCGGTCGCGTTCGGCGATCACCTCGCCACCGGGGGGGAGTGGCCAGGAAATAGCCAGGGCGGGATCATCCCAGGCGATGCCTCCCTCGGCCTCCGGAGCGTAGGGAGCATCGACCTTGTAAAGAATCTCGGTTTCCGGCTCCAGGGTGCAATAGCCGTGGGCGAAGCCGGCGGGAACGTAAAGCTGGGTGCGGGTGGCTGCCGACAGTTCGACGCCTACCCAACGCCCGAACCAGGGCGAGCCGTGGCGGATGTCGAGAACCACGTCCCAGATGGCGCCGGTCACCACCCGGATCAGCTTGGCCTGGGCCATGGGCGGGCGCTGGAAATGCAGGCCGCGCACGGTGCCGGCCAGCCGGGACCGTGCGTGGTTGTCCTGCTGCCAATCCTCCGTAATGCCGGCTTCGACCCAGTCGTGGCGGCTGTAGACCTCGGAAAAGCTGCCGCGCTCGTCCTCGAACCAGCGGGTGGCGATCAGCAGGACATCGGGAATGGCGGTTTTTTCAACGGTGATCATGACGGCAAGGCAGCCCAGGCTCGGAATTCGGCCAGAAAGTCTTACCCGATTTGCCGCCCGGTTGCCATGGCCGCCGCCGCTGGTTAGGGTGTCGGTCATGCGCTTTCGCATCGTCATCATCGAGCCGCCGGGCTATCCGCACGCCGCCGCCTTCACCGAGGTGGCCGAGACCCTGGTCCATGGCCTGACCGCCCTGGGGCATCAGGCCTCCGCCGTGATCAATGGCTTCGACCCGGATGCGGTCAATGTGGTGCTGGGCATGCACATGCTGCCGGCTCCGGTGGTCGCCCAACTGCCGCCCGAGACGGTGATGTACAACCTGGAACAGGTGGAGGACTCCATGTTCCAGTGGGCGCCGCAGTTGCGCGAGGCTTTCAGCCGTTTCGAGGTCTGGGACTATAGCCAGCAGAATCTGGTGCGCCTGCGGGCCATGAACCTTGCCGGCCGAAGCCATCTCCTGCCCATCGGTATGGTCCCCGAGCTTTGCCGGATCAAATCGGCCCCGGTCCAGGACATCGATGTGCTGTTCTACGGCGTGGTCAATGAACGTCGGCGGGTGGCGCTCAAATCCATCCAGGATCGCGGCCACAAGGTAGCGGCGGTCTTCGGCGCCTATGGCCGGGAGCGCGACGGACTGATCGCCCGGGCCAAGCTGGTGCTCAACCTGCACAAGCACGAGGCCCAGGTGTTCGAGGTGGTCCGCGTCTCCTACCTTCTGGCCAACGCTAAGGCGGTGGTGGCCGAGGTTTCCGCCGTCACCGCTATCGACGACGACCTGCGCGGCGCCGTCGCCGCCACCCCCTATGACGGTCTGGCCGAGACCTGCTCGCGCCTGCTGGCCGACGAGGCCGGGCGCAAGGCCCTCGAACAGCGGGGCTTCGCCGCCATGAACGCCCGGCGCCAGAGTGATTATCTGGCGGCATTGCTGGCGGAGCGGTAAAGGCCTGCCTCCGCGCAGGTTCGGGCGGTACCCTGCCTATAGCCCCAGCACATCCCGCATGGAATACAGCCCGGCCGATTGTCCGGCGGCCCAGCGGGCGGCGCGAACGGCGCCCTTGGCAAAGACGGCGCGGGACGAGGCCTTGTGGGTCAGCTCCACCCGCTCGCCATCGGCGGCGAACATCACGGTATGGTCGCCGACCACATCTCCGCCACGCAAGGTGGCGAAGCCGATCTCGCCTCGGGGACGGGCGCCGGTCTGGCCATCGCGCGACTTGCACCACACCGAGTCCAGCGCCACGTTGCGGCCCTTGGCGGCGGCGCGGCCCAGGCCCAGGGCGGTACCCGAGGGGGCATCCACCTTGTGGCGGTGGTGCATCTCGACAATATCGATATCGTAATCAGTCCCGAGAATGGCGGCGGCCCGTTCGGTCAGCGCCATCAGGAGATTGACACCGACGCTGAAATTGGGGGCATAGACCACCGGAACCCGCCGGCCAGCCTCGGCCAGCCTGGCCTCGTCTTCCTTGGACAGGCCGGTGGTGCCAACCACCAGCACCTTGCCCAGTTCGGCGGCGATCAGGGCATGGGCCAGGGTGGCGGATGGCGCGGTAAAGTCGATGACCGCATCGCTGGCGGCGAACAGGGCGCGGGAGTCGGCGGTAATGCCAATCCCCAGTGGCCGGCGGCCCAGCATCTCGCCGGGATCGCGGCCGATGAAGTCGCTTTCCGGCCGCTCGCTGCCGCCGGACAGGGCGCAGCCTTCGGCATCCATCACTGCTTCCATCAACATCCGTCCCATGCGGCCGGCACAGCCGACGATTCCGATCTTCATCTTTCTCTCCGTTCAAACACCGGTGATCAGAACACCCAAGGCCCCGATGATTTCGCCCCGGTGTTCGGCAAGGGAGGTCACCCAGGAACCCAGGACGGCCGGTGAGGCGCCGGCAATCTGGGCAGTCAGCATCACCACACCTTGCCCCTCGATCTCAAACAGGGGTAAAGCCGGCGAATGGGGCGTTCCCCAGCATGCCGGCCGGACTCAGCGGTACCACACGCCACCGTGTCCAGGTCTCGCAACAAATCCGGACTGCACCACCAGCACATAGGGCGGATGGCTGCCGGCGGTGTTGCGGTGAACCGCGAACTGAGCCATCAGAACGGCCTCAGTCCGTCGCTCCACACACCATGTTCGGAAACGTAACGATTATAGCCGGCGATGGCGTCGCGGTTTTCCTCGGCCCACTGCTCCGCCCGCTTCGGGCGGACGGCCTCGCCGATCCCCTCCTCCAACGCCTGACTGAGGTTAAGGCCCAACTCCGGCGCCTGACGCAGCAGGTCGGAATTGATGGAGACATTGACCGCCTTCTTCGGCGCCTTGGGATCGAACAGGGCGTTCATGGCCTATCCCCATAGCTGATGCGCAAAGTATATGCGCATTCAGCTTCGGCCGACAAGGCAGCGGCGTCAGCCAGTCCTTTGCACGGCCATGATGGCTTGCTCGAATACATGAGTTAGATGGTGGGGGCCAAATGTACGATAGCGAAGATTATAAACCAAATTATCTAATGTAGAATTCCGAAGACTGCTCTCAGATGACTTGGATGTGGCGTATTTTAGATAGTATGAAAGGTACTCGCGAAGGGCGGCTTCTTTAATTTCTAAGGGTCGGCCGATACTAGAATTATCATGAAATTGGCCGCTCGAAAATGGAGCGGGAAAACTACCGTTCTTAGTGTAAAGCAATATTTGCTTAACTGCGACAAGAACAGCAAGAGCTTCATTTATTTCGATAAACTCCTTGTTAATTAGCCAGCGTTTTGCCGAAGCCATATCCGAAGCAGCACGTTTTTTGTATTCCTCAAGGTCAGAATTGCGGTATGCATTGGAAACAGGCTTCAATTTCCGCAGCCAAAAAGTCTGGTAAGCTATATATTTGACGGGGTTAACGTGGTCGTCCTGACCCTCGGCAACCCTGCGTATATCTCTATCCCAGCGCTTGATAACATCAAAAACAGAGCGCATGGAAATATGGGCATCAATCTTATAGTCGCAAAGGCAGTTCATCAGAACAGCCCTAAGATGTTCTGCCGCGCGCCAATGTGCCTGATCGTTTATTTCGGAGGGACGTTTTGACAAGGCACGACTCTCAGAGCGCAGGAATGATGTCTTTGACGCTAATGTCGTTTTCGGCTAGCGACTTAAGCGCATCATAGGCGTCAGCGACGCTCGGCCCGAAGTTATTGGGTTCGCTACGCATGAGGTCTGAATGTGCGGACAGGCCTGCCATGTGGGCCAAGTCCGCCTCAGTCATTGGTGTCCAGTCAATCCCGTTCGGCTTAAGCGTATCCATTAGGAACTTCGTCTCCAGCGTAAATCTGTGCCGTAAGCCCGATCCGGCCCTTTGAAGGGCGGCTTGATACGAATTTCACGGCCCCCTGTCAAGGGGTTTGGTGGAATCGGATTCCCTATAATACAACGTTTTGGACGTTTTGAGCAAGGGCTACCAGATGTAGTGCAATTTCTACTCAGTCAAGTCCTTCCAAAGCTCCTTCACCTTGGCGAAGAAGCCTTCGCTTTCTGGTGAATTCTTGGCCTTTTCGCCTTCGCCGTTGGTATTGAACTCGGCCAGCAGTTCCTTCTGGCGCTTGGTGAGGTTGACCGGGGTCTCCACCACCGCCTGGATGAACATGTCGCCGCGCGCCGGGCTGCGGAGCACGCTCATGCCCTTCGCGCGCAGACGGAACTGGTGGCCGCTCTGGGTGCCTTCGGGAATGCTGACCTTGGCCTTCGTGCCGTCGATGGTGGGGACCTCGATGGCGCCGCCCAGGGCGGCGGTGGTCATGGGGATCGGCACGCGGCAGAAGATATTGGCGCCTTCCCGCTGGAAGATGCGATGGCTGGCGATGGCGAGGAAGATGTAGAGATCGCCGGGCGGCGCGCCGCGCATGCCGGCTTCGCCCTCGCCGGCCAGACGGATGCGGGTCCCGTCTTCGACGCCGGCGGGGATGGTCACCGTCAGGGTCTTTTCCTTGCGGGTGCGGCCGGAGCCGCCGCAACTGCGGCAGGGGTCCTTGATGACCTTGCCCATGCCTTGGCAGGAGGGGCATGTGCGTTCGATGGTGAAGAAACCCTGCTGCTGGCGGACCTTGCCGTGACCATGGCAGGTGGCGCAGGTCACCGGCTGGGCGCCGTCCTTGCCGCCGCTGCCCTTGCAGTCCTCGCAAGGCGCGGAAGACGGCACCTTGATGGTGGCGGACTTACCGGCGAAGGCCTCTTCCAGGCTGATATCCATGTTGTAGCGCAGGTCGGCGCCGCGGCCCGACGCCTGACCCCGGCGTCCACCACCCATGAATTCGCCGAACATCTCGTCGAAAATATCGGCGAAGCCGCCGCCGAAACCGGCGCCGCCGCCACCGCCGCCAAAGCCGCCACCCTGTTCGAAGGCAGCATGGCCGAAGCGGTCATAGGCGGCACGCTTCTGCTCGTCCTTGAGGACGTCATAGGCCTCGTTGATTTCCTTGAACTTCTGCTCGGCATCGGCGTTGCCCGGATTGCGGTCCGGGTGAAACTGCATGGCCTGCTTGCGGTAAGCCTTTTTGATGTCGTCGCCGCTGGCCCCGCGCTCGACGCCGAGGAGTTCGTAGTAGTCCTGCTTGCTCATACGTTTCGCATCCGCAAAGAAACCGGCGGCGACGTCTCGCCGCCGGCTCCTGGATCAACAAACAGGCTTACTTGCCCTTCTTGTCGCCGTCAACTTCCTCGAAGTCGGCGTCGACCACCTTGTCGTCATGGCCGCCAGCGCCACCGCCGGCATGACCGCCGCCCGGGGCACCCTCGGCGCCGCCAGTGGCCTCCTGGGCCTTGTACATGGCCTCGCCCAGCTTCATGGAGGTCTGCATCAGGGCCTCGGTCTTGGCCTTGATCGCCTCGGCGTCGTCACCTTCCATCACCGCCTTGAGGGCGGCGATGTCCTTTTCCAGCGCCGCCTTGACATCGGCCGGGGCCTTGTCCTCGAATTCCTTGAGGCTCTTCTCGGTGGTGTGGATCAGGCCGTCGGCATGGTTCTTGGCCTCGATCAGCTCCTTGCGCTTCTTGTCCTCGGCGGCGTGGGCCTCGGCTTCCTTGACCATGCGCTCGATATCGGAGTCATTGAGACCGCCCGAGGCCTGGATGCGGATCTGCTGTTCCTTGCCGGTGGCCTTGTCCTTGGCCTGGACATTGACCAGACCATTGGCGTCGATGTCGAAGGTGACCTCGATCTGCGGCACGCCGCGCGGCGCGGTGGGAATGCCCACCAGATCGAACTGGCCGAGGATCTTGTTGTCGGCGGCCATCTCGCGCTCGCCCTGGAAGACGCGGATGGTGACGGCGGTCTGGTTGTCCTCGGCGGTGGAGAACACCTGGCTCTTGCGGGTCGGGATGGTGGTGTTGCGATCGATCAGGCGGGTGAAGACACCGCCCAGGGTTTCGATGCCGAGCGAGAGCGGGGTGACGTCGAGCAGCAGGACGTCCTTGACCTCGCCCTTGAGCACGCCGCCCTGGATGGCGGCGCCGATGGCGACCACTTCGTCGGGATTGACGCCCTTATGGGGCTCGCGGCCGAAGAATTCCTTCACCACTTCCTGAATCTTGGGCATGCGGGTCATGCCGCCGACCAGGATGACCTCGTCGATCTCGCTGGCCTTGACGCCGGCATCCTTCAGCGCCGCCTTGCACGGCTCGACGGTGCGGGCCACCAGATCCTCGACCAGGGCTTCCAGCTTGGAGCGGGTCAGCTTGATGTTGAGGTGCTTGGGGCCGGAGGCGTCGGCGGTGATGAACGGCAGGTTCACCTCGGTCTGCATGGAGGACGACAGCTCGATCTTGGCCTTTTCCGAGGCTTCCTTCAGGCGCTGCAGGGCCAGACGGTCCTTGCGCAGGTCGATGCCCTGCTCCTTTTTGAACTCGTCGGCGAGATAGTCGATGATGCGGGCGTCGAAGTCCTCGCCGCCCAGGAAGGTGTCGCCGTTGGTGGACTTCACCTCGAACACGCCGTCGCCAATCTCCAGCACCGACACGTCGAAGGTGCCGCCGCCCAGATCGTAGACGGCGATGGTGCCGGCGCCCTTCTTCTCCAGGCCATAGGCCAGGGCGGCCGCGGTGGGCTCGTTGATGATGCGCAGCACTTCAAGACCGGCGATGCGGCCGGCATCCTTGGTGGCCTGACGCTGGGCGTCGTTGAAATAGGCCGGAACGGTGATGACCGCCTGGGTCACCTTCTCGCCGAGATAGCTCTCGGCGGTTTCCTTCATCTTGCCCAGGATGAAGGCCGACACTTGGCTGGGGCTGTACTTGGTTTCACGGGATTCGACCCAGGCATCACCGTTGTCGCCCGCCACGATGTGGTAGGGGACCAGGGCCATGTCCTTCTTGGTGATCGGGTCTTCGAACCGGCGGCCGATCAGGCGCTTGATGGCGAACAGGGTGCTGGTGGGGTTGGTCACCGCCTGGCGCTTGGCCGGCTGGCCGACCAGGCGCTCGGCCGTCTCGGTGAAGGCCACCATCGACGGTGTGGTGCGCATGCCCTCGGCGTTCTCGATGACCTTGGCGGATTTGCCTTCCATCACGGCGACGCACGAATTCGTGGTGCCCAGGTCGATGCCGATAACCTTGCTCATGTCGTCCTCTTTCCTGTTCGGCAGATCCCGGCGGCCCTCAACAAGGTGGCAGCCGCCCCGAGACCCCCATCCGGGTTGCGTATCTGGTCGGTGAAGCGGCCATAATACCGCTCCATCGGCCTTATATAGGGCGCGGCGGGAAACGCGCAACTATGGACTATTATGGCGCAAACGCACCCAAAGCCCGGATGAGGGGTGAGGCGGTCCTTTGCTATCCTCCTGGGATAAGCAAGGGGAGGCCCGATGACCGGTTTTGCCGTATCCGCCCTGGCCGAGCGCCGCCGCGAAATTCAGCGGGAAATCGCCTATCTGGAACACGAAATCAAGCGCTGCGAGGAGGCGATCGGCCATGTCGATGCCACCATCCACCTGCTCGATCCCGCCTACGACCTGACCAGGCTGAAGCCGAAGAAATTTGTTGCCGAGGTCGCGAGCGCGTTGGCTCCTTTCGGGCGTTTCATCTCAGCCACGGTAGCGCAGTGCGTCGACCACAAGAGTAAAGGCCGGGGATGACTGCCGGCGGCTGGGGTAATAGAGGTGGTATCCTTGGAACGGGGAGCACCAGTCCTCCAACACCTGCACCAGACGCCCCTCGATCAGATGCGGCATCACCATATCTTCCGGCAGGTAAGCCAGGCCGAATCCGGCCAAGGCTGCGGCGAGAATTTGCGAGCCGCTGTTGAAGGTGAGTTGCCCATCAACGTGGACCCGCAGGTCCCGCCCTCCTTTATCGAACTCCCAGGTCAGGAGTCCGCCATGGGTGGGCAGGCGCAGGTTGATGCAGCTATGGCTGATCAGGTCCTGGGGGGTCAGGGGGGCGGGCCGCTGCGCCAGATAGGAGGGAGTGCCGACCACCGCAATGCGTATGTCCGGTCCGATCCGCACAGCGATCATGTCCCTGGCGACCTGTTCGCCGAGCCGGATCCCCGCGTCATAACGCTCGGCGACGATATCCGTCAGACCATAATCGGTGACGATCTCCACCTTGATGTCCGGGTAATCCGCCAGGAATCCCGCTAATTTCGGCCAAAGGATCGTTTGGGCCGCATGCTCGGCCGTGGTGATCCGGACCGTTCCCGCCGGCTTTTCCCTCAATTCGCTGAGCGCGGCCAGTTCGGTGTCGATGTCGTCGAACTTCGGCCCCACGGTCCGGAGCAGGCGTTCCCCCGCCTCGGTCGGCGAGACGCTTCGCGTCGTGCGGGTCAGCAGGCGAATCCCAAGCCGAGTTTCCAGTCCGCGAATGGTGTGGCTCAGCGCCGATTGAGACACTCCGAGCTTGGCGGCCGCCCTCGTGAAGCTGCGTTCTCGAGCGACGGCCAGAAAGGCGAGCAGGTCGTTGACGTTGGATCGGGACATTCATGAATCCATCTCATAAGTCCATGCCGATCTTACCGCCTAATCGTATGCCGAGGCAGCTGCTAAGTTTCTACGGAGCCGGCGTGTATCAGGCGCCCTTACAAAGGAGACAGACCATGCAAGCGCGCAGACTCGGCAGCAGTGGCTTAGAGGTTTCGGCCATCGGCCTCGGATGCATGGGCATGAGCTTCAGCTATGGTCCACCCTCGGACACGCAGGAGATGATCGCCCTGCTGCGGGCGGCGGTGGAAGGTGGCGTCACCTTCTTCGATACGGCGGAAGTCTACGGCCCGTTCATCAACGAGGAACTGGTGGGAGAGGCGTTGGCCCCCTTCCGCGGCCAGGTGGTCATCGCCACCAAGTTCGGTTTCAAGCTCGATCCCCAGGGTGGGCCGCAGTGGGTCGGCCTGGACAGTCGGCCTGAACACATCAAGGCGGTGGCCGAAGCTTCGCTCAAACGCCTCAAGGTTGAGGCCATCGACCTGTTCTATCAGCACCGCGTCGATCCGGATGTGCCCATCGAGGAGGTGGCGGGGGCGGTGAAGGACCTGATCCGGGACGGCAAGGTCAAGCATTTCGGCCTGTCCGAGGCCGCGGCCGGGACCATCCGTCGCGCCCATGCCGTCCAACCGGTCACGGCCGTCCAGAGCGAATACTCGCTGTGGACCCGTGGGCCGGAGGCGCAAGTCCTGCCGACTTGCGAGGAACTGGGCATCGGCTTCGTTCCCTACAGCCCCCTGGGCAAGGGCTTCCTGACGGGCAAGATGACCGAAGCAACCACCTTCGACACATCCGACTTCCGCAGCATCCTGCCCCGCTTCACTCCGGAGGCCTTAAAACTGAATCTGGCCCTGGTGGATTTGCTGACCATGATTGCGGAGCGCAAGAAGGCGACGCCGGCCCAGATCGCCCTGGCTTGGCTGCTGGCCCAGAGACCGTGGATCGTGCCCATCCCGGGGACCACCAAGCCGCATCGTCTGGAGGAGAACATCGGAGCGGCGGCGGTCGAGCTTAGCGCCGACGACCTGCGCGAGATTGAGACCGCCGCTGCCAGGATCACAATACAAGGAGCGCGCTACCCCGAAAAACTGGAACAGCTGACCGGCCGCTGAGGGAGAATTCTCATGACCATTAAAGCCTATGGCGCCCCTGCCGCCGACGAGGCGCTGGAGCCTTTGGATATCGAGCGCCGTCCGCCCGGCCCGCACGACGTCCAGATCGAGATCGCCTATTGCGGCGTCTGCCATTCCGACCTTCATACCGTCCGCTCGGAATGGGAGGGCACGCTCTACCCCTGCGTTCCCGGCCACGAGATCGTCGGCCATGTCAGCGCCATCGGAGCCCATGTGACCAAGTTCAAGGTGGGCGACACCGTGGGTGTCGGCTGTCTGGTGGACAGCTGCCAGACTTGCGCCTCCTGCGGCGAGGGGCTGGAGCAGTTCTGCGAGCACGGCTTCACCGCTACCTACAACTCACCCACTCTGGACAGGCCCGGCCATACCTTGGGCGGCTACTCCCAGCGCATCGTCGTCAGTGACAAATTCGTCCTCAAGATCAGGCACCCCGAGGACCAGCTCGCCGCCGTGGCGCCCTTGCTCTGCGCCGGCATCACCACCTATTCGCCGCTGCGCCACTGGAAGGCCGGGCCGGGCAAGAAAGTGGGCATCGTCGGCATCGGCGGCTTGGGCCATATGGGGATTAAGATATCCCATGCCATGGGCGCCCATACCGCCGCCTTCACCACCTCCGAGTCCAAGCGCCAGGACGCGCACCGCCTGGGCGCCGACGAGGTGATCATTTCCAAAAATGCCAAGGATATGGAGCAGCATGCCGGCAGCTTCGACTTCATCCTGGATACGGTGGGGTTCAGCCACAACCTGGACGCCTATACCGCCCTGCTGAAGCGCGATGGTACGCTGTGCCTGGTGGGCGCACCCGAGCATGCCCATCCGGCCCCCAATGTCATGAACCTGATCTTCGGCCGCCGCTCCATCGCGGGGTCGCTGATCGGCGGCATTGCCGAGACTCAGGAGATGCTCGATTTCTGTGCCGAGAGGGGCATCGTCTCGGATATCGAGATGATCCCGGCCCAGAAGATCGATGAAGCCTATGATCGCATGGTGGGGAGCGACGTCAAATATCGTTTTGTCATCGATATAGCCTCGCTCGAGTCCTGAGGGGCATGACCTCCCTCTAAGACGACTATATAGCCGACACCCTGCTCAAATAGCGCCGCCAGACCGCACCGTAGAGGCGTTCCAGGTTCCGCGCCCAGCGGGCGCCGTCGCAGAGCGGCGAGGAGGCGAGGCGGGCCCGCAGTTCGGCCCGCATGTCCGGTTCATTGGTCCGGATTGCGACGGCGCGGGCAATGTAGTCCTCGGCGGAGGTGGCAATGAACTCGTCGAGGCCCAGGGGCTTCAGCAGGGAAGCGGTCCAGCGGCCGACCATGCGTTTCCAGGGCCAGGTCAGGACCGGAACCCCCATGGCCAGGGCTTGGAAGCTGGTGGTGGAGCCGCTGAACGGGAAGGGGTCGAGCGCCATATCCACGTCGTTATAACGGTCGAGGAAGGTGGCAAGGGGTTCCGCTCCGCTTTGCATCTCCACCTGTTCCGGCCTTGCCCCGGACTGGACCAGCAGCTTCAGGACGCGCTCAGAGATCTCGGAGCAGGCATAGCGGTTCAGGTATTTCAGCGCCAGCCGCCCGTCTGGCACCTGGGCCAGGATGCGGCCCCAGGCGGCCAGGGTGGCGGGGCCGATCTTGGTGGGGTTGTTGAAGCAACAGAACACCGGCCCGCCGCCCGCCTTCCGCGGGCGGAGCGGCGGCAGGCCGTCGGGGGGCTCGGCCACATAGAAATGGGGCAGCCGCAGCGGCCTTTCGGTGAAGTGCTCGGGGCTCCGGCGCGGCAGCAGGATCGGATCGCCGATGATGTAGTCCATTTCGCTCAGGCCGCTGGTGGCGACGTCGTGCAGGCTGATCTGCACCGGCGCGGCGCGATGGGCGCAGACGGTCGGGCGGTTTTCGTCGAAATGGCCCGCCAGACTGACCAGGATATGGATCCCGTCGTCGCGGATGCGCTGGGCGGCCTCGGCATCGCTCATGCGGGTGATGTCGGTCCAGCCGGCGGCAAGGGCGCGGAGCTCGTCGGTTACCGTATCGGCCCGTTTGCCTTGGGCATAGACATGGATGGGAAAGCGGTCGCGATCCATCCGGTGCAGGACCGGCAGGAGATTGCCGGTGACGGGATGGGAGTGAAAATCCGACGAGAGATAGCCGATCCGCAGGGCGTCACCCGGCGGCGGCGGCGGCAGGGGTTCGACCCGCATGGCATGGGCACGGCCGAAGCGGCGCCGGATATTCTTCAGCGCCTCGTCGCCGAGATCGTCGCGATAGAGCGCGCCGGCCACCAGATTGCGGAAGGCCTTGGCGTCGGAATGCAGCGACAGCGCCTTCTCGCAGCACTCGGCGGCCTCGCGCAGGCAGCCGACGGTAAGCAGGGCTGCGCCCAGATTATGGTGGCAGCGGGCCTGCCGGGGGGCCAGGGCCACGGCGCGGCGATGGCTGGCCACCGCCTCGTCCAGGTCCCCCAGCTCCTGTAGCGCATTGCCCAGATTGGTGAAGGCCTCGGCCAGATCGGGATTGAGGGCGATGGCGCGGCGGTGGGATTCGGCTGCTTCTCGGAAGCGCCCCAGAATCTGAAACACGCTGCCCAGATTGGTGTGAAGCTCGGCACTCTGGGGATTCTGGGCGATGGCGCGGCCATAGGCTTCGGCCGCCGCTTCGTCGAGACCTTGCGCCGCCAGGGTCTGGGCTTCGCCGGCCAGGGCCTCGGGGTTGATAGGGTGTAGCGCCAGGGCGCGGCGGAAGGACTCCAAGGCGGCGGCGAAGTCGTCCGCGCCCAGCAGGGCCTTGCCCAGATTGGTGTGACTGGCGGCGAGGCCGGGCTCCAGCTCCGCCACCCGTCGGAAGGCCAGCGCTGCCCGGTCGGGCTTGCCCGATGCCAGCTGCGCATGGCCCAGGATGGCCAGGGTGCCGGTATCGTTGGGAGCGACCTCCGCATAACGGGCCAGCGCCGTCGCCGCCTCGGCATGCTTGCCCAGCATGAAGGCGGCGATTCCCTCCAGCTTGAGCAGCCCCGGCCCCTCCACCCGGCTTTTCCGCAACTGCTTGCACTGGCGGGCGGCGTCGGCGGCCTTGCCGGCGCGCAGAAGTCCTTCGATCTGCTGAAGCGCCGCCGCGACGTTGATCAATGCCGCCCCGCCGCCAGTTTCTTGGCCACCATCAGCAGGTCGCGCCAAGCCTCGCGCTTGGCCTCGGGGGTGCGCAGCAAATAGGCGGGGTGGAAGGTGGCCAACGCCGGCACCGGCCGGGGCAGGCCCGGGGCGTTGAATTCGAACCAGCGGCCGCGCAGCCGGTTGATGCCATCGGCCTTGGCCAGCACCGCCGAGGCGGCGGCACCGCCGAACAGGATCAGCAGCTGGGGATCCACCAGCTCGATATGGCGGCTGATGAAGGGCAGGCACACCGCCACCTCGTCGGCGGTGGGCTTGCGATTGGCCGGCGGCCGCCACGGCACCACATTGGTGATATAGGCGTTGCCGCGATCAAGCCCGATGGAGGCGAGCATGCGGTCCAGCAGCTTGCCGCTGGGGCCGACGAAGGGCAGGCCACGCCGGTCCTCCTCCTGGCCGGGCGCTTCGCCGATGCACATCACCGCCGCTTCCGGGTTGCCGTCGGCGAAGACGGTGCTGGCGGCCGCCTGCTTGAGGGTCAGGCCCTCGAAACTCTCCATGGCCCGGCGCAACTCCGCCAGGCTGTGGCAGCCGGCCGCCAGGTGGGCGGCGGTTCCCGGCAGCGAGGCGCCACCGCCGGCCGGCGTCTGTGCCGGATGCGAAACGATCTTGTCCCGGTCCGGCCTGGGCGCCGTCGGCGGAGTGGGTCTGGCCCGGGTCTGCTGTGCCGCCAGGGTGGTGGCATAGCGGTCGACCGCCACTTCCCCCATGGTCTCATCGACCCCGGAGTCCAGGTACCAGCGGAGAATTTCGAAAGGGTGCAGGACGGGTTCCATGCCGCCAACCCTAGCACGCTCCCGTCGCCGGCGCGACCATCAGGAAACAATTGGGATACAATCTTGCCCTAGACTTGGCCATTAGGGATCGAATCGGTCGCGGGCCTTGTGCTATAGAGGCCCCATGTATAAGACAAGCCGCCGCCGAAACGCGCGATGGAAGGGGAGACCTTAGTCCGATGGAACGTGAATCGATGGAGTTCGACGTTGTCGTGGTCGGCGGTGGGCCGTCAGGTCTGACGGCCGCGATCCGACTCAAGCAGATCAACCCGGAGCTGAACGTCTGCGTGCTGGAGAAAGGTTCCGAGATCGGCGCCCACATCCTGTCCGGCGCGGTGATCGAGACCCGGGCGCTGGCCGAGCTGTTCCCCGACTGGAAGGAGCGGGACGCCCCGCTGCTGACTCCAGCCACCGACGACCGCTTCATGTTCCTGACGGCAAACAAGGCCATCCGGCTGATGACCCCGCCGCAGATGAACAATCACGGCAATTACATTGTCAGCCTGGGCAACTTCACCCGCTGGCTGGGCCAGCAGGCCGAGGCACTGGGCGTCGAGATTTTCGCCGGCTTCGCCGCCGCCGAAGTGCTGTACAACGACGACGGCTCGGTCAAGGGCGTCGCCACCGGCGACATGGGCATCGGCAAGGACGGCCAGCCCACCCACAACCACACCCCCGGTGTCGAGCTGTGGGCGCGCCAGACCATTTTCGCCGAAGGCTGCCGCGGCTCGCTGACCAAGACCCTGTTCGACAGGTTCGACCTGCGGGCCGAGTGCGAGGACCAGACCTACGGCATCGGCATCAAGGAGCTGTGGGAGATCGATCCGGCCAAGCACAAGCCCGGCACCATCCTGCATACGGTCGGGTGGCCGCTGGACAGCCAGACCTATGGCGGCTCGTTCCTCTATCACCTGGAAAACAATCAGGTGGCGGTGGGTTTCGTGGTCGGCCTGGACTATGCCAACCCCCATCTGTCGCCCTTCGACGAGTTCCAGCGCTTCAAGACCCATCCGGCCATCCGCCCGCTGTTCGAGGGCGGCCGGCGGATCAGCTATGGCGCCCGCGCCCTGTCCGAGGGCGGCATCCAGTCCATCCCCAAGCTGACCTTCCCCGGCGGCGTGTTGGTGGGCGATACCGCCGGCTTCCTCAACGTGCCCAAGATCAAGGGTACCCACACCGCCATGAAGTCGGCCATGGTGGCGGCCGAGGCGGTGGCCCAGGCCCTGGGTCACGAGGGTGGGTCAAGCGAGGTCACCGCCTATCCCGAGCACCTGAAAAAGAGCTGGGTGTGGCCGGAGCTGCACAAAGTGCGCAACATCCGCCCCTCCTTCCACTGGGGCCTGTGGGGCGGCATCGCCTATTCGGCGCTGGAGACCTATCTGTTCCGGGGCAAGATGCCGTGGACGCTCCATCACCACCCCGACCATCTGGCGCTGAAGAAGGCGTCGGAAGCGCCCAGGATCGCCTATCCCAAGCCCGATGGCGTGGTCAGCTTCGACAAGCTGTCCTCGGTGTTCATCTCCAGCACCAATCACGAAGAAAATCAGCCGGCGCACCTCAAACTGCGCGACGCCGCCGTGCCCATCGCCATCAATCTCGAACATTACGATGCCCCCGAGCAGCGCTATTGCCCGGCCGGGGTCTATGAAATCGTCCGTAACGATGACGGAACGAACCCGCGTCTGCAGATCAACGCCCAGAATTGCCTGCATTGCAAGACCTGCGACATCAAGGACCCCACCCAAAATATCAATTGGGTGGTTCCCGAAGGTGGTGGTGGACCCAATTATCCCAACATGTAAAGCTGGGCCGGCGCACCTACCGGTGTGGTGCGCCGGAAATGGGAACGTCAAGATGCTTAAGCGTTTGGTGGTTGGTCGGGTGGCGGGCGTCCTCTTGGTGGCGGCGGCCCTATGGGGCTGCGTGCCGCCCGGCGGCGAATCCGACGGGTCCCAGCCCTCCTCCGGCATGGCCGACGAGAGCGGCCTGGGCGCCTATCTCGCCGGACGCTTCGCCCAAAGCCATGGCGACACCAGCGCCGCCGCCGACTTCTTCGTCACCGCTGCCCGGCGCGACCCCGATAATATCGACCTGCAACAGCGGGCATTCACCCTGCTGCTGGCCGAGGGCCGGCTGGACGAGGCGGCACCGCTGGCCGAACGGCTCCTGACCATCGATGACGACGCGCCGTTGCCCAGCGTGCTGCTGGGCCTGATCGACGCGCGGGACGGCCAATTCAATGCGGCGGAAAAGCGCTTCGGCGCCCTGCCGCACAAGGGGATCAACGCCTTCCTCGGCCCGCTGCTCACCGCCTGGGCCCGGGTGGGGCAGCGTGATTTCGACGGCGCCCTCAAGATGCTGGCGCCCAAGGCCGATACCAAGGGCTTCGCCCCCATCTACGAGTATCATGCCGGCATGATCGCCGATCTGGCCGGCAAGGCCGCCGAGGCGGAGGGCCATTTCAAGGCGGCCCTGTCGGCACAGACCAGCGTGCGCACCGTCGAGGCGGTGGGTGCCTTCTACCAGCGGGCCGGGCGTCCGGAAGCCGCCCAGGCGCTGTACGACCGCTATCAGACCGAGCATGCCGACCGGGCCTTGCTGGATGGCCGCCGCCAGCTGGCCATGGGCGCCGCTATTCCCCGTCCGGTAGAGACCGCCGCCGACGGTCTGGCCGAGACCATGTTCGACACCGCCTCTCTGCTGCGTCAGGGCAGCGCCAATGATCTGGTCCTGGTCTTCACCCGTCTGGCGCTGACGGTGCGGCCGGATTTCCCCCTGGCGCAACTGTTGCTGGCCGATACCCTGACCCAGCAGGCCCGCCTGTCCGAAGCCAATGCCATCTACGGCGCCATTGACCGCGGCCGTCAGGAATCGGGCTTTGCCCGGTTGCGGCGGGCGATCAATCTGGACGAGGCCGGCGACACCGACGCTGCCATAAGCGAATTGCAGTCCCTGACCGCCGAACGCGGCGATGCCTATGACGCGCCCATGGCCTTGGGCGACGTCCTTCGCCGGCACAAGCGTTTTGTCGAGGCCGCCAGCGCCTATGATCAGGCGCTGGAGCGCGCCGGCGGTTCGGCCGAGCCGCGCAACTGGGCGCTCTACTACGCCCGGGGCATCACCCTCGAGCGCTCGCACCAATGGCCCAAGGCGGAGAAGGATTTTCTCGAGGCGCTGCGGCTCAAGCCCGACCAGCCCGACGTGCTCAACTATCTCGGCTATACCTGGGTCGATCAGGGTCACAATGTGGAGAAGGGGCGCAAGCTGATCGAGCGCGCGGTGGAGCTGCGACCCAATGACGGTGCCATCGTCGATTCGCTGGGCTGGGCGCTTTACCGCATGGGCGAGTACCAGCAAGCCGTCAAATTGCTGGAGCGCGCCGCCGAGCTGAAGGCCGAGGACCCCACCATCAACGAGCATCTGGGCGACGCCATGTATCAGGTGGGCCGCACCGCCGAGGCTCGCTATCAGTGGCAGCGGGCCATGACTCTCGACCCCGAGCCGGAGCAGATCGAAGCGCTCAGGGCCAAAATCTCTTCCGGCCAGCTGCCGCCGCCGGCCAAAATCCAAAAGTGACGCCATGATTTCGGTCTTCGCTCCCGCCAAGGTCAATCTTAGTCTGCACGTGGTCGGCAAGCGGGCCGACGGCTATCACCTGCTGGATTCGCTGGTGGCGTTCGCCGGAGTGGGCGACACCCTGGATTTCACCCCCGCCGCCACCCTGACCCTGGAGGTGGGCGGGCCGACCGCCGGCCTGATTCCCAGCCAAGGCGAAAATATTGTTTTGAAGGCGGCACGACTGCTCGCCGAGGCCGCCGGGGTGACCCGGGGCGCCGCTATCCGCCTGACCAAGCGCCTGCCGGTGGCGGCCGGCATCGGCGGCGGTTCGGCCGATGCCGCCGCCGCCCTCAAGGGCCTGATGCGGCTGTGGGATGTCACCCTGCCGGCCGAACGTCTCGCCGCCCTGGCCCTGTCCATCGGCGCCGATGTGCCGGTCTGCCTCGCCGGCCGCCCCATGCGCATGCAGGGGATCGGCGAGGTGCTGGAGCCCGCGCCTGCCCTGCCGGCGGCTTGGCTGGTGCTGGTCAATCCCATGGTGCCGTTGCACACCCCGCCGGTCTTCAAGGCCCGCCAGGGGCCGTTCTCTGCCGCCGAGCCCCTGACCCAATCCCCCGCCGACGCCCGTGCGCTGGCCGCCGCCCTGGCGGCGCGCCGCAACGATCTCACCCAGCCCGCCATCAGTATCGAGCCGGTGGTGGGCGAGGTCCTGGCGGCACTGGCGGCCGGCGAAGGCTGTCTGCTGGCCCGCATGTCGGGCTCGGGCGCTACCTGCTTCGGCCTCTACGCCACCGAAGCCGAAGCCCGCGCCGCCGCGACCCGCCTGCAGGCCGCTTGGCCGGGCTGGTGGGTGGCCCCCGCCGTCCTGTTGGGCGAGGGGCGCGACTAGGGCGTTGAAACCGTTCGCGGTTCGGATTAAGGTGCCGTCCCGCTCTGCTGGGGCGTCGCCAAGCGGTAAGGCACCGGTTTTTGGTACCGGCATTCCCAGGTTCGAATCCTGGCGCCCCAGCCAAGCGTTCTTCCAAGAATGCGTTGAAAATCAAGGCTGTAACGTTATCCGATGTTATCGGATGTTACTCGGCTAACCGTCGATTTTCCCCAATCACTGTACCATGAGCGTACCACGTTGTGACCACGCCCCATCAATGGGCGAGTGGGGTCACAGGAAGATATGCGCGCCATTATCAGCCGAATGCCCTGCTCTTACGGAGTTCCATCCTAAACTCTGTATCGATCTGCAAGTTAACTTTTAGATCGATACATATAAATATGCCGATGGCATATGAATGTGTGCGCTGTAATATAAAGATATGCTTTTAAGCTCATCGACATATATGGGCGGCATATAGATATTGCTCGGATAACGACTGCGTTATTCGGGATAATAATGTCGCTCGAAGAGCTATATACAGAGGCGCAAGCTGCTGGCTATTTAAGCTTTACGCCCGCTACTTTGCGTGTCTGGCGTTCCAAGAGCCGACGCGCTGGCCGGCTTATTGGCCCTCGCTGGATCGAAATTGGCGATGGCCGTCGTAAGACGATTCGCTATCGTCGTCATGATCTTGACCAATATGTCGTAGCCGGGACGGTTGCCCTTGCTTCTCGACGGCCACGCGGCCGCCCTCGGAAGGGGCGAAACTGATCATGGCCGCCAAGCGCCGCCGTCTGGGTCAAGTCGATCTTGACACCGGGGAGGTCATGGCCGGCGTGGTGGTCCACCTGCCCACTCGTCGGCACATGCCATACGGCGATAGCTGGCTGACCACATATCAGCCACCGTGGGTGGGACTGGCGACCGATCCCGACATCACCCTGATTACGTGGCGCATCATTGGCTGGGCGATCAGCAATCTCGGTTGGAGCAATTGGATTGATTGCTCACCCACCAAGATTGGCAAGGTCCTGGGCATCGCCCGACCGAACGTCCCCCGCCAGCTGACTCTCCTTGCGACCAAAAACGTGCTGATCTCAGGTGGTCGCTGCCACAAGGGCTGCCGACGCTATCGGCTGAATCCGGCTTATGCGTGGCGGGGGCGGGCCGGTGATCTCGCCGCCGCGCTGGAACCCGCGACCATCATTGGTATCCGCAAACACACCAAGACGACTCAGGAGTCACCCGATGGCGTGTAATATGCTATTTCCAATCTTTATTCGTCTATTCCGACGGGAAAAAGCTGATGCACAGTCCCCGTCCCTCTTACCGGAGCCATCACCTCCACTCCAAATTCCATTTCTGGTCGCTCCGACTGGCGCGACCGAAGCTCGGGCGCTCCTGAAGAGCTATTCCATCGCGGACCTGAAAGCGACCTACAGCCAGTCTCTGGCCATTGCTCGGAAAATGCTCGGCGATGGCACGTATCGCCAGGATATTCCCGGCTTCACGGCCTTGTGCTTTGGCCTCGATCTCCTTGGATCGGCGATCAGCACTGACTTGTCCAAATGTCATTTCCTGGACCTTCAACGGCACCAGTCGCACCGAAAGCTCCTGGCGGACGACGGCACGACCGACGTCATCCTCCATCCCAGGAAGCCCAAACGGAAGGAGCGTGACGATGATAACGACATCTGACCTCAATCCCGTTCACCAAGTCACCATCGTGGGCCTGAACCTTGTATCGGATGCGCCCACCGTCCATTTCAGCCCATGTGTCGGCCACGATATCGCCGACTGCTTACCCATCGTCCGTGCCATCGAGGCGGCTTATGCCGATGGTGAGCGGCTGTACCTCGGAATCCTGCCCGGCCACATCCTCGACCTCGAGGACTGGAGGAACGGGCAACAGCACCAAGCCGGCGTCTACACCGTGTTCGGTTTCGATTGGGCTGCGGGTGAGGCCCTTGCCCTGCCGGTCATGGCGGTCGGTGCGGCAACGGCGGTCAGTGAGGTGTCGCAAGCCCAGCCGGAATCGTTCCAGCCGGTCGGCATCGCCCCCGGCGTATTCCGGTGGCTGCCGGGTTCCCCTCTGCAAGACCTTGCCGCCCAGGTCGCCACCGTGTCGTTGACGGTCGTCTGAGGTCAGCCATGGACATCGATTCGCTTCGTGTCGGCATCGCCGACCTCACACCCAGTCCCACCAAGGCATCCAAGCGCCAGCTCGTTGCCCTGATGATCGCTGAGATCGATGCCGCCCTGGCGCGAGGAGTCAGCCTTGAGCAACTCAAGACGTATCTCGACGGCCAGGGCTTCGACTTGGGTTTGAGTACGCTTCGCCAGTATGTCGCGGAGGCGCGAAAGGCCGGTGGGAAAAGGCGAAAGGCCCGGCGCGCCGCTGGCAAGCCTCCTGCCGCGCCATCATCTCAACCGGCTCCCAGAGCTTCCCCTGGCACCGATGCCCGCAAGTTCGTCACCGTCAAAGATGAGGATTTATAATCATGTCTCGCATCATCTTCGTCCATGGCGACAAGGGTGGGGTCGGCAAGTCGGTGTTTGCCCGCGCCTTGCTGGACCATTTTTGCCGGAACGCAGCCCCCGTCACCGCCTACGACAGTGACAAGCGCAATCCTGACCTCAATCGCTTCTACGGAAAGCTGGCGCCGGTTCAACTTATCGACCTGAGCAGCCCCACCGCGTTCGATTCCGTGCTCGACGAGATCGCCGGCAACCCCTCCGGCCGCGCCATGATCGACTTGGCGGCCGGTGCCGGGGACTGCCTGAATCAGTGGATCAATGGTGACATCCGGTTGGGTGAGGCGCTACGCGATCTCCGCGCCCGAGCGACGGTCATCTACGTAATCTCGCGGTCACGGCCATCTGTAGCCGGTCTGTCCGTCGCATTGAAGGACTTCGCGGCGGTGCCGGCGGATTGGATTGTGGCCAAGAATCTCTATCACGGCGCGGCTGAGAAATTCGTTCGGTTTGACGGCAGCAATGCCCGCAACGATGCCCTGGCGCGTGGTGCCTGTGAAATCGTCATGCCCGAACTGCTGGACGACTTGTACGACGCCCTGGATCAGGCCAGCTCGCCATTCAGCGCCGCTGCCGAGGATGGCGCTCTCAGCTTCACCAATCGCCGTCGTATCCGTGCATTTATCGACCGCTTCGATGAGGAACTGGCGAAGGTTGCCGAGGTGCTGTGATGCCGACACCCGATGAGGCATTTCGAATCCTCTATGGCCGGGCCGCGACGGATACCGAAAAGCTGAGGCTGATGAGCGTCAAGGATGCGGTGGGGTTGCCCGACGACGACGCCATCTGGGCTGTCTTTCTTGCTCTCCAGCACCATCAGGCCCTCTACGAGGATATTCCGGCCAAGATCAGCACCGCCGCACGTGAGGCATGCGAGAGCGTCAGCACCGCCGCCGAGGCCCAGACCATCGTTCGGTTGTCCGAGGCTGTCGCCGGCACAGCAGAACGGATCGCGGGCCGTCGTTCCTGGCGCAGCCTGTTGCTGGCGGGGGCTGTTGCGGTGGGCGTGTACGGCATCTCGCTGGCGGTCATGTTCCAGATGCTGTCGGACCACTACGATTCCCGGATCGCCGACTACAAGACCGCCACCATGCAACGCTTCACCAAGGCCGTGGAAGCGCGCGTGGCAGATCAGTGTGGCAAGTCGGGTTCCCTATCAGCGAAACAGCGGTGAGTCCTCGTCATGCGGTTTGGCAACTCACAGCGTTGGATTAGGAAACAGGGTATGGGGACGGAGGCTCCGCCCCCCGCCACCACGCGCAATGATTGTATCATTCCGCGTCCCTGGTCTGCCCCTGTCGGGGTGCCACTGTCGCGGCATCCGGGCTCCGCGCCCCTGCGGGGCTTGTGCGCGCGGACAGACAAAAACATGGGTGGTCGGAAAGGAAGGGTGATGGCGAAGACGAGGGCCGGCGACGGTATGCCGCGATCAAACCAGCGGCGTCGCAACCACACCATGACCGTGCGTCTCACGGCCAGTGAGCGCGACGAGATCGAACGCCGAGCCGCTGAAATTGGACTCCGGACCAGGGATTATGGCCGCAGGATGATGCTCCATGGTGGGCAGATCGCCAGCCCACAGGATCGCGAAACGGCTATCGCAGCCCTATCGAAGCTCGCATTCCAGACGCGGCGCATTGGCGTCAGCTTGAACCAGCTCGCCCATGTCGCCAATGCCACCGGGACGGTGCCCTTGTCGCCCGTGCTGAGTCTCGTGCTGGGGGACGTGGTGGCGGTGCTTGATCTGGTGAAGGCCGTCCTGTCGCAGATCGAGAGCGATGCATGATTCCGAAAGTTGTCCGCAGCAAGGATGGAAAGGGCAGCGGGGGGCGCGGCTTCAAGGGGGCCGTCGAGTACATATCCACCAAGGCGGATGCCGTCGCCCTGCGCAACGTCAACGACCTCACGACCGCGCCACGCGAAATGCGCGCCATAGCCAACGAATCGCGGCTGGACAAACCGGTGCATCACTTCATCCTCAGTTGGGCCGAATTGGAACGCCCGACTGACGAGCAGGCTTTCGCGGCGGCAGATGCCGCGCTTGAGCGGCTCGGAATGCAGGACCATCAAGCCGTTATCGCCATCCATCGTGATCGTGACCACCACCATGTGCATGTGGTGGTCAACAAGCGGGGGCTGGATGGCCGCACCGCCGATCTGAGCCACGATTACGCCCGGCTGGAGAAAGTCTGCCGCGAGGTGGAGCACGATCAGGGCTGGGCACAGGACCGAGGCCACTTCAACGCGGAGATCGGAGACGATGGCCGGGTGACCCTGGCACCGAAGCCGGCGGGCAAGACGAAGCGCCAGGGCACCGACCGGGAGCGCCACACCGGACAGGAAGCGCTGGGGACATTCCTCAGCCGCGACGACCTCCATCCGCAGCTCGCCAGCGTCATCGACGGCGCTGCCACCTGGGACCAGCTCCAGGCTGGTCTGGATGGCCTTGGACTGCGTTACGAGGCCAAAGGCTCCGGTGCGCGGCTGGTCAGCATGACCGACCCCACCGATTCAGCGTCACCCTCCCACATCGACAAGGCATGGGCGCGAAGCAATCTGGAGCAGCGGCTTGGGCCACTGCCGACCAAGAATCCTCCACCGGTCCCGAAAGGAAAAGACCATGAGCAGCAGCACCTTGCAGAAGTTGGACGCGCCCCGCCGCCCGCAGCGCGAAATCGTCTGCGAAACTTGTCCGAACTCGATGTGGTTCGCTTCGCCGACCGAGGTGAAGTGCTATTGCCGGGTAATGTTTCTGGTGGTGTGGTCGACGCGCGAGCCGAACGAAATCATCCTGTGCGACGGCCCGGAGATCGTGTAGCGCCAGCGCCAGATATCCGCCAGACCGGAGGCAAATCCACCCCGCCGCCTCCCTATCAGGACGCGCGGGAACGACTCTGGCAGGCATTCCAGCAAAACAACCAGGCGGTCTACCAGCAGGCTGTCGAGCAGCGCCACCAGACCCGGGAAGCGCTATACCAACGCCACCAGGCCGAGCGATCCGAGTTGATCGCCCGCCAACGCCATCGCCGGAAGACTCTCGACATTCTATTTGGACGCCGGGGCGTTGCGCGGTGGGTCTTCAGGAAATGGGACGCCCGCCGGCGCAACACCGAGTGGGACGAAATCAAAGCCCGCCAGAAGCTGGAAATGAACGCGTATCGAAAGGCGCAGCGGGATTCACGGCAGCCCAAACCCGAGTGGCGGTCATTTGTCGCCGAGCAGATCAAGGCCGGCAACCGCGATGCCGAACTGGTGGCCAGCGTCACCAAGCTGGCGCGAGCGCCCGAGGTGCAGCGTGCCGCCGGCTACGGCAACAGCGCCGCCGAGTTGGAGGCCATGCGTCGGATCGATCTGGTAAAGCTGGCTCAGAGCATGGACTATCAGGTGGACACCCGCGAATCGACCACGAGCAGCATCAAGCTTCGCAACGGCGCGGAGGTGGTGATCGCGCAGCCGGGGCGGGATGGGACATGGAGCTATTTCAGCACCGGCAATGACCGCGACAGCGGCGGCGTGCTGCAATTCGTCCAGAACCGCCGGGGCGGCACGCTGGGGCAGGTGCGGCAATTCTTGCGGCCCTACCTCGATGCCGAGTACCAGACCGCCGCACCACCCAGACCACCCGAACAGGACCGCGACCACACGGCGGCCCGTCAAGCCTGGATGGCCGCCAAACCCGTCGTACCGGACTATTTGCTGCGCCGAGGCATCGAGCGGATCACTGTCGAGGCGTTGGCCCACGATCAGGTGCGCCAGGACCAGCGGGGCAACGTGCTATTCGCTCACCGGGATCAGGACAGCAATGTGGTTGGATTCGAGGTCAAGGGGAGGGCATGGAGCGGCTTCGCCAAGGGCGGTCAGAAGGCCCTGGCCATCTTCGGCACGCCCGAGGCACGCCGGCAGCCGGCGCGGATCGTCGTGGTCGAGTCGGGGGTCGATGCCCTCAGTCTCGGGCAGATGGAGCAGCGCCGGGATACTCTGTACGTCAGCACTGGCGGCGCCATCGGCCAGCGGACCTTGAGCGAGTTGCGCAATCTGGCGAGCCGTCATCCCCAGGCCAAGGTGACCTTGGGTTTCGACAATGACGAGGCCGGGCAGAAGTTGGCCGAGCGCGTGACCGCTGCCTTGGAACGGACGCCGGATCGCCTCCAGCCTCGCCACAAGGATTGGAACGAGGATCTACAGGCTCGCCGGCAGCAGGCGCGGCAGCGTCAGAAAACCAGGGAGAAGACACGTGACCGAAGCGTCGCGATGTAATTCCGTCAATTGCAATCACCTACCAGCCGCTTACCCGGCCGCCGTCAGTGCCCCTGGTCGCTGCTGCCACCCTTCACTTCGGTAATTGCCGTATTAATCTGCTTGCTGGCCTGATTCACCAGATCACCGGCCTTGCCCCCCATCTTATGCAAGGTCGCTTTCAGCATCTGACCGTCATCAGTCTTGAAGTCGGGGAGTGCCTCCAGGCCGTTTTCATCGACGGCGAAGTAGGGAGCTTCCGGGAAGCCGATCGAGGCTGCGAAAAGCGTTTGCGGCAGCGAGCAGCGGTAGGTGTTGTAACCGCTCACCGAGGCGTTATAGCCCTCCCTGCGCTTTTGGAGATCGGTTTCGATCTCATGCAACTGGGACATCAGTTGCTGATAGGTGGCGTTGGCCTTGAGGTCGGGATAGGCCATGGCCAGGCTGGACACCTGATTCAGAACTTGGTCAACCTTGCTGGCGACGGCAACGGCATCCGAGATCGAGGACATGCTATCGGCAGAGGTCAGCTGGGTTAGCTTCTCGTGTTCGCCGTAGGATTTGGCAATGTCGATGAGACGTCCTGCCAGATCGAGACGCTTCTTCATGGAGGCCATGATATCGGCCCGCGCCCGTTTAACGTCGTTCGCGGAGCGTTGCAGACCATTGTAAATCTTAACGAACCACACCAGCAGTACCAACGCGACGATCAGAAAAAATTCCATTGTCTTGCCCCCGGTTAAATTTGACCGCCAGGATTAGAATCTGCCCATCAACGAGGGCTTGCCGAATACCACCACGGTCGCGTTCGAACGGGCGAAATACTCGCGCCAGAACGTCTCTAGAGCGTCCATGGTTTTGGGATCACGGTAGGTCTCTACCTGCTTCTTGCCGGTCGTAATGATCGATCCGGCGCCGGCCACATAAATCTTGGCGCCGCCGAAATTGCCGACGCTGCCGACCTTGGCCAACTCAACTTTCGGATCAATCGCCTTGACCGCGTTCCTGGCGTAGAACGAAGTGATTGAGGAGTTCTCCAGCATGTCGGAAATCAGAAGGACGTCCTTTTGCTGCGCCGGAGAGGCGGCGATGATGTTCGACGAAATGTCCTTCAGGGTGCTGAGGATATCGGAGCGGGCGATGGTGTCTGTCGGCTTGCCGAAGCCCGACATCATGGTTTCTGCAACCTTTGAAACCGCAAATTGCTGCTGCGCCTGAAGGCAGCGGTCGAGATCCTTGAGTTTCACTTTCGGAATATTATCGCGCTCATCCTGGCTGGGCAGGCGGTCGAGGGTGCCGGAGAAAGCGAGATCGGCATAGCGGTCGCCGATGAAGGCGGAAAAAGTGAGAATGGTCACCGCCGTTTCCGGAGCAAGCTTGGCCACGACATCGTTGACCAGTGTCTTCTGCTGTTGCTCGTCAACCGGAGCCGTCTGGTCGATCAACACGAAAATCTCGCGCTGCAAGGTGGCTTTCGGCGCATCGACTTTGAGCATGCCGTAGCAGCTTGCAATCATGTCCCGCTGGCCCGCCCCGGCAGTTCCGGCCGACAACATCAACGCGCATGACAGCGCGAATACCGTCTTCATCATGGTCAAGATCTCCATGGGGCAGATCGAACGCTCCCCCTCGATAGGAGGTTGCGGGTTACTCGGCCTGCTGCGCTTGAAGTCTGGCTCGAATGGCAGCCTCGCGGGCACGGCGCTCTTCTTCCTTGCGTTGACGGGCTTGCTCGGCATCGGCCTCCTGGCGCATCTCGGCAAGAATCCGGGCCTCCATCTGCTCGTCGGTCTCCTCGATATCGAGGCTGGAAGCGGGCTGAGGGGGAGAACTGGAGGCCACGGTTTTCGGTGATGCCGAAGCGGCGGGAGATTGCGCGGCTGCCAATGTGGAAGACTGACGTTGCGCGGCGTTGAGTGCGTCACGCGCCAGCTTCTTACGGTCGGTCTCGTCTTCCTGAAGCAGGACACGCTCCAAATAGGCATGAATGTCGCGGCTCTCGGAGTGGCTCGCGGCGTCTTTCTGGTCCGCCGTTGTACCGCGCTCGCGGACATTGCGGGCCAACCGTTGCTGCAGGTCGAGCAACCGCCTTCCCCCAGTCCGCAGAATGGCGGTCCGGCGCGCCTTGTGATGAGCTTCGTAGGCATTACGGCTCTTGAAGCGCGAAACCGTATCGTAGGCCTCGGCGCTTTCCTTGCCGGCAAATCCGAATTTGAAGCCGGTCAGAACACCGAAGATTTGCATGAACACGAAGATTACCGCCAGCACGACGAAGGTTCCCCAACCACCCTCTCGGGTGAGGGTGTTGCCGTCCTCGACACTTTTAATATCGGCCTGGGTTTGCGGTTGGGTGAGCGCCGACGGGTAAAAGGATTGGGACGGTCCCTGCCTGATCTGGGAAATCGTGCCGGTGGTCTCGGCCTGGATTTCCCGTTCCAGAACGATGCCGCGCACCCAGGTGGCGCCGATGGCAATGGCGATAACCAGAATGGCGGTGCCGATCGTCACATTGAACCGCTTTTCCGCATCTCCGGTGGCCGAAACTCGATTGAGCAACTGGACATATTTGGGTTCGCCATTGTCACCATTGTTCTTCTCGATGGTGATCTCGTGGTCGCTCTCCACGAGCTTGGCTCCTTCGCGGCTGTCATGACTCCACCACGACCGTGCCTTGGCCATCAGCGAATTGGTGTAAAGCTCCTTTCCTGCCCAATGGGTGAACCCCACCAACAGCACCGACACCAGCAGAGAAATTCCAAGCGCGCCCAGCTTCAGCACGTTCTCGCTGGCTCCCGGAATGGTGAAGCCCGCCAGGACATAGGAAAAGCCCATGGCTTCAATGGCAACCATGGCAAAGACCAGAACCCACATATACCAGGCGAACGGATGGCGGCCGGTCTCACCCGCACGCGCCAGATAGGACGAGCATTTGTCGTAATAGTCCGGATCGGCGTGGAGCTTGTCGTAGTGATCGATATAGGCCTGAGCCAGCGTCTCTTCGGAATGAAACCAGCGCGACTGGGCGTTGAACTCAAGGCTCTTGGACAGCCGAACCACCTTGCCGATCACCGGCAGGCCATAGCCGAAATCCATGAGCCAAAAGCTGATCTCATCCCAATAGCGCTTGATGATCAACAGCGTCAGAAGCGCCACCAGGGCGAAGGCGATCACTTCCCTATAGACGTGGATGATTTCCATGATGCGATCCATGGGACAGGCCTCTGATTAGCGGGTGATGGTGGGGTTAAAATCGGCGGCATAGGTCTGTCCGCGCTTTTCGTAATAAACCTTGCCATAGCGAGCGCCGAACGGTTCCCGATACGGCAGGATCAGATCGACGCACTGCACCGGCGTCTTGTCCTGGGTCACGAAGGCCCGGTAGAGAAGGGCCTCGTTGCCGGGGTAGACGTTGATATCGGTGGCCAGTTGAACATCGGGCTTGGCCCGGTTGTTGTCCGCGGCACCGCCATAATTCTTGAAGACCAGGAGCGGTGACTTTCCCACCGGCTTGGCCCCATCCCGGAGAACCGCCACATCGGACATGCCCAAAAGATGGCCGTTGACCATGCCGGCGTAAGAGGTCCGGTACAAGCCAGGGAGGAAGTCCCGGTTGCGGTATTCAAAATCCTTCCCGTCGGACAAGCGCTTGACTTCGCCGCCGATGCGCGGCCGATCCTGTCGGCAGGAGGATTGAAACACGCTGTCATGGGCAAAGGCCGAGGAAATCCCCATATAGCTGGCAAGCGACTGGGCCGTGGACTGCTTCTGGCCGCCGATCATCTCCGAGGAGACGCCGGACACTTGCGACTCAGGAACGCCGCCAAAATCGATCTCATAGGGACGCGGCTTAACCTGCTCGACCGTGTCGGGACTCGCCACCGGCTTTGCCGGTGAGGGCGTCCGCTCGGTCGGGGCAGTTTCGGCGGCTTCGGGTTTTGTCTCCGCCGACTCTTTCCTGGTCACAGCCGGTTTGGATGGTTTCTGAGCGATCTTGGCTGCGGTTGCGGCTTTTTCAGCTTGGGCGGTCACCGATGGTTCAACGACTCGGTAAAACTCGGTTTTCGGCATCCGGCCGCGCAAATAATTGGCCAGCGCTGCCTCACTCTCAATTTCGACAATCTCGACCCGACGATTCTTCGCCCGCCCCTCTTCCGTTCGGTTATCGGCTATTGGCAGGGTCTCGCCCGCTCCCTGAAAAAACAGCCGGCTAGGATTCACGCCGGCTGCCTGGAACACTTCGCCGACTGCCTTGGCGCGAGCTTCGGATAGCTTGGCGTTGGTCATCGACGACCCGGTATCGTCCGTATGGCCAATCAGGAGAATGCGCTGAGCCTGCCGCTTGGCTTCGAGTTGCTGGCGATCCTGGGGCGACATATTGGGGTCGTTAGCGGGCGGCTGGCGGGTGTAGGTGTCCGCGACGGCGCGAAAATACCGCTGCGCCGCTGCCGTCAAGGTTGCCGAACCGGGTTCGAAATGTCCTTGGCCTTCCCAGGTGGAAACTTGGCCGACGCGCACATTTTCTTCCTGCCCCTGCGGGCTGGTCACTGGTACAACGACGTCGTCGAAGCGGGCGGTTACATTGGCCGCCTGGGCAATTTTCCACTGCTCGCAACGGCGATCATCGATTTCCTGGCCAATAAAATAGCCTGCAAGGCCTCCTCCCAGCGCTCCGAGCGCAGCGGGAAGAGCTTTCTTGTTGCCCAGAAAATATCCCAAGGTGCCGGCCGCAACGGCGCCGATAGCCGCGCCATAATATTTGCTGTTTGCGGCTTCGCATGGGTTCTGCGGGGCGGTCGTGGAAACCGAAGAGGATGGCTGATTGCCTGTCGCTACGCAGCCATTAACGGAGGCCAAGATAGCTACGGCAGCAGTTAGCCTTCCTTTGACGCCAATGCGCATGCATTGAGATTTTGATGCAGATCGCAAGGCGCCCCCCCGAATGAGAAATACTACGGGAGTGCAACTTATCCTACTGACGAGCCCCGCTCAATCCCACAGCCGTTATCGGCGATGGATTTGTGGAAAGGCCTTTGGTAGGCGCTGGATCTGTGGCCTTGCGCTATCCTTGTCCCTCCTCCCCCTTCCCTTCATCCTCAATCTTCATTGCCGCGAGCCTCAACCCAGCTTTGCCGCCAAGTCCTCGGCCCGCAGATGTGTGTAGCGCTTGAGCATGGCTAGGGTTTTGTGGCCGGTGATCGCTGCCACTTCCATGAGCCCCAGGCCCTTTTCGAAAAGCCGGCTGGTCGCCTCGTGCCGCAGATCATGGTAATGGAGATCGGCGCAGCCGGCCTTCTTGGCGGCCTTGCGCCAGTGATCATCGAGAGCCTGGGCTGAGACGGGAAACACTGGTCCGGATGCGAGGCGTTTTACCCCCTCCTGCGGTTTCAGCCGTCCCTCGAGAACCTTTACCGCAGCTGACGACAGCGGCACATCGCGGCGCTCGCCGTTCTTGGTGTCCAAGAGACGGGCGACTCGGCGGGATAGGTCTATATTGCCCCAATCCAGGGCAAGCAGTTCACCACGTCGCATGGCCGTTGCCAGCGCTAGCCTGATGATCGGGGCAAGCCAAATCCATTCCGCCTCAGCGGCCGCCAGGAGACGCATTTCCTCGGTCTTGCCATCGTCGTCCGGTCGAGCATCGAGGCGGCGATCTCTGGCCCTTGCCGGCGTCGGCATTTTGATCCGCTCGATGGGGTTGACCAAGCTTTCCAGTCCCCATTCCTTGGCGGCGACGTTGAACAGGTGGGAAATCAGCGCCAGATCGTTTCGCACGGTCGTCGGACTGGCCCCGCCGGCTAAACGCTTGTCTCTCCAGGCGGCCAGATCGGCCCCCCGAATCGATGCCATCGAGCGCAAGGCCAGCGGATCGCGTTTCCAGGCCGCAAGGCGGTGCATCTCTTGCTTCGCCCCCTTTTTCCGGGGTGTCACTTCATGTTCGTAACGCTCCAGAGCCTCGTGGAGAGTGGTGGCCTCGGCCTCCCGGCGATCAAGGAAGATACCGCGATCCATCTTGTTTTCTTCGTCGCGGGCCCACGCCTCAGCATCTGCCTTGCTGTCAAACGTCCGAGAAATGGGGGGATAGCCTTGCCGGCGGATAATTGCCCGCCAATTTCCCGACCTTTTTTGGAATGTCGCCATGGCCTAGCCTCATGGTGCATGAAGCCGGCAAGGCGGCTCTTTTCACGACAAAGCGTACCAAAAATGTACCAAACCTACAAAGATATTTTAGGCCGATGCCGTATATATCCAGTATTTCAGTCACTTTCTGGCTATACATTTCCGGCTGATTGCAGAAATAGGCCGGTTTTTGGTACCGGCATTCCCAGGTTCGAATCCTGGCGCCCCAGCCAATCTTTTCAAGGACTTAATCTAGGCTTTTAAGTCCTGAACTGCCCAAAATTCCTTGTCGCAGTATTGCCGCAGTGGCGGGCGCGCTCGTCGCAGCCCCCTCTGCGCGCGCAAATTGCAGGCAAGAGGCGAATGGGAAACAGGGTCAAGATACTGGATGGTGCGGCCACGCTAGATCAGCGGACCAACATGAAGACACAAACATGGACGGCGGAATACAAACTGCCCGGCCAGAAAGGGCGCATCTGCAAATCGACAGGAACGCGGGACTTGGAGCAGGCCAAGGAGATCGCCACCAACGAGTTCTACGACATGGTGGCGGCGCGGCTACGCGTCCAAGCCCAAGCTGTTCGGCAAGATCGCCCGCGACTACCTTGAGGTCATGCAGGAGGAAGTGGATCACGGTGGGCGCACATGCTGGACGACCTCGGCAAGAGGGTCTGGAACGAATTGCAGGGACGCTATGGCAGCAGCTATGCCGCTGTTTAGCCCGCTGCTGCTCGAAAGCGAACTCCCAATAGCCAACATAGCAACGAGGGCCGAGGCTATATAAGGGTGCTTTTAGCTGCGATTGTTTGTCGGGCAGAGCCAGCCACCGTCGAAGGCAAATACACTTCATAGCCTGATCGGAATGCGATAACCTCCTGTCATACGCAACCAAGGGGGGGCGCAATGGCCGGAAAAAATACTCGTGACGTTACGATTTACTACAAGCGGCTGGACGGCGCTTGGGATGGCGTGACGCTTGAGAACGCTGTTCGGCAGGCGATGGATGTGGCAGCGGATACCGGCAAGATCAAGGATCTCTGGCGACATCGGCAGCGGCTGGACCCGAAGGATGCGCGACTGAGTTATTTTATTAACCATCATCAGGACGACAGCCAATTGCTGTTCGGTGATCTTGTGTCCTTCACGGCTGGTCGTTCCCAGCATCTCCTGGCAAATCTTGGGGATGTCGCAGAAGTAGACGTTGAAACGATGTCTGCGCCGGAGAAGAAGGAATATCTCGATTCAATGATGTTCTGGATGCTGGTAGGCAACAATGTGCTCTTGATACAGAGTGCGTCATTGCGGGCAGATGCTCTTGAGCATTATTTAAATTGGCTTCTAAAGGAACGAACGCAGGCAATTACCAATGATAATTCGGTCATATTGGTGGATCAGTTTGCCCTTGTGAGTTCCAAGGGCAAGGACCTGCCTGATATTCGTGAGATCAACATTGGTGGCCGGGTAGTCGCCGGGGATATTCAACCTCGAACAAGCCACGAAGCTTCCCCCGTGGTGCGTGATGTGGGTGAAATTGCATCATCGGATGACCGGAATTGGATTGCACGCGTTTTGGGGGCAGTTCTGGGCGATGATCAAAAGGTGAACAACACCTTGAAAAAGGTTCCCGATGGGACTAAGTTGAAGGTGTCTGTTCGACTGGGTTACGAGCGCACCAAGCTGGATGCAGATCGCGAAGCGTTGCGCGATATTTTGGTGGCGGTTCGCAACCTGCCAGATAGCGATCTTAGCGCCAAGACAGCCTCGGGAACCATCACCGGAGATAAGATTCGGTTGACGTATGGGGCCAAGATCGAAACGGTGGGTGATCTCCTCGATCAAAATGCTACGAAAGCGGCCATGATTGAGGCATACAACCATTTCCTCAAGAGCGGCCAGCTGCCCTCAAACTGAGGTGACGAGAAGTGAGATGAAACGGTGGGCGTTCTTGCTAGGGTGTGCGATTACGGCCGGCACTTTCGCCGGCCTATTCGTGCAGCTAAGCCAAGTGCGTTCAGTTGCAACCATGGTGATGGCCGTATTTGGCTTTATGACGGGCTTTCTCGTCAACGCAAAGATGCGAACGGCCCAAGCCCTGGAAGCAGGCAGCCTCTCCTTGGATCAGCTTGTTGAGCTTTCAAAAGCCCTACGCGACCAGCAGCGCAACTGGCAGAATCTCTACAGATTCTTCCTTGCTGTAATCTTCTATATGTTTGTCCTTATGCTCACCCCCGACAAGTGGCCAACACCAGCTTGGCTCAGCCAGTGGACACCTGATCTCTCATGGTTTGGCGTTGCACTGGCTGCGGGGCTTGTAACCCTGGCCCTGTTGCGAAGCCTTTCCATTGTTGAGGGGGTGGAAGCGCTTCAAGAATTGCGGACGAACCTGATCCTCTCCGCTGTGGCCGCCAAGGAGCAGGAAGCTAGGTCGAAGGGGGCGCTGACTTATGCTCCTGGCGGAACGAACCCAAATTATGGGCGCCGCATAGCGGGTGGCTGATCTTGGTCATCATGGTTCTGCCGTGCATGTCGCCATGCACGCTTTAAGCGGCCTTGCCGGGTTTTTTGCGCGAGGCCAGCGCCACGTTCATCGCGGCATCCAGTTCACCGGCCTTGACCGCCTCCATCACAGTTTCGATTGTCGTCACCAACTTGTCCTTGGTCCCCACCTTGATGGCGTTCTGGTCCTTGGCGAGCGTTAACACGACGGTGCCGTGGCGCAGTTCGAGGAACCACTTGCCGTCGATATCGTGCCAGTACCAAGGCCGCAGCCGCTTCTCGCGTTCGACGCTCACGCTGTTGCCGGTATCGTCCTTCTGCCGCACGATGCGAGTGGCCTTGAATGTGCCGACGAGATGTCTTTGCTGGCAGGTTCTCCCCGCTCCGTCACGGGGTCCATCACCCGGGGGCCGACCTGCCTGCCGGAGGTGCCGAAAACGGCGCTAATACCAAATCTCATTGATCGGAACCGATCAACGAGGCCCTCAAGCGGCGGGCGGGTTTCTCCAAAACCCTGGCCTCCCGCGGCATAAGCCGCGCGGCGCGTTGCGCCTAACCAAGGCCAGATGAGTTCTGCTCATCGAGCCTTGGTAT
>Ga0265313_10000193_pt1 | contig 65144 bp, 55 predicted proteins | sample 4123metaG_FD_203122 | JGI IMG/M metagenome (GOLD analysis project Ga0265313, IMG submission 203122) | Rhizosphere microbial communities from Carex aquatilis grown in University of Washington, Seatle, WA, United States - 4-1-23 metaG | ecosystem: Host-associated > Plants > Roots > Rhizosphere >... | reverse complement strand
CTTGCTCGGGTCCGCGGCGCCCGCATCGTCTTTCCCTTTCGTCCAGCCCGCCATTCGAGACTCGCGCTCGGCCCACTTCCCCCGAACCGACTCGACGAGGGCCGCCCGTTGGGACGGATCGAGCAGAGCGTGGAGTGCGTCGAGGGCTTCGGCTTCCTTCGCTTGATGTTCGGCAACGGCCTTGTCGACGAGAGCGTCGGCGGCGGCGAGTTTGGCCGGGTCGAGCCGGCCGGGCCGGACGCCGGCAACGAGATCGGCGCGAAACGCCGCCATGGCGGCCCGGACGCCGTCGTCACCGGCCTTGAGGATGGCTTCGAGCTTGTCGAGCGATTGCTGCTGGCCGTGAGTCAGGTCGAGATCGTGCGCGGCACGAAAGAGGCTCGAACCGAGCCCACCGTGCCGCGCGAACAGGGTCCGCGACTTGGGCCGATTTGCGCGCGCGACCGAAAACGCCTGAGCAGCGGACCCTGAAGAGACACTTGCCATCGGCGCCGTGTCTCCGCCCGGGTTCTGCTGGCACCCGGCTGTGGCAAACGAGGCCGCCGCAGCCACAATCGTGCTCAGAAGCTGCGTTCGATGGCTTCGCATGGTTGCCCTCCTCCAGTCGGTGCGGCACATTGGCATGCCCTTGAGTCCGGATCGGGCGGCTCGTCGGCAGGCGGGGACGGCTCGTCGGCTATTGGCGAACGGCGACCGGCGTTCGCGGGTGTTTGGCCTGCCTCCGGCGGTGAACGTGGCGATGGATGCCCCGGTGGCGCATTCCGTAGGGCGGACCAATGCCGGCATCGGCGGCATCCGCAGGCGACATCACGATGAACGGCCACCAATGCGCCAGCGGCGCCCCGCCGGCCCCGACGGAAGAGGAGACGAGGACCCCGTCCGCTTCATGCGTGTCGAGTCCTCCCGGATCTGCGAGGAGGGTCAGCGTCACGCGCGCGGTCGAACCGCTATTGACCACGATCTCAGGCCCCGCATCGGTCTGCATTCCGCCGGCGATGGAGAAAGAGAGATACGCCGCGGTCATCGAGTCGCTCCAATCCTGCGCCGTCAGCGTCCAATCGGGAATCGGCCCGTCGGCGAACGCCGTGGCCTCGAACGTCGCGCTCGCCCCCACGTCCAGGACGAACACGGACCGCGAAGGAAATGCGTTGAAGTAAACCTCGTCCTGGGGAGTGGGGTTGCACGGGTCGATCCGGGATGCCGCGTTCGTATTCGACCAAATGCGTTGCACCGTGAAAGGTCCCTCGGCCGTTTCGTCTTGACCCAATCCGAACGGGTCGACGCACAAATCCGATATTTCTCCTCCTCCGGCGACATCGATCCATCCCCAATTGTTCAAGTTGGTGAGGTCTACGTAATAGGCCAGTTCGGTAACGCTCGGATCGGTCGCCGCCTCGGCAATTTCGTGGCTCGCCGCGAGGGTTGCGCTCTCGAGCACCGTCGGTTGGCGACCGCCTGGGAAAGGAGGAGGCAGCGGCGCGCACTCGACGACGACGGCATATGCGATTTGTTGCGATCCGATCCCCATCGAGTTGTGGTACCCGTCGAAACCCCCGTCCACGCAGCTCGTCAAGTCGTCGAGCACGATGGTGGTCGTTTCCGGGAAATAGATCACGTAAAGCGTATTGGAGACGGGATCGGCGGCCGGCGCCGGAAGCAGGCCGTTCCGAATGGCTTCGGCCAGCAAGGGCTGAACCGTCGACGGGCCGCCGTGATCGGAGTCGCTATAGGTCTTCGCGGGGGCGTTCGGGAGCTCGACGAACGTGCCCGCGGGACCGTCGCCCGCGCAGTGTCCCGCGCTTCCTGCACAGTATCCGCGCCGAATGGTATCCCACCAGGCCGACGAGGCCACGGTTTGGCCGAACGACTGAAGCTGACTCGCAAGCACATCGCCGCTGAAGGTGACCGTGACCACCTGCGGTGCCGCAATGAGAGGGCCCCCCTGATAAACGACCTGCGGGAGCGCGACGCTCTTCGACTCCGTAGGTCCGGCGCCGGCTGGCTCCCGGCCGGAAGTCCCGCAAGCGAAGGTGGCGACTGAGCCACAAAGCGCGGCAAGCGCGCTCCTACGACGAAGCTTCGGAATGCTCACCGGGCGGGCTCTGGTGTTCTATGACGCAACCGCGCAGATTCTCAAGCGCTCTTGGGTGAGTTCCCGGACGAGTGGTTCAATCTGGTCGACGAGCCGTCGATTTCTTTCGTGGTTCGCTTCGCGGCGCCGGTTCGTCGAATTCAGGCATATGCACGAACCGGCCTGAACGGAGGGCGTGATTCGGGGTGCGACACCTCGGCCGCCACGCTACCGTCGCGCGCGCGTGCCTCGTCGCGTTCCGCCTCGCCCACAAGCAACACGACTATTCCGTGCCGCGGCCGTTGGCCTGGCGTCGGTCGCCGCTCTCGGTGGGACTGCGGTGGGGGCCTACGTCTCGGCGACCCGGTGGGCGAATCACGCGATCGATGTTCGGGGTGAGCTCTACGAGTGGCTCACCGCAGTGCTCGACGCCCAGTCGGGCGCGCACGGTTGCGTGGCCAGCGGCCGACCTGGCTTCCTCGAGTCCTACGAGGCAGCCCTCTCCAAAGAGAGAGCGAAGGCGTCGCTGGTGCAGCGGCTCGTCGCCGACAATCCGGTGCAAGCGAGATCGGTCGAGGCGGCTGACCGAGACGGGCAGGCCGTGATGGAAGACCTCCGGGAGATCGTCGGAGCCGTGAAGGAGGGTCATCGAGACGACGCCCTCGCGGCGCTCGACTCGGGCCGGAACAAGCGACTGATGGAGGCATTCCGCGACGACTTACGCGCCGTTCGGATGGAGGAGCAGCGGTTGATCGCCGAGCGCCGTGGGCGTGCCCGGACGTGGGGCATGGCGGCATCCGCGAGTGCGATCGTGCTCGCGTTCGGCTCGTTCGGGCTCCTCCTCGTGGCGTGGAGACGCGAGCGGGAGCACGACGGCACGGTCACAGCGATGGCCATCGACGCCCGGGGACGGCTCCAAGGGCTCTCGGAGCTGGCCGCCGAACTATCGAACGCGCTGACGCGGGCCCAGGTGGCCGAAGTGATCGTCGAGTATGCGAGACGAGCCGCTGGCGCCGACACGTGCACCTTGCATCAGCTCAACGACGCCGGGACCGTGCTCGAATTGCTCGCAGAGCGCGGCGTCGCTCTGGCAGTTCTCGAACAGATCCGTCACATCAAGAACGCGTCGGGGCAATCGGAACCTTTCGACCCGATGAAAGCCCCGATTTGGGCCGAGAACGAGAGCGAGTACGCGGAGCTCTACCCGGCGCTTGCGAAGCTCAAAGCCGAGGGCCGGCGAGCCAAGGCGTTTTGGAGCATCCCCTTGGTCGCGGAGGGGCGCTGCCTCGGCCTCCTGGGAATGGGTTTCTACGAGCCGAGGACGTTCTCCGCCGACGAGCGAGCCTTCATCGAGACCCTTTCCAAGCTATGTGCCCAGTCGTTGCTTCGCGCGTCTCGGTTGGAGCGAGAGGAACACGCGCAACGTTGGCTGGCGACCACCCTTCGCAGCATCGGCGACGCGGTCATCGCGACGGACGCCGAGGGCCGCGTGACGTTCATGAACGCAGTCGCGGAGGCCCTGACGGGCTGGCACGAGTCCGAATCGCGGGGGCGACCGCTTTCCGAAATTTTTTCCATTTTCAGCGAGGAGACCGGGGCTCCCGTCGAAAGCCCCGTCGATGTGGTGCTGCGGGACGGAGTGACCGTCGGCCTCGGCAACCACACCCTGTTGCGATCGAAAGGCGGGGCAGAGATTCCGATCGACGACAGCGGGGCCCCGATTCGAAATCAAGGCGGGCGCGTCATGGGGGTGGTCCTCGTGTTCCGCGACGTCACCAATCGAAAGCGGGATCAAGCACGAGCCGAGTTTCTCGCGAAGGCGGGCGACGCACTCGGATCTTCGATTGATTTCCAGTCGACTCTGACGTCGGTCGCTCGCTCCGCGGTCCCCGCCCTCGCAGACTGGTGCGCCGTCGATCTCGTGCAAAAGGATGGGAAGGGCCTGGAGCGGGTCGCCGTTGCGCACGCGGACGAAGACAAGATCCGGTTCGCGCGGGAGCTGGGTGAGCGGTATGCGCCGAGACGCGATCAGCCCCGCGGCGTTTACGAAGTTCTCCGTACGGGAAGGGCGGAGCTTTACCCCGAGATCTCCGCCGCGGCCCTCGAACGTCTCGCGGAGGACGCGGAGCACCTGCGGCTCATGCGCGAGCTTCGGCTGAGATCGGCGATGGTGATCCCCCTCCGCGCCGGAGGTCGAACATTTGGCGCGATGACATTCGTCTACGCGGAGTCCGGGCGCCACTACACGCAAGACGACCTCGCGTTTGCGGAGGACTTTGCACGGCGCGCGGCCATGGCGATCGAGAACGCTTCCGCGCTCCGACAGATGGAGGAGGCGAAAGCCGAGGAGCGAATGCTCCGCTCCGAGGCCGAGCACGCCAATCGCGCCAAGGACGAGTTTCTGGCGACCGTATCCCATGAGCTGCGCACGCCGCTGAATGCCATTCTGGGCTGGACGCTGATGGCGCGTCGAAGGGCGCTCCCGGCCGAAGTCGATCGGGCCCTGACGATCGTCGAGAGGAACGCCCGACTCCAGACGAAGCTCATCGAGGACGTCCTCGACATCTCGCGCATCATCAGCGGTAAGCTTGTCCTCGCGCTGGGACCCACGAATTTGGCGGACGCCGTCTTGGGAGCCATGGAGACGGTGACTCCCGCTGCCGAAGCAAAGAACATCGCGACGTTGATCGACATTCCGGATCGCTCCTTGTCGATCGTGGCGGACGCCGATCGCCTGCAGCAGATCGTCTGGAATCTCTTGTCGAATGCGGTGAAGTTCACGCCGAAGGGCGGCCGGGTGACGGTGCGTGCGCACCGCGAGGGCTCGGAAGTGCGCATCCAAGTGAGCGACACGGGGGAGGGCATCCCTCGTGACGCCCTCCCGATCGTATTTCAGCCGTTCCAGCAGGCGGACTCGTCGACCACCCGTCGCCATGGCGGGTTGGGCTTGGGGCTGGCGATCGTGACGCAACTGGTCGCTGCGCATGGCGGGACCGTGGAGGCCGCGAGTGAGGGCGAGGGACGGGGGGCCACCTTCATCGTTCGACTGCCGGCGCGATCGGCGCTTCCTGCGATCAGCCGAGCCGTGCCCGCGAGCGGAGAAATGGAGCGGGCGGCGTCGGCGGTCGATCGCGTCCCCAGATTGGACGGGTTGAGACTGCTCGTCGTCGATGACGAGGAAGATGCTCTCGACCTCCTCAGAACGGTTCTCGCGGAGCAAGGTGCGGACGTCTACGTCGCGACTTCGGCCCGCGAAGCGCTGGAGCGGTTCGCCGAGGTGAGACCGGACGTGATCGTCAGCGACATTGGAATGCCCGAGACCGACGGTCTGTCGTTCATCCGGAAGATACGCGCGCTCTCCCCCACGCAAGGAGGGCGCACTCCAGCGGTCGCCCTGACCGCCTACGCGAGAAGAGAGGACGCCAAGCGGGCATTTGCCGCGGGGTATCAAATGCACGTCGCGAAGCCCGCGGAGCCCATACAGATCATCACAGTCGTAGCGAACTTGGCGGGTCGTAGCTTGGAGGGTGCAAACCCATGACTCCGCCGGCCACCCAAAAACACCGCCGTCACCCGTCGCCGATAGGCGAAGTCGTGGTTATTCATCCCTGCAAAGCCATGAACACGCACCGCCCGAATCTAGGCCGCTTTCCTTTCATCGCGTGCCTGCTCCTCGCAGGCTGCGCCGGCGCTTCGGACAACGAGGCTCCACAGGTTCCGCCACCGCCGCCACCGGCCCCCGCCGAGGAGCCCGCTCAGGCAGCCGAGCCATACTCCGAAGCGACCCCTCCGCCACCGGCTCCCACCGGATCGCAACCGCCGGCTCCGGTCCCTCCGCCGGTCGAGGCAGCTCCGCCTGCCGGACAGCCGGCCGCCGCGCCGTTGGTTTACTCCTATCCGACGGGGCAGTGGGTCTACACGGCGGGCCGCGGGTGGGTCTGGGTCCCCGCGGGCGCGGTGACCCAGGAGATGGACGGGGCGCCGTACGCTTACCTCTACACGCCGGCGTACGGCTGGACTTGGTACCTGTCGCCGTGGGGCTGGGGTCCTTACCACTATGGCGTTTGGGTGCACCATCCGTGGCACCCGGTCGGATGGCACGGGTACTGGGTCGCGCACCCCCATGTGGTCGTCCGGCTTGGTGGACGCGGGCACTATCGGCGCTAGAGCGAAAGCGCCAACCGCTCGGCTTCAGAAGCAGGCGCGGAATCCGAACGCCGCCGTCGCAGTGCAGACCTGACCCGCGGGACACTCTGCCGTCGTGCTGCAGAGTTGAATGATCAGCCCGCCCAGACCCGGAGTGCACGCGCTCTGACATACCGCACCGCCTCCCCCAAGTCCGAGCGCTAGGCAACAAGACTCGCCCGTCGAACAGTTCGCGGCGCTCGAACAAGCGACGCTGACGCCGGGGCACGGCACTCCTTTGGGGGAACACGCGGCGCTGATGCCGCCACCGATCTGTACGCAACATTGGTCGGTCGCAGCGCTGCAGGTCGTCGCTCCGCACGGAATGGTCCCCGACGTCCCTCCGTCGATGAGGCCGCCGCTCGACGGTCCTCCGCCGCTGCTACTGCCCTGCGCGCCACCGCTGGAACCGCTGCTGCCCTCCGAGCCGCCACTGCTGCTGGAGCCGCTCGCGCCGCTGCCGCCCGAGCCGCCGCTGTTCGATCCGCCCCCCGAGCTACCTGCACTCGAACCGCCCGTACTCGAACCGCCCGTACTCGAACCGCCCGTACTCGAACCGCCCGTACTCGAACCGCCCGTACTCGAACCGCCCGTACTCGAACCGCCCGTACTCGAACCGCCCGCACTCGAACCGCCCGTACTCGAACCGCCCGCACTCGAACCGGCGCCGCTGGAGGACCCGGTACTAAACCCGCTCGAAGAAGAGCCGGTGACAACCGCGGTCCCGAGGCTCCCGCCTCTCGGCCTATCGTCGAGAGTCGTCCTGGAGCCGCAGCCAAAGGCGAGCAGCACGCCCAGCAGCGCAAACGCCAACCAGGCGCCGGTGGTCATACGCGAGTTGGCGCCGGCCATTTCGCTCGGACCCTTCACACGACGTCAGTCAAGCACGCGAGTTCGGCGAACCATGTTTGCAACCAGACTTTGACCCGCTGGCGGTCCATGCGCGTAAACGCGTCGGCTCCCACGACGCTGTTGTGGGCGGCCGCCCAATAGCTGGCGTCGAATCGATCGATCTTGCGCATGGCCGTCTCTTGGAGCTCGGGCAAGTCTACCACGGACGCCCCGAGTGCCAGCGCTCGCGCACGCGCCGGCGAGCTTTCGAAGAAAGAGAAGTCCTTGCCGCGACCAAAGTTCTTCACGATGCAATAGCGCGCTGCCGCCCCGTAGCCCTCGAGCAGCCGGTCGAGCGCCATCGTGGAGTCCTTGCCGTCGTCCATGACGTGCCAAAAAACCAGGTTGACACCGCACTCGCGCGCGAGGTCGACGATGCCGGCTCCCTTGAACCAGGAGGACAGAGCCCGCTCGCTCTGCGCCGGGAGGTCGACCACGACTCGCCGATCGGTCTCCGTGGCAAGCGCCATGATGTCGTCGATGCTCTCGTCTCGCGCCAGATCGACCGAACGAGTGTAGTCCCCGTAAAAGCGACGCAGGCTCGAATGCGAGGCGTCGGCGTCCACCGCGACGAAGGGGATCGAGTGGTCGATGCAATATTGCGCGAGCAGCCGGGCGACCACCGACTTTCCGACGCCGCCCTTTTCGCCGCCTATGAAATGAATCGTGCTCATTCGCGTAGGGGCCGGAGGCTAGCCCAGAATCGATCCGGCGCGTCACGAAACTTGATGCCCTCCGCATTTCGGTCGACGTGCGGGCCTTTCGACTGCACCCGCCGAGCGGCCCGGACGAACGCGGTCAAAAGGCGAATCCCGTTTGGTCGCCGAGATCGGAGAACCGGGAAGGCACGCGGTAGCTCAGCTCGAAAGAACTCCGGCGCCCCCACAGCTGAAAATGCGAATGGATCGGGTCGGAGTCCGGCGCAATACTTTGCAATTGAAGGAGGCAGTGATGAAACTCCGTTTTCGCGCCGACAGAAGGACCCTCTTGTGGGCATTCGTATTTTTCCCGGTCGTCGCGTTCGCACCCTACGTCGCTCCCGGCACCACCGGTTGGCTGCTCCCGGCGAGCCTCTACCTCGGCTTTTGCGCGGGAGTCTTGGCGCACAATCAGAACCATTGCCCGACGTTCGAAGGGCGCACCATGAATGCGTTGTACGCAGCCTGGCTCTCGGTGTTCTACGGCTTTCCCACGTTCGCCTGGATTCCGAGCCACAACTTCAATCACCATAAGTTCGTCAACCGGGCCGGGGATGCGACCATCACTTGGCGTTACTCGAAAAGAAACACGTGGCTCGTCGCCTCGACCCAGTTTCTCGTCTCGGCGTACTGGCAGAAGCCGCTCACGGACGACTTCATTCGGCGAGCCCGAGCCACGAGTCCAGGGCTCTATCGGCGCATCGTCGGCGAAACGCTCAGCGTCGGCTTTGCCCACGCCGCTTTGTTGGCGCTGGCCGTGGCTCTCTACGGGTGGAGGCGCGGCGTCGTCGTGTACGCTTGCGGGTTCGGCGCCTCGGCCGCGATGGGGCTCTGGGGAATGATGTTCATCAATTACGTCCAGCACGTCCACTGCGACCCTTGGTCTGCGCACGACCATTCGCGCAATTTCGTCGGACCCATCGGCAATTGGCTGGTCTTCCAGAGCGGGTTGCACGCGGCGCACCACGAGCAGCCGGGCGCGCACTGGAGCCAGCTGCCGGACCTTTTCGAACGGATCGCCAGCGACATCCATCCCGAGCTGCGACAGCCCAGCGTTTTCTGGTTCTGTCTCCGCGCGTACGTCCTCGGCGCATTCTGGCCGCGTTTCCGGACGCGGCAGATCGGCCGCGCCCCGTACGACCCGCCTATCGATCCGAAGCTCGGGGCGGCTCTGTCGTGAACCCGGACTCGACCGGACATCCGAGCGGGTCCCGGTGAGAAGCCGAAGCTCGAAGGCCCCGTCCCGGAAACGACCCCGCCAGGCGCGCGCGCAGGCAACGGTCAATGCGATTCTCGAGGCCACCGTTCAGGTGCTCGATCGAGAGGGCCTGGACGCCGCTTCCACCACCCGGATTGCCGAGGTCGCCGGAGTGAGCGTTGGGTCCTTGTACCAGTATTTCTCGCATCGCGACGCCATCCTCGATGCGCTTCAAGATAGAGAGTTCGAACGCGCCATCCGGCTCATGCAAGACGTGCTGGCAGACGGCAATCATACGCAGACGCCGCGAGAAACCGTGACGGCGGTCGTCCGGGGGCTCGGCCGACTCTATGCGGCGTCCCCCGGCTTGCATCGGGTGTTGGCGATCGAGGGTTTGCGCGTCGCCAAGGCCGACCGCGTGCACGCGTTCGACACGCGCGTGCTTGCCATCATTCGGCGGTTTCTCGGTGCGTCCAGGGCACCGGTGCGCCGCCCCAACGTCGAGGCGGCTGCGTTCGTCGCGTTCCACTCGGTTCGCGCGACGATGCTGGCGAACCTGGTGGAACGTCCGCCCAGCGTCGGGGAGGAGGCGCTCGTGGAAGAGCTCGTCGATCTCGTGCTTCGCTACCTCGTGGAGGTCGAACCGAGCGGTTAGCCGCGGTGTAGAGTGGCGCTTTCCACGACGAGGAACTCATGACGCAAGAACTGTGGACCGCGGTCGATCGCTTCATCACCGATAGCCTGGTTTGTGGCGATCCGGTGCTCGATGCGGCGCTCGCTGCGAGCGACGCCGCCGGCCTACCCGCGATCAACGTGTCTCCCAACCAGGGGAAGCTCCTCTTCTTGCTGGCGCGGCTCCAACGGGCGCGTTCGGTGCTCGAAATCGGGACTCTCGGCGGCTACAGCACGATCTGGCTCGGGCGCGCCTTGCCCGCCGACGGCCGCCTCGTCACGTTGGAGGCCGACCCCAAGAACGCGGAAATCGCTCGGACGAACATCGCTCGCGCGGGCCTTGCCGGCCTCGTCGAAATTCGTGTCGGTCTGGCGCTCGATACGCTGCCCCAACTCGCGTCGGAAAGCCGCGGCCCCTTCGACCTCACGTTCATCGACGCCGACAAGGTCCACAACCCGGACTACTTCGCTTGGGCTGTCCGGCTTTCGCGTCGCGGTAGCCTAATCATCGTCGACAACGTCGTTCGCGACGGAGCGATCCTCGACGCGCAGAGCAGCGATCCGGCCGTCGGCGGGACCCGTCGACTCTACGAGCAAATCGCCGCCGACCCGCGCGTCAGCGCCACGGCGATGCAGACCGTGGGCAGCAAAGGGCATGACGGCTTCGCGCTGGCCCTCGTCGTTCAGGATCCTTGACCGGAACGGCAGCTATTGAACGGCGCTGATGCAGGTACCGCTTCCAGCACACGTCAGCCCGGTGCAACAACCGCACTGGCTGGTCGCGCAGGCCTGACCCTCGGGCACGCAGGTGCACTTGCCCACGGGCAGGGGAATCGTCGTGAGCTGCTGGGTCCACTGGGCGGTGTGGTTGTGCGTGGTCAAGTCCTGGTAGGGGATCCAGAACGCTACGCCCGATGGATCGGCGCCGGCACCGGCCACTGTCGGACGCAGATCTGTCACACCGGCCGACGGAAAGCCGCTCCCTCCGATTGGCGCCTCCGCCAGCGACGCCGCCGCCCGCGAGTGGATCGAAAAACCGTCACAACGCCCTGGGCGCCCGCCGCCTGAGCGCCGGCTAGGGCTCGATCACCTGGCAAGCCGCCACGCCGCGCGCAATGATCTCCCGATCGAGCGTACAGACCGGCACACCTTCACGCGCGGCCAACCATACGTAGGTCGCGTCCGCGCCGCGCAGCTTCGTCGCAACCGCGATGCGCGCCGCCGCGAGCGCGCGCTTGGACCCTACAGTCACGACTTGATGGGGCAGAGCAGTCAGCGCCCCGACGAACGCCTCGATCGCCGCGGGGTCGAACCCTAGCCGCGAAAGTGCCCCCGCCACCTCGGCAACGAATAGCGACGGGATGACCGCGAGGTCGTCGCCGTTCGCAAGCCGTCGCAGCCGGGCGCGAGCCGCTTGATAGCTGGGCTCCTTCGGCCGGAGCGCCGAGATCGCGACGCTCGCGTCGAGCACCAGCCGCATCAGTGGATATCGTCGAGGCGATCGCGGCCGAGCGCCTCCTCGATTGTCATCGTCGTTTCGGGTGCCGTGGCCATCATACGGTCGAGGAGCGCGTCGAACGCCTCGAGCGTCATCCGCGGTCGCTCCCCTATCGCGACGTCCACCGGGACGATTGCCGCGGCGGGCTTGCCGTGGCGGAGAATCAAGACGCGTTGGCCCTTGTGCTCGGCGAGGTCGACAAGCTCGGAGAAATGCGCCTTGGCGTTGGCGACGGAGGCTTTTCGCACAAAGGTCATAATGACCCATTTCTCGAACGAAGGCAACGGGGAGCGCCGCGGCGGCGGCGATGGGAACGGCAGTTATTGAACGGCGCTGATGCAGGTACCGCTTCCAGCACACGTCAGCCCGGTGCAACAACCGCACTGGCTGGTCGCGCAGGCCTGACCCTCGGGCACGCAGGTGCACTTGCCCACGGGCGGGGGAATCGTCGTGAGCTGCTGGGTCCACTGGGCGGTGTGGTTGTGCGTGGTCAAGTCCTGGTAGGGGATCCAGAACGCTACGCCCGATGGATCGGCGCCGGCACCCTGCGCCTCGGTAAAGGTGATCGGCGCCATCCAGAGTTGCGGTTCTTGGCACTCGCTCGCGAACGCGGCTCTGTGGGCGCCCCCTGGCGTTTGGTATGCGTCGGCGGGGTAGCATTGATACATCCCCGTCTTGTGGTTGAGGACGCGCACACCGTAGTCGCGCGTCGACGAGAACGTGAACCATAGCAGTTTATTGCCGTGATAGTTCTGCACGAACGGGGCCCAGCGCGGGTACGAATTCGACCACGGAAGTGGGGAAGCCGCGGCGGTGCCGTTGGCGCGCTCCAAGTCGATTGGCTTCGAGTTGGCCACGTTCTTCATCAGCATCAAACGCGCAGCCGGGTTCGAAAAGCTGTCGTTCGGGCACATCGGCGAGGTACCCGTGGTGCAGCCAGTGACCGATCCGGCGCTCATGTCGAGCGGTGCGCGATTGAAGATCACGTAAGACATCGGCTGGTCGGGCGAGTAACTCGGGTAATAGTTGTTCTCGCCTCCCGACTGGAGAAACACCGTCGGTGTGCCGAACGTCCCGTTGCCCATGTAGGGCACGGTGTAGAGGCTCCCGCCGAAGATGTGATCGTCGTCCTGACGGGCGCCGGTGAACGCCGTGCTGCCGTTCATGTCCCAAATCGCAACTGCGCTGGGCTGCACGTAGACGACGGAGCTCCCGTCGACGGACCAGTCGGGCATCGTCGGCCGAGACTGCGCGCCGCCAACCGTCACCGGCCCCACCCAGCTGCCCGTTTGCGCGTTCCACTCGGACCAGCCGTTGGTCGGAACGGCGGCCTGATAGCCAGCCGACGTGGTCGACGCCGACCCGAGCGCACCCACCCCACTCAACGGTATGCCGTTCGACGTGACGTAGAACGACGCCAGAGGGTTGATCGCCGTAAACCCGGGAGGCTGTCCCCCTGCGCGACTTCCATTGACGCCGACACCCAGCTCAGTGGCATTCGGAGAGGTCGTCAAGTCGAGCAAGGAACCGCCGATGTCGCTGTACTCGTCGTCCGAGTCGTCGTCGTCCGAGTAGACGACCATACGCTTGCCGTCGCGCGACAGGGCATGGCAACCGTTGCAGGTCGCGCTCAACGTCCCCGCGGTGAGCGTCACGGCGGACGTGGCGTTCTTTTCGGCGTTGGCGAGATCGCCGAAGACTTTCTCCCATATCTGCCCGCCGACGCCGGCAGACGATATCGTCGACTTCCAGTAGTAGTAGGAGCCGAGCAAGTCCTCCTCGGCGATCGACATGTGAACGACGTTCGACTTCGAAGCACACTTGCCGTCCGTCGTTCCGCGCACCGTTATGGTCATCGCGTTGCCGAGGCCGCGGTTCGCCGCCACGAGCTTGCTCCAGGAGAGGGGATCGATCGTGAGCTCGCAGCCGCTCGAGGGGGCGTTGGCCTGCGCGTCCGTCGTTTGAGTCTTGCATGCCGTGACGATCCGCCAGTCGGTGTTGGGCGGTTGCGCAGATTGACTGAAGTCGACTTCGAAGCTCGTGAACGGCGCGCCGTACGGAGTCCATTGCACGGACATCACGTTCAGGTTCGGCGGAACGAGCACCGTGTCGTTGGGGTACACGATCTTGATTGCCGGAGCGCTCCCACAGTCGGAGGCGCTTGGAGCCGGAAACTGGCACCCAGGACAATCGGGAGCGCTGACGCCACCGACGGCCGCCGTGGTCGCCATTGCGCCCGAGGACGCACCAGCGCTGCCTCCCGAACTGGATGCGCCGGACGACGAATTGCCCGGCGGGCAGAGAAGGCCGCAACCGGCGGCGCCGCCACCGCTCCCCGCGCCGCCCCCGCTTCCGACGTTCGAGCCGGTGGCCCCGCCATCCGCGGTTCCTTGGGACGCCGACGAGCCGCACCCGCCTGCCATGGCGAGAAGGGCCCCCAGCGCTCCAAGGCTACGCATTCCGGTGACGCCGATAATCGATACTCTCATCCGTCAGACTCCCCTTGCCGTTGGCCGCCGCGTCTCTCGATAAATACAATACTTCGAAGTCAGCGGAGCTGCCGCGACGTAGATAGTCTATGTGACTTCTCGTGCGCCGCCAGGATCAATATCCGTCTCCGTTCGACGCACGCGACGCACACTGTGCGGACTCTCTCGCTGCTCGCGCGGCCTGCGCAAACCGCGGGAAATCAGGCTGCGCAAATGCCTGCGCAAATACCTCGCACGAACCCCCGTACACAGCGACAATACGTCGCTAAGACCATGACCGCTTCCACCCCTACGGACAACCCCCTGCTTTTCATAACGGCCTCGGGCGCGCTGCCCGCCTTCGACCGCATTCGACCCGAGCAAACTGCCTTGGCGGTCGACACGGTACTGGCGGAGAACCGCGCGCGTCTCGAAGCGCTCTTCCTCAATGCTGAGGAAGCCATCGAGCGCGGCCCTTGGGAAAGCCTGCTCGACCCTCTGGAAGAGATCGAGGACCGACTGGCGCGCGTATGGGGTCCCGTGACACACTTGTTCGGCGTGACGAGCACGCCGGAATGGCGCAAGGCCTACAACGCCGCGCTGCCCAAGATCACCGCCTACCGGATGGAGCTCGCTCAAAACGAGGCCCTGTTTCGAACGTACGAGAAGCTGGCCGAAAGCCCCGCCTTCGGCACGCTGTCGCACCCGCGCCAGAAAGTCGTCCGCGACGCGATCCGCGACTTTAAGCTCTCCGGCGCCGCGCTGCCGCCGGAAGGCAAGGCGCGCTTCAAGGAAATTGCCCTACGACTCTCGGAGGTGCAATCGAAGTTCGAAGAAAATGTGATCGATTCGGTGCAGGCGTGGAGCAAGCACGTCACGCAAGAGTCGCTGCTGGCCGGCATGACGGAGCAAGGCAAGGCGGCAGCGCATGCGAAGGCGGTCGCCAAGAACTTGGAAGGGTTCCGTTTGACGCTCGACTTTCCGAGCTTCGACGCGGTCATCAGCTACGCGGCGGACCGCGACCTCCGCCGGGAGTTGTACGAAGCGTACGGAACCCGCGCATCGGATCAGGGGCCGCTCGCGGGGAAGTACGACAATACGCCGCTCATGGATGAGATCCTAGGCCTGCGCCACGAGCAAGCCCGGCTCCTCGGCTTGAAAAGCTTTGCCGAGATGTCCCTCGCCACCAAGATGGCTGGAGCGCCGGACGACGTCGAGAAGTTCTTGCTCGACCTCTTGGCTCGCGCCCGCCCGCGCGCCGAGACGGAGCTCGCCGAACTCAAGGCGTTCGCACTGGAGCTCGACGGCCTCGCCGACTTTCAACCGTGGGACGTCGCCTTTTACTCGGAGAAGCTGAGGCAACGGAAGCTCGGCTTTTCGGAAGACGAGCTTCGCCCCTATTTTCCCGCGGACCGCGCGATCGCCGGGATGTTCGCGCTCGTGAAGAAGCTCTACGGGGTGACCATCGAGAGAATCGATGGGATCCCTACCTGGCACCCCGACGTGACGACGTACGCGCTTCGTGAGGAAGATGGGACGCAGATAGGCGTCTTTTACCTCGATCCGTACGCTCGCGAGGACAAGCGCGGAGGCGCGTGGATGGACGAGTGCGTCGGCCGCCGACGGACTCGTTCGGGCTTGCAGCACCCTGCGGCCTACCTCACCTGCAACTTCGCACCGCCCCTGCCGGGGCAACCCGCGCTCCTGACGCACGACGAGCTACTGACGCTCTTCCACGAGTTCGGTCACGGGCTTCACCACCTGCTGACGCGCGTCGACGAAGGATCGGTCTCCGGGATCCGGGGCGTTGCGTGGGACGCAGTCGAGCTACCGAGTCAGTTCATGGAAAATTGGTGTTACCACGAGGAAACGCTGCGCTTCTTTGCGCGCCATTTTCAAACCGACGAGCCGCTACCGACGACGCTCCTCGAGAAAGTTCGAGCCGGGCGCACGTTCCAGGCGGGTCTGGCGACCCTGCGCCAAATCGAATTCGCACTCTTCGATCTGCGGTTGCACCGGAACTACGACCCTCAGGCCGGCGCTCGAGTCCTCGCGACGTTGAATCAGGTGCGCGGCGAAGTGAGCGTCTTTCCGCCACCCCCTTGGAATCGAATGCCCAACAGTTTCACCCACGTCTTCGCGGGCGGCTACGCGGCGGGCTACTACAGCTACAAATGGGCCGAGGTTCTTTCGGCCGACGCATTCGCCGCATTCGAAGAAACGTCGTTCGCACAATCGACGGGGCGGCGCTTCCGGGAAACGGTACTTGCGCAGGGCGGCTCGCGCGAGGCGATGGACCTGTTCGTCGATTTCCGCGGTCGACGCCCCAGCATCGACGCACTTCTTCGGTATGCCGGACTGGCTGCTTGATTCACGGTTCATTCCCGGCCGCGCCACGAGTACGCCTCGGCCGCCTCTCACGTGCCGTGCCCACTCAGCGTGGCAGACTGACACACGGAAGAGACGGTCTCGCGGAAGACAGCGCCCAGGACGCCGTGAGTCCCTTCACGCCGTCCGGCGCAGCGCGGAACTGCGGGTGAGCGCACCGGTTTCTCCGTAGGCGTGCGGCGTGCAACGCACGAGCCACGCGGAGGACAAGCTCCCGTTCAGCCGGGCTTGTCGAAAACCAATGGAGGCGCCCACCGTGAATCGACCAACTCACATTCGCCCTGCTGAAGGAAGACTGGCCGTGCTTCTGCCCGGAATGGGCGCCGTGGCGACGACGACGGTCGCGGGAGTGCTGCTCGCGCGGAGGGGTCTGGGCCGGCCGTTCGGGTCGCTCACCCAACTTTCGACGATTCGGCTGGGACGCCGCACGAGCGGCCGAGCGCCCAAAATCGGCGACTTCGTGCCTCTCGCTTCCCTTCAGGATCTCGTATTCGGGGGCTGGGACGTATTCCCGGGGCACGCATACGACAGAGCCGTCGAGGCAAACGTGCTTCGTCGCGAACACCTCGACAGTGTGCGCCGCGAGCTCGAGCTCATCCAGCCGATGCCGGGCGCTTTTTATCCCGAATACGTCCGGCGCTTGACGGGGACATACGTCAAGAGTGGCCGCACCAAAGCGGAAATGGTCGAACAGATACGCGACGACATGCGTCGCTTCGTCCGCGAGCGAGAGTGCAGTCGCGCCGTCTGCATTTGGTGCGGCTCGACCGAGACGTTCACTTCGCCATGCGGCGTTCACGAGTCGGTCTCGGCTTTCGAGCAGGGCCTCTACGAAAACCATCCAAGCATCACGAACTCACAGCTCTATGCCTGGGCGGCTTTGAAGGAAGGGATTCCGTTCGCGAACGGCGCGCCGAACCTGTGCGTCGACTTCCAGGCAGCGTGGCAGCTCGCTCGCGAGCGACAGGTTCCGCTCGCTGGAAAGGATTTCAAGACCGGCCAGACTCTGATGAAGACGGTCGTTGCCCCCGGGCTCAAGGCGCGAATGCTGGGCGTGCGAGGGTGGTTTTCGACGAACATTTTGGGCAATCGCGACGGCGAAGTGCTCGACGACCCGGCGTCCTTCAAGACGAAGGAGGCGAGCAAGCTCGGCGTGCTCGACGTCATCCTCGAACGGGAGGCCTATCCAGAACTCTACGCAGATCTCTTTCACAAGGTGCGGATCGAGTATTACCCGCCGCGGGGTGACGAGAAGGAAGGCTGGGACAACATCGACTTGTTCGGGTGGCTCGGTTACCCGATGCAGATCAAAATCGACTTCCTCTGTCGCGACTCGATTTTGGCGGCTCCGGTGGTGCTCGACTTGGCGCTCTTCTTGGACTTTGCGCGACGCGCATCGCTCCGCGGAACGCAGGAGTGGCTGTCCTTCTACTTCAAGAGCCCGATGACCGCGCCGGGGCTCCGCCCCGAGCACGACCTCTTCATTCAGCTCATGAAGCTGAAGAACACGCTGCGGTGGTTGATGGGCGAAGAGCTCATCACCCACATCGGCCACGAGTACTACGACTGACCGACGGGAGAGATTGGCTCAATAGGCGCACGTACAAGGGCGCACTTCGCAGAAGGCGCGCCCGTCCCGCTCGGGGAGGCGGGCGTGCGCCCATAGCTCCTGCGGAGTGTCGTTGATCGTGCTGTGCATGTACGTGGCGGGCGTGTCTTCGATGTGTCCGATGCCCAAGTGATGCCCGAGCTCATGCACCACGAGCGCGCGGTATTCTCCGGGATCGTCCACGCGTGTGGCCACGATCCAAATCCGCCCGCCCTTCGTCAGGGCCACGTGGCGCTGCCAGTCCGGGTCCCAAGGCTTCAGCTCGTCGGACCGCTCGAGCCTCGAGATGACCAGATCGCGTCCGCCCGGTTCGAAGCGAACGCGACCCCCGGTCCCGCGTTCCCAGACGCGCATGCCCTCTTCGACGAGTGCTTTCTCGTCGGCGCTGAACTGTGGGTCCAGCGAATACGTGATCGGCCTGTCACACGCCCCCGGGCACACGCCGGGATCGCGTACGGAATCCGCGGCCCCTGTTCCCAAAGAGGCAACGAAACAGGTCACTGCAATGGTACGGCGGAGCACTTCCCTCGGAGGGGAATGGACAAGCGAGCGCCGTGCCGGGGGAATGCCCTCGTCGAAGTCGCAGCCGTCAGCGCCGTTTTGGCTCGCTTGGTCCCCCGATTCCGCCGAGCACGCCCATTACGGCGAACTCGTGACCGCGGGGGCATCGTACCTTACCCGCCTCGGTTGCTTTCACTGTCGTGTGGACGCGCGCACCACACTCCGGGCACTCCAAGTCCACTGGGTCGTCTCCGCGTCCACCGATCATGGCCTTTCCCCTCCGGGATTGGGTGAGCAGCTTTCAGCTTGGCGCCGGCCGGCCGCCCACGCAAGCCTACCCTACATGAGCGTCATCATTCTCGACGGGCCGATGGGTACGGAGCTCACTCGTCGCGCAGTGCCGATGGATGACGGCGCGTGGAGCGCCCTCGCGCTCGACGTGGCTCCCGACGTCGTCGCAGCGATTCATCGCGACTACGCCGCCGCCGGGGCCGTCGTCCATACGGCGAATACCTTCCGGACCAAGCGACGGGACGTCGGGGAACGCTGGGAAGCGCTCGCGCGCCGCGCCGTGAAAATCGCGAAGGACAATGTTCCGGCGGGCCAGCGGGTCGCCGGTTCGATCGCCCCGCTGGCAGACTGCTATCGCCCCGACCGAAGCCCAGGGGCTGCCTCCGCTTCCGAACACGCCGAGCTGGCACGGGCGCTCGCAAAGGCCGGCGTCGACATCCTTCTGTGCGAGACATTTGCGCACGCCGACGAAGCCGCCGCCGCGGTGCGCGAATCCGTGCGCACCGGGGCAGAGACGTGGGTCGCATTCACAGGCGGACCCGATGGGTCGCTGATGACGCCCGAGGCGATGGGCAGCGCTGCGGCGCGGTGCGCGGCCGAGGGCGCTCGCGTCGTACTGGTCAACTGCACGCCGGCGACACGCACGCTCCGCTACCTCGATGCGCTCGGGCGCGTGGGCGTCCCGTTCGGCGCCTATGCGAACGCGGGCAGCGAGGCGGATTGCATCGGTTGGGGCTGGGACGCGGAAGGCGCCTCACGATACGCCGTCCTTGCGGCCCAATGGGTGGACGCCGGGGCCTCGGTCATCGGCGGCTGCTGCGGAACGGGCCCTGCACACATCGCCTCGTTGACGGAGTCCGGTTGGTACCGGTCCGAAACGACATGAGCGGCCGCCATGCTCATTCGCTCTTGTCGGCTCCGCCCTCGCGAAGGCCGAGCTCCTTCATCTTCAACTGCAGCCCTTTTCGCGAGATCTTGAGAAGCCGCGCCGCGTGCGTGACGTTCCCGTTGGTCTGCTGAAGCGCCCGGCTCACGAGCTCTCTCTCGAGGCGGCTCATGGCCACCTTGACGTGGCCTTTCAGGCCCCCTTCGCCGGCAAGCGCGGCCTGCAGGTCTGCCTGCGGAAGCGGGACATTGGCCATGGCGGGAATGCCGCGGATTTCGGGGGGCAAGTCGGCCGCGCGGAGTTTTTGGGTGTCGCAGAAGAGAACCGCGCGCTCGATCACGTTCTCGAGCTCGCGGATGTTCCCCGGCCAGGGGTATTGAGCGAGCGCCTCCATCGCGTCGGGCTCGACGCCTTCCACTTTCTTTTTCAGGCGCTCGTTGAACTTCGTGAGAAAATGCTCCCCGAGAAGCGGAATGTCGACGGTCCGCTCGCGCAGCGCAGGGAGCCGTATCGGCACGACGTTGAGGCGATAGAAGAGGTCTTCTCGAAACGTTCCGGCTCCGATGAGTTTCTTCAGATCGCGGTTGGTCGCCGCCACGAGGCGGACGTCGACGCGGATCGTCTTGATGCCACCGACGCGCTCGAACTCGCTCTCCTGAAGGGCGCGCAGCAGCTTCACCTGCATCTCGATCGGGATCTCTCCTATCTCGTCGAGAAACAGCGTTCCGCCGTTGGCAAGCTCGAATCGGCCCGGCTTGCTCGTCACCGCCCCGGTGAAAGCGCCCCGCTCGTAGCCAAAGAGCTCGCTCTCGATGAGCTCTTTCGGAATCGCCGCGCAGTTGACCTTGATGAACGGCTTGTCTTTGCGCCCGGAGTGCTCGTGAAGCGCGCGCGCGACGAGCTCCTTGCCGGTTCCGCTCTCGCCGGTGATGAGCACCGTGGTCGGCGTGTCGGCCACCCGCTCGAGGATGGCGTAGAGGTCGGTGATGCCTTGGGAAGTGCCGATGATCCCGAAGCGCGCCCCGCGGGCCGCCGGCGTCGGCGTCGCATCGGCCCCGCGAAGCTCGCGCGTCTTCAGGGCCTTCCCGACGATTTGGCGGACCTCGTCCTTGTCGAAGGGCTTCGTGACGAAGTCGAACGCGCCGCTCTTCAGCGCCTCGACGGCCGTGTCGATCGTGCCGTGCGCCGTGACGATGACGACCGGCATTTCCGCGTCTTCCTCGAGCGCGGTCTTGAGCAAGGTCATGCCGTCGACCTTGGGCATTTTCAAGTCGGTGATGATGAGGTCGATGTGGTGCTCGCGGAGCAGATGCAAGCCCTGCTCGCCGTCCTCCGCGGTCAGGACATCGTAGCCGTCGCGCGTCAGTTGGGCGGAGAGGATCCTACGCAGGTTCGGCTCGTCATCGACGATGAGCACCTGCTTTCGCTCGGGGAGCATGGAGGTATGCAGTTTACCACCTTCCGCGGGGATTCTCGTCCTAACTGGCGCCCGTGACGCACGGTTGCGACCACAGCGGACGATCCTCGTGGAGATACTCCTAGGCCCCTCGGGCGTGACGGACGGCTGAGCCGCGCCTCCCGTCGCGTTCGCCCGTCGCGTGTTCCCGCGAAGCGGGCGATTGCCTTTCGCTAAAGAACCTCTCGGTACCTGCCGTAATCACAGCTAACCGGTCTTGCACGATTCGCTCGATTCGTTTTTGGCGTTGCGCAGCCCAAAAGAAGTCCTGAGTCGAGAGCGCGAGGGACGTCGCGAGGACTCACTGCCTCACCGGTTGTGTGCAAGGCGCGCAGCGGGGCCGAACATCACCTCTTCGGCCGCGCTCCAGACGTCCGCAAACGCTCTCATTTTACTCTGTGGATGTCGCGCCGGTTCGGCCGGGCAACGACTCTGACGGCGAGTGTGCCGTCACGCTGATGGCAAGTGTCACTTCGTAGAGACCGCGGGGGGGCTCGACCACTCTGGATATCACCAAGGAGAAGAACATGTCCCCGCGTTCGCTGAGTCCCAGTTGGCACTGGATGCGGCCCATCGAAGCTCGTCCGACGTACGGCTCGTCCGGACAACGGAAGCTCGCGCTTCTGTGCAAGGGCCTAGGGGCGTCGAGTCGCGCGAGCCAGGAGGCGTTTCGAGTGTTTCGGCTTCTCAGTGATTCATGGGCGGACCGGCCGCTAGGCTCCACGCCAGCGTGGCAAACGGACATCACGGATGACGGCACTCCGTTCGAGTTTTCCGTCGCCTTCGACGGAGGCACGCCGAGAATCCGGATACTGATCGAATCCCAGAAAGGGGAGATGACACTCGCGTCGTCGTGGGCCGCCGGGCTCGAACTGAACGAGCGACTGGGCCACTTGGCCAATGTCGATCTGGAGCACTTCAATCGCGTGAGCGATCTGTTTGCCCCGTCTGAAGGAGCAGCGGTCAGCTTCGCCTTGTGGCACGGGGCCGAGCTCGACGCGAACAACCGCTGCTCCTACAAGGTTTACGTGAATCCGCAGGTGCATGGTCCGGGGGCAGCTTGGAGAACCGTCATGGAGTCGCTGGCCCGGTTGGGCGCCGAGAACGCGCGCGAGTTCATAGGGTCGCTTCTCGGTTCAAGCGACAACGGAAGCCGATTGGCCTTCTTTTCGCTAGATCTCTCGGCGGATCGAGGCTCACGGATCAAGATCTACGTCGCGAATCCGGGGATCGTTGCTGAAGACATCGAGCGAGTGCTGGCAGGGACACGAGACTACGTTGCCGGAGACGGCGCACATTGGATTCGTCAGTTGCTCGGCACGGACGGCCCATTGCAGCACCGGCCGCTCCTCACTTGCTTCTCGTTCACCGCCGGCGATCATACGCCGAGCGCGACCCTGCATGTTCCAATTCGCAACTACGCGCCTCACGACGGGTACAGCGTCGACCGGGCGTGTGAGTTTCTGACGCCCAAGGATGCGAAGACCCTGCGACGTACAGTCGCGCTCTTTGCATGTCGTCCGCTCGACGTGATGCCCGCCGTGCTGACCTACATCTCCTTGCGACGACTGCCGGGAGGCCTAAACGTCACGACCTACTTTGCCCCGGAGGCATTCACCGCTCGCGAGTCCGGGCGACACCCCGTCTAGAGATAGGCTGGTCTAGCGCGACTCGGGGTCCGGATAGCGGTCGTGGTGCAACTGCCGTAAGCCCCGAACGACACGTTCGATCATTTCGGGGGTCTCGCGCCGCCCGATTGCCACCTGTTCCACCGCGTGCCATGCGGCCGCCGCCGGGACGCTGCTGTGGACCGCCAGCCTGAACTTTGGTCGCCCAAGCATGTGAACACTCGACATGATCGCTCGAACGGAAGCCGCCTTGAAGCCGGTCCCGTCGTGGATGACCGAGAAGTGCTTGACGGTGTCGACCTTCATGAACTCCACGAAGGCGCGCCGCGCGTCGCCATCGGGCGGCGTCGTATCGACCTCGACGGTCTGGCATACACCCACGCCCTCCGGAAACTGCACGGCGAGTTCGGCCGCGATCGCCATACTGCGACGGTACACGGCAGCCAGCGTTCGCTTCCGCCATACGACGAAGAGCATATTGAACGAGATCGCTTTCGCGTGGTCCCCGTCCAACTCGACGAGTCGGAACAGTTCGCCGACGGTCGGCGCACGGGTCCCAGGATTGCGCTGCACGTTCAAATCTAGGAGATTACCAAAAGACGAGCGGTCGATCAACGAGCGCTTTTCACCGACGCCGACAATGTGGGCGAAACGACCTCGCGCTAGCGCGCGACGGCAGCCCGGGGCGGGCTGTCACTGTCCCCGCGCAGAGCGGCATCGAGGTCGTCTGCGAGCATCGCCATCAGTTCGAATGTCCGCTCGATCGAGCTCAGCACCTCCGGAACCACCTGCTCGTCGATGCCGATCGCTCCCAATTGCCGCTTGCCATCATTTCGGAATACGTCGTGGCTCCTCTCGATATCGAGGTGGCGGACAGCAAAGTACTTGAGGCCGTGTGCGACTCCAAGTCGCTCCGCGAATCCCGGCACACGAACGAAGAATTCTCGCCCGATCGCCTCCAGAGAAAGCACTACGGCGAGCCTGCTGCGGTCGTCGCCGGCGCTCAGAACCTGGGAAACGAGCGCGTATCCAACGTCCCGTGCGAGCTCATGCTCGGCGGAGAACATCCAACGAACGTCCAGGGCCACGCCCAGCCGGGCGAGATCGTCGAGGTACCACAGATCATGGCCTTTGTCCTCGAGCTCGTGCTTTCGAGCAATTTCTCGTATCTGCGGGTCCTCGCATTTGTCTCGTGCAAGGCGAAGAACGTCCTGGAAGGCGAGAGTGAAAAATGCGTGACGCGGCAACATTCGCCGAAACTGCACGATCGTGCCCGTACCCTCCAATCGGAGCATGAAGGGGTGTTGCACGAGCGCGTCGCGATGACGCTCGATGACGCGCTCGATATCCAGCATCGTCAGCGGACCGTTCAACTTGATGTCGGGGGTTCGGGACAACACCATCAACAACCTCCATGAGCAACACCGCCTGACCGCGGTTGGCCAGAGCTTCGAGCCGCAAAGGGCATCATGGATTGTCTCGTCCCCCTTTCGCCTCGTCAAGGCGAGTTCTTTTCCGGAGCTCAAACTTTTTGACCAAATCACCACATTGGTGCGCAAGTGGCCTCCGTGCTCCTTCATCCTCCTTCCTTCTCCGAGCGGAGCTTCGGGCCGCGTTCACTGCCCCGTCGGCAGAGCGGATGCCGGAGACACGGTCGGTACGACGAGGGCCTGGCCGAAGGAGACGTTGAATCCGAACGGTGGAATCGGAACTCCGGTCGAATCGAGAGGCCGTTCGATCGGAACACCCAAGTCGACGCTGAAGACGGTGCGATCGAGCCACGGAAAGAGCGCGCGAAGGCCGACGCCGACCGACTGGTACGGCATGAACGAGTTGGCGCTATGAAATGCGTCGCCCGAGTCGAAGAACGCGACTCCGGCAAGTTGGCAGGACAAGATTTCGAGCGGGCGACTGCGAAACTCCACGTTGGAGACGAAGAAGTTCTGGTCCAGAAAGAAGTTCGTGGGATATCCCCGCAGCCGATCCCCGCCGCCGAGGTACGTCTTCGTTCTCAGGTAGTCCCGCCAGCGATAGAGGAACGTCGCGTCGAACACGATGCGACCGATCCGGCCAATCGAGGGCGAAACGAAGAACGCCGTCGGCTCGATGGCCGCATCGGAGATGCGGTTGGTCGGCGCGACTTCGAGCTCCGTTCGCGATTCGAATGCAACGCGGAAAAGCCCGTCGCGCACCGCCGCCGTGTACTGGACCGCTCCGTAGAACCCGAGCACGTCGCGGGTCGCCCCGAGCGCTCGAAAGCTCGGATAAACCCGGAGAACGACGTCGTGGCCCAGGCGATGGTCCTCCTGCAGTGCGAGTGTGTCGAAATCGATGACTCGAAGGTACCGCTCGGTGTGCGTGTGGTATTGAATCGAGGGTCCGACGCGGGTGTCGCTCACGGGGACGTACGCATTGACGAAGTCGGCGACCGTCTTCGGATTGGCGCCTGGGAAGTCGGCCCGGTACTCGAATCGATCGATGCCTGCGGCCAGCGTGAGGTCGTGTTTGACGTCCCAGCCGAACGAGCGGGTGAGCTCGTAGGTCGTGACGTATTGGCGCGCTTTCCACTGGAACGGGAGCGCCTGCCCGGTCGCCTGATCGACGAACGCCAGCTCTTGGGCATTGCTGAAGCGGCGCGCGATGAGGTCCTGCCACCCGGCGCTCGCGTCCCACGACCACTCCGTGCGTCCCGAGTAGAGCGGCTGTCCTGTGACGAGCGAGCCGAACGACCCCTCGGGAGCCCCGCTCCGGTGGTTGACCGTCACGTCGGCCGACGCCACGACGGCCACGCGCGACGAGCCGAGTCGCGGCGCGACGTAGCCCAGGCCAAACGTGTTCGTTTTGGGATCGTAGATGAAGTCGCCGCTCAGCGTCTGGTGGGTGCCGAGGAAGTTCTCCTCGGAGGGCTGCGCCTCGAAGAATTCGAGGCCGCCGCCGGTGAGTGCGATGTCCCAATTCAGGCGCAGGCTCCAGACGTCTTTGGTGATGACCACGACGCCGACGCGGCTCGGCGTGCTCCCCCTGGTTGCCACGACGAGAACCACCGATAGCTGGGGCAAGAGGCGTAGATTGCGCAACGTCTCGTCGGCGTGAATCTGCTCGTAGCGGTCCCCTTCGTGGAGAAGGAGCTCACGGCGGATGACCGACTCGCGCGACGTGACGTGGAGTTTGTTGACCCAGAGCGGCAGCGGATCGCGCTGTTCGATGACGTCGAGCGGAACGACGTCGACGTGCTCGATTGTCTTGCCCTCGGGCTCCGGGTCACGCTCCGCGTGCGTCACCGGCACGCCAGAACGGACGGGCGACCCCGGCGCGCCGAGCGACGCGAGCACTTGGTCGATCGTTTGGTCCTCGTACGTGGAGTGCACCCCTGCGCGCTCGGCGGGGGGCGGCGCCTGCTGCGCGCGCGCACACGCGGGCGGGAGGGCGGCGGACAAGCCCACAATCGCGGAGACGGCGTAGCGGAGTGCGGAAGTCGTCATCGCCGTGCCGTTTGGGGGTGAGCGCGCAGGGCTGCGAGGATTCCGCGAGCTGCCAGCCGGAATTATCACAAGATCAGCGGAAAAAGGCGGGGACTCGCCGCTCGACGGCGATCGGGGGTGCGGTATGCTTGAGCCCATGCGTTTTGCGGGCATCGGTTCCTCGTCTGCGGCTCTTTTCGCCGTGCTTTCCATCACGGCGTGCGCCAAGAGCGGCGGTTCGGCGCCGTCGGGCGAGTCGTCCCCGGGCAGCGGATTCCCGGCCGCCACGAGCAGCGGGGGCGCCGGAGGCGGAACCGGAGGCGCGAGCGGAGGCCCCGCTGGCTCGAGCACCCCCGGCGGGTCCCAGGGCGGCGGGGGCCTCGTCCTCCTCGACGCAAACCCGCTCATGGGCGACGCGTGCCAGCACTTCGACGTCCAGTTTCTCCCTGAGATTCCGCTAGTCTTCGTCCTCGCCGACCAGTCGGGGAGCGAGTTCAACACGATAAAAGGCTCCGACGGGGGCAACACGGACGAATTCAACCCGATGCGCCAGGCCACGCTCGCCGTCGTGCAGAGCCTGCAGAGCCAGGTGGCGTTCGGCTTCGGCGCCTACACGGGGATCAACCCGAGCACCACGCCGGGCATGTGCCCGATCATGAAGCCGGTGCCGGTCACGCTCAACAATTATTCCGCCATCGCCGCGAACTACAATGCGATCACGCCGCCGACGTTCAAGGCCGAAACACCGGCCCAGTTGTCTCTGGAAATCGTGTCGCAGCTTCTCCTCCAAGCCGCGGCCACCCAGGCCGACGCCGGCGGCGCCCAGCCGGGCGGCAAGTACATTTTGTTCGTCACCGACAGCGAGACCGACTTCTGCGACGACGGCAATGCGGTATGCCCCGCAGATGCCGTCATTGCCGAAATCGAGAAGCTGTACGGCGAAGGAATTCAAACGCTGATTCTGGGAATCAATTCGACATTGACGAGCATCTCTGGCCCCGTGCTCCAGAGCTTCGCAAACGCCGGGGTGGGCATTCCGCCGCTCGCGCCGCCCAACGGCGCGGCGGGGCCGCCGCTGATGGCGTCGGACATCTACAACCAGTGTCAGGGCGTTCCCGGGTGGAAAACGCTCTTCACGGCGGCGGGGCTGACGACCGGGCAGGCGCTCGGGACGTACGCGGGGCCCGACGCGGCTGTGAACAACGCGACGGTCTACAGCCCCGACGTCGCCAACGTGGCGGACCTCACGACGAAGATCTCGGCGGCGCTCGCCACGGTCAAGAGCTGCGCGTTCGACCTCCAAGGCAAGATCAAAGTCGACCTCGCGAACGCCGGGAGGGGCGAAGTGAGCATCGACGGCAAGCCCGTTCCCTACGACGCGAACAACGGGTGGACCATGTCGAGCGCCACGGAGCTCGACTTCGTGGGAAGTGCCTGCCAGGAGTGGCGCGCGACGGGGATGAACGTGAGCTTCAACTTCCCCTGCGACATCATCATCCAAGTTGCGAAGTAGGGAGCGACTCGAACCGGCTGCTGGCCGCAAGCGGACGGTGAGGTCTCCGCTCGCGAATGCGAAAAAGAGCGCATCGTCACGCTTCGATAACCGGCACTCCATACAAGGCGAACGCTGCGTCGCGTGTGACGATGGCGAGGTGGTCCTCGAGCGCGTGGGCGACGAGGAGGCGATCGAACGGATCGCGATGATGCCAGGGCAGGCCCCGGACGCGGAGCGCACCGGAGAGCTGGAGGTCGGCGACTTCGAACCCCGTGCGGCGGAGCACGTCGGGCAGCCATCGCTCGGCCGGACTGGTGAGCTCGAGCTTTCCGAGGGACTGCTTGATGGCGATTTCCCAGGCTGTCACGACGCTCACGAGGACGTCGTTGGCCCCGTCCTCGATCGCGGCCCGCGACGGGGCGGTCAGGCGACCGGGATCGGTCGCGGCCCACAGGAGGACGTGGGTGTCGAGCAGAAGCTTCAAGGGAGCGCGCCGAGCGGCCCAGCAACGTCGGTAGGCAAGTCGTCGAAGTCGGAGTGTATCGTCGCTTGACCCTCGAAGAGGCCCAGCCGGCGACGCCGCACCGCGACCTTGTAGGGGACGAGCACGGCTACGGGTTCGCCGGCCCGCGCAATCACGACCCTCTCGCCCGCCTCGACTTCTTCGAGAAGGCGCGACAGGCCGGTCTTGGCTTCGTGGACGTTGACTTGGCGCATTGAACTAATGTTAGCTAACTTCCGGTTTGCGCGCCAACGGCATGCTGCCGCCCCTTCTCGGGAACGACACGGCTGCGTTGCCGCACGTCGCCAACTGGCTATCCTGCTCGCAATGAGCACGATCACGCCTGCGGCGAGCCACGGTGGAGGCGCAGTCCGCGGGAGCGGCCTCCCCGTTCTGATGAGAACGTAGGGACGCTCGCCTCAATACGGCATTCCGGGAATCGAACCGGGGACCGTGAAGAGTCCCTGGTTGCCGCTGCTGCCCTGGGTGGTGACGTAGAGCGTCTTGTGATCGTCGCCGCCGAACGCGACGTTCGTGACGATCGCCACGGTGCTCACACTGACGAGGGCGCCCAACTGCGCGCCCGCCGGGCTCAAGACGAGGATATTGCCAGTGCCGACGATCGCGCCGTAGATGTTTCCCGCGCAGTCGATCGCCATGCCGTCGACGTTCAGCGTCGCGTTGGGGGCCTGCGCGAACGGCGAACCGGGTCCGGTGCTTCCGTCGGGCATGACGGCATATTTTTGGATTCCGTTTATCGACGAGACATAAAGCGTCGTCTCGTCGAGCGACAGGGTCACGCCGTTCGGCTGGGACAGCGTGCCGTCCACCACCGAGAGCGTGCTTGTGCTCGGCGTATACCGGTAGACCCGTGTGGCCGTCTGCGGCGCGGGGCTGGGCGCCTGAAAATTCGGGTCCGTGAAGTAGATGGTACCGTCGCTTCGAATCGCGAGATCGTTGGGCGAATTGAAGCGCATTCCCATGTAGCTCGACACGATCGACGGAAGGGATCGCGTGCCGGCGGAGAGGTTGAATCGCGAGATGGACCCGTCTTCGTGAACCGCGCCGAAGAGCGTTCCGTCGTCGTCCACGGCGAGGCCGTTGGAGCCCGAATCGGCCACTTCGACGCTGACTTGCCCCGCGGACGTGACTTTGAGGATGCGCGAGGGAGGAGGATTGGGACTCCCCGGGTACTCCGACACGTAGAGGGCGTCACCGATCCAGACGGGGCCTTCGATCGACGTGAAGTTGTAGAGCGTGTTGTTGAAGGTGTCGCTCGGCGGCACACCCATCACTTTCGTGGCCGCTGCTCCCGCGGCAATCGGCGCTCCGAACGGTCCGGTCGGACAAGTCCACCCGTACCTCGCGGCGCCCGTGGGATGTCCGCCGTCGGGACGGCCCGATGACCCAGCCGAGCTCGACCCGCCCGAGCTCCCCCCGGAGGTGGAGGCGTCGGGCCCGGACCCCGAACTCGAAGAGCTCCCCGCGCCGCTGCTGCTGCTACTGCTGCCGGCGCCGTCCCCAGTCCCACTGCTGCTGCTACCGCTGCTGCTGACGGAGCCACTGCTGCTGCTGTTGCCACCGCTCCCGCTGCCGGTGCCGCTTCCGCTGCTGCTACCCGCCCCGGAGCCCGGGCCGCCCGGCTGTCCGGCTCCGCCGCTGGCGCACGAGGCGGCCAAGACACCCAGCGCTCCGGAAATGAGTGTGGTCGACCGAAGAAGGCGAAGGTTGAGCGCCATGCTGAGCGCGGCGATGCTATCACGCGGCAGCCGGCATGCGCGCCCACGCGCCCCTCGAATTCATCCTCGTCGTTCTCTTCTGCGTGATGAGCGGGGATCTCGAATGCGGTCCCTCGCTCACGGCGCCGCAGCGCCAGGGGCAAGCACTCTACGCACGCATGTGCGTCGTCTGCCACGGCCGCGAAGGCGCCGGGTATGCCGCCGACGAAGCTCCGGCCCTCTCGCACTCGGATTTCCTCGCCACGGTCAGCGACGAATACCTGCGGAAGGCGATCACCGACGGGCGCCGCGACACGACGATGTCCGCTTGGTCCGCGGCACGCGGTGGCCCCCTGTCGACGGCCGACGTCGATGCGATCGTAGCGTTTTTCCGAAGCTGGCAGGACCTTCCTCCTCTGGCCCTCGACCCCCGTCCCCTCTCCGGCGATGTCGCGCGCGGGGGAGCGATTTTCTCGCGCGAGTGTGCGCGGTGCCACGGCGCTCGAGGAGTCGGCGGGCCCGCGGTCCACATCGGGAACCCGGAGCTCTTGGCGAGCGCGAGCGACGGCTTCCTCCGGTACGCCATCCTCCGCGGACGACGCGGCACCGCCATGCCGAGCTTCGAGCAGAAGCTGGGCGCGGCCGGCGTGGAGGACGTCATCGCTCAGTTGAGAGACTGGCAAGCGAGTTCCCCCGTCGCCTCCAGCCGGCCGGCACCTCCCGGGAGGATTCCACTCGGGCCGACGCCCCTCCACCCGCACGGCCCCGAGCCGGTCGACTTCCATCCCTACCCGCAAATGACGTCCGTCGATGTGGTGAAAGCAGAGCTCGATCGCGGCGCCCGCCTTGGTCTGCTCGACGCGCGAGCCCCTTCCGACTACGTGAGCGGCCACATCGCGGGTGCGGTGAGCGTGCCGTTTTATGACCCAGACCCCTACTTTGCATCGCTCCCGAAAGACGCGTGGCTCGTCTGCTATTGCGCCTGCCCGCACGCCGAATCGGGCCAGCTGGCGAGCAAGCTCGCCAAGAACGGATTTACCGCGGTCACGGTCCTCGACGAAGGCTTCAACGTCTGGCGGGGAAAAAACTATCCGACGCGCGCCGGAGCGGCTCCATGAACCGCGAAGAAGACCACCCGCGCCCCGACCCGACCTGACCAACCCTCAAGACCAGGAGACAGCCGACGATGAGACGTTCTCGCGAGAGTGACGGCCGGATCGAGTCGTATCGCAACGGAGTTCGCGGCCTCGTCTTGCTCGCGTGCGCGGCGCAGTCCGTCGCCTGCGTGGGAGACGCTCAGTTCACGACGCGATTCGCGTCCGACTACGTCCGCGATCATCACGTGGTGTCGGTGCTCGGCGTATACCGAGACGGGCGGATGAGCAGCGACGCGTGGGGGTCGATCGGTCCGAAGATCTCGGCTGCCCTCGGAGCGCAGAGTTGCAAGATCGCCTACGCCGAGCCGCTCGTTTCGACCAATGGTCCGCTGTGGTCCGCGATCGACGACTACGCGCGCGCGAACGGCCCCACCGACGACTTGCTCGCCCAGCTGGCTCCGGCGGCGAAGGGCGACCTCATCTTGGTCCTGACACTCGCCGGGACAGTGCCGTTGAAGGGGCGCGGGCCTCTGGCGGAGGAGGCGGCGGCGGCTTCCGGGCGAGGCCCGCCCAGACGCACGGGAGGCGGTGGACAGGGGGGTGGGGACCCGATGCGGGGCTCGCCGCGCCACAAGAAGGCCGAGACGAACGCACTCGACCTCTCGGCCTCGGTCTTTTCTGTAGCCGGTGGGCACTCGGTCGCCCTCGTGGCGATGCAGTACTCCGGGTTCAGCGCTGACGAGGCCGTCACGCTGTTTTCGTCGAGACTCGCCCAGGAGCTCCAGGGCTCGACCTGCGCCGGTTGGAGCTGGGACGTGCCGATCGATGCGTCACACATCCGACAAATGATCGATCCGTAACAAATGATCGACTAGCAAGGATAGTGCGCTAACGTGGTGTCGACCGGGGGGGACCACGAGTCGCGGAAGAGCCGATCCGCCCGGAGCAGAACCGGCCCCGACGAAACCAAACTGAAATAATTGGCCTCTCTCTATTCACACTTATTCCACATCACGGGCTGGCCGTACCCCGGCTGCGACCCTATACCTACCACCCGAGCTTCCCGCCGGTGTCGCGATCGGGACCAGGAAAAACACCATGACCGCACATCTCCCTCTGCCGTGGATGTTGGGTTCGTCCGACGATGCTCACGCCTCGCCCTCCGTCCGCGCCCAAACGGCAGTGGTGCGATCGCTCGCCGACGCGCTCGAGCAGCTGGCGCCGTCCAGCGACTCGGCCGTCTCCCTACGCCAACAGCTCGCCGAGGAGCTAGCCCGATTGGGCTATTGCATCCAGGAATCGGAATCCATGCCGGCGGCGATCCCCGGAGTGGGCAGGTAAGCGCTGGGGACTGAGGTCCGGAGCGGCCTGCCCTTCACGGCACGTCCGGCGGAGGGCTGGACTCGAGAGCGAGCACTTCACTCGGCTGGAGCACCCTCCCGTAGATTGTGACGTCGTCGACGTCTCCAACGAGGAAACGACCGCCGTTGGGTCCCGACCAAGTGCCCACGTAGAGCGACGGCGCGCCCGGGAGAATCGCCGGAACTCCTTGCCTCGGCGGGCCCGCGAGCGTCCCGTCGACGTAGAGCGAAAGCGTGTGCGCCGTGTTGTCCACGACGGACACGAGGTGCATCCATTGATTGGGCACGATGCACGAGCAGCGCAGGATCGTGAGCGGGGGCTGAGGATCGCCTTGCACGCCGCCTTCTCGACTGTCCCAATAGGCGAAGTGTGCGGCGATGCCCGAGTCCCAAGGCTCCAGGTTGAACTGCCATCCACCGTCGTACAGGGTCTCGGTGCTGAGGAGTGTGCCGAATCCGTTGGGCGGCACGGCGAGGCGAACCCACGCCGACACGGTGAAATCGGGAGTCGCGTTCGGGAAATTGTCGACGGTCATGAAGTCGTTCCCGCTGAAGTGCAGGGCTCCCCCGAAGACCCCGCCTTCAAAGAGCCACATGCCCCCGCCGAGCGTGAGGATTCCGTCGCGCTTGTTGCCCGACGTGTCGTGGACGATGGTGCCGCCGTCCTCGTCCAATCGGTAGTGCGCCACAAGGCTATTCGTGAGCGGGTTGGGCGTGACGACGACCATCGGATCGGGACCGCCGGTGGCATCGAGAATCAATTTCCCGCAGGCGACGAGCAGCGGCCCGGCGGCCAGGACGAGCAGGACGGTACTCCGCTTCATAGCCAACCCACGATAGTGAGGCTGCCGAATAGAGACGGCTGGCTGATGCCCTCTCCTTCGACGCGCGTTCCGTCCGGGACCGCGAACCTCGTGACGATTTGTTCGAGCGTCAGGAGGGCCTGGGCCTCGAGGTCGACGTCGAAGCTATCGCTCAGGCGAAGTCGTAGGCCGACCCCCGCGTCGAGTGCGGCCGTCCAGCGGCTGGTCGTGATCGCTGTGAACCCGCGAGGGTTGATCCCGTTGGCCGCTGCATTGAAGGGGCCGCCGCCCAGCGAGATGACAGGCGCCACGGCAGCGTCGGACCACGGAGTGGTGACGAGCTCGAAGAGGCCGAAGTTTTGGCTCACCGTCGCGCCGCTACCTTGGGGCGCCACGGAAGGCGCGTTGACTTTGGTGGTAGGTCCCAATCCAGCCGCCGTCGCGCGAAGCTGAAATGCGCGCCCCAAGAGCAAACGCACCCGGATCACCGCCAAGAGGGCCGGCGGGATGCTGCCGCCGAACCCGACCAACCCCGCCCCCCCCGCGTCGAAGCCCCACGTCGATTCTCGCTGAATCTGGAGCTCGCCGGCCGCCCAGGTCGACGCTTTGCGCGCAGCCGAGACATCGACCGGCGGCGAAGCCTCCACGGCTGAACGCGGGCGCGACCGGATGAGAAGCTCCATCAGGCTCGCCCGCAATAGCTCCACCGCTCGGACCGAGAGGACTTGCGCCACCTGCGAAGCTTCTTGCGCCTCGATCTTCGTCCGGCGAATGACGGTCTTGTTGGTCAAGTGATCGATGACGCGGAGCTCGGCCGCCTGCTCGTCGGCGTCGACGACGAGTTCAATGCTGACCGAGTTGGTGTCTTCTCCCGCCGGCAAACTCGGCACTTCTCCGGCGGCCGAATCCACGAAGGACACGTCGAACCCCTCGGCGGCAAGCTCCCCCTGCATCCGGTTCATCGCCTCTTTGGCAGACGCGGTAGACGAGTTGGTTCGCACGAGGAACACCCGGGGCGAGTTGGCGGCCCATGCATTCCCGGCACACGCCGCCCCGGCGAGCACCGCCAGAGCGACAACCAGGCCTCGAAAGGTCACAAACCAAGTGTTAGCGCATGTGCCGTCCGAGCGTACGTCCCGGATGGGAAGCGACGCACGTACGCCTCGGCGAGCGGCCGGGCCGCATCGTTTCCGTCGAGCTGCTGCACGAGAAGCATCTTCCGTCCCAACGCCTCCGACGCATACACGCCGTCGGGCGCTTCCATCAGATACGTCTCGAACCAGGACAACGCGACTCGCTCGTCTTGCTGCGAATCGGCCAGCCTCCCGAGCGAGAACGCGGCCACGTGGGCGCGCTCGGACGCCGGAAATCGCCGGCGCACCGCCATGAACGCCCCGCGCGCCACCTCGTAACGGCGCGTGTAACGCGCCGCATCGGCAAGCGCGGCGAGATCGTCACTGCCGCTCGAAGAAAACGCCGTATCGAGCCCCATGTGGAGAGCGTCCTCCACGATCTCGCTGAACTTTCCATCGGCGAGCTCCGCCGCCCAGTGATGCTCGGGAGAGGCCACGACCGCAGGCGCAACCGTCCGGTGCCTTCCGGCCCGCTTGGGGGCGTGCACGTCGGCCGAATGTTCCGCGGTCGTCACCAGCTCGGGTTCGAGATCGCGATTCGACGCCTCCGCCGGCTCTTTCTTCACGTCCGCCTCGGGAGACCCCAGATCGCGAATGAGCACATCGCGCGCCCGCACCGTCAGCCACTGGCCCGCGCGAAGCCCGACCGGCTTGTCGAACACCGGCCCGCTCACGTTCACGGCTCCGTTTTCGAGCCGCACGTCGAGCCGCCCCTCCTCGGCCGACCACGAGATCCCAAACGCCGTTCCCGTCACATTCACGACGAAGGGCCCCGCGTCGAAGCTCCAGTGGGTCGCGACCGCGTGCGTGATGTAGGCGTGCGCGTGACCCTCGTCGAGCGTCACTTGCGCGCCGTGCTCGTCCACCGAGCGAACGTGAAGCCGCGAGGCCTCCGCGAGCGCCACTTCGCTTCCGTCGGAGAAGCGCAGCACCGGCCGGCTCGCAGCACCAGCCTCGACGGAACCCCCGGCGCGTAGATCCCCGCCTTCGACTCGGAACGAGAGCGGCTCCGCGTGCCCGTGATGGCGCGCGGCAAAGACGCCGACGACGGCCGCGCAAGACCCCGCGGCGACCACCATGAACGTGGACCGGCGGCGCGCACGACTCCGGCGGCGGTCGTCCATCTTCAGCCGGACGGCGTTCAAAATCGCCTCCCGCTGCCGGTCGGACATGTGCCCCAAATGCTGCCGAGCGAGCTCCGCGACACCGGCGGCGCGCGGGCTCAATCCTTCGGCCACGGCCTCAGGATGCGTCATTTTCCCCTCGGCTGTCGTTATCATAAGACCTCTTGCTATAAGGAGCGAGACTCGGATCTCGATCCATCTCCTGCGAGACGATTCGCGTGGCGTTGCTCAAGCGGCGCTTGACCGTGGCAAGGGACAGGCCAAGCGCGTCGGCGACTTCATCGAGCGTGAGATGTTCGATATGACGCAGCACGAACGCCGTACGCTCCTGAACATTCAAGCGATCGAGAATGACGTAGAGGCGCCTTACGGCCTGTCGGGACTCGGCGTCGAGCGCATCGACCGCCGGCTCCGGCAGGCGGTCGAAGGAAGAAGTTTGAAAAACCCGCCGAACGCGCCTTCGTCGGAGCTCCCACTTCAAAGTGCGAATCGCAATGGAGAAGATGAAGCTTCGAAGGGCCTGGCGATTGCGGAGGCCGCGGACCTTCGAAAAAAGTTGGAGGAAGACTTCCTGCGTCAGATCGTCCGCCCCTCCGGACGCTCCGAGCGCCCGCTGAAGGAACCGAAAGACCATCGCCGAGTGCTTGTCGTACGTGGCGGTCGCTGCCCAAAGTTCGCCGGCGATGAGGGCGTCGGCCAGTTCCTCGTCCTCCGGGTGGGTGTCGGAGGGACGAGGAGCGATACGCAGCTGCGTGGTTTTGCGGAGGGCAGACATCGTTTGAGCTACACCCCTACAGTGATTTTGGGGTCAAATTCGGCTCAAGTTGGGGGAACGTCAGCACGACCAGGCTTAGCACGAACGATGGCGCAGGCGACCCTCCGGCGGCGGCCGGCGCGATGAATTTACGGATTTTTCCAAGGTAGTTCAGTCGGCGCCGGGAACGTAATCGAACCAGTCGAAGTCGGCTGGAACCGTGCTGAGGCTGCCGTTTCCGGTCGCGTAGAGCCCGATTCTCGTGCCGGTGAAATAAGACCGCCCGGACGCCCCAACGGTCTCGGCGGAAAGCGGACGTGTAGCCAGGGAGCCAAGGGGCTGGAGGCCGCCAGGGGGGCCGACGAAAAAGCGGTACGTCTCGGCGCTGGCCCGAACCTCGAGGGTGAGACGGCCTTCTTTCATCGAGCGCCGGCGAACGACGCGCGAACGGCCCCCGACCCGCTGGCGCAGCACCGCCTCGAGACCGAATTTCCCGAGGCAGATCGCCAGGTCATAGCGGAAGTCTTCGTTCGAACGCACGGTCAAGCCCGCTTCCTCGTTCGGGCGGCGCGGAGAGAATTCGACCGCTGCGCTGCAACGGACGGCGAAATGCTGCTGACTCCGCACGACCAGGGCCGGCGAGTCGACCTGGTCCAGGGTGACGCTCGACCCCAGCAGACGCAGGTGCCCCGGTCGCTCGCTCAGAGACCAATCGCGCCGGTACGGATTGCGAACAAAATTCCACTCCGGCGCGAGATCTCGCCCATCGAAGTCGTCGCGCGTTGGGGCGCGCGGGAGGCGGGTCCGCGCGAGGGCGGGACCGGTCGCCTCGACTTCGATTCGACCCCCCTCGCCGATGAGCGGCCACCCATCCCGGGTCCAAGTCACGGGCGCCAGGAACGTTTCCCTCCCGAGATGGTGATGCCGGCCGCCCCGCGGACGGATGCCGAGCAAGACCGCCCACCAAGTCCCGTCGGCCAGCTCGACCAAATCGGCGTGTCCGGTGGCCTGAACGGGATCGTTTCGATGGAGTCGGTGCGACACGATCGGATTGCCGGGATACGGCTCGAACGGTCCGAAAGGCTGGGAACTGCGCGCGACGACTTCGCAATGATCGTATCCGGTGCCGCCCTCCGCGGCCATTAAGTAATAGGTCGTCCCCACTTTGTAGAGATGGGCGCCCTCGGGCCAGATCCCGCCGGTTCCCGACCAGATCGGCCGGAGCCCGCCGTCGATCTTCCCCGTCTCGACGTCGATTTTCCCCTGGTAGACCAGCGGATGGTCGAAGTCGGGGCCCTTGCCGTCGCGCGTGTAATACACCGATTCGCCGTCGAAGAGCAGCGACGGGTCGATGCCGTCGTCGTCTATCCAGATGGGGTCCGACCACGGCCCCTCGGGCCGCTTGGCCGTCACTAGGAAGTGCCCGCCGCCGCCGACATTGGTGGTGACGACGTAGAAGCGGCCTCGCGCGTGGCGCAGGGTGGGCGCGTAGATGCCGCCCGAGCTTCGCATCCCGCGGAGATCGAGCTGGCTCGCCCGCGTGAGCACGTGCCCCAACTGCCGCCAGTGGACGAGATCGCGGCTATGGAAGATCGGGACTCCGGGGAAGTATTCGAAGCTGCTCGTAATCAGATAGAAGTCGTCGCGGACGCGGCAAATGCTCGGGTCGGGGTGAAATCCGGCGATTACCGGGTTTCGGAAGGGGCGCTTCCTCTGGACAGTGTGGGGCCTTTGTCTCATCACGTTTCCTCCCCATCCTAGATGGGGGAGTCCGGCGAAACCCCTGAAGAAACGAACCGTCCGGCCGTTCTCTTGCGTAGAAGCGTGGAAATCGAGAGCGCGCCCCCAGCCGACCGTCGCCGGCGCATCCTCATCGTCGACGACGATGAGGGCCGGCGCGAGCTCTTCGCCAAGGTGCTCGGCCACGAGGGCTACGAAATCGACGTTTTGCCCGACGGTTCGGCGCTGGTCGCCCAGGTCCGCGCTCGGCCGCCCGATCTGGTGCTCCTCGACGTGATGCTGCCCGAGGTCAACGGCTTCGAGCTCTGCGGCGACCTTCGCATGATGGACGACACGCGCCTCACTCCCATCATCTTGATTACGTCGGCGTACCAAGACGAAGAGAGCGCGGTCCGCGGCCTTCTTTCCGGCGCCGACGACTACGTCGTCACGCCGTCCCGCCTCGGCGAGCTCCGCGCGCGCGTCCGCGTCCAGCTGCGAAACCGCCGGGACCGCGAGATGCTCCAGTGGGCCAAAGCGCAGCGCGCCACCCTCAAGACCGCCGCCATGAGCGACGCGCTGACGGGCCTCGCGAATCGCCGCGCCGCCGACGAAATGCTGGAACCCGCCCTCGAAGGCGGCGAGGCGCTCCTGGCGGTTCTCATCGACATCGACCACTTCAAGCAAATCAACGACACGTTCGGCCACGTGATGGGCGACCAAATCCTCACCCTGGTCGGGCGAGCGATCCGTTCGTGCACCCGATCCGGGGACCTGGCGGCCCGGTACGGCGGCGAGGAGTTCCTGGTCATCGTGCGCGGCGCGTCGCTCGACGTCGCCGAGCGGATCGGCGAGCGCTATCGCAACGCAGTCCGACGGATCGAGCTCCCCGCTCTCCCCGAGAACGTCCGCGAAGTCCGGCCGGGGGCGGGCCGGCGCTCGGTCACCGTCAGCGTGGGCGTGGCGGGCACCGCGGGCGGAGGCGTGGCCGGGCAAAAGGTCCTCTTGGCGGCGGCCGACGCCGCGCTCTACGAAGCCAAGCTCTCCGGGCGCGACCGGGTGGTCGTCTATTCCCGCGCGGTCGTCGGCGGGCGCGAAGGGCCCACGCGGCAGAGCGGCACATTGGCCACTCCGGTCCACCTCGACTCGTTGGCCGACGCCCTCGGAGGACCGCGATGATGGCCGCGGCACCCAGCCCGCTGACGCTGCTCGAGCAGCTTCAGCGCGATCTCTCGCGAGGCACGAGCGACTTGCCCACGCTTCCGCGGAGTGTGACCGAAGCGCTGCGCCTCGCGCGCACCCCCGGCCTCGACTTCGACGAAGTCGCGAGGGTCGCCGCCAGCGACCCGCCCCTTTCCGCGCGCGTCGTGTCGGTCGCCAACTCCGCGCTCTATTCCCGGGCCGGCATGCCGCGGATCGCCTCCGTCCGGCGGGCGGTCGTCCGGCTCGGGACGCAGGCCACGCGCGACGTCCTCTTTCAGGTTGCCTACGCGTCGATGTTCGTCGACGCGCCGCGATTCCGAGACCTCGTCGAAGCAACCTTCCAGCACGGCGTGCGCGCCGCGAGGTGCGCCCGTTCGCTCGCGCGCGAGCACCGGCTCGACGGCGACACGGCGTTTCTGGCCGGCCTTCTGCACGACATCGGGCGCGCCCGCTGCTGGAAGCTCCTCGCGAAGAACCGAGGCGCCGTCGACCTGGCCGCCGCCGCCGCCGCCGTCGAGGCCGTACACGCATTGGCGGGCGCCGAGCTCGCGGCCGCATGGCACCTCCCCGAGGAAGTCATCGAGGCCTGCCGCTGGCACCACGAACCGACCGAGCACGAGTACGCGACGCTGATCGCGGCCGCGGACGCCGTCGCGCACCTCGACGAAGGGCGTGGAACGACCGACGAAGCACGCGCACGGCTGCTCGAAGCGAACGTACCCGCCGAACGCGCGGACGAAGTCGTCGCGAGCGTCTTGAAAGAGTCGCGGGCGCCCGACCCGGCGTAGGGCGGCCCCGGGACGCCCCTCTAGGGCGTGAAGTAGATGTCCGAGAGGCAGAAGTTGAACGAGTCGAGCGCCGACGCGTCGGGGCCCTCGCCGTTCGCTTGCCACTTCATTCCGATGAGCTGACCTTGCTTGATCGCCGCAAATGACGCGCCCCAACGCCCCTGGTTGAGATCGGACCACTTGAAAGACTGTTTGCTCCACGCGCCCGGCGTGGCGATGACTCCCGCCCCGAAGTCGTCGTCGCAGGGACCCGCATCGCCCAAGGCGCAGGCCGACTTCGGCCACGCGGCCGGATCGGCGGTCTGCGTATCCGGAACGCCGAAGCGGATCGTCGGCACGGACCCGTCTTGCGGGTCGACTTTGATATAAAAGCTGATGCCGCTGTACTTGCTCGCGTCGAAGGGAACGGGCGACGAGAGGGCGCCCGCTTCCGCCGCGTCGCCGGGCGGCGCATACACGAGGTTCATTCCGAGCCCCACGTAATTGACGACTTGCCCGCCGAAGCACAGTTCTCCGGCGATTTGCGAGCCATCCATATTCGTGAGGATGGGAGACACCGGCATGTCCGCGAGCTGCGTCGTCGACGGGATGAGGCTCATCATGAACGCGGCATTCTCTTGGGGATGGTCCGCGTACACATAGTAGGAACCCGGATTGTCGCCCGACGGAACGGTCAGCGAAATCTGCGTCCCTTTCGTGGCCGTCATGTTGTCGACGAGGAGGCCGAGCGCGCCGGCGCCCGACTCCGACCCGCCGCCGTCTCGTATCGAGCCACCCGACCCGCCCGAACCGCTACCGCTGCTGCTTCCGGTCCCGCTCCCTCCGCTGCTACTGCTGCTGCCGCTCGCTCCGCTGTCGGGAGCGGGGGTCGGCGAATTGGTCGACGAGCAGGCGGCCACCCAGCCGGTTGCCGTCGAGGCAGCGAGAAGTGCGATCAAAGGAAGGCGATTCGACATGGAGACGCTCCGCGGTTGCCCCAAAGGGTGCGGCAGTCTACCGGAGCTCGACGAGCAGATCACGCGCCTCGTTGGGGTGACAGGGTTTCAGCCTTGCTCGCCGAGATCGGAGGACTAACGTATGCGCGATGCGCGCTTTGCGGGCGGGATGGAGAGCAGCCGTCGCACTCTCCGTGGGCGCCGCGCTTACAGGCTGCGCGAGCATTCTGGGCGACTTCACGATCGGTACGACCGGCCCCGACGACGCCTCGACGGAGACGACCGCGGAAGCAGAAGCGGGCGCCATCGACGGCGCGACCAGGCCGGACGGGCCGGTCGGCAGCGGGACTTCCGACGCGGGAGTCGCTGACGCGTTCACGGATGGGCGCGCGACCGGGACCGACGCGGATGCATCCGGGGGCAACCCTGTCGACGCAACCCTGGACGGCGGCGCGAACGACGCGACGGTCAGCGCAGACGGCGCCGGCGACGGTGAAGCGCCCCCGGACGCGCCGGGGTCGCCGGACGCGAGCCAGAAGAGCACGGAGGCCGGGTGCGCGGGCGGCACGGCATGCGACGGCGGTTGCGCCGAGCTCGCGAGCGACCCGCACAACTGCGGCGCCTGCGGGCACGATTGCGCTCAGCTGCCGAACGTCGGCAGCGCGGGACCGGCGTGCATCGGCGGACACTGCGCCTACGCGTGCGCACCCGGCTACGCCGATTGCGCCGACGCCGGCGCCGGCTGCGTCACGTCGCTCCAGTCGACGACCAGCTGCGGAGCCTGCGCGACGAGCTGCACCGCGGCGGCGCCCAAATGCGTCCTCGGAGCGGCCGGCGGTTTTGCCTGTGCCCTCGTGTGTCCTTCCGGAACGTCGGATTGCGGCGGCACGTGCGCCGACCTCGCGAGCGACTCGCAGAACTGTGGGGGCTGCGCGATGCCGTGCGCCGCGGGCACCACTTGCTCGGGTGGGCAATGCCTTTGCAGCGCGACGAGCGGGTGCGGCGGATGTTGCAGCAGCCCGACGACCTGCGCGCCGGTCGCGAGCCAGACCAGCGCGTCCTGCGGCACGGGCGGAGGCGCTTGCGCGTATTGCACGGGGGGCAAAACATGCCTGAACGGGGCGTGCGCCGTGCAGCTCACGGTCACCGGCGTTCCGCTTTCCGCGACGAAAGGGGTGCCGTTCTCCGGTGTGATCGCCACTGTGACGGACGCGGTTGAGAGCGACTCGGCGAGCGCGCTGACCGCGATGATCGACTGGGGCGACGGCACGACGTCGCGGGGCACGATCACTGGGACCTCCCGAACCTTCGAAGTGGCCGCGGACCACACCTTCAGCGTGCCCGGTCAAGGCACCGTCACAATCGTCGTGCGAGACACGGCAACCGGCGCCGTGGTGAACACGACGACCGGAGTATCGGTCGCGCCCTTGTTGACCGTATCGGGTGGCCCGATGACCGCGACCGCAGGACTGGCGCTGACCGGCGTCGTGGCGAACCTGACCGACGGGCTGGTCTCGGACACGTCGGCCGCACTCAGCGCATCGATCAACTGGGGCGACGGCAGCGGCGCCACGTTCGCGAGTGTCAGCGGACAATCCGGGACGTTCACCGTCGACGGGACGCACACGTACGCGGCAGCGGGCGCCTACACGGCCACCGTCACCGTCAGCGAAGCAATGGCTGGAAACGGCACCTCGGCGATGCTCACGGTGACGGTCCGGCCGGCACCGACCATCACGGAATACACGGTTCCCACCGGGCAGTCTTACCCCGCCGGAATTGCAGCCGGCGCCGACGGCAACCTCTGGTTTACCGAATACTACACGAACAAGATCGGCCGCTTGACGACGGCTGGGGCGTTCATCGACGAGTACACGCTGCCGGCCGGAACCAGTACCGGATTGAATCCGCTCGGCATCGCTTCCGGACCGGACTCCAATCTTTGGTTTACCGAGTACAGCAACAACTTCATCAGTCAAATCTCGTCGAGCACCGGGTCGATCCAAGAGTTCGCGATTCCGACCATGGGTGCCAACCCGGAGGCCGTCACATCGGGACCGGACGGCAATCTGTGGTTCACCGAGGAGACGACGAACAAGATCGGCCGCTGCACGCCGACGGGAGTCATCACGGAGTTCAGGCCGCCGACGGCGCAGAGCCTGCCCTGGGGAATCGTCGCAGGCCCGGACGGCAATCTCTGGTTTCTAGAGGCCTACGGCAACAAAGTGGGCCGTATCACGACCGCAGGGGTCATTACGGAGTTCCCGATCCCCACCGCCTCGAGCGCCCCGAGCTTCATCGCCGTGGGCGCCGACGGCAACCTATGGTTCACCGAGGGCAACGGGAACAAGATCGGTCGCATCACGACGGCGGGCGTATTGACCGAGTTCGTCGTCCCCACGGCGTCGAGCGGCCCGGCCGGAATCGCCGCGGGTCCCGACGGAAATCTGTGGTTCACGGAGGGAATGGGGAACAATCTCGCTCGCATCACGACGACGGGAGCGATCACGGAGTTCGCCATTCCGACCGCAAGCACGTACCCGAGCGCGATCGTCGCCGGCCCGGACGGCAATATCTGGTTCACGCAGGGGTACGTGAACGAGATTGGACGGATCACGCCGTAGGGGGCGGGGTTGCGCGGTCTTTCGCGTCCCTACGGTCGTGACCGACGCAAGGCGGCTGACGATAGTTCTCTCCGCCCCGGCCAGCGAGTCCACCAAACCGAGGCCGAGGAGTACGCCTACCCCGTCGACAAAAGAGGGCGACCGGCACATGCTACGGGCATGGCGTCGTCCGAACGAGTTCAACGCGCCCTCGCGGCAGCTTCTGAGCTCTCCAAGGAAGAGCGCGGAGAGCTCATCGCCGAGCTCCTCCTCGGGCTGGAGCGCGACCGCGAGACCGATCCGGGCTACGACGAGGCTTGGTCGGCGGAAATTCGACGCAGGGTCGACGCCGTCGTGAGCGGACACTCGAATGGCGCCCCCTGGTCTCAAGTACGACGGGAGATCGAGGGCCAGCTTGCTGAGCGGCGCCGCCGCTTGGCATGATCATCGAGCCCGCGGCACGAGACGAGCTGCTGGCCGCCGCGGAGTGGTACGACGACCAGCGCGAGGGACTCGGCGGGGAGTTGCTTGAGGCCGTGACGCGGCGCTCCGTCGAGTCGAACTGGCGCCGACGTCCTTTCCTAGCGATCGCTTTGACGATCGTGCGCGCCGCGCGCTTGTGTCGCGTTTCCCGTACGCGGTCGTCTTCGTGGTGCACGAGGGGGAGATCCGGATCGTCGCGTTTGCCCACGCGAAAAAGCTGCCGGGCTACTGGACCGGGCGCGTTTGATACGAATTGCGCGAGGACGCTGCGGACGACAGCTCCGTAGCCGCGCAGGTCGGGCGGCTGCGCGCAGGAAGTCGCGAGCGCGGCGTCGCACGAGATGCTCGTCGTCGGAGGAGGGGCCTTCGAGTGCTGTAGCCAGGCGGGCTCCACGCAACCTTTGGCTGGACGCGGCCGAGAGAGCGAGTAGAAGGTCGACCGGCGGGGGGATGCGCCCACGTGCGGCAGCCCTCGTTTCTTTTCGAGGTGACTCATGGTGTCGAAGGTTTCTTCTCCGTGTGCCCTCTTCGTTCTCGCGAGCGGTCTCTCGCTCGGTCTCGGCTCGGCGTGCGGTGGCCCGAACTTCAGTTCGGTTGGTATTCAGCCCGGAGCTGCCAACGAGGGCGGAAGCGATGTCGATAACACGCCGATCATTCTGCCTGCGCCCGCGCCCATGCAAAGCGTGGACGACGGAGGCGACGCGACGATGGATGGCGCGGAAGGCGATGCCCGGAGTGCGCCTACTGCGGACGCGACGGCCACTGTCGCCAGAGAAGACGCCACGACTACTTCGGCCACGTCGGGTGGCGTCTCGGCCGAAGCGGGGGCAATCACGACAGATAGCGCCACCGCAGGCGGGGGGGCAATTGCCGACGCGGGGCACCAGCCGACAGCCGACGTCATGCCTGGAGTCGACGCGGCCGTGAAGGACGCAACCGCGATGAAGAAACCCTCGGACGCCAGCCCCGACGTGGGGTGTCCGTCCGGCTATGCGTCTTGCGCCGGAGGCTGCGCGGAGCTCTCGGTCGACCCGCACAACTGCGGCACGTGCGGCAACGATTGCTCGGCGCTCTCGAACGTCGCCGCGTCGGGCTTGGCGTGCCACGCTGGGCGTTGCTCGTACCAATGCGCGCCCGACTACGCGGACTGCACGAATGCGGGCACCGGCTGCGCGACCTCGTTGCGTTCGACGCAAACCTGCGGCGCGTGCAATATCACATGCAGCGGTGCGGACTCCGCGTGCGCGCTTGGCGACGCCGGGTCGTACGCGTGCACGGTGGTGTGCCCAGCGGGAACGACCAACTGCAACGCGACGTGCGCCGACCTGACGAGCGATTCGAAGAACTGCGGTGCGTGCGGGAGGTCGTGCCCCGCGGGCACACGGTGCTCGGGCAGCCAGTGCGTGTGCGATCCGACGAAGTGCGGCGCGTGCGCATCCGGGCAATGCATCAACGTGAAGTCGGTGGCCGCGGGGACGTCCAACACGTGCGCCCTTCTCGCAAACGAGACCGTCGTGTGTTGGGGAGCCAACAGCGTCGGGGAACTCGGCACTGGCAACACGGGATCGGGCGTCACGGCGCCGTCGCTCGGAGCGACCGCAATGCTGTCCGGTACGGCGGTGGCAATAACCGCAGGCCGGGCGTTCGCGTGCGCCCTGCTTGGTGGCGGCTCTGTCACGTGCTGGGGATTCAACGGGGCGGGCATGCTCGGCGATCAAACGGTGCTTGACGAGGCCAGTCCCGTGGCCGTGTCCGGGTTGACGAACACGGTCAGCGCGGTTGCGGCCGGCCATGGTCATGCTTGTGCGTTGTACGTGGGCGGCGGAATGGCATGCTGGGGAGACAACTACTATGGTGAGATTGGCGATGGAACGAATACCAATGATTTGAGCGCGGTATCCGTACTGGGAGTCACCGGGGTGTCCGCCATAGCGCCAGGCGTAGGCGACGCGACCCTCGTCGAGCACACCTGCGCGCTTCTTGCCAATAACACAGTACAGTGCTGGGGAGATGACACGTACGGCGAACTCGGCGACGGGACGACGACTAGCCGGCCAACTGCTGCCTCCGTTCAGGGCTTGAGCGGCACCATCTCGGCGATTGCCGCCGGCGGCTATCACACATGCGTCGTTCTCGCGAGCGGCGTGGTCGAATGTTGGGGAGGCAACACATACGGGCAGCTTGGCAATTCGTCGACGACGAATTCATCCACTCCGGTTACGGTCGCCGGCCTTGCTGGTCCCGCAATTGGGATCGCCGCTGGCGATCAGCATACTTGCGCGCTTCTCCGGACCGGGACGGTGCAGTGCTGGGGCTTCAATTCTCAAGGTCAGCTCGGAACAGGAGTGGCCACGACTGGATCGCCGTTTGGCATCACGTCGCCTGGTTCAGCCGGCCAAGTGGCGGGCCTGTCGGGCGTGACCCAGATCTCTGCGGGGGGCGCCCATACGTGTGCTCTGGTCGGGGCAAACGGCCCGGTGATGTGCTGGGGATACAATGGCTCGGGCCAACTCGGAAACGGAACGACTGTCGATGCTTACGAGCCCGTGGCGGTCCAGTGGTAAACGCTCGTCGCGGATGGTGCGGACGGTTTGCTTCAACCCGCAGCCGACGCCGGGCTAGTTCCTTGCGAACGCACTTCGGTTCGAAGTGGTGCGCTGCGTCGGTCCTCACATCGAATAGAAGTTCCCGCTCAGCGTCAGCGCCGTGAGCAGTCCGACGGTCGCATTGTAATACGTGTAGTACGTATTCTTGGTCGCCACGAGGTTGGGCTCACCACGGTTGATGCCGTCGAGGACCATCTGCCACGCTTCATTGACGAACGTGCCGTTGCTGCCAGACATGGCACCGACGGCTGCGGAACCGATGAGGGACATCGAGTTCGACACCGCGCCAGTGTAAGGAGCGCCGCTGAGCGAATACTCGTCATAGACCGCGCCGATTCCCCCGGCAGCTTGGCCGGCGAAGAAGGCGCTGACCTTGCTCAAGTAACTCGACGCGGCGGACGTGCCGTTCCAGCAGTAATCAATGCCCACGCGCCAGGGAACACGATGCGCATCGTATTGGTAGATCACGTCCGTGGCCGGGTTCATGCTGCCCGTATTGCTGGTGGCTGACGAGCAGTTGTTTCCACCACACCAGGCGGGAACGAGGCCGTTCGAACCGGCGAGCGACGCGATGACTTTGATGGAGTTGTCCGCGAGCGCGGCCCAGCCGTGCGCGCTGTCGATTCCCGCAAACACGCGATAGTACGCAGGGGCGAAGTACGACGGGTTGGTTGGGGTGATCGAGCCGTAGTTGCTCCCGCCCTTGGGAATGTTGTTGGTCCAATCAATATCGCTCGTAGCGATCTGCGAGATGACGGTGCCGGCGGTGGTCGTGTAGGACGTGCCCCACTGCTTGCCCGCCTCGACCAGGGCGAACCCCATGTCTTCGTCGGCGTCCGTGGCGGTACCGCCGCCTCCGGTGTTGTTCCACGTCATCAGCGGGCCCACCGCCGTGTTTGCCTGAGCGTAGGTCCAAAGCCCGTCGAAGAGAGCCTTGTCGTTGAAGTAAACGGCCAACAGCATCCCGTAGCCGATTCCTTCGGACACGGTATCGTTCTTACTCGCGGCCTCCGGCCGCACGACCTTGAACCCACCGTTCGCGGCGACGACGAAGTGCTGCTTCCAGTTGCGATAAGCCCACAATAGATACTTGCCTGCGGCCGTTCGGCCTCCGGCAAACGTGGGAATCGCCCCCTTGCACGACGCGAAGCCCTTCGCCCCGTCGTTGAACGTCGGCATAGTCATCCCGGGCGGGGTCAACCCATTATCCCCCGTATACAGCGACACGTTGTCAATCCACAGGTTGTAACCGCCGGTGGTCGAGAAGTCGGCCGTTGCGTTGAACTGGAACGCGAGCGCGTTCGTCGGGACGAAGTTCGGCGCCTGGCACGGCTTGGTTGTGCCGCAGGCGGTCAGGTCCGGGAAGTAAAAGGGAACGAGGAGCGAGAACGGCACGTACACCGTCTGGAACGAAGTCGTGAGCGCGGTGCCGACTCCGGTCGGAGTCTGTCCGACGCCGGCGAGGAGGTAGCCGCGGTTGTTGTAGGCGTCGACGCTGCCGTTGGTCGCCGTTCCCGTTGCGACGGTGCCGGGGTTGGCCGCCGCGTAGGCCGATCCGGGCTGCGATTCCTTCGTGAGCATTTCGAAATAAACCGCGCCCTCGCTGCTCGAGGTCGTTTCCACGTCGAACTGAATGCCGTCGTATTTGCTTAGGTCGTACGCGGCCCTCATCATGCCGGCCGACGGCGAAAAAGCCGCGCCGACGCCGGAGTACATCGCGTGCCCGGTCGACGTAGAGTTGAGCGCGTATTTGTTGCACGTCTCCCCCATCGGGGTGGGGTCGCCCGAGGGCGCCGCCTGAACGGCGACCGGACCGTTCGCCACCGCGGTCGGCGTTTGCGTGCCCCCGCCCGTATCGGCGAAGACGTACCAGTACCCGCTTCGGCCGCCCTGGCTAATCATCGTGCCGGTGTCCTGCTCGAAGTCCGAGATGACGTTGGCGCCCGGCGTACCGCACATGCTGGCGCCGGCGTCGCTGGTCGGGCCGCCGCTGTTGCTGCCGTTTCCGCCGGAACCCGAGCTGCCGCCGTTGCCCGAACCGCCGCTGCCGCTTCCGCTTCCACCGTTTCCGCCGCCCGACCCGCTTCCGCTCGAGCTGCCGTTACCCCCGTTGGAGCTATTGCCGCCATTCGAGCTATTGCCGCTCGAGCTGTTGTTGCCCCCGTTGGAGCTATTGCCGCTCGAGCTGTTGTTGCCGCCGTTCGAGCTATTGCCGCTCGAGCTGTTGTTGCCCCCGTTGGAGCTATTGTTGCCGCCGTTGGAGCTATTGCCGCTCGAGCTGTTGTTGTTGCCCCCGTTGGAGCTATTTCCGCCGTTGGAGCTGTTGGTGCCGCCGTTGGAGCTATTGCCGCTCGAGCTGTTGTTGTTGCCCCCGTTCCCGTTGTCGCCCGTGTTCGGGGTGCTGGAGCAAGCCACGGCCATCGGCACGATGAGAAGAGCGGAGCGGATACAAACGAGGACACTGGCACGGCGCATTGAAAGAGCCTCCTCGGCGAGGAATGGGGGGAGCCCGACAGCGGTTCCCCGAAACGCCGGGTGTGGTACCACGGCTGTGCGTATTGGTCGCCGCTGCGTTGACCCCCGGCTCACCGAAAATCAGGCGAGATCCGTTGACACAGGAATGTTGCATCACCAACGGCAGAGCGGGCGGCCTACGGAAGGACCTCCGCCACGTCGAACGCGAGGCCGGCGAGCACGAATGAGGTGGGCCGCTCTCGCTCGGCAAACACGCGCTCTTGGCCGTAACGGCCGCCATCCTCGATCGTGAACGCGACGATCTCCCGCGCGGTCCGGTCGACGAGCCAGTACTCGCGCACACCGTTTTGCTCGTAGATCGCTTTTTTCTCTCCGCGGTCTTTCGACGCCGTGCTGGGCGACAGAATCTCGACGACGAGATCCGGCACGACGCGCAAGAACGCGCCGTCTTCCGGGGGCGGCGCCGCCGACCAGCGCTCGATCGATATGAAGGTAACGTCGGGCTCCACGGTGTCTCCGGACGGCAGCTCGAACCCCTGACTGGAATCGAACACTTTGCCCTTCGCGCCAGCGTGCACGAAGGTGCCCAGGATGCGGACGATATTCGCGGCGATCTCTCCGTGTGGGTATCCGGCGGGCGGGGTCATCACGATTCTTCCGTGGAGGAGCTCGACGCGCAGCGGACGGCTCCAGCGGTGGAGCCAGTCGGCCTGACGGGCGAACTCCGCTTGGGTGAAGGTGCGCGTGGACTCGAGAACGACGTCGAACATTGCGGGTCCAACCATAGCCTGGAAAAGCAAGGGGCCGCCCGCGAGGTCCGAGAGCTCATCGGAAGATTCGGCCAGATCCGGGCCTTCGGCGCGTCGGCAGAGGCTCGTCCCGCGCCGATGGGCCATGACCGATTCGGCTCGGCGCCGGAAACAAATTCGAATCCTTTGGGCCCGCTCGATCGTCTTCCCGGTTAGCTCATGACGAACGACACCCAACCAGAGGCCGCGAGACGCAGGCGCAGGACGCGCGACGCGGCGACCGCCAAGTGCGGCAACCCGTGACCGCCGAACTCCACTATCTCTTGTTCACCGCGGTCCTCACGGGCTGTCTCTGGATTCCGGTGGTGATTGGATACGCCTCCGCGCGCGGGCCGCTCAAGCCGGTCGATTACAAGGTCGCGCCGTCGTCGCCGCTCCCCCATTGGGTAAACCGCGCCAACCGCGCGCATCTGAACGCCGTAGAGAGTTTCGCCCCGTTCGCCGCGGTGGTGCTCGTCGGTCACGCCGCGGGCGTCTCCGACTCGGTGACCGTGGGGGCGGCGGCGGTGTTCTTCTGGGCGCGACTGGCGCACGCGGCGATCCACATCGTCGGCGTTTCGGTGCTCATGGCCCGCACATTGGTGTTCACCGTGGCATGGGGGGCGTTCATCACGTTCGCGGTGGAGATCGTTCGTCGCACGCTCTGAAAAAATCGTCGTCCCCCTGCGCGATCAGGTCGCGTCCTTCCCGATTAAGAAGCTGGGCAGAGGGACACTCGGCCTCCCGCGTCTCCTTCCGTCCGAGGAAACGTCGACCTCGCGGGAGCCGAGACGCCTCTTCAATGAGTGGAGAGGCGCGACCGATTGGAAAAGTCGCTTCGCCAACCGACTCTGACGCATTTCCAAGAGGAAACGTCACCCTGGCTGTTGAACTCGACACTCTTCCAAAAGGAAACGCGGCGTTTCTCATCGAAGAGGACGCCGTGCCAAAAAGAAAGACGCATCTCCAAGAAGAAACGTCACCCTGGCTCTTGAACTCGACGCTCTTCCAAAAGGAAAGGCGGCGTTTCTCATTGAACCAGACGCGCGACGAGCATGGAAAGTCGCGCTTCCGGTCGAAGAGGACGCCTACCAACACGAAAACGTCGGACTTCCAATTGAACATGACGCGCTACCAACAAGAAAGGTCGCGCCGCCAATTGAATAGGACGCTCTTACGATACGTTGCTGAGAAAAACGCAAGGAACTCGGGCGGTAACGGAACTGGCGGCGAGCGCTGCCGCCAAAAACTAACCGCCGCTGCTCGAACTGCCGCTGCTCGAACCGCCGCTGCTCGAATTGGAAGTCCCCGGAGGCCAGGTGCAAATGTCTTCTTCGCAGCCGTCGCCCATCAGGCTGCGGGGCCCGCAAGACTGACCCACTTTGCAATTGACAACACCCTGGCACCTGAACTCGTCGGGGGCTGGCGATGGAGGCTGCGGATAGCAGAACTGGTAGTCCGTCGAACAACTACCAAGGCCAAACACGCAGGAGACGCTCCCGACGACGCCACCCTGCGCCTGACATACCGTAGCGAAGCAATCGTCCTGGCAGGCTTGCGATTGGATCACGGACCACTTGGACGCCAAAGCGCTCGAACAGTCGGGCAAGCTCTGACCATCGCCTTGCGCGTCCATGGAGGCATCTGGTGCCTCTGCTCGCTCGCTGGACTGAGTGGCACCACCGCATGCACCGGCGAGGCCCGCCGCGGAAGCAATGAAAGCCAATTGGGCTCGGCGCATATACGCGGGATTAGGCAGCAACTCGCACGGCGAGGCTGACATGAGTCAGCCTCCAAAAAGTTCGGACGTGGTGCTCGCCCACGGCACTCTCTACCGCGCAAGCTCGGCGATGCCGCGCGACCCCTGCGCCCGGTCGTGGATCGCGTCGACCGCGCACATCGCGTAGTCGCGCAGCTCTTCATCCATCGCCCACTGCGGCGCAGGCAGACCCGGCTTGAGCAAGAGGTCGAACTTGAGCACGGTCCATTCGTCGTCGATCGCGCGAACCGTCCACACGACGTCGAGATCGTCGACGTTGCCCTTCCCGGGCACCATCCGCCCTTCGATGACGTCGACGCCGGGCGCCACGGTCTTCGGCGGCGCGAAGCGCGTGACGTCCCAAAGCATCACCATGCCGTGCATCACGGCGATCTGGATGTACACGTCGGCCGACCCGTCGGCGCCGTGACCGACGACGCGCGAGGTCCGGAACTTTTCCGGTTCGAAGTCTTTGTAGTGCGCGTAATCGACTACGCGGGTGCGTACGACGGTGGACGGGGCATGGATCAGCGTTTCGGCATGCCCGTAACGCTCGGTTTGTCCCGGTGGAGTCCAGTTCCACTTGAGGGCGTGGCCGGCCGCCACGATGCGCGCTGCGTCGGGATCGAGCTCTCCGGCGTACGCCAACGAGGGCGCGAGGGCGAGCGCCGCGACCGCAAAAAGCCGCAATCGGTGGACGAAGCAAGCTTTGGTCATGGTCGATGCCCCTCCGCTGTGCCGAGTTGGGCAAGCACCGACCGTACCAGATGAGCGGACCGGTACGAAACGGCCACGGCGACATCAGCGTCGCCGAAACCGCGCGCGTCCCTCCGTGATCCACCAGTCATGGTACCGCTGCCGCGCTCGCTCGCGGTCGCGTACCGGAAGCTCGCTCGAGTATCCGAAGTACTCCCGCGTGATGAGGCGTAGCTCTTCTCCGGCAGCTCGTCGGATTTCCGACACGTCGTGGTTGAGCGCGTCGATTAACCACTCGACCCGGTGCCGGGCGCCGTTCTCCTGCCACCACGCGAGCCAGGGTCGAGCGTCGCCTCCAAGGTCTTGTCGGGTCAATTGCACGAGGGCCTCGTGCGCAGCGGCGACGACACCCTCGTCGGCGTCGGCCAGCGCCGCCAAGAGGACGGGCACCAGCGAAGACTGGCGCGCATCGCCGATGGCGCGCATCGCCGCCGCCCGATCGGCCGGGTCGCCGGCCGCGCCGAGCGACCGGAGCGCCTCGCGCATTTCGTCGGGGAGCACCTTTGCCATGGCGGAGATCGCGTGGACCGCCGCGGTTCGCGTCGGGCCGTCCGGGTCGCGCAGCCGCGCCAGCGCGTGCGGGATCGCTTCGGGATACGGGAGCTCGCAGAGCAAGTACGTCGCCCATCCGCGCGTCTCGGGGTCCGGGTCCGCGAGCCGGTCGACCACGAACGGGAGCGCAACTCTGCGCTCGCGTGCGACGAGGCGCAGAATGGGTCCGCACTCGCTCGCGCGGGGAGGATTCGGTAGCGAAAGGGCCCGCGCGCGCTCGAAGGTCACCGGGCCGGGGAAGCGGGCCATGATGACCCGCATCGCGCGCTCGCCTTGCCGGAGAAGCTCGCCTTCGGCGGCCTCGTCGCTCTCACCGCCGACGATCCGGTCGACCATCGACAGGAGCTCGTTTTCGAGGTCGACGATGACCGACGGCAGCGGCGCCGCGGGCGTCATGTAGGGGGTCGGAGGGCGGTGCGGCGCGACGGCCAGTGACGAGGATGGCGGAGCGACATCGGGCTGCTCGTCGCCGGTCTCCCAGCCGAGCATGTCGAAGAGGGCACGCGCGTCCATCTCTTCGAGGGCGGGGTGGACTTCCGTCTCCGGGGCCGGGTGCGGAACGCCGCCGTTCGTCTGAGGGTGGGAAACGAGAGCGGGCTCGAGCTCCGGGGGCTCTTCCCTCGGGATGGGGGGTCCGCTGATCGTCCGAACGGTCATGAGGTTCGGCGGGGGGGGCGGCATCGTCGATGTCGCCAGGCCCGTCATGGGGGGCCAGGAGAACCCGGCCGGGGGACGTGCCGATACAGAAGACAGGGCAGCGGGAGGCGCTTGGACAGGAGCCGAGGATCGCGGGGCGCCCGCGCGACCGGACGCCGCTCCTTCGCGTTTCCGGCGCACGATGATCCGTTCGAGCGCTTTGCCGACGACGCTCGCGAACTCGGTCACCTGCTGGAAGCCCGCCGCATCGACGCCGGCGTCCCCGCAGTCGCCGAGGAAGAGGGCGACCGCTCGCGTGCGCACGACCAGCGGGACGATGGCGATCTCGGCGTCGCGCGGCCGCTGCAAATCCGTCCGAAGCACGGCGTCGAGGCCCTCGAGAGCAGGGCGAGCGACGATGGCCGCGCGCGTGTCGCGCACTTCGGACATGAGGCTCGGCAGGTCGAGCGGTACCCCGATTCCGACGAGGCGATCGCTGGTGGCGCCGGCGCCGAAGGCATCGCGCCCCTCGGCGATGTCGCCGTGCACGAGAAAGAACGCGGAATAATCGAAGAATTGACGGGAAAAATCGAAAAAGAGGTCGAGCAAGACGTCCCGGTCGCTCGCTTCCTCGGCATCGCGGCGGCCCGCGTCGAAGGTGAGGGGACCGCGGCGGCGGCGCGTCGGGCGCTCGCTCGACGGCCCGGTGTGCTGGAGCAGACGCGACCGGCGTAGCCCGACCGGTGTGGACGGCGGGGTGGCGTCCATGTCCAGCGGAGGCTTGCGCTCCGCGGACGAGGGTGTGGGCGCAAACGGCTGCACGGCGGGGGACCCGAGGGGCGGCGTGGGTCGGCCCGAATGCTCGCGCGGAGTCTGGTCGGAATCCTCGATCGTTTGAGGAACGCTGAAGGCCGGCGTCGATCCGGGCGGCATCGGAGCGCCCGACAAGCGCGCAACCAGGCGGCGCATACGCCTATCGAGCGGCAGCCCGTAGAGGCTCGTGATCGCCTGGAGGACGCGTACGGCGGGTGCGGCACGCTGTTCGATCGCCAGGCCGAGGGTGAACATGAGATGGTCTTCGACGTCGGCGGGCATCCGCTCCACGACGGCGAGCACGAGAACCTCCCCGTCGATCTCGAGGGGCACGATCTTGTGCTGGAGCGCGACGTCGGGAGGAACGAGCCGCGCCGGCTCGATCGCCACGGGAAGCTCTCCCGCGGGCGCCGGCGGCAGGCGCATGTCTTCGGCGATGGTCCGCGTCAGCGCCTCCTCCTCGACCGCGGCGATCTCGAGCAGGTTGGTCGCGAGATCGCCGCCGTAGAGAACTTGCCGTGCGAGCGCCTCTTCCACCTGCCGCATCGTCGCGACGTCTCGCAGCACAAGGAGGGAGCTCAGGGTCATTGGGGCGGGCGAGGTTCAGGCTACAGGCTTCGGGCGGACCGCTCCAGGTGCACCGTGAGCCGTCGCGGGCGCTCGGGCGACCGAGCCGCGCCCGCTCAGGTCCAGCTTTCCGCCAGCGCTCGGATCAGACCGGGAACCGTGAACTCCGGGGCGGTCACGTCGACCCGTAACCCACGCGAGCGGGCCGTTTCCGCCGTCACCGGGCCGATGCAAGCGACGCGGGGGGTCGAGAGCAAGGGCGCGGCGTCGGCGCCCAAGAGGTCGCACAAATGGTCGACCGTGCTGCTCGACGTGAATGTGACCGCGTCGAGGCGACGGGCCTCGAGCTCGGCTCGCAGCGCAGCGACGGCTTCTCGGGGCGGCGGCCGGGTCTCGTACGCCGCGACCACGTCGACTGTGCAGCCCGCGGCGCGGAGTGCCTCCGGCATGACGTCGCGCGCCTTGGCCGCGCGCGGCAGCAGAACGCGCGCCCCGACGGCGCTGCCCGCCAGGGCGCGGAGCAGCTCTTCGGCCAAGCCTTCGCCGCGAAACTCCTTCGCCACGACGTCGGCTCGAAGGCCGTACTGGGCGAGGGAGCGGGCGGTCGCCGGGCCGATCGCCGCGAGGCGGGCCGCGCCGAATGCCCGCGCGTCCGCGCCGGCCGCGGCGAGCGCCGCCCACGTTCGCTCGACGCCGTTGGCGCTCGTGAAGGCCACCCAACCGTACGCGCCTCGCCGGAGGTCGGCCAGGGCGCGGTCGAGCGGGCCCGAGTCCTCCGGCGGGCCAAGGGCGATCGTAGGTACGACGAAAGGCTCGGCTCCGTAGTCGCGCAGAAGCGCGGCGGTCGTGGAGGCTTGCTCGGTCGCGCGCGTCACGAGCACGCGCTTTCCGAAGAGCGGCCGGCGTTCGAACCATCGCAGGTCCTCGTCGGGGGCGCCGAACGCGACGAGCAAGGTCCGGTCGCCGAGCGCCTTCGCGCGCCCGACCGCTTCTTCGGCAGTCGATCGAACCACGCGCTGCCGCGGACCACCGGCACCGGCGATCAGCGTGACGCATTCTTCGCGCGGCTGGGCGGCGACGATCGGCTCGAGGTCCGCGGCGGTAGTGGAAACCGCCCCGCCCACGACTCCCGCGAACGCGCCGGCCGCCGCGGCCGCGCCGACGCCGGGGATGACTTCGAAGGCAACGCCCGCGCGCGCCACGGCACGCGCGTCGTCGACCGCGCTCGGCCACTCGAGCGGATCGCCGGGGTACGTGCGAACGACGCGCTTGCCCTCGCGGGCGAGCGCAATGAGCCGTGAGGCGACTGCACCGTCTTCGTCGTGGAAAACGAAGTCGGCGCGCTCGAGTCGATCGGCCGCCCTCTCGGTCCGCAGGGCGGGGTCGCCGGGCCCGAGGCCCACGAACGATACGATGCCGGGGCCCGTCATTCTCGAGGGGCGCGAGAAGGACGGGCCGAGACCGGAGCGAGGCGCGCGCGCACGGTTCTCACGATGACCCGCGGGAGGGGCCGGAGGCAAGGCAAGGCCCCATTTGCGCGCAAACGTCGTGCTATTGCTGACCCGACGCCGTCATGCCGTTTCCGATCTCCCGCCCCCGCCGCCTGCGAGCGACCCCTGGCCTGCTCGCGCTCGTGCGCGAGACGACGCTGTCGCCCCGCGATCTCATTTTGCCGCTCTTCTTTCACGCGGCCATCGACGCGCCCCGCCCGGTCGCATCGATGCCGGGCGTCTCGCAGCTCCCGGTGAAGGCGGCCGCTTCGACGGCGAAAGAAGCGGCGCGGCGCGGCCTGGGCGGCGTCATCTTGTTCGGTCTGCCGAAGACCAAAGATCCGCGCGGTTCGAGCGGACTCGACCCCGACGGGCCCGTGCCTCGGGCCGTGGCGGAAATGAAGAGCGCGGCGCCCCAGCTCGTCGTGATGACCGACGTCTGCGTCGACGAGTACACTGACCACGGGCACTGCGGGATTCTGCACGAGCGCAAGGACGGCACGACCGAGGTCGACAACGACGCGACACTGGAAGTGCTGGCCGAGATGGCCGTCCTCCACGCGCGCGCGGGCGCCGACGTGGTCGCGCCGAGCGACATGATGGACGGGCGGGTCGGACGGATTCGGCGCGCGCTCGACGAAAGCTCGTTTTCGTCGATTGCCATCCTGAGCTACGCCGTGAAGTACGCGAGCGCGTTTTACGGCCCGTTTCGCGAAGCTGCGGACTGCGCGCCGCAGTTCGGAGACCGGTCCGGCTATCAGATGGATCCGGCCAACGCGCGCGAAGCGCTGCGGGAGGCCCGGCTCGACGAAGACGAGGGCGCCGACATGCTGATGGTCAAGCCGGCGCTCGCGTACCTCGACGTCATCCGCGCCGTCCGCGCGGATACGACGCTGCCGCTCTTCGCGTACAACGTCTCGGGAGAGTACGCGATGCTGAAGGCCGCGGCGGCCGCGGGGATGATCGACTACACGCGGGCGATGATGGAAGTGCTGGTGTCCATCCGCCGCGCGGGCGCCGACGGGATTCTCACGTATCACGCCGTCGAGGCGGCGGAGGCACTCGGTGGGTAGGGCGGCGGTTGCGCTCGGCGCGGGCAGCGCCGGCGCGATCGGTGGGGCACTCTGGGTGGCGGCGGCGCCGCTGGCGGGCTGCTACACGCACCAATGCGATCCGTCGGCAGTCACGTACGACGGGGGCGAGATGGTCGACGAAAACACGTACGAGACCACGCCTTTCGTCGTCCCCCCCGACGGGGGGGGTTGGCTCTCGTATCCCCCGAACGTCACGCTCACCGTCAACTTCCCGCCGAGCGTGGGGGTCAATCGCGCGCCGGTCTCGATCGACGCGTACATCGGCACGTCGGGCACGCCGGACGAGCCCAGCGACGCGGGCGGCAATTTCACGACGGCCTCCGGCGCCCTGGTCGAGTATTCGGTTCTGAACGACGCGGGATTCCAGGTGCTCAACGCGACGTGCAGCACGGGCTACTACGCACGGTTCGTCGTCCACTTTGCGGCCGTGGACGCGACTCCGGGCGACGCGGAGGAGTGAGGGCCCGGACTGAAGTCTGGGCCATGCGGACCTAGCCCGATGTCATCGCGACACGCTCTCGCTCAGGACCGAGGCGGCACCGGCGGAAACCAAAGCGTGAAGGTCGCGCCTTTCCCCGGCGCCGTGTCGAAGCGCACCTTCCCTCGGTGGCGATGCATCGTCGCGTAGACCATCGCGAGCCCGAGACCGGTGCCCTCCGTCCCCTTGGTCGTGAAGAACGGCTCGAATACACGTGCCTGCACTTCGGCGGTCATCCCCGGACCGTCGTCGGCGACCGCCACCCACGCGCCCCCGCTCTCTTCACCGGTCCGGACGCTTATGTGGACGGCGTCGGGCGCGGCCTCCACGGCGTTCGCCAGGAGGTTCAGGAGCGCGGAGACGATTTCGCTCGGTTGACCGAAAATCGGCGGGGGGTGTCCGAAGTCTTCCCGGACGGTGTTCACGCGACCGCTCGCACTGACCATCCGCGGCCTCGCGAGCTGCACGGTCTCGCGCGCGAGCGCGTTCAAGTCGACCACGACGGCCTTCGAGTCCGGGGCCTGCCGGCTGAAGTCGCGCAGCCGTTCGATGACGTCGAGGCCCCGGCCGAGCGCGTGCTTCATTTCGAGCAGCGTCTCGTCGACCTGCTGCGCATTGCCGCGCGCGTTTCCGCGAGCGGCGATCTGAATGTGCAAAGAGAGGGGGTTGAGGATGTTCTTGAGGTCGTGGGAGATTCCGGCGGCCATTTGACCGAGCGCCCGAAGCTTTTCGCCGTGCACGAGCGCCGCTCGGGAGGCGCGGAGCTCCTCGTTCGCTCGCATGATCGACTGCAAGTGCGCCGAGGTGGCAAGCCCGATGGCCGCCAGATCGACCAGCCCCTGCGCGACTTCGTCGTTCCAGGGCTCGGTGCCGTCGTCCTCCCGCCTTCGGAAGAGGACGGCGGCGCCGAAGAGTCCTCCCGCGCTCACGAGGGGGAGGGTCTTCGCTTGTTTGAAGATTCCGTGGCCGATCGTGTCGAGGAGGGCGCGACCGAGCTCGCTGCTGATATCGTCGACCTCGACCCTCCACGTGTGCAGCCCTTCGGGAAGGCCACGGACTGCGGCGAGCACCAAACCTTCGCCGGTAACCCGGAACACCGCCACACCGTCGCCTCCGGCGTGCTCCGCCAGCGCATCGGCGAGGTGCTGCATCGCGTCGTCGCTCGATGTGTGGTCGCAGACGACCCGCGCCAGGTGGACGAGAGCACGGATGGCGTGCTGGCTGCGCGAGGGATTGAAAGGCATGGCCAAAGCGACGTCTACGCGGCGTGGGCAGGAGGACGACTACCCCCCCCAGGTGCGGGGAAGTCTAATCCCATAATTTGCGGAGTCCCATCCCTGGATCCCGTGGTCCAGGGGTCCCGAAGCCCATGGTTTTCACGTACGCGGCCATCGGACCTCAGGCGTCCAGCGTCGTCAGCCCCTCTCGAATCGCGTACTTCGTGAGCTCGGCGATCGTCCGGATCTTCAGTTTGCTCATGATCTGGCGGCGGTGCGTTTCGACCGTCGAGAGCGCGATATGAAGACGCGCTCCGATGTCCCTCGATGTACGGCCCTCCGCCAGAAGCTGGAGCACTTCCCGCTCGCGCGTCGTGAGCGCGCCCGCGGGAACCTCGGCCGGAAGATCGCTCTTGACAGCTCTGTCGATGACGATGCCGGTGATTTGAGGGCTGAGAAAGGTTTGGCCCGCCGCGACCATCTGGACCGCGCGCAGCAGTTCGTCGGCCGCGGAATCTTTCAAGAGGTATCCGGCCGCGCCGGCGGTCAGCATCGCGAGCACGTATCGCCGGTCCGCGTTCATCGACAGCCCGATGACCCTCGACTCGGGAATTTCGGTCTTCAGCCGCGCCGTGGCGTCGATTCCGTTGAGCCCTCGCATCGATACATCCATAACGATGACGTCGGGACGAGTCGCCCGGGCTATCAAGATGGCTTCGTGCCCCTCAGCCGCCTCGCCGACCACGTGGATGTCGGGTTGCCGCTCGAGGATCGCACGGAGCCCGTCGCGGATGATCTTATGGTCGTCGACCAGCAAAACCTTCATTGGACCGTCCGCCTTGGATGAGGGTGCACGAACGCTGGCCGGCGCGCAACGTGCGCGCCGACCGAGCCGGCGCTTGAAGCGGCGCTGTCTTCGGGGCAAGACTCGCGAGTCGGAGATGTCGCAACTCCTCGACGACCGTGTGCTCAGCGCCATTTTCGACCGCGCGGGCGATGCGATTTTCCTCATCGACGACGACGGGCGGTTCATTCGCGTCAATCCGGCGGCCGAGCAGCTCACGGGCTACTCGGCCGAGGAGCTGCGAACGATGACGTTCTTCGACCTCACGCCTTCCTCGAGCCTCGAGCAGGGACGGGCGCAATGGCGCGAGTTTCTGCGCGCCGGAGCCCTCTCGGGAGATTACTGGCTGAGCCGCAAGAACGCGTCGTTGGTCCAGGTGGAGTTCCACGCCGTCGCGAGGGTCGTGCCCGGGCTTCACCTTTCGAACTCGCGCGACGTGACCGCGCGCCGGCGCGAGGAAAGAAGGCTCCGCCGGGCGGTGAACATCCAAGAAGCGATCGCCGCGATGAGCGCCGCGGTCGACACCGCGCAGGTGGCTCAGGCCATCCTCGACGCGGGCCTGAAGGCGCTCGAGGCGCAGGCGGGGCATGTCGTCACCGTGGTCGACGGCGGGCGCTGGGCCGAGCTCGTGGCGACGGTCGGAATGGCGCCGGATCTCGAAGCGCAATGGGCCGCAGCCGCGCAATCGGCCGGGGTTCCCCCGAGACGGGCCAATGGCGGGTACCGCTTCTGGCTCGACGACACATCGATGCTTCTTCGAAACTTCCACGTAGGCGATCCCATCGCGGTCGAACAGGTGGACACACTCGGGCCGTCGAGGGCGAGCTACCACTTGGGTGAACTCGGCGGCGCGATGGTCGGATTGCCGCTCTTGGCGAGCGGCGCCCTGGTCGGGGGACTTTATTTGTTCTGGAAGGAAAAGCGCTCGTTCTGCGAAGACGAGTCCTCGTTTGCATGGACGCTTGCGGGGATGTGCGCGCAGGCGCTCGAGCGCGCGCGTCTCTTCGCCGCGGAGCGAGAGGCTCGCGAAAGGGCCGTCGCCTCGGAGAAGTCGGTCCTCGAGTACCAGGACCGGCTCCGGCGAATGGCGTTCGACCGTGTCGTGGTCGAGGAGCGCGAGCGGCGTCGGGTGGCCATCGCCCTCCACGACGGGGTGACGCAATACCTGGCGCTGACGAAGATAACGCTCGATCCGGTCAGGCAGAGACTCGAGGGGGCCGATCGGGCAGCGGTGGACGCGGCCATGAAACTCGTCACGGACTCGATCGAAGCGACCCGTTCGCTCAGCTTCGAGCTGAGCCCCCCGATCCTGTACGATCTCGGGATCAAGGCTGGCCTCTCCTGGCTCGCCGAGAGGGTCGAACAAGCGACGGGGCTCCGGATCGAGATCGCCGAGGAGGGCACGGACCCTTCCCTCGACGACGTGACCGCGGCGATCGTGTTTCGCACGGTGCGCGAGCTCCTGATGAACGTCTTCAAACACTCTCGAACCAGCGCGGCGAGGGTGTCTTTCGGCAATCACGGCGACCACCTGGAGGTGGTCGTCGAGGACCGAGGCGCGGGCTTCGACCCAGCGGAGGCCGCATCCCACGCGGGCTTCGGGCTGATGAGCGTTCGGGAAGAGATTGGTCGGCTCGGCGGCGCGGTCGAGGTGATATCGGCGCGCGACCAAGGGACGCGCATCTGCGTGCGTGTCCCGAACGGACGCGCCCGGATTGTCGGAGGGCCGGAAGTCGCCTAGAGCCGGCGCGTGGTACGGTGGCGGAGTGCTTGTGGAGGCGCAGGTCGGCGAGATGGTGAGGGTGCTCGACCGATATGGCCAACTTGACGGACTCTGGGTTTTTGGATCGCAAGCCGAAGGGAAAGCCACCGCCACGTCGGACGTCGACCTCGCGGCACTCTTCGCGGCGCGACCCCCGCGAGATGCTCTTTTCTCGGCTCGCCTCGAGATCGAAGAGCTTCTGAGGAAGCCCGTGGACCTGATCGACATCGAGGCGGCGAGCCCCATCCTCGCGATGCAAGTCTTGCGGCGCGGCCGAGTTCTACGGAATTGCGACGCCGCGCACATGATCCGATTCGCGGCGGCGCTCCCGGGTCGTTACGAGGACGTCATCCTCCTTCGTCGGCCGCTGGAACGGCTTCTACGCGAGAGGCTGGCGGGTGGTTGATCGCGACGTCGTTCTGGCCAAAGCGGCCACCGTGGACCGCTGCGTGGCGCGGGTAGCGGAGGTGCGTTCCCGGCCGGCGGGTGCCCTGCTTCCCGTCGACATCGAAGACGTCGTCGTCCTCAACGTGACGCGCGCGGTGCAAGCCGCCGCGGACCTGGCGGCCCACGTGGTCACCGCCGAGGGTTATGGGCTTCCCGACTCGCTCGCGGCCAGCTTCACGCTGCTCGAGAAGCACGGCGTGATTGACGCCGATCTGGCCACGCGCATGCGCCAGGCCATCGGCTTCCGCAACGTCGCGGTCCATGCGTACGAGGCCGTCGACCCGCACATCGTCGAGGCCATCGCCACGCACCACGTCGGCGACCTGCGTCGGTTCGCTGCGGCGATGCTTGCGCGATATGTATAGAACCCCCTTTACTGGAGGATTCCCGGGCTTCCCCCTACCGGAGGCACGCCGGGACGCACGCGCGATACCCCCTGTCGCATTGTTCGCATAGGTGGCTCGAGGCGGACGGCCCCCGTTCGCATCCCTCTCGGCACGTTGTCCAGTGCTGCGCGCACGCATCCGAGCAGTCCGCGCCCGGGGCGCGCGCCTGGAGCGCGGGCGAAGGTGTGCGCGAGGACGGGACGCCGGACGCCGCCAAAATGGGGGGCGGCGCGAACGCGCTGGTGGGCATGGGGGCGGCGAGCGCGGGCGCCTGCCTCGCGGGCCGCGCGTCGCGCGCCTCTTCGCTCGGGAGAGTCGGCCCGAGCGAGAGCTGGCTGAAGCGCGTCGCCGCGTACTGCACGCGATCGCTCGACTGCCCATACGTGTAGCCGCGAAGCCAGCCGCGCCAGCACTCCGTCTTCGCCTCGGCCGAGACCGGGCTCTCGTCCATCGCGTAGCAGTGCTCGAAATGCACGTCGCATTCGTAGACGGCCTGAAAGCTCGGCCCGCACGCAGCGGCGCCGAAAGCCAAGAAAAGGACGGAGCGCAAACCCACGGATAGAGTGTCGGACGCGGCCGGTGCAGACGCAACTCGGGTCGAGGGCGCTGGACGGCCGGGCCGCACGTCGTTACATCGGAGCCATGTTTACCGGCCTGGTCGCCGCAACCGGTGTTCTTGGCGCCCGCGCGGCTCGAGGCCCGGGTGCGCGCCTCAGCCTCGATGCCGACCTCGACGGCGGACCGCTGGCGCTCGGGGAGTCGATCGCGGTCGACGGGTGCTGCCTTTCCGTGGCGGAGTTCGGCCCTGGCGGGTTCGAGGTCGACGCTTCGGCCGAGACGTTGGCGCGGACGACGCTCGGCCGGATGGCGCCGGGCAAGGTCGTCAACCTCGAGCGGGCGCTTCGTGCGGGGGATCGCATCGGCGGTCACCTCGCGACCGGGCACGTCGACGGCGTCGGCGAACTCGTCGTCCGGAATTCTCTCGGCGAGGCCGTGGCGATGACGTTCGCTCTGCCGCCGGGTCTCGCTCGCTTCGTCGCCGAGAAAGGCTCCATCGCCGTCAACGGCGTGAGCCTGACGGTCAATTCCGTCAGCTCTGCCGGTCGGTTCGAAGTGGTGCTCATCCCCATCACACTCGAAAAGACGAATCTGTCCTCGCTCGCGCCTGGCGACCCCGTCAACCTGGAAGTCGACTTGATCGCGCGTTACGTCGCGCGTCTGATGGAGGCCGGCGTGGATCACCCCGTCGAGAGAATCGCCTGACCCGTATCCCGATGGCCCCCGTGCACACGATCGACCAAGCGCTCGCGGAGCGAATCGCCGGCGCCATCGCCGACGTTCGAGCGGGCAAGATGGTCATCCTCGTCGACGACGAAGACCGCGAGAACGAGGGCGATCTCACGATGGCGGCCCAGTTCGTGACGCCCGACGCGATCAACTTCATGGCCACGCATGGGCGGGGACTCATTTGCCTGGCGCTCAGCGAAGAACAAGTCGAGCGGCTGAAGCTCCCCATGATGCACTCGCCCGGCCGGCTCGGCCCCGCCCTCGGGACCGCGTTCACCGTGAGCATCGAGGCCCGCCACGGGGTGACGACGGGCATAAGCGCCGCGGATCGCGCGCACACGGTCCGCACTGCGGCCAATCCTGAGGTGCGCCCCGACGAGATCGTCACGCCCGGACACGTCTTCCCCCTGCGTGCGCGGCGCGGGGGCGTGCTGGTTCGCACGGGACAAACGGAGGGTTCGGTCGACCTCGCCCGTCTCGCCGGGCTGACTCCCGCCGGCGTTATCTGCGAGATCATGAATGCCGACGGCTCGATGGCGCGACTGCCGGACCTGGAGCTGTTCGGCCGCAAACACGACCTTCGCATCCTGACGATCGCGGATCTCATTCGGTACCGGCTCTTCACCGAGAGGCTCGTGCGGCGCGCGTCCGAGGCGATGATCATGCTGGACCCCACCGGGACCGAGTGGCGCGCGATCGTCTACGAAACCGGAATCGACGAACGGCAGTTTCTCGCCCTGGTGAAGGGCGACCTGACGCGCGGGCCGCCGCCGCTCTGTCGGGTGCACACCGGTTCGACCCTGGCCGACACGTTTGCGGCGACCCGGCGCGACGGCGGACGACACCTGCGCGAGGCGATCGCGCAGATCGAAGCGGCCGGTTCCGGAGCTCTCGTCTACATCGCGCCACGCGGCGACCTGAAACGGGAGCTCGACGCCCTCGGGGCGGCGGAAGGTTCGACGACGTCGGGAGCGAGCGACGCTCCGCTGCGCGAGTTCGGCCTCGGAGCGCAGGTCCTGGTCGACCTCGGGCTGCGCGACATCCGCCTGCTGACGAACAGTCCGCGGAAGATCGCCGGCATCCACGGATTCGGGCTCAACGTGATCGAACGGGTCGCGCTCCATTCCATGGACCGCGACGGGGAGTGACCGTCGTGCCGATCGCCAGAGGTTGCCACGGCTTTCTCGCCCGTACTCGTGCCCGTCTCACGATGGGTCCCATGTCGTCCTGCGTTATCAACACGGCGGCGCGAGCCGACGGGTTCAGTACCGCGACCGTCAGGGAGCGGTCATGTCTAGTTCGTGAAATTGCCTTGGGCTCCTCGTCCAGCCTGCGCGAAGCCGAGGTTTCTGGGCGCGCGGACTTCAGTCCTATGCACCGACTTTTTTCACGGCCCCCGTCAAGTCCCCCCGCGGGGCCTCATCATTCGTCACATCGCGCTCGGCCTTCGAGAAAAGGGCCACGCCAGGGCGCCCTCCTTCCCCAGGGAACCTCACCCCCGGCCCCTCTCCGCAAGCGGAGAGGGGTGTCTGCGGGTCTCGCGATACCGGAGCTGCTCACGCTCTCCG
>Ga0265313_10000188_pt1 | contig 65978 bp, 62 predicted proteins | sample 4123metaG_FD_203122 | JGI IMG/M metagenome (GOLD analysis project Ga0265313, IMG submission 203122) | Rhizosphere microbial communities from Carex aquatilis grown in University of Washington, Seatle, WA, United States - 4-1-23 metaG | ecosystem: Host-associated > Plants > Roots > Rhizosphere >... | reverse complement strand
CGCCACGTTGACGGTAACCATGGGCCTGGGCGCCCGCGCGCTGGCGGCATGGATGGCATGGGCCAGCAGTTCCTTGCCGGTCCCGGTTTCGCCCAGCAACAATACGGTGGAGTCCATCTGGGCAGCACGGCGCCCCATGCGCTTGATCTCGCGCATGGGGTCGCTGGTGCCCAGCAATTGCGAGAAGGTGTATTTGGCCCGCCGCGCCCCGGCCAATTCCCGCTTGGCGCGGTTCAGCTCGTCCTGAAGCGCCACGAATTTAGACACCAGCGGCTTGAGTTGTTGGGCGCTGTCGAACAGGACGAAGCCGATGCCACCGATCACCGTTCCGGCATCGTCCTTGATGGGAAGGCGGATCACTACAAAAGTCCGGGGACCGAATTCCATGATGTCGAGGAGCATGGGCCTGCCGGTTTCCACCACACGGCGCATCAGGCTGTTGGGAATGACCTCCTCGACCGGGCGGCCAATGGCCTCGTCGCCGACCCCCAGTTGCTGACGGTACTTCTCGTCCAGCCAGACGATGCGGGCGTCGGCATCCACCGCGATCGCCCCATCGCACAGTCCGGCGAAGTGGTCGAACAGGGTGCGCACGGCCCGCTCGCGCACGTCCTCCTTGGCATGCAGAAGACTCGAGAGACCGGTTGCGGACACGTGACCCTCCCCACGGCGGCGGCTTGTTTCCCCCGAAGGAGCGCCGTTCATCCGAATGCATACTCCAGCTTGTCGTAAATCGCGACCGGGCTCAACGCCGTTCTGTCCACAGAAGCGGACACCTGTCCACCGCGACGGACAATCGGATGTCGGAGAACACGACACGGCGGCGGCGAGAGAGCCCGCTTTCCCGGTAGGGGCGCCGATCCTTCCCCCTGGCACGGCGCTTGCGCAGTAAGACGGCAACAAGACGGCGCCATGCCGGCCGGCCGGAACCAACCGACCTCCAATCCTCCGGGAGGAGTCCGCCATGAGTTTCCTGATCTGCCTGGCCTCGCTGGGCTTCCTGATGTATGTCGCCTATCGCGGATTTTCCGTCATCCTGTTCGCGCCCCTGGCGGCGCTGGGCGCGGTGCTGCTCACCAGCCCCACCGACGTGCTGCCGGTCTATAGCGGCCTGTTCATGGACAAGATGGTGGGCTTCGTGAAGCTCTACTTCCCGGTGTTCATGCTGGGCGCCATCTTCGGCAAGGTGATCGAGATGTCGGGCTTCGCCCGCTCCATCGTCTCCTGGGTGATCAAGCTGCTGGGGCCGGAGCGCGCCATGCTGTCCATCGTCCTGGTGGGCGGCCTGCTCACCTATGGCGGCGTGTCGCTGTTCGTGGTGGTCTTCGCGGTCTATCCCTTCGCCGCCGAAATGTTCCGCCAGGGCGATATCCCCAAGCGCCTGATCCCCGGCACCATCGCGCTGGGCGCCTTCACCTTCACCATGGATTCCCTGCCCGGCACGCCGCAGATCCAGAACATCATTCCCACCACCTTCTTCAAGACCGACGGCATGGCGGCGCCCATCCTGGGCACCATCGGCGGCATCTATATCCTGATCGTCGGAATCTTGTACCTGGAGTGGCGGATGCGGAGTGCGCGCCATGCCGGCGAGGGCTATGGCAGCGGCCATATCAACGAGCCGGAAGTGGTGGAAAGCGCCGGTACCGTCCATCCCGCCCTGGCGATCCTGCCGCTGTTCGTGGTGGGCATCGGCAACCTGCTGTTCACCAAGTCGCTGTTCCCGGCCCTGTACGGCGCCACCAGCGAAGTGGCGCTGACCCCCGGCGCCAAGCCCATCGTGCAGCAGGTGGGCTCGTTCCTCGGCATCTGGTCGGTGGAAGCGGCCCTGCTTCTGGGCATCGTCACCGTCATCGTCTTTTCCTACAAGTCCATCTCGGCCAAGTTCGCCGAGGCCAGCCGTTCGGCCATCGGCGGCTCGCTGCTGGCCTCCATGAACACCGCCTCGGAATACGGCTTCGGCGCGGTGATCGCGGCGCTGCCCGGCTTCCTGGTAATCAAGGACGCGCTCAAGGCCATCCCCAATCCGCTGGTCAACGAGGCCATCACCGTCACAACCCTGGCCGGCATCACCGGTTCGGCCTCGGGCGGCATGAGCATCGCGCTGGCGGCCATGGCCGATCAGTTCATCGCCGCCGCCAATGCCGCCGGCATCCCGCTGGAAGTGCTCCACCGGGTCGCCGCCATGGCGTCCGGCGGCATGGACACCCTGCCCCACAACGGCGCGGTGATCACCCTGCTGGCGGTGACCGGGCTCACCCATGTCCAGTCCTACAAGGATATTTTCGCCATCACCTGCATCAAGACCTCGGCGGTGTTCGTGGTCATCCTCACCTATTACCTGACCGGTCTGGTTTAGGCCCGGTCGCTGTTGCCGACATGCCCGAGAGCCTGATCCGATCTGTTCGGATCAGGCTCAACCGCCATCGAGGCGGGCGAGAGAAATAGAATCCTGACGAGCGGCAGTCCATGCCGCCGCACGCATCCGGGAGGACCTTCATCATGCCCCATGTCACCCATCCCCTGCTCGGGTCCAGCCGCAATCAGGCCAAAGGCAAGGTGGTCAGCGCCGCCGAAGCGGTCAGCCTGATCCGCGACGGCGATACCCTGGCCACCGGCGGCTTCGTCGGCATCGGCGTCCCCGAAGGTTTGGTGGTGGCGCTGGAAGAGCGCTTCGCCGCCTCCGCCCAGCCGCGCGACCTCACCCTGGTCTATGCCGCCGGCCAAGGTGACGGCAAGGAGCGCGGCCTCAACCATCTCGGCCATGAGGGCCTGTTGCGCCGCGTGATCGGCGGTCATTGGGGGCTGGTGCCCAAGGTCCAGAAGCTGGCCATCGACGGCAAGATCGACGCCTATAACCTGCCCCAGGGAGTGATCACCCACCTGTTCCGCGATATCGCCGCCGGCAAGCCCGGACATCTGTCCCGCGTCGGCCTCGGCACCTTCGTCGATCCCCGCTTCGGCGGCGGTAAGATCAATGCGCGCACCACCGAGGATCTGGTCCGCCTGATGCCCATCGATGGCGAGGAGTATCTGTTCTACAAGACCTTCCCCATCGACGCCGCCTTCATCCGCGGCACCACCGCCGATCCCGACGGCAACATCACCATGGAGCGCGAGGCCCTCACCCTGGAAGCGCTGGCCATCGCCATGGCGGCGCGCAATTCGGGGGGCGTCGTCATCGTCCAGGTCGAGCGCATCGCCGAGCGCGGCAGCCTCAACCCGCGCCAGGTCAAGATTCCCGGCATCCTGGTGGATTGCGTGGTGGTATCCAAGCCCGAGCATCACTGGCAGACCTTCGCCGAGCCCTACAGCCCGGCCTATAGCGGCGAAGTCCGGGTGCCCATGGCCCAGGTAACGCCCATGGCCATGAGCGAGCGCAAGATCATCGCCCGCCGCGCCGCCATGGAGCTTCGCCCCAACGCCACCGTCAATCTCGGCATCGGCATGCCGGAAGGGGTGGCGGCGGTGGCGGCGGAGGAGAAAATCATCGACCTGCTGACGCTGACCGCCGAGCCCGGCGTGGTCGGCGGCGTCCCGGCCGGTGGCCTCGATTTCGGGGCGGCGGTCAATGCCCAGGCCATCATCGACCAGCCCTACCAGTTCGACTTCTACGATGGCGGCGGGCTGGATATCGCCTTCCTCGGCCTCGCTCAGGCCGACCGCGAGGGCAACCTCAATGTCAGCAAGTTCGGACCACGTCTGGCCGGGGCAGGCGGCTTCATCAACATCAGCCAGAACGCCAAGAAGGTGGTGTTCGTCGGCACCTTCACCGCCGGCGCTCTCACCATCGCCGTCGAGGACGGCAGGCTGGCGATCACCAGCGAAGGCGGCACCGTCAAATTCGTTGATCAGGTGGAGCACCGCACCTTCTCCGGTTCCCAGTCGATCAAGCGGGGCCAGCCGGTGCTGTTCGTCACCGAACGTGCCGTGTTCCGTCTGGTGGAGGGTGGACTGGACCTGATCGAGCTGGCGCCGGGCATCGACCTGGAGCGCGACGTGCTTGCCCACATGGCCTTCCGGCCGCTGGTCTCGTCGCAATTGACGACCATGGACCCGCGCATCTTCAGCTTGGAGCCCATGGGCCTGCGCGACGATCTCCTCAGCCTGCCGCTGGCCCAGCGGCTCAAGATGGATTTGGAGCGCGATATCTTCTTCCTCAATTTCGAGCGTCTGACGGTCCGGTCTCTGGCCGATGTGGACGCCATCCGCCGGGCCGTTGACTCGGTGCTCGACCCGCTGGGGCGCAAGGTCCGCGCCGTGGTCAATTACGACGAATTCGTCCTGGCCCCCGAGGTGGAGGACGCCTATCTCGACATGGTTCGCGACGTGGTCGAACGCCACTACACCGCCGTGACCCGCTATACCACCAGCGCCTTCCTGCGCATGAAGCTGGGCGATGCCCTGGCCCGGCGCGGCCAGTCGCCGCATCTCTACGACAATGCGGCCACCGCCGCCGGCCATCTGGAGTGAGGGGAAAGCGGGTGCTGGAGCATGATCCGATCAATTCGGATCATGCTCCAGCCGCCATTGAGGCGGCGGCCAAGCGGCCGGATGGCTGCGCCCGGCGAGGGAACAACGAAGAAAGCTGCCGGACTGTTTCACCATGACCGAGACCACCCGCTATTTCTTGTCCTATGGGGGCGTCAGGCTACCGCTCAACCTGCTCGGCCCCCTGGGCGAGGCCGATATCCGCAACCGCAACACCTTCATCCGCGCCCGCTATGACGGCGAGGACCGGTTGGTGCAGTTGGAGAAGATCGTCTACGGCGATGTTCACCTCACCCACCGCTACGCCTATCATCGCAATGGGCTGTTGAAGCAGGCCGAGATCACCATGGTCGACGAGGAGGACGAGGTCACCATCCTCACCTTCGACGAGATGGGACAACCGGTTCCCGGTTGATTTTCGCCGGGTGTACGGCCACCTGTGAGTGCCTTCACAGAAGTTGATCCAACAAGTTTGGTATATCTCTAATCGGGATGGGCGCTGATACGCCGCTCGCCTGCCGGTCCTGGGAAGGGCCCGGCAGTCGCGGACGGAGAGACGAGGCGCCATGGTTGCGGATACTGCCGCCTATACGACGCCTGCCGATTTGGCGCGGCGTCGAATCAATGCCAGCCTGCGGGGGCCGGTTCTGGACGTGCTGGCCGGCTTGCTGCCGGATGTGGCCAGCCTGCCGCGCGAGCGTGCCGTCGGGTTGATCCTGTCGGATTACCGGCTGCTGCACCGCTGCTTCCAGACCTTCCGCGCCCGGCGCGACGCCTTCCAGGCGGTGCTGGTGGATCGCCGTGACCGGCCGGTGCGGGGCGACAACGAGGTCATGTCCTGCGGCCGGACCCTCAACCAGACCATTTCCATGATGGTGCGCAGTGCCGCCAAGCGGCATTTCCGCCAGCGGCTCGACCCCTGGCAGGATCGCAGCGAGTCGGTCGCCGCCCGCTTCGACCCCTGGCCGCAACCGGGCTGGCGCGGCATGCTGGAGCGGGTGATGGGCAATATGCGGCCACCGACGGCGCGAACCCGGCCGCCCGGCCCCTCCGCCGCCGACCGGCTTTACGACTCCATCAAGGAATACCTGCTACACGATTGGCAGGTCCCGATCCTGCCGCAATATGCCCGCATGACTCCCGCCGAGGTCACGGCCCTGGGATCGCGCATTCTCGACTTCCGCGATGCCGGGCAACTGGCCGCCCATCTCGACGGCGGCGAGCCCATGGCATGGCCGGCTGGCATGGATGGAGCCGCCGAGCCGCTTCCCCAGCCCGTGATGACACCCGCCGTGGCCGAGATAGATCAGCGCGCCCGCCTGATCGATCTGCTGACCGCCGATGGCAGCCGCTTGGCCATGAAAGCCATGGTCCCGATCCTGGCCCACCCGGAAATCGCCATCCTGGCCAGCCCCCGGGGGCGCGAGGGCCTGCGCCCGCTGTGCCGGACCCTCAGCCGGACCGGCGCCGCCACCGTGCGGCAGCTGGCGGTGGGCTACGGCCTGCCGGCGGATCGGCTGGCGGTTTTCCTGGCAGCCGCCGCCGACACCCTGGGTGGCGACATCTTCGAGCGGTTGTTCGGTCCCGGCGCGGATGCGGTTCTGGTGGACCGCATCATCGCCCGCGCCCGGGCCTCGGGACTTAAGCCCGACAGCCCACCGGCCGCCTTCAACGCCTTCATGCGGCGGCTGTTCGCGCCGTTCCGAAGGGGGGATTAGCGCCCTTTGCCGCCACCGAAATTGCTGAGATGGCCGGCCCGCGCCGCATGGGACCGGGCCCGCTTGGCCAGATCGGCGGACTTGCCCTGGGGGGCGGTGGAGCCGATCAGCCGGTCCAACTGCTCGCCGCCGCAGGCCGGGCAGACCGGAACCTCGGACGACGTCACCAGCAATTCGAATTCGGCGCTGCAAGCGGTGCAGCGATAGGAATAAAGCGGCATGGGTCCTCACTCACTTGATCGAATCTTGGGCAAGCCCGTGACTCGCCCAAGACCATAGCATTATCCAGGTCGGAGCCCGGCCGCAAGGGGGAGGGGCCTTCTATTTCACCTTGCTGACATATTCATGAACCTTGCCGCTGAGCGACTCCACCACCCGGGTCAGGGTCCGGGCGCTCCAGATCACCCGGACGGTGCCGCCACAGGCCTGGGCCGAGGACTGGGACATATGGGCGACATTCTCGGAGACCGCCGCCGACTTGACCGCCACCTCGTCGATATGGGCCGAGATGTCGCGGGTCACCGCCTCCTGCTCCTGCACCGCGCCGGCGATGGCGGCGGAAATCTCGTCGATGCGGCGGATGGTCTCGACCACGCCGGAGACCCCGGCGGCGGCGGAGCGGGCCGCGGCCTGCACCTCGGCGACCTGACGCGAAATGTCTTCGGTGGCCTTGGCGGTCTGGTTGGCCAGGGTCTTCACCTCGTTGGCGACCACGGCAAAGCCCTTGCCCGCGTCCCCAGCCCTGGCGGCTTCGATGGTGGCGTTCAAGGCCAGCAGATTGGTCTGGGCGGCGATATCGGTGATCAGGCTGACCACCACGCCGATCTGGCTGACCGATTCGGCCAGCCCGTTCATGCATTCGACGGTCTGGCCGATATCGCTGACCGCCGATTGGGCCACATGGGCCGACTGGGTCACCTGCTGGGCGATCTCGTTGATGGCGCCGGCCAATTGCCGGGTGGAGTCCGAGACGGCGGCGGCCAGTCCGGTGGTGATCTCGGCGGCCTCGCCCACTTCGAGCGAGCGGCCGCCGGCACTTTCCGAGCGACAGGCCATGGCTTGTGCGGTCTGGCCGATGCCGCGGGTGGCGACGGAGACCTCGCCGACCAGATCGTGGACGGCCTGCTCGAAGGTGCGGGTCTCCTGGTCACGGGCCTCCATGTCGTCGAGGACCTTGTTGATCAGCTTGGCATAGACCAGATAGTCGCCCAGCAATCCCTGGGGCGGGATATAGCGGAAATACTCCTTGGCACCGGCTCGCTTCATGGCGGCGCCGGTGTCCTTGGCGAATTCCTCGGTGAGGTCGAGGATCCGGTTGACGTTCACCAGCAGTTGCCCTAACTCGTCCTGGCGGCCGATGCGGACCAGCCGGGCGTTGAGATCGCCCTGAGCGGCCTGGGCGGCGACCGCCCGGCCACGCTCGATCAGGTCGATGATCGAGACAACCCGGCCACGGATGGAGAGAATGGTTACCGCCAGCACCACGGCGGCGGTCAGGCAGAGCGCCAGCGCAGCGGTCGGGCCACCGAATGCGGCGGCGGCGGCGGCGGCCAGCACCGCCACCAGCGCGGCGACGGCCAGCAGTCCGGCGCGGTTGGCCTGACTGCGGAGGGAAGAGGCGGACATGATTTTTCTCCCCTAGCGGCTGATGGTCATGACCAGACGGTCATAGCTGTCGAAGCCGAGATCACCCACGGTCTTGACCAGGGCGGCGAAGGACTGCTCCAGGCCTGCCCTGCGGTCACCGGCCTTGGCCTCGATGCCCAGCAGGGTCTCGTAAAGCGGCTTGACGGTGGCGACCGCCTCGGGCTTGGGCACCCGGCGATTGGAGTGATAGCCGATGATCTGGCCGGCCTTGTCGTAACAAGGGGTGACATGGGCGAAGACCCAATAATGGTCGCCGCATTTGGCCCGGTTGAGGACATAGGCGAAGACCTCGTGCCCGAGGGCGATACGGTCCCACAGAAACTTGAAGACGCAGCGCGGCATGGCCGGGTGGCGCAGGATCGAGTGCGGCGCCCCCAGCAGCTCGTCCTCGGTAAAGCCGCTGATGCCCAGGAAGACATCGTTGGCGTAGGTAATTTTTCCGCTGGTATCGGTCTTCGACACGATCACCTCGTCCCATTGGAAGGTGCGCTCCACGTTGGTCAGGGATCGATCGACGGTCATGGGGCGAGCCTTCCGGGGAAAAAACCTGCATTTATGCCGCTTGCGCCACCACGCCCGAAGCATGATGACTTGTGACGGATTGTTTCAGGAGTGTTGCCTGTTGTGCACCCGAGTCAATCGAGAAGAAATCCCCTTCCCGGCCAGCGGAGTGAAATCCCTTGACGAATCCGGGGAGGCATCGTCCCCTATTCGTTGTCGGAGCCGGCGAGGGAGGGATCGGTGGGTATGGATCGTTGCATCCGCGGGCTTCTCGTCCTGCTGGGCGTCCTGCTTCCCATGGCCGGCGAGGCACGCGAAGTCTCGGTGGCCATCGGATTTTCCATCCCGCCCTATGTCATCGCCGAGGAGCGGCGGGGCATCGAATACGACATCGTCAAAGAGTCCCTGGCGAGCGAAGGGTTCGAGATGGTGCCGCACTTCGTCCCCCTGGGCCGGGTGATCAAGGAGATCGATGCCGGTCAGGCGGAGGCCGCCATGACCCAGCGCCTGGAGACCGGCATCAAGGCCCACTTCTCCGACGTCTACATCACCTATCACAACTTCGCCATCACCCTGGCCTCACGCAATATCGCAGTCGAGAGCATGGCCGATCTCGGCGACAAGTCGGTGCTGGCTTTCCAGAACGCCAGCCTCTATCTCGGTCCAGAATTCAAGGCGGCGGCGGCGGCGGATCCCCATTATCGCGAGGAGGCCCGTCAAATGGCGCAGCCCCTGCTGCTCTATCTCGGCCGGGTGGATGTGGTGATCGCCGACCGCAACATCTTTTCCTGGTTCGCGCAGCAGCCTGAGGTCCAGGCCAAGACCGACACCCGTCAGGCAATCCGCTTCCACCCGCTGTTTCCGCCCACCGACTACCGCATGGCCTTTCGCGATGCCGATCTGCGCGACCATTTCAACCGCGGACTGGCCACCCTCCACCGCACCGGCGCCTATGACCGGATCGTCCGCCGCTATGCGCCCTTGCTCAACGAGGGAGAGCGTTAGGGGGCCTTTTTGTGTGCGACCGGCTTCTCAACCACCGGTCCGCCGGTATCCTTCCACGCGCGGAAGCCGCCCTCCACATGGGCGACGGGGGCCAGCCCCATCTCCTGCACCGCCTTGGCGGCCAGCGCCGAGCGCCAAGCCGACTGGCAATAGAAGACGAAACGCTTACCCGAACCGAACACCTCCTTGAAATAGGGGCTGGTGGGGTCGATCCAGAATTCCAGCATGCCGCGCGGGGCATGGAAGGCGCCGGGAACCATGCCCTCGCGCTCCAGCTCGCGCACGTCGCGCAGATCGACGAAAACCACGTCGGGATCGTTCAGCAGGGCGATGGCGTCCTTGGTGGCGATGGTGGTGATCACCGCATTGGCTTCGTCGATGAGCTGGCGGTGGGTCTTGACGAGGGTCATGCTTTTCTCCCGATCCATTTTCGCAACAGGGCCTTGAGTTCGCGCCGGCTCTGGAACAATGGCAGCCGGGGGGCGTCGATGCGGGTGGGCTCCACCGCGAGGCCCACCTCGGAGATGGAATCTTCCCAGTCCAGGGCGCGGACGATCAGTTCCACCTCGCCCAACGCCACCCGATCGCCGATTCCCGGAAAATGCCCCAGTTCGCGCACCAGCCATTGCGCCACGTTCAGACCGTAATCGTCAACCGCCACCGGCAATCCGTAGGACAGCGCCAGCTCCTTCATGTGGCTGGCGGGATCGAGGGCGAAATCGCCGAAAAACCGCCGGTCCGCCTCGGCCGCCGGTGCGGCGCTGGCGAACAGCCGGTCGAGATGAGGCACCCGCTCGGGCCGGGCGAAGAGATAGGCGGTGTCGCCCGGCTTCAGGACCCCGGCGGCATGGGCGCTGTAGGACTTGCCGTCGCGCAGCACCAGGCTGGGCTCGGCCCAGCGCGGCAGGCGATGGCCGCGGGCCACCAGGGAATCGGCGACGATGCGGTAAGCCACCAACTCGTGGCGGGCGCCGGGAATTTCCAGCTCCATGCGCTCCACCGGGCCGATACGCTTAGGCACGATCTGGCCGAGGAAGCGGGCGACGGACCCCAGAGTCCAGCCCTGGAGTCCCAGACTGACCAGCACCACCAGGAAGGCAACAATGAAATAGGCCCGGCCCTGGGGCAGGCCGGCGACCATGGGCACGATGGACAGCAGCACCGACACAGCGCCGCGCAGACCCACCCAGGCGACGAAGGCCGTCTCGTTGCGGGTGAAGCCGAAAGGCAGCAGGCACAGCCACACCGCCAGCGGCCGCGCCACCAGCATCAGCACCACCGCCACCGCCAGAGCGGCCAGGATATAGGGAGGAAATTCCGAAGGCGTCGCCAGCAGGCCCAGCGCCAGGAACATGACGATCTGGGCCAGCCAGGTCAGGCCGTCCTGGAAGCGGCGCATGGTCACCGGGGCGCTGATGCGAGCATTGCCGGCCACCAGACCGGCGATATAGACGGCGAGGAAACCGCTGCCATGCAACTCGCCGGCGGCGGCGAACACCACCAGCGCCAGACTGAGCGCCGCCAGCGGTTGCAGCCCGCGCTCGAATCCCATGCGGTTGACCGCCAGCACGATCAGCCCGCCGCCGGCCAGCCCCACCACCGCGCCGACGCCGATCTGAGCGACAAACTCGGCCAGGATACCGAATCCTAGGCCGCCGACCCCTCCCCCGCCCGGGGCCAGCAGCCCTACCAGCGCCAGGGTGAGGAAGATGGCCATGGGATCGTTGCTTCCCGATTCCACTTCCAGCATCGAACGCACCCGGTCACGCACATGGATACCGCCGACCCGCAGCAGGAAAAACACCGCCGCCGCATCGGTGGAACTGACGATGGAGCCCATCAGCGCCGCTTCCAGCCAGCCGAAGCCCAGCAGCAGATGCACCGGCACCGCCACCACCGCCGTTGTCATCAGCACGCCGAGACTGGCCAGCGCCAGGGCTGGCCAGGCAGCGAGGCGAAACGCCTTGAGACTGGTGTGAAAGCCAGAATCGAACAGGATCACCGCCAGCGCCACGCTGCCGATGAGATAGGCGACCTTGGCGTCGTCGAAGGTGATACGGCCGATGCCGTCCTCGCCCGCCACCAGCCCGACGCCAAGAAACACCAGCAGCAGCGGCGCCCCGATGCGGAAGCTGAGCAGGCTGGAAAAGATGCTGAGCGCCACCAGCCCCGACACGATCAGGATGGAGGCGTTCATGCTGTCGATCATCGGCCGGGCCTCTCCTGGTGATCCTCCCTTCCTTGATAGGCCTGTCGCCGGGGTGCTGTCACCCCCACTGATCTGCGGCGGGCGGCGCCTGCTGCTCGTCGCCGATGGTCGGAAGTTCGGCCTGAAGCAGGGCAAGAATGTCCAGTCCGCCGCTGACGAAGCGGCCATCGCCGTCATGATTGCCCTTGGAGGGCGGAATTTCGCCGGGTCGGGCCGGGCGGCTCTGTTCCAGCCCGGTAAGGCTGCTCAGGTCCTGGGCGGTGGATTTCGCCAGACGGCGGAAGGCCTCCACCCGCTTCCACAGATCCTTGCCATAGGCGTCGAGCAGCGCATCTCCGCGATGGAGCAGCCACATTGCGGCGGCGGCGGCCACATGCGGAGTGGCAAACGAGGTGCCGTCGCCGAACGCGTAATCATGGGTCCAGGAATAGGCGTCGTCACGACGGGTCCGGGCCGTCATCACCGGATCGGCCGGCGCCCAGACATCGGCGAAGGGATTCATCTCGGGCTGGTAGTCCTGGTAGATGCCGTCGTCACCGGGATAGCCCTTGCGGCCGCCGACGCCGATGGCGCGGAAGAACTTTCCCGGATAGCAGAATTCCGCCACCTTCTGGCCACCGGCGGCGACCACGATGATGCCGTGCTGATAGGCGTAATCCAGGGCGGCGCCGAGAATGTTGTGCCAGGGGCTCATCAGCGGATACCCCAGACTGATGGTGATCACCGAGCAGGCATTGACATCGATGGCGTGGCGGATGGCCTGGGCGAGATTGGCCCGCTCCTGATCGCCGGTCAGGACCACGGTGTCGGTAACGCGGTAGGGCACCACCGGCAGGCGGGGCGCCACCCCGCTGAAGCCGCCGGCTTCGTCCAGGCCGGTCAGCACGCTGCAGGTTCGGGTGCCGTGGCCGGGGAACTGGACCGCTCCGTTGTAAGTCATCGGGTCGATGGGTTTGTCGCCCGGCTCCAGATAGTTCACCCCGCGATCAACCAGCACCCAGGCCCCCAAGGCGGGGTGGAGAGTGACTCCAGTATCCAGATGGGCTGCGCGAATTGTTCCCCAATGAGGAGGCCCCCGAAGCAGGTCAAGGGCTTGAGGGGCGGCGACCTGCTTGAGGCTCCACGACTGTTCAGGGTATTCCATCGGCAACGCGTCCTCCCCGCCAGATTGTTTCCGACATCAGTATACGACCTCAGGGAGAGTCATGGAATGGGCTGATGCTTTTACGTGTTCAGACATTTCGCTTTGGCTCCTTGCCGGGATTGCCTTAATAATCGCGCCCAGCCGTATTCCTTCCTCCGAGGTCGCCATGAAGTCGCTGTGGTCCGATGCCGATGCTGAATCCTTCGTCGCCAAATACGCGCCGCAGGGGGTGAATCGCGATCTGGCGCTGCGGGTTTACACCACCCGGCTGCTGGGCGGCGATCCCCGGCTGGTGCTGCATGGCGGCGGCAACACCTCGTGCAAGACCCGCGTCACCGACCTGCTGGGCGAGGCGGTTCCGGTGCTGTGCGTCAAGGGCTCGGGCTGGGATATGGGCCAGATCGAGCCCGCCGGCCTGCCGGCGGTCCGCCTTGATCCGCTGCTCAAGCTGCGCCGGCTGGCGAAGCTCTCCGACGAGGACATGGTGGATTTCCAGCGCGGCAATCTGCTGAACTCGGCCTCGCCCAATCCCTCGGTGGAAACCCTGCTGCACGCCTTCCTGCCGCACAAATTCATCGACCACACCCATTCCACCGCCGTGCTGTCGCTGGTGGACCAGCCCGACGGCGAGGCCGTGGCGCGCGAGGTCTATGGCAGGCGCATGGGCTATGTCCCCTACATCATGCCCGGCTTCGATCTGGCCAAGAAGGCGGCCGAGGTCTACGAGCAGGACCCCACGGTCGAAGGGCTGATCCTGGTCAAGCATGGCATCTTCACCTTCGCCGAGGATGCCAAGACCGCCTATGAGCTGATGATCGAAATGGTGACCCTGGCCGAACGGCGGCTGGAAAAGGGGCGCAAGCCCCTGGCCGCTGTCCCTCTGCCCCGATCCCTGGCCACCCGGGCCGAGGTGGCGCCCATTCTGCGCGGCCTGCTGGCGCTGGATCGCGGCGACGGTGCCTTCGGCCGCTGGGTGCTGGACTTCCGCACCAGCCCGGCCATCCGCGCCTATGTGGCCGGGGCCGAGCTGGGGCGCTATTCCCAGCAGGGCGTGGTCACCCCCGACCACACCATCCGCACCAAGAACTGGCCGGTGGCGTTGCCCGCCCCCGAGGCCGGCAAACTGGCGGAGTGGGCCGAAGCCGCCAAGGCCGCCATCGCCGGTTTCGAGGCGCGCTATCATGCCTATTTCGCCCGTCACAATGCCAACAGTCAGCCCCCGAAGACCGAGCTGGACCCCAAGCCGCGCGTCGCCCTGATCCCCGGCCTCGGCCTGTTCGGCATCGGCGCCTCGGCCAAGGACGCCGCCATCGCCGCCGATATCGCGGTCAACACCGTAGAGAGCATCACCGATGCCGAGGCCATCGGCCGCTTCGTGCCGGTGGGCGAGGCCGATCTGTTCGAACTGGAATACTGGTCGCTGGAACAGGCCAAGCTGGGCAAGGGCGGGGAAAAGCCCCTGGCCCGTCAGGTGGTGGTGGTTACCGGCGGCGGATCGGGCATCGGCGCCGCCACCGCCAGGGCCTTCGCCAGGGAGGGCGCCGAGGTCGCCATCCTTGACCTCTCGGCCGATGCCGCCAAGACGGCGGCCAAGGCCATCGGCGGCAAAGCCCTGGGCTTAAGCTGCGACGTCACCGACGCCCAATCGGTGCGCGCCGCCTTCGACGCGGTGGTGGATACCTTCGGCGGCATCGACGTGGTGGTCAGCAATGCCGGCGCCGCCTGGCAGGGATCGGTGGGCGAGGTGGAGGATTGGGTCCTGCGCCAGTCCTTCGAGCTGAACTTCTTCGGCCATCAGAGCGTGGCCCAGAACGCGGTGCGGGTGTTCAAGGCCCAGGGCACCGGCGGGGCACTGCTGTTCAACGCCTCCAAGCAGTCGGTCAATCCGGGCAAGAATTTCGGCCCCTACGGCCTGCCCAAGGCCGCCACCCTGTTCCTGATGAAGCAATATGCGCTCGATCACGGCAAGGACGGTATCCGCTCCAACGCGGTCAACGCCGACCGCATCCGCTCGGGCCTGCTTACCGACGACATGATCGCCAGCCGCTCCAACGCCCGCGGCCTCACGGAAAAGGACTACATGGCCGGCAATCTGCTGGGCCGCGAGGTCACCGCCGCCGACGTGGCCGACGCCTTCCTCTGGCTGGCCAAAGCCGCCAAGGTCACCGCCTGCACCATCACGGTGGACGGCGGCAATATCGAGGCCTCACTGCGGTAAGAGGCGCGCCAGCGCCTCCTCCCGCGTCCTGAACCCCAACTCCAGCAGCAGCGGAGGCTCCAGCCCGGCGCGGTCCAGCGCCGGGCGGTCGGCCAGCACCTCGGCCACCGGGCCCTGGCGGATCACCTTGCCCGATTCGAACAGCGCCACCTCGTCGGCGAAGGCCCAGGCCAGATCCACATCATGGGTGGTGAAGACCAGGGTGGTCCCCGCCGCCGCCAGCCGCCCCAGCGCAGCCAGCAGCAGCCGGGCGCCCCGGTGGTCCAGCCCCGCCACCGGCTCGTCCAGCAGCAGCACGTCGGGCCGCATGGCGATGGCTCCGGCAATGGCGGCTCGCTTCTTCTGGCCGAAGGACAGCATGTGGGTGGGACGCTCGGCCAGATCAGGGATGCCAAGCTGGTCCAGGGCCTCGCTCACCCGCTGGCGGGCTTCGGCCTCGGACAGGCCGAGATTGAGCGGGCCGAAGGAGACGTCCTCGGCCACCGTGGCGGCGAACAATTGGTCGTCGGGATCCTGCAGCACCAGCCCGACCCGCCGCCGCCAATGCCCGAGAGCGGCGCGGGAGCTTCCCGGCTCGGCGCCGTCCAGCAACACCCGCCCGGAGGACGGCCGCAGCGTGCCGTTGAGATGCAGCAGCAGGGTGGTCTTGCCGGCGCCGTTGGGGCCCAGAACCGCCAGCTTTGCCCCTTTCCGCACCCCGAGATCGAGGCCATCCAAGGCGGTGATGCCGCCGGGATAGACATGGCCGAGGCCTCTCGCCTCCAGGATCAGGCCGCCCATAGACTCACTCCCGCCACCAGGATCAGGCCGCCCAGGGTCAGGCCGAGGAAGGCCGCCGAGGCCGGCCGGGCCGGCGACAGCATGGGCAGCGGCCCGGCGAAGCCGCGTGCCGCCAGTCCGATCTCCAACCGCCGGGCGCCGTCCATGGCCCGCGGCAGCAATTGCGCGATCAGCAGGCCCAGCGAACGGATGGAGCGGCGCCAGCCGTACCAGCCCAGCCGCGCGTCCTGGGCGGCATGGATGGCGGCGGCTCCGTCCAGCAGCAGGAACAGGAAACGCCAGGTCAGCAAGGCGATCTCGGTGATCTCGGCCGGCAGGCCCAGGCGCCGAAGGCCGCGCACCAGATCGGGCGTCGGCGTGGTCGCCGCCAGCAGCAGCAGGCAGGATGCCGCCGCCTGCGCCCGCAGCACCGTCGCCAAGGCGGCGGCCCCGTGATCGGCGGCCAGGGCAAAGCCCCCCGGCCCGACCTCGACAGCCAGGGTCGCGGCGCCGGTCAGCACGAAGCCCAGCGGCGCCGCGTTGAGCCGCAGCCAGTCGCGCCAGGGCAGGCGGGCGGCTCCCAGGGCGGCCCCCCAGGCAGTGACCAGAACCAGGGCGGCACCGGGCCAAGGCGGCAGCGCCAGCGCCAGGGCCATCAGCCCCAGCGCCAGCACCATCTTGTCCGCCAGGGCCCGCCGGCGCCAGACTCCCGCCCAGGCCAGCCGGTCAATCGCGAGACTCACTTGCTCGACCGACCGTGCCTGCGGCCGATGACATAGCCCAGCAAGCCGGCGCCGATGGCCGCCTGCAACGCGAAGAGCAGGCTTTCCATCTCCTTGGCCGGCTCCCACAGCGGCTGGGTCCAGCGTTGGTAACCGGGGTTGGAAGCAGCCACCACCGCGCTGGCGGCATCGTCGGTGCCCCCGAACTCGCCACCGGGATTGAGCAGAAGTGGCACCGCCACGATCAGCAGGGCAAGACCGAGCAGAACCGTGTTGAGGCGAATGCTCATTGCATTTCTCCCTCAAACGCCGGACGCGTGAACACGCCCGGCCAGGGCATTCATCACCACCACGGTAACCAGTCCTTCCGCGACCGCCAGCGGCAGCTGGGTCAGGGCGAAGATTCCGGCGAACTTGGCGTAGGCACCGGCAAAGCCGGTCTGGGCGTCGGGAAAGGCCAGGGCCAGTTGGGCCGAGGTCACGCCGTAGGTGGCGAGATCGCCGAGAAAGGCGGCGAGGAAGACCGCCAGCGCCGTCGGCGCCCCCAGTATCAAGGCCAGCCGCCACACCGTCCAGGCCACCCAGGGCCCGGCCACCGCCATGGAGAAGACGTTGGCGCCCAGGGTGGTCAACCCGCCATGGGCGAGCAGCAGCGCCTGGAACAACAGCACGATGGTGCCGAGCACCGCCATGACCGGCGGCCCGAACTGGATGGCGCCCAATCCGGTGCCGGTGGGATGCGAGCACGAACCGGTGACGCTGGGCAGCTTCAGGGCCGACAGCACAAAGGTGAAGCCGGCCGCCGCCGCGATGGTGAGGCGGGCTTCCGGACGCTCGGCCAGGATGCGTTTGAGCCGCGCCGCGCCGAAGGCGACAAAAGGCGCGGAGACGCAGGTCCAGGCCAGGGCATGCCCGGCGGGAAGGAACCCTTCCATGATATGCATGATGAACAGACTCCGTTCGTCGAGAGACATAAAGCGTCGTCGCGAAACGGAACCTCAACCCCTCGGCACACCCCGGCCGAACGGGCTCGCAACGACTCTCGCGATGGCAGGTCTCCTGACTTGCGGGTCCTGAGATTCGGCATAGCCTTCCCAGCCCGCTTGGGGCCAGTGGCGTCACGTGGGCCGAACCCTCTCCGCTCACAGTTGCGGGGGCAGTCGCGGATTCGGCCCCCTTTTCGGGCACCTCACCGCGTTCCCATTTTCACCCCGGCCGCGAAACGGCGCGGGGAACCATCACGGCCACTATAATTTCGCCATGATCCGGATGCAAACCCTTCGGAGCCTGCTAGATTAACGGCCTATGCCGTGACGGAGTACCGCCCCTTGTCCCACACCATCGCCCTGGTCGATGACGACCGCAATATCCTCACCTCGGTCTCGATGGCGCTGGAGGCCGAGGGGTTCAAGGTCCGCACCTATACCGACGGCGCCGAGGCCCTGCGCGGCCTGACCAGCCAGCCGGCCGACCTCGCCGTGCTCGATATCAAGATGCCGCGCATGGACGGAATGGAACTGTTGCAACGGCTGCGCAAGCAATCGGCCATTCCGGTGATCTTCCTGACCTCCAAGGATGACGAGATCGACGAGTTGCTAGGCCTGCGCATGGGGGCCGACGATTACATCAAGAAGCCGTTCTCGCAGAAGCTGCTGATCGAACGCATCCGCACCCTGATCCGCCGGCTGGAGGCCAATGCCGAAGGAGCCGAGGGCGGCGAGATGATCCAGCGCGGCGATCTGCTGCTGGATGCGGGCCGGCATGTCTGCGCCTGGAAGGGCCGCAACGTCGATCTTACCGTCACCGAATTCCTGCTGCTGAAGTCGCTGGCGCTGCGACCCGGCCACGTCAAGAACCGCGACCAGCTGATCGACGCCGCCTATGGCGAATCCATCTATGTGGACGACCGCACCATCGACAGCCATATCAAGCGGCTGCGCAAGAAGTTCCGCGACGTGGACGACAGCTTCGCCCATATCGAGACCCTCTACGGTGTGGGATACCGGTACCGGGATGAGTGAGGCCGAACCGACTCCCAAACGGAAATGGCCGCGCTGGCGGCCCATGGCCTCGCGGCTGACCCGGCGCATCCTGGCGGTCAACCTGCTGGCACCGGTGGTGCTGGTGGGGGGGCTGTTCTATCTCGACCATTACCAGCAGGGGCTGGTCCGCGCCGAGCTGGAAGGCCTGGGCACCCACGCCGAGATGGTCGCCGCCGCCATCGCCGAGGGCGCGGTGTTCGAGGAAGAGCGTGGCTTCCTCCAGGTCAATACCGAGGTGGCGCAGCAGATGGTCCGCCGTCTGGCCGAACCCGCCAAGCTGCGTGCCCGCCTGTTCGGCCCCCATGGCGAGCTGGCCGCCGATTCCCGCCACCGCCCCGGGGCCAAGGGCAAGGTCCAGATCGCCGAGCTGCCGCCACCCAACATTCCCCACTGGACCGACCGCCTCAGCGCCCTGTGGATTCGGGCCGGCCGCTGGATGCCGGTGGACAAGTCTCTTCCCGTCTATCACGAACTGGCCCACCCCACCGCGGCGGATTTCCCCGAAGTGGCGAGCGCCCTGGCCGGCAAGCTGGGCTGGGCGGTGCGGGCCCGAGCCACAGGCGGCATGATGCTGTCGGTGGCGGTGCCGGTACAGCACTACAAACAGGTGGTGGGAGCGCTGCTGATCACCGCCGACGGCACCAATATCGCGCGGTCCATGTTCCAGGTGCGTCTGGCCATCCTTCAGGCCTTCGCCCTGTCGCTGTCCCTGACCATCGGCCTGTCGCTCTACATGGCCGGCACCATCGCCCGGCCCATCCGCCGCCTCGCCCTGGCGGCCGAGCGGGTGCGCCATGGACACGGCCGCAGCCACGCCATTCCCGACCTGTCGGCCCGCAAGGACGAAATCGGCGAACTGTCCCTGGCCCTGAAGGAAATGACAGAGGCGCTGTGGGGCCGCATGGATGCCATCGAGGCCTTCGCCGCCGACGTGTCCCACGAGATCAAGAACCCGCTGACCTCGCTCCGCTCGGCGGTGGAGACGGCGGCGCGCATCGAGAACCCCGAACAGCAGCGCAAGCTGATGGCCATCATCCATGACGATGTGGGCCGGCTCGACCGACTGATCAGCGACATTTCCGACGCCTCGCGCATCGACGCCGAGCTGTCGCGGGCCGAGACCGAACCGGTAGCGGTGGCGGTCATGCTGGAGACCCTGGTCGAGGTCTACCGCGCCACCACCGTCGATACAGGCATCCGGTTCACCCTCAGCCGCCCCGAAGGCGACGAGCTGGAAGTGCTGGGCATCGAATCCCGGCTGGTGCAGGTGCTGCGCAACCTGATCGCCAACGCGGTCTCGTTCAGCCCGCCGGGCGGCGCCATCACCCTGGCCGCCAGCCGGGACGGCGACATGATCCGTATCCAGGTGGAGGACGAGGGGCCGGGCATTCCCGCCAACAAGCTGACGGCCATCTTCGACCGCTTCTATTCCGAACGGCCCGAGGGTGAAAAATTCGGCACCCATTCCGGCCTGGGCCTGTCCATCTCCAGGCAGATCATCGAGGCCCATGGCGGCACCATCCGGGCCGAGAACCGTCCCGAGGGCGGCGCCCGCTTCATGGTGGGCCTCCCGGGCTAACGGGCTCCCCCGATCCACTCGGCCATGGCCGGCAGCTCCATGATGGTCCGGCAGTAGGCCTCGGCCACCGTGCCCACCGGCAGGGCATAGCTGTGGATGCGGGTCACCACCGGGGCATACATGGCGTCGGCGACGGAGAACCGGCCGAACAGGAATGGCCCGTCGGCACCGAAGCGGCTGCGCGCCTCGGTCCAGCCGGCCTCGATCCGGGTGAGGTCGGCCTTCACCTCGTCGGGGATTTCGGTCAGGGGAGAGACGCTCAGCACGTCCATGGGGCAGGTCTGGCGCAGCGCGGCAAAGCCGGCATGCATCTCTGCGGACAGCGAGCGGGCCATGGCCCGGGCAACGCGGTCGGCGGGCCACAGCCCGGCCTCCGGGAAACGTTCCGCCGCATAGTCAAGGATGGCCAGGGAGTCCCACACCACCACCTCGCCATCCTTGAGCAGCGGCACCTTACCCGAGGGCGAGTGCTTCAGGATCTCGGCCTGGGTCTCCGGCTGCCGCAGCGGGATCAGCTCCTCGTCGAAGCCGATGCCGGCGACCTTGAGCCCCAGCCAGGGCCGCAACGACCAGGATGAAATCCGCTTGGTTCCGATGACGAGTTTCAGCGCCATAATGTCCTCGCTTTGAGCCCGATGATTGGGATAATGCCCAATTCCCACTCAGCGCCGCAAGGAGGACGGGATTTGCCCGAATACGTGACTGATGCCGCCGAAGATGCCGTCGAACTGGCGGCCGTGACCAAATCCGCCCTTTCCGGCTGGCTGGACGGGCAGGGGGAGACGGTGCGCGCCTGGGTGGCGTCGACGGCCTTCACCGCCGAGGCGGGGGCCGTCTGCCTGATTCCCGGCGTCGAGGGGCGGCTGGGATCGGTGCTGTTCGGTCTTGCCGAGGAGGCCGATGCCTGGGCCTTTGCCGCCCTGCCGGCCAAGCTGCCGCCGGGGCGCTATCGCCTGTCCACGCCGCTGCCGCCGGCCCAGGCCGTCTGGGCGGCGAGCGCGTGGTCGCTGGCCACCTACAGCTTCGACCGCTACAAGACCCGCCCCGGCCGCGACTGGCCGGTGCTGGTCCTGCCCGAGGGCGCCGATGCCGCCCGGGTCGAGCGCGACGTGGCCGCCATCCGGCTGGTGCGCGACCTCATCAATACCCCCGCCGCTGATCTCGGCCCGGCCGAGCTGGCCTCCGCCGCAGAACAACTGGCGGCCGGCTTCGGCGCCACCTGCCGGGTGATCGTCGGCGACGGCCTGCTGGCCGAAAACTACCCCGCCATCCACGCGGTGGGACGGGCGGCGGCCAGCCATCGCCGGCCGCGCCTCATCGATCTCAACTGGGGCGACGAAGCGGCGCCCAGGGTCACCCTGGTGGGCAAGGGAGTGTGTTTCGATTCCGGCGGTCTCGACCTCAAGCCTTCCGGCGGCATGAAGCTGATGAAAAAGGACATGGGCGGCGCCGCCCATGTGCTGGGCCTGGCCCGGATGATCATGGCGGCCGGCCTTCCCGTCCGTCTGCGGGTGCTCATTCCGGCAGTGGAGAATGCGGTGTCGGGCGACGCCATGCGGCCGCTGGACGTGCTGGCCACCCGTAAGGGCCTCAGCGTCGAGGTCGGCAATACCGATGCCGAGGGGCGGCTGATCCTGTGCGACGCCCTGGCCGAGGCCTCGAGCGATTGCCCGGCCCTGCTGATCGACATCGCCACCCTCACCGGGGCGGCACGGACCGCGCTGGGGCCGGACCTGCCGGCGTTGTTCGTGCAGGGCGAAGGTCTGGCCGCCGAGATTCTGGCGGCGGGCGAGGCGGAGGCGGAGCCGCTATGGCGGCTGCCGCTGTTCAAGCCCTATCGCCGCATGCTCGACAGCAAGGTGGCCGATCTGGCCAATGTCTCGGATTCCCCCCATGCCGGAGCCATCACCGCCGCCCTGTTCCTCAAGGAATTCGTGGGCGCCGGCATCGACTGGGCCCATCTCGACGTGATGGCCTGGAACGGTGCGGCCCGGCCCGGACGGCCCGAGGGCGGCGAGGCCATGGCGCTACGCGCCCTGTTCGCCGTCATCGCCGGCCGCTTCCCCGCGGCGTGACAATTTCGCGTTTGGCCATATGGGCCATTGCCGGATGGGCCGGTCTCGGCTAAAAAGATTTCGTCGTCGCAACGAATGGACAGAGCCATGGGCGTGAATCTCAAGCCGGTACAGGCACTCGATCTTTGGCGCGGCGCCATCGTCGAGAGCGTGCGCCGCGACGCCCCCGATCTGTCGGCCCGCCAGATGGCCCTGCTGCTCACCGTCTATCTCATTCCGCCGCCGCATACAGTGCGGGGGCTGGCGGTGGTGCTGAACGTTTCGAAGCCGGCCATAACCCGGGCACTGGATCGTCTGACCGAATTCGGACTGATCAAGCGCAAGGTCGATGACCAGGATCGCCGCTCGGTGCTGATCCAGCGCACGGTCAAGGGCTCGGTCTTTCTGCGCGAATTCGGCGACATCATCGTCTCCGCCGCCACCGACGCCGCCGAAATCAGCCCGACCGGCTAGGGCCTCCCCTCTTCGTCATCACCGGGCTTGACCCACGGCTGTCCGGGCATGATGGGAGCGGAACAAATCGGCCTCAGGCCCGGTCGGGAAACATCGCCTTCAGTCCCTCGTAAGAGGCGGCGCAGACGCCGCGTTCGGTGATCAGTCCGCTGATCAGCCGCGCCGGGGTGACGTCGAAGGCGTAATTAACCGCCTCCGAGCCATCGGGAATCACCTGGACCTCAACCACGGCGCCATCCGGCCCCTTGCCGAAGATATGACTCTGCTCGCGGGCGGAACGTTCCTCGATGGGAATCTCCCGCACCCCATCGGCGATGGTCCAGTCGATGGTCGGGCTGGGCAGTCCCACGAAGAACGGCACGTCGTTGTCGGCGGCGGCCAGGGCCTTGAGATAGGTGCCGATCTTGTTGCAGACATCGCCGCTGCGGGTGGTGCGGTCGGTGCCGACGATGCAAAGATCGACCATGCCGTGCTGCATCAGGTGGCCGCCGGTATTGTCGGCGATGACGGTGTGCGGCACGCCGTGCCAGTTCAGCTCGCGCGCCGTCAGGCTGGCCCCCTGGTTGCGCGGCCGGGTCTCGTCCACCCAGACATGGATGGGAATGCCTGCGTCGAAGGCCTTGTAGACCGGCGCCAGGGCGGTCCCCCAATCCACCGTCGCCAGCCAGCCGGCATTGCAATGGGTCAGCACGTTGACCGGCTGGTTCTTGACCCGGTGAATCTCGGCGATGATGGCTGCGCCATGCTCGCCCAGCGCCGCGTTCATGGCCACGTCCTCGTCGCAGATGGCGGCGGCGCGGGCATAGGCGGCCTGAATCCGCGCCGGTCCCGGCAGCGGCTTCAGGGTGGCCATCATCTCGTCCAGCGCCCATTTCAGGTTGATGGCGGTGGGCCGGGTGGCATGCAGCTTGGCATAGGCCGCCTGGAGGCCGGCATCGGTCACATCGCCCAGGGTGGCCAGCGCCATGCCATAGGCGGCGGTGGCGCCGATCAGCGGCGCGCCCCGCACCCACATGTCCTTGATGGCGGTGGCGGCGTCGTTGAGCGAACGCAGTTGCAGCACCACGAAATCGTGAGGCAGCCGGGTCTGGTCGATGATCTCGACGGTCTTGCCGTCGGCGGCCAGCCAGATGGTCCGGTAGGGTGTGCCGTTGATCTTCACTTGAGCACCCGCCCCGCCACGGCGTCGAGCCTGCTCACCAGGGCGGGATCGCGGCCCTCGCCATGGGTGATGATGGCGGTGTCGAGCGCGGTGTGGCAGCCCTTGGCGCAGGGGGCGGCGCGGCCCGTGATCTTTGGGGCCACCGCCTTGACCAGGGCGCGGGCACGGTCGGCATTGGCCAGCAGCACCTTGACGATGGCATCCACCGTCACCGCGTCGTGGTCGGGGTGCCAGCAGTCGTAATCGGTGACCATGGCGACGCTGGCGTAGCAAATCTCGGCCTCGCGGGCCAGCTTGGCCTCGGGCATGTTGGTCATGCCGATGACGTCGCAGCCCCACTGGCGATAGAGATTGCTCTCGGCCACCGTGGAGAATTGCGGCCCTTCCATCACCATGTAGGTGCCGCCGCGCACGGCGATGATGCCGGCCTCGCTGGCGGCGGCTTCCACCAGATCGCCCAGGCGGGAGCAGACCGGATGGGCCATGCTGACATGGGCGACCAGACCGGTGGAGAAGAAGCTCTTCTCGCGGGCGAAGGTGCGGTCGATGAACTGATCGACGATGACGAAGGTGCCGGGCGGCAACTCCTCCTTCAACGACCCTACCGCCGAGACCGACAGGATTTCGGTAACGCCGGCCCGCTTCATGGCGTCGATATTGGCGCGGAAGTTCAGCTCCGAGGGAGGAATGCGGTGTCCCCGGCCATGGCGGGGCAGGAATACCAGCTTCTGGCCATCGAGATCGCCGAACAGGAACTCGTCCGAGGTGGCACCGAACGGGCTTTCCACCCGCCGCCATTCCTTGTTGGTCAGGCCGTCGATGTCATAGACGCCCGAACCGCCGATGATGCCGAGCACGGGAGTGGAATGTCCGTCCGCCATGATGGGGCTGCCTCTTGCCGTGAGAATTCGTCCGGGTGGTGTTAGGACAATTCGGCGGCGGAGGCAATGGGGGGAAACGCTTGCTCCACCGTTCCCGCTCCCCCCGTCAGTGCTGTTCCCGCGTGCTGGTGAAACGAACGGCCTCGAAATCCTGCTGGGCGCGGCTGAGCTGCCAGGTATTGCGGGCGAGATAGACCAGCCCGCCGTCACGATCCTCGGCCATGTTGGACTTGTTGGCCTCGGACAGGCGCTTGACGTCGGCCTCGGCGCCAGCGACCCAGCGGGCGGTGACGAAGGGGGCCTCCTCGAAGCCGGCCTTGATGTTGTACTCGCTCTCGATGCGGGTGGTCAGCACATCGAATTGCAGCGGCCCCACCACGCCGACGATCCAGGTCGAACCGTCCAGCGGCTTGAACACCTGGCTGACACCCTCCTCGGCCAGATCCTCCAGCGCCTTTTTCAACTGCTTGGCCTTCATGGGATCGTCGAGGCGGACGCGGCGCAGCACTTCCGGGGCAAAGGTGGGAATGCCGAGGAAGTTCATGTCCTCGGTTTCCGACAGGGTATCGCCGATACGCAACTGACCGTGATTGGGAATGCCCATGATGTCGCCGGGAAAGGCCTCTTCCGCCAGCTCGCGGTCGCGAGCCAGGAAGAATACCGGATTGACCAGGGCCATCTGCTTGCCCGATCGCACATGCTTGAGCTTCATGCCCCGCCGGAAGCGGCCGGAGCAGATGCGAAAGAAGGCGATGCGGTCGCGATGGTTGGGGTCCATGTTGGCCTGGACCTTGAAGACGAAGCCACTGACCTTGGCCTCGTCGGGCTCGACCAGACGGGTGTCGGTCTTGCGCGGCTGCGGTGCCGGGGCCAGCCGGCCGACGCCGCGCAGCAGTTCGGCGACGCCGAAGGTCTTGAGCGCACTGCCGAAGAACACCGGGGTGAGATGGCCGGCCTGGAAGCTCTCCAGGTCGAATTCGGGATAGCCGCCGCGCACCAGATCCACCTCTTCCCGCAGCTTCTCGGCGGCGGCCTTGCCCACCACTTCGTCCAGTTTGGGCGAATCGAGGGGGGCATCCACCGCGATTTCAGCGATGTGGTCGCCCCGGCCGGGGTCAAACAGGATGACGCGGTCGCGCACCAGATCGAAGACCCCCTTGAGGTCGCGGCCCATGCCGATGGGCCAGGTCACCGGACATACGTCGAGCGCCAGGGTCTTTTCCACCTCGTGCAGCAGGTCGAAGGTGTCGCGGCCCTCGCGGTCCACCTTGTTGATGAAGGTGACGATGGGCACGTCGCGCAGGCGGCAGACCTCGAACAGCTTCAGCGTCTGGGTCTCGATGCCCTTGGCGGCGTCCAGCACCATGATGGCCGAATCGACGGCGGTCAGGGTGCGGTAGGTGTCCTCGGAGAAATCCTCGTGGCCGGGCGTGTCGAGCAGGTTGAAGGTCAGGCCCTCATGCTCGAAGGTCATCACCGAGGCGGACACCGAAATGCCGCGCTCCTTCTCGATGGCCATCCAGTCCGAGCGGGTGCGCCGCTGCTCGCCACGGGCGCGCACGGCACCGGCCAGCTGGATCGCTCCGCCGAACAGCAGCAGCTTTTCCGTCAGCGTGGTCTTGCCCGCGTCGGGATGGGAGATGATGGCGAAGGTGCGCCGAAGCGCGATGGACTCGGGAAGGGTGCTCATGACGCTGGTTTTTCGTCGGAACCGGCGCAAGAATCAAGCGGATAAGAAGAGGACTCCTCCCATGCTGAGCCTTGCCACCGACCTTGATCTGGAAAACCGCCTCGCCGCCGTGGCCCGGCGCCTGGGCCTGCGGCCGGAGGACTGCGCCCTGGCGGCACTGAAATCCTGGGTCGCCGATCACGAGGAGGCGCTGGCCTCGGCGCGGCAACTGGGCGGTGGCGACGGTGTCCACCGCCCGCCCGAGGAGTTTTATGATTAGGAGACAGGCCCGAAACGGTTAAGACTCGCGTCCCTCGCTGCGATATACTCGCCGCCGCTCCGCCCGCCCGAGGACGCCATGAATTTTTCCTCCATCGCTTTCGTCGGCGCAGATTCAGAGGCCGCGAAGGCGGCGTTGACCCGGCTCATGGACCGCTATCCCCATGTGCCGCCGGAAGAGGCCGATCTGATCATCGCGCTGGGGGGCGACGGCTTCATGCTGGAGACCTTGCACCGCTTCATCGAGCGGCGGGTTCCCATTTACGGCATGAATCGCGGCTCGGTTGGATTCCTGATGAACACCTTCCGCGAGCACGGCCTGATCGAGCGGCTGTCCCGCGCCCAGAAGGTGACCCTGCATCCCCTGCGCATGCGCGCCCGCACCGGCGGCGGCGAGACCGTCGAGGCGCTGGCCATGAACGAGGTCTCCATGTTGCGTGAGACCCGTCAGGCGGCCAAGCTGCGCATCCGGGTCGATGGCAAGATCCGGCTGGAGGAACTGATCTGCGACGGCCTGCTGCTGTCCACCCCGGCGGGCAGTTCGGCCTATAACCTCTCGGCCCACGGCCCGATCCTGCCCCTGGGAGCGGGTGTCAACGCGCTCACCCCGATCTCGGCCTTCCGTCCCCGGCGCTGGCGTGGCGCCTTGCTGCCCCACGCCGCCACCGTGCTGTTCGAGGTGCTGGAATCGCCCAAGCGCCCGGTCAGTGCCGTGGCCGATTACACCGAGGTCCGCGACGTGGTCGAGGTGGAGGTCCACGAGGATCGCTCGTGCGAGCTGGCCCTGCTGTTCGATCCCGAGCACAATCTCGAGGAACGGATCATCGCCGAGCAGTTCCTGCCGTGACCCTGGCCTGGTTGAGGAGCCAGGCGCTGGGCCTCGGACTCGGCGCCCTGGGGGGCGGACTGTTCGCGGTGCTGGACCTGCCGCTGCCCTGGATGCTGGGGGCGCTGACCGTCACCACCGCCGCCGCGCTGTCCGGCCTGTCGCCCCAGGTCCCCGCCCGGCTGCGCGGCGCCATGATCGCGGTGCTCGGCCTGATGCTGGGCAGCGCCTTCACTCCCGACCTGCTGGGCCGCATCGCCCAATGGTCGGGCAGTCTGGCGGTGCTGCTGGTGGCCATGGTGGTGACCTCCGCCCTGGTCACGGCCTATCTCGGCCGGGCGGCCAAGATGGACCGGGTTACCGCTTTTTTCGCCGGCGCCCCCGGCGGCATCAACGAAATGGTGCTGACCGGCGGCCATCTCGGCGGCGACGAGCGGGTGATCGCCCTGTCCCACTCCCTGCGCATTCTGCTGATCGTCTTCACCATCCCCTTCGGCTATCGCCTGATCACCCATGTCCATTCCCTGCCCATGGCCCAGAGCATGGGGCGGCTGGCCGATCTGGCGGGCCAGGATGCCCTGGTACTACTGGGCTCGGCGGTGATCGGGGTGGCAGTGGCGCGGCTGCTGCGGCTGCCGGCCTGGCTGCTGACCGGCCCGATGATACTGAGCGCCGGGCTGCATCTGGCCGGGCTGACCCGCTCGCGCCCACCGGCCGAGTTGGTGATCCTGGCCCAGGTGGTGACCGGGGCCGGCATCGGCGCGCGCTTTCGTGGGCTGCGCTGGGGCGAGATGGCGGCCATGGCCCGTCCGGCCATGGGAGCGACGGCGATCATGCTTGTGATCGCGGCCGGAGCGGCGGCAGCCATGGCCTGGGCGGGGCATCTGCCCTTTCCCGCGCTGCTGCTGGCCTTTGTACCCGGCGGCATCGCCGAGATGTGTCTGGTGGCGCTGGCGCTGGGCCAGGACGTCGCCTTCGTGTCCACCCATCACGTGGTGCGCGTGGTCCTGGTGATCATGCTGGCACCGCTGGGGTTCCGGCTGCTGTGGAGGAAGTCATGAAGGTCATTGACGGGGACCGCCTCGCCGCTCTGGTGGCGACGGCGGCCGAGGCGCCGCGCCGGCGCGCGCATCTCAACCTCCACGACGACCTCGCCGATCCCATCCAGCGTCTGGTCATGGCCCTGGAGCCCGGCACCTACGTGCCGCCCCATCGCCACTCCGACAAGTTCGAGCTGTTCCTGCTGCTGCTCGGCCGCTGTGCGCTGCTGACCTTCGACGCGGCGGGGGTGGTGACGGCGCGGGTGGAATTGCGTGAAGGCGGCGCCCGTATGGCTGAATGCCCCGCCGGGACATGGCATTCGGTGGTAGCGCTGGAGCCCGGCACCGTGGTGGTCGAGATCAAGCCCGGCCCATACCGCCCCACCGTGGCCGAAGACTTCGCCGCCTGGGCACCAGCCGAGCCCCATACCCAGGCGGGGGCCTGCCGCGACTGGCTGCGGGACGCGGCTGTGGTGGGGGCAGCTTACTTATGACCTAATTGCCCTCGGGTTTTCACCCGACCCCTTCCGGGGAGGGAGGCTATGCCTGGGTTTCGTCAAATTTGGTCTCTTTTATTACTCTGGCCTTATGGCATAATTTTGACTCTTCGGCCGATGAAGCCAGGGGGGATTCTTTCTGGTCGGCCATCATGAGGGGGAGGGGTTTATGAAGAAATGGATTGTACCGGCTGTGGCCGTCATGACCGCGATCTTCGGCGTCACCAGCGAGGCCAAGGCCGAAGGCGGAGTGGTTCTTGGCATGCTCAGCTGTTCCAAAACCGGCACCGGCATCACTTATGTGGTGCATTCCAGCAATCCGGTCGAGTGCACCTATAACGGTGTCGGCGGTCCGCAGAAATATACGGGCAAGAGCGGCATCCTGTTCGGCATCGATCTTGAGATCGAGCAGCTGGCCGGCATGGGTTATCTGGTGGTCGGCGGCACCTGGACGGACAAGGCCAGCCTGGAAGGTGACTATATCGGTGCCGAAGCCTCGGTCACCGTCGGTCTCGGGCTCGCGGCCCAGGCGGGTCTGGGCGGTGTCGGCAATGACGTCAGCCTGATCCCCGTCGGCCTCGGCGGCCAGGTCGGCATCGGCGCCACCGCCGGCATCAGCTATCTCAGCATCAACGGCGCCAAGTAGCCATCGAGTCTCGGATCACGTCGTAACGGCGGAACGCGGGACCGTTCCGCCGTTATCGATTCTCCAGGCCTTCGGGCTCATAGACCACGATCCGGCTGCCGGCCATATCGATGCCGAAGGTCACATGGGTCAGGGTTTTCAGCCGTTCCTGGACCTTGGCGCGGTTCTCCGGCTCCACATAGAACAGCATGAACCCCCCACCGCCGGCTCCCAGCAGCTTACCACCGACGGCGCCGGCCTCGCGGGCGGCAGTATAGATGTCGTCGATCTCCTGCGTGGTCACCGCGGTGGCCAGCTCACGCTTGAGCTGCCAGCTCTCGTGGAGCAGGCGGCCGAGATCGGCCAGCGGGCGGTTGGGGTCGCACAGGATGGCGGAGGCTTCATCGACCATGCTCACCATGGTGCGGATGTGGTTCTGGCGCTTGTCGAGATTGGCGATTTGCTTGGCCGCAACCTGATCGGCATAGCGCGACAAGCCGGTGAAGACCAGCATCAGCGAGCCCAGCATCTGTCGGCGACGTTCGGGCGGCACGATCAGCGGCATGACGTCGATGGCACCGTCGGCCATGAAGTCGATGCGGTTCATGCCGCCATGGGCGGCCCAGACCTGATCCTGCGAGCCCACATGCTCGCCGATCACTTCCTGCTCGATACGGATGGCCTCAGCCGCCAATTGCCGCTTGGACGAGAGGCGGCCCAACCGGGCCTGCAACGCGTTGATCAGACCGACGGTGAAGGACGAACTCGACCCCATGCCCGACCGCGCCGGCAGGTCGCCGTCATGGTGAATCTCGATGCCGTTAAAGACGGCCATTTCCTGCATGACCGCACGCACCGCGGGATGCTGAATATCGGCGATCTCGCTGACCAGCTCGATACGGGAATAGACGATGCGGTGCTTATGGGTGAAGAAGGGCGGCAATGGCCGCACCGACAGGTAGCAGTATTTGTCGATGGCGAAGCCCAGCACCGAGCCACCATGCTGGCGGTACCAGGCGGGGTAATCCGACCCGCCGCCGAACAGGGAAATCCGGTAGGGTGTACGGCTGACGATCATGCCGGGCTCTTTCCTGAGGGGAGCACGCCGCCGGCCTCGACCAGACTGGCGGGGGTGCCGATATCGATAAAGGCGGCGCCTTCGGCCCGCCAGCCGTAAATCCATCCTGCCGGCAGGGTAGCGAGGAAATCGCGTTCAAGCGAGGGGCCATCGCCCTGGGCCAGCCGGTCCAGCGCGCCGCGCGACAACAGGCAGGCACCGCCATTGATCAGGCCCGGCCCGGTGGCTGTCGGGTCCTTCTCGGCGAAGCGGGCCAGGGTGCCGTCCGCATCCAGCTCCACATGGCCATAACGCGCGATGTCCTCGACGCCGATGCACAGCATGGAGACGGCTCGCCCGGCCCGGGAATGGGCGGCAAGAAAGGCGGCGAAATCAGTCTCCAGCCAAGTGTCGCCGTTCATCACCATCACCGGGTTACCCCGCAGTTCGGCCATGACGTGGCGCAGTGCCCCGGCGGTTCCCAGCGGCGCCGGCTCCACCACGCTTACCACCGGCAGCGGCGGCGCCGTGCGCTGGAGATGGGCGAGGACCTGATCGGCACCGACGCCCAGGGACAGCACCGCTCGTCCGGCGCCCAGGGCGGCGAGGTGGTCGAGCAGGTGATCGAGGAAGGGCCGTCCATTGATGGGCGCCAGTACCTTGGGGGTATCGCCGAGAACGCCCCGGATACGGGTGCCAAGCCCGCCGGCTAAGACCACCACATCAATGCCGGCCAATCCGTCGCTCATATCGTTTCCGCCTCCTCGACAATGCGGCGTTTGAGGCGGTGGCAGGCCATGTCCTCGATGTGGCGGCGGGTTTCCCAGCCGAAGCGTTGCGCCACCATGCCGAGATAGCGCTCGTCGGCGAAATATTCGTGGAAGGCATCGTCGCGGAATTTCAGAACCTGGGCGGCGGTGCAATGCTCGGTGGGCAATGGCTTGCAGTCGTAGGAGTGCTGAGAATAGCCGGCCCAGCTTTCCGGCAGCGGCCAGCCGTTGTCCACCGCCTGGGTGTAAAGCCCCGAGCCGGGATAGGCCATGGCCGAATAGACGTTGATGAACTCGCAGTTCAGCTCCTTGGCCAGATCCAGGGTTTCCCGCATGGTCGCCGGGGAGTCGTCGGGCAGGCCGAAGATGTAGTTGCCGATGACGTTGATGCCGGCGTTCTGGATGTCACGGACGATGCCGACGATATCTTCGTGCCGGAGGTTCTTGTCGGCGCCGTCGCGCACATGCTTGGAGCCCGATTCGATGCCCAGCGCCAGCCAGCGGAATCCGGCCCGACGCAGCTTCGCCAGCATGGATTTCTTGACGGTATCGACCCGGGCATAGGCCCAGAAATTAAGCTGGTCGGAATAGCCCAGTTCGATCAAGCCATCGCAGATGGCGGTGACGTGGCGTTCGTTCAGCACAAACATCTCGTCGATGACCTTGAAGGTCTTGACCCCGTAATCCCGGTACAGCCGATCCACCTCGGCCACCACCTGAACGGGCGAGCGCATACGGTAGCGATTGGAATCGAAGGGAGCGTTGATGCAGCAGAAGCTGCACTTATAGGGGCAGCCCAGCGAGGTATAGATGCTGGCATAGGGCATGCGCGAGCCCAGATCGCCAAAGCACTGCCAGTTATGGGCGCGGTACTTGTCCATGGGCAGCAGATGCCAGGCATTGCCATGGAGATCGACGTCGAGATCGGTGACCAAGGGAGCCGGGGCATTGACCCTGATCTGATCATCGCCATCGCGCCAGACCAATCCGGCCACATCGGCGGGCTCTTCCACTGCGCCGCAGTCGAGCCACTCCAGCAATTGCATCACTGTCACCACCCCCTCGCCCTTGCAGGCGAAGTCCACCGGCTCCTCGGCCAAAGTGCGCTCGGGCAGGGCGGAGACATGGCCGCCGACGATCAGCAGGGGAATCTCCGGGGCGGCGGCCTTGATGGCTGCGCAGGATTCCCCGGCGGCGACCATCATCTGGGTCGAGGCCGAGGGCTGGTGGCCGAACACCACCATCACCACCAGGGTAGGCGACAGCGCCTTGACCCACGCCGCCACCGAATCCGGCCCCATGCCCTCTGCCTCGGAATCGATAATCACCACCCGGCGGTCACGATCCAGGGCATGGCCGGCGATCAGGCGGCACCACAGCGGCGGCTCGATGGCTGTCAGCTCGCCACCCAATTGCTGGTAGATACGCTCACGGCCGCCAGGATTGACCAGGACGATGTCGGGTGGCTCAGACATTACCGTAGATCGAGTTCTTGATCATGGTGAACCCCTTGATCAGGTCCCGGATGCCCAGGTCCAGGCCGTGGGCCGGCTGGAAGCCGGTGCGCTCGATCTTCTCGTTGGAGACGATGTAGTCCCGCTTGTCCGGGTCCTCGCCGATGGGGGCCTCGACGAAAACGAACTGCGGCAGGTGCTTCTGGATCACCTGACACAGCTCCCACTTGGACAGATTGGCCTCGGACAGGCCGACATTGTAGGGCTGGCCCTTCATGGACTCGAAATTGGCCAGTCCGTGCATGAAGGCGCGGGTGACATCACGGACGTGGATATAGTTGCGCTTGAAGTGCGGCTCGAACAACACCACGGCGCGGTCGGTGACGGCGCGATAGGTGAAGTCGTTGACCAGCAGGTCGATACGCATGCGCGGCGCCATGCCGAAAACGGTGGCCAGACGGAAACTGATGGCATTGCTGCGCTCCAGCAGCGCCTTTTCCACTTCCACCTTATGGATACCATAGAGCGACAGCGGCCGCAGCGGCGTCTCCTCGGTACAGAACTTGCCGGCCTCTCCGACCCCATAGCCGGAATTGGTGATGGGCATCAGCACCCGCTGGCTGGGCGACAGCAGCTTGAACAGCATTTTCTGGGCGTCAAGATTGGTGGTGGTAGCGCCGATGGGGTCCATGGCGCACAGCGGCGCCCCCACCAGGGCGGCCAGCGGGATCACCACATCCTTGTCGACGATCAGGCGCTTGATCAGGGACTCATCGCGGCAGTCGCCCTTGATGACGCTGAAATTGGCGTCGGCGCAGCAGTGGGCCAGCGAGTTCTGCTTGAACATGAAGTTATCCAGCACCGTGACCTTGTGCCCGGCCGCCAGCAGTTCCGGTACCATGATGGACCCGAGATAGCCGGCGCCGCCGGTCACCAGGATGTTATAGGTCATCGCGCGCTTTCCTCTCTTTTCCTCACCCTCGGACCGGGGCCCGGGAGCGGGGCGAAAATTATGAGCCAGTGAAGTTAACAGGGGCTTTCTAGCGGCAGGTCGCGTCCAGAACCTCGGCCAGACGGGTGATCTGGGCGGTAAGGTCGTGGGGATGGTTGCCGACGAAGAAACCGTGGTCATGGGCGATGTCGGCGTTGGGCACCGCGCCGCCGACCACGTCGTAATCGTAGTGCTTGATCACGTCATGGCGCAGGAAATTGCCGCCGGTGATGACGCGATAGCCGATATCGGCGCGCTTCAGTGCCTCGAACACCCGATGGCGGTCGAGATTGCACGCCGGGTTGAGGATGATGGTGAAGGCGAAGGCCGAGCTTTTGCCGTTCTCGCGTTGAATGATGAAACGCTCGTCACTCCCGATCAGGCGCTGGAACAGGGCCAGATTCTCACGGCGCCGCGCGGTGAAGCCGGGCAGCTTCTTCAACTGCTCGCGGCCGATGGCAGCCTCGATCTCCAACGGCCGCACGTTATAGCCGGGCAGGATGAAGCGGTAGGCTTCGTAAAAGTCGCTGCCGGTCTTTTTGAACACCGGGCTGTCGGGCGGCAGGTCTCGCGTCCAGCCATGGGCGCGCAAGCTGTGGCACAGATGAGCCAGCTCGGTGTCGTCGGTGAGGATCATGCCCCCTTCCATGGTCGAGATATGGTGGGAGAAGAAGAAGCTGAACGTGTTGAGATGGCCGAAGGTGCCGCATTTCCGGCCGCCCAGCTCGGCATCCATGCTCTCGCAATTGTCTTCCAGCAGGTACAGGCCGTGGGCATCGGCGAAGGCGCGCAGCACGTCCAGCGCCGCCGGGTTGCCCAGGATGGAGACGGCGACGACGGCCCGCGTCCTGGGAGTCAACGCCTTTTCCAGCTGTCCGACGTCGATGTTGAGCGTGTGGAGATCCACATCGACGAAGCGAAGCCTAAGGCCGTATTGCTGGAGCGGATGATAGGTGGTGGCCCAGGAGATCACCGGCACGATGACCTCGTCGCCGCGCTGCAACGGCCGGTCGGCCTTGTAGGCCAGGGCGGCCACCGCGATCAGGTTGGCCGACGAGCCGGAATTGACCATGATGCCGTGCGCCATGCCGTGATAGGCGGCGAACTCCGCCTCGAAAGCCCCGGCATGGGCGCCCATGGTGTAGAGGCCAGACTCGATGACCCGCTTGGCGGCATCGGTTTCCTCAGGCCCCCAGGTCGGGGCGGCAAGCTCGTAGAACATACGAATTCCTTAGAACGGCCCCTTGAACTGGACCTGATAGGCCAACTTGGCGTGTTCGGGGCTGGGGCTCCACGCCGGCTGGCCGGGCCGGGCGAGGCTCCAGGCAGTGGCGGCGATGGTGCCGGGATTGGGATAGAAGTCGGCTTCCAGATTGGGGGCGGTCGGACAGGTGGTGGGGGCGAAGCCCATGCGGCGGATATACACCCCCGGCACCGCCTCCGCCACCTGCGCCGCGATTTCCGCCGAGGCGCCGCACATGGTCCAGCCATTGTCGACGACCAGCAGCTTGCCGGTGCGCCGCGCCGAGGCGACGATGGTCTCCATGTCCAGGGGGATCAGGCTGATGGGATCGATGATCTCGGCCCCCACGCCAACTTCGCGCAGCAACTCTCCGGCACGGATGGCCTCCTGCACCATGTTGGAAATGCCGACAATGGTGAGATCATCTCCGGTCGTACACACCCGGGCCTTGCCGAATTCCACCGAATAAGGGGCGGCGGGAACCTCGGCGGTCGTGTTGTAGAGCAGGCGGTGCTCCATGAAAATCACCGGGTTATCGTCGCGGATGGCGGCGATCATGCAACCCTTGACGTCATGGGCGTTGCTGGGCGCCACCACCTTGAGGCCGGGGATATGCATGAACAGCGAGTGCAGTCCCTGGCTGTGCTGGGCGCCCTGGCCCCAGGACTTGCCGATCATGGAGCGCACCACCAGCGGAACCTTGACCTGGCCGCCCCACATGTAATGGGCCTTGGCCGCGATGTTGATCAGCTGATTCATGCAGAGCAGCATGAAGTCCATGCGGATATGGACGTGAATGGGGCGCATTCCCGCCATGGCGGCACCGATGGCGATACCGGTCATGGCATCCTCGGAGAGCGGGGTGGTGAACACCCGCTCGGGGCCGAAACGGTCCACCAACCCCTTGGTAGAGCCCTGAATGCCGAGATGGTCATCCACGTCGAGGCCGAACAGGAACACAGACGGATCGCGCTCCATCTCCTGCTCGAACGCCTCGCGGAGCGCATCCACATAGCGCAGCTGGCGGGGCTCAGGCGAAGACATCGGCGTACAGCTCCTCGGGCTGGGGAATGGGACTTTGCTCGGCGAAGGCGATGGCGGCGGCGATTTCGGTCTCCACCTCGCGGTCGATTTCCGCCCTCAGATCCGGGGCAAGCCGCTCTCCCAGCTTTTCCACCTGATCGTTTTCCATCCACCATCTGGCCTCGTCGGCCGAACGATAGCCCTGGTCGAAATCCTCCTGCGGGCCCACATGCTGGCGCCAGCGATAGACCTGCGCCTCGATCAGCCGGGGACCTTCACCCCGGCGCAGCGCTGCCACCGCCGTTTCGGCCTCGGCACGGATGGTGAAAACGTCGCCGTCGGCGACGTGCACCGCCGGCACGCCGAGAGCCTGGGCGACCTCGCGGATGCCGTCGGTCTTGGCACGACGCTTGGCGATGGGCTCGTGGATGGCGTAACCGTTGTTCTCGCAGACATAGAGAATGGGAAGGCGGTGCAGGGCGGCGAAGTTCAGGGATTCGTAAAAACAGCCCTCCTCCGAGGCGCCATCGCCGAAAAACACCGCCACCACCCGGCCCTTGCCCGCCATCTTGGCCGCCAGGGCATAGCCGGTCGCCATGGGAATCTGGGTTCCCACCACCGCCGAGGACCCCATGACGCCAGCCTTGACGTCGATGATGTGCATGGAGCCGCCCTTACCGCGGCAGCAGCCGGTACCTTTGCCGAACATCTCGGCCATCAGGCCTTTCATCTCGCCGCCCTTGGCCAGATGCATGGCATGACTGCGATAGGACCCGCCGACCCAGTCGCCGCCTTCCAGGGCGTCGCAGACGCCGACCGAAATCTGTTCCTGGCCGATGGCGAGGTGAACCGGGCTCTTGATCCTGTCGGAGGGATAGATCTCCGCCGTCACTTCCTCGGCCCGGCGGATGCGGCGCAACGCCCGGTAGATCCGCTCCAGGTCAGAGTGGGGCTTCGCCCGCGATCTCGACATTCCTTCCGGCCCTTCCCGTCAAAGACCGGACATGTTTAGCAAATTGCCCCGGCGCCTCCAAGCGGAAGCTCACGGCCGGGGCGGCCCTCCAGGCGGCGGCATCCCGCCGGGCGGCGGTGGCGGGCGGGGATCCCAGCGGGCAAGAGCGGCCCGCCCTTCGGGAGAAAGCTGAGTCGCCACCTCGACGACCATCTCGCCGAGGATGTCGTCCATCCGGTCGTGGGCCTGGCGATTGGCGACGACGGTAACCAGGAGGGCGTCCCGGTCCAGTTGCGGGGCGGCCAGCAATGTCCGCACCCGGTCCGGCATGGCATGAAAGGTCTTCTCGGCCTGATCGAGATCGGCGGCATGGCGGGCAAAGACGCTACGCAGGATGACGGCATCGGCTTGCGGCAGGGACTCCGCGATCCGCTCGATCAAGTTGGCGGCGTTGGGCGGCCCGTGCCTCGGCGGATGCGGGCGATAGACGATCGCCAGGGTGCCGAGAAATACGTTGAGCGCCAGCGACAGCGGCAGGAGCCAGCGGGACAGTTTGGACAGGGTCATCAGTAGCCCGTTCCGTAGATGTTGCTGATGGTCAGCAGGCTGGCGATCTGGCCTGCGCTTTCCTCCGCCTGAAGCTGCTGCCCCACGACGATTCCGAGCAGCGCGGCGGCAGCCATGGGCATGGCGAATCGCGATGCCGGCGCCAGGGCGGGAAGCAGATCGAGAAGCCAGACCCGCCAGTCGGACCGGGCCGGGCGAAGAACCCGGGCGGTGTCGAGCCGGGCAAGAGTGGAGGCGATCATCCGCTCGACCCGGTCGTCGGGGATGGCCGGCTCCGGCTGGCGATCACTGGCGGCTTCACTATCCCAACTCATCACACGTCTCCCATGCCGGTGATGCCCCGGCGCGACAATATGACCCGAAGACTGCGCTTGCCCCGGACCAGCAGGGCTTCCAGCGCCGAGACCGACAGGCCCAGGACCTTCGACGCCTCCGGGGCGCTCAGGTCACTGAAGTAGTATAGCGCGAGAGCCTGGCGTTGTCTGGCCGGCATCTCGTCCAGGGCTTCGCCGACCACCGACCGGCCTTGCTTGGCCATGGCCAACTCCAGGCCGCCGGGTCCATCGTCGGCCGGGTCGCCAGCCTCGTCCAGGCTGAGGAACGAGCGTTTACGGGTACGGTCGAGGCAGAGATTCATCACCACCCGGTACAGCCAGGTGCGGAACTCAGCGGCGCCATCGGCGCGCCATTTGGGTGCCATCGTCCACACCTTGAGGAAACCCTCCTGAACAATTTCGTCAGCATCGTCGGGGTTGCCGAGCACCCGGGTCGCCATGGCCAGCATCGGTCGGGCATGCCTCTCCATCAGTCCCTTGAAGGCGGCGCGGTCGCCGGCGGCAATGGCCTGCAGCAAATCATCGTCGCTGGCACTGCCAGCTTCGGGTGGTTTACGGCCGCCTTGGCCCAAACGCCTTCCCCGGGTCAACACGCTTCTGAATTCCTTCCACGCCACCCGCCTTCCGTTCCATGCGGCAAAAAACGCCCGGTCCCGGCAGAATTTGCCGGCCGCTGGGCAAATCCGGCCGGGCGCGCCTGGGGCGCACCGGTCATGAAATTGTTTCGAATCAGATGGTTGTCTGTCATTGCCCGAGTGGCCTGGCGCTTGCGTCGTCCCCTGGTGTTTGGGTCGGCGTCGCTACACTACGGCGATATATACCTTTGTAAAATAAAAAACGGTCGAAAATAAGTAAAAATTTCTCCGCATGTCCAGATAAGGCTCATACGTGAAATGTTGTGCAGGGAAATTCCATCTCTTTGTACGACACGTGGAGGTTAACTATGCTACAAGGACTAGGGAGTTACAGCTCAAGCTCAAACACTTACCTTAGTAAGATGTTTTCAAAGCTTGATACAAATAGCAGCGGCACTGTAGATAAGGCTGAATTTGTTGCCGGAAAGCCGAGCAGCGTCAGCTCGGATCAGGCCGGCCAACTGTTCGATTCCTTGGACAGCAGCAAAAGCGGGGCCTTGTCCCAGAGCGACCTGCTGAGTGCTTTCCAGCAGATGGGCGGCGCCATGCAGTCGGTGCTGATCCAGGCCCAGGCCAGCAATTCCGGCACTACCGCCCAGACCGATTCCGACGGCGATGCCGATGGCAGCGGCCCGCCCAGCGCGGCCCAGATGTTCGCCAAGCTCGACACCAATGGCGACGGCAAGGTCAGCCGCGACGAATTCGTTGCCGGCAAGCCCGACAATGTCTCCACCGATCAGGCCGGCAAGCTTTACGACCAGATCGCCAACGGCAGCACCGATGGCCTGACCCAGGACCAGTTGACCTCGGGCATGCAGCAGGCGGGCAGCACACAACAGGCGAGCGGTACGCAGCAGGCGGGGGAGGTGCACCACCACCACCACCATCATGCCGAGGCGAGTTCATCCAGCTCGTCCAGTTCCTCGTCGTCGTCGTCGTCGTCGTCATCCGATCCCGGCCAACTGCTTGACCAGTTGCTGGCGGCGTTGCAGACGGGAAGCTCGACCAGCTCGGCGTCATCCAGTTCCTCCAGCTCGACCAGTTCGGTCTCGTCGGTCAGCCAGGCTGATGCCGGCCAGTTGCTCGACCAGTTGCTGGCATCCATGCGGGCCGCGGGGCAGCAGTCCGGTTCGGGCTCGACCGGGTCCGGTTCGCCTGACGCCTCTCAGATGTTCGCCAAGCTCGACACCAATGGCGACGGCAAGGTCAGCCGGGATGAGTTCGTCGCCGGCAAGCCCAGCGATGTCAGCAGCGATCAGGCCAACGCGGTCTACAACCGCGTTGCCGGCTCCAATGGCGATTCCCTTACCGAATCCCAGCTCGCCAGCGGTCTTCAACAGGCGGGGCCGCCGGGTGGCCCGCCCCCGGGCGCCGCTGCCCAGAGCGCTTCCTCCAGCTCCACCCAGTCTGACTCCAACACCGCATCCGGTCAGAATGTGGCGGATCAATTGCTCACCCAACTGATGCAGGCGATCGATTCCTATCGCAGCACCAATAACTTCCAGAACTTCTCCGCCAACTCGCTGGCCTCGGCCTCGATCCTGGCCTGAGCCGCCGAATCCCGCCCGGCCGTTCCAGCGCCCTTCGGGGTAACGGGGCGGCCGGGCGATTTTTTTGGAGGGCCCGCGCAAGGGCTACGCCCGGTCCTGCGTGTAACCGGGTGAAAAGACAATTCTCAGAAGGAGAATCCCATGTCCATTTCCTCGGTTGGCGGCCAGCAGCCGCCGTCGATCCAGAATCGCCTGTTGAGCGACCTGGAAAAGAACGGGCTTTCCGACGCCACCGCCAGCACCGTCAGCTCACAGATCGAATCCGTGGTGCAGTCGGCCAAAAGCAGCGGCTCGGGCAAGCCCGACCCCACCTCGGTGCGCGAAGCCATCAATCAGAAGCTGTCCGAGGACGTCCAGAACGGTACCATCACCCAAGACGAGGCCGACAAGGTCACCTCCACCCTGGACCAGTTCGAGGCCCAGATGAAGCAGGGCGGTGGCGCCGGCGGCCCGCCCCCCGGTGGCGGGGCGCCGCCTGCCGGTGGTGGTGGCGATGCGTCCTCGTCCTCCTCCTCTTCGTCCTCCAGTTCGACCACGGTGGTCAGTACCACGTCCACCACCTCGGCTGCCGGCGTCACCACCACCACGACCACCTATGCCGACGGGTCGAAGAACACGAGCACCAGCTACAACGCTTCGGACGCCACGACCTCCTCCTCCTCTTCTTCCTCCTCCAACAAGTCGGTGGCGGATATTCTGAAGGAGATGCTGTCCAATTCGACCCAGGACAGCAACACCACCAATTACCTGGCCAAGATGCTGGGTTCAGGGCTGATCGACACCTCCGCCTAGAAGTGTCCCGCCCCCTCTCTCCCCCGGCCTGCGTGACTCAGATCTCGCGGGCCGGGAGAGGGAATTTCACGCCACCTTATCCGCCGCCTCGGCCAGCAGCATCCGCAGCTCGGGGACGCAGGAGCCGCAATTGGTCCCGGCCTTGAGCAGGGCGCCGATCTCGGCTGCGCTGGTCAGCCGGTGATCGCGGATGGCGGCGCGGATGGTCGCCGCCCCGATTCCGAAGCAGGCACAGACGGTCTTGTCGCCGGTGCTGGCACCGCCGGGGGGAGCGCCGGCCAACAGGCTGACCCGCTGGGTGCCGTCGAGAGCATCGCGACCGAAGGCCGCCGCCGCCCAATCGGTGGAAAAGTCCACAGCCCAGGGGAAGATGAACAGCACCACCTCCAGCCGCCCGTCCACCAGCTTGGCGGCTCGGTACTGGCCTCGGTTGGGATCGAGGACTTCCAGCCACTCGCCCTCGGCACCCAGCCAGTCCCTGGCGGTCACCGGCCAGTCCTGTCCGGCCTCGCCGGCCAGACGCCATAGGCTGTGGCCCTTGCCCGCCGCCTTTGCCCAATACTCGCAGCCGGGCGGATCGACATCGCCCCGGGACAGCAGCACCCCGTGCCAGGATGGCGCCAGGGGCGTCACCATCACCGGGGCATGCTTCAGCTCCGGTTGCCCCGAAAATGGATCGGTGGCGGCGTCGATCACCCGTCCCACCACCGCCGCCGAGGCCTGGCGGTCGGTCCAGTGGATGGGGGCAAAGACCTCTCCCCGGCGCAGGCCATTGTCAAAGGCCACCCGCAGCACCAGAGCGGCCCGTTTGCCGCTGATCCTGGCCAATCCGCCATCGCTCAGCCCGAAACGCACGGCATCGGCGGGGTGGACCGCCAGGACGGGCTCGGGGGTATGGGCGGCAAGGCGGGCCGAGCGTCCGGTTCGCGTCATGGTGTGCCACTGATCGCGCGAACGTCCGGTATTGAGGATCAGGGGATAAGCCTCGTCGGCGGCCCGAGCCGGGGGACGGGGCTCCACCGCGATCATCCGGGCCTTGCCGTCGGGGTGATAGAAACGGCCTTCGGCGAACATCCGCGCCGTGCCCCGGCCCGGTTGGCGCACCGGCCATTGAACCGGCGCCAGCTCCTGGTACTCGGCTTCCGCCAGACCGGAGAGATCGAGATCACGGGCGCCGTCATTCTCGAAGCCGGTCAGGCGGCAATGTTCGGCGAAGATGGCGGCGGGGCCGTCATAGGCGAAGGCCTCGCCGAAGCCCATCCGCTTCGCCACCTGGGAGATGATCCACCAGTCGGCCCGCGCCTCGCCCGGTGGCGGCAGAAAGGGGCGCTGGCGCGAGATACGGCGCTCGGAATTGGTGACGGTGCCGTCCTTCTCGCCCCAGGCCAGCGCCGGCAGACGGATATGGGCCAGCCGGGTGGTATCGGTCACCGCTTCGCAATCGGAGACCACCACCAGGGGGCAATGGCGCATGGCTTGAGCCACCAGATCGGCCTCGGGCAGGCTGACCGCCGGATTGGTGGCCATCACCCACAGGGCCTTGATCCGGCCGTCGCGGACGGCGTTGAACAGATCGACCGCCTTGAGGCCGGGCTTGGTGGCCATGGCCCGCGCATTCCAGAAGCGGCCGACCCGCTCCACCGCCTCCGGTTCGAACCCCATATGGGCGGCCAGCATGTTGGCCAGCCCGCCCACCTCGCGCCCACCCATGGCGTTGGGCTGGCCGGTCAGTGAGAACGGCCCCATGCCCGGCCGGCCGATGCGGCCGGTGATCAGGTGGCAGTTGATGATGGCATCCACCTTATCGGTGCCGGAGGTAGACTGATTGATGCCCTGGGACCAGGCGGTGACCGTCCTTTCGGTGGCGGCGAACCAGGAGAAGAAGGTGGCCAGTTTCTCGGCCGGCACGCCACATTCCACCGCTGCCGGCTCGCCCTTGAGATGGGCGGCCAGGGCATTGAACAGAAGGGCGTCGGTGCCCGGACGGATGGCGAGGTGAAGATCGGCGCATTCGGCGGTGGCGGTGCGACGGGGGTCGATCACCACCAGCCGCAATTCGGGGCGTTTCGCCTTGGCCGCCAGGATGCGCTGAAAGATCACCGGATGGCACCACGCGGCGTTGGAGCCCACCAGCACCACCAGATCGGCCAGATCGAAATCCTCGTAGGCGCCGGGCACGGTGTCGGAACCGAAGGCGCGGACATGGCCGGCGACGGTGGATGACATGCACAGGCGGGAATTGGTGTCGATATTGCCCGAGCCGATGAAGCCCTTCATCAGCTTGTTGGCGACGTAGTAATCTTCGGTCAGCAACTGGCCGGAGACGTAGAAGGCCACCGAGTCGGGGCCGTATTGGCCAAGAGTGGCGGCGAAGCCCATGGCCACCTTGTCCAGCGCGCGATCCCAGCTCACCCGCCGGCCGTCGATCTCGGGATGAAGCAGGCGGCCGTCGAGGCCGATGGTCTCGGCCAGGGCGGCACCCTTGACGCAGAGCCTGCCAAAATTGGCGGGATGGTCGGGATCGCCCCGCACCGCCCAATCCTCGCCATTCCGCTCGGCAATCACGCCGCAGCCGACGCCGCAATACGGACAGGTGGTGCGGATAGAGTCCATATTTTCGTCCCTCAAACGCCGGGCGCGTGCGTCGGACTCAGCCATGGGCCACCTTCAGCCCCGCCTCCAGGTGGAGCCAGACGGCACCGTCCTTGACCTCCGCCGCCACCGGGCGGGTACAGCCGTGGTCGGGGGCGGTGGCCTCGCCGCTCTCCAGATCGATGGTCCAATTGTGCAGCGGACAGACCACCACCCGGCCGGAGACGATGCCTTCCGACAGCGGGCCGCCCTTGTGCGGGCATTTATTGAACAGGGCGAAGACCGCGTCGTCAGAGGTGCGAAACACCGCCACCTGCCCCCGCGCGGTTTCCACGGTGCGGGCACCGAGACGGGGGATGGCGTCGAGGCGGCCGATCGAAATCCACTGCATGCTCATCACTCCACCTCGGCCAGGGATTGGAATTCGTGGGCATCGGCGCCCTGGGCCCGCTCGGCCCAGGGATCAATCTGGGCGTAGCGCTGGGAATAGAGGAAGCGGGCATGGGCCGCCTTGCGCCCGGCCTCGTCGTCCACCACGCGGGCCTTGATATAGGCCATGCCGACCCGTTCGACCCAGGGCGCGGTACGCTCCAGGTAGCGGGCTTCCTCGCGGTAGACCTGCATGAAGGCACCGGCAACCTCCAGCACCTCGGCCTCGCTGGCGACCCGGACAAGGTGATCGGTGCCGCGCAGCTCGATACCGCCATTGCCGCCGACCACGATGTCGTAACCGGCCTCGACGCAGATGATGCCGATATCCTTGATAGTGGCCTCGGCGCAGTTGCGCGGGCAGCCCGACACCGCCAGCTTGACCTTGTGCGGCGTCCACGAGCCCCACATCATCCGCTCCAGCTTGATGCCCAGTCCGGTGGAATCCTGGGTGCCGAAGCGGCACCATTCCGAACCGACGCAAGTCTTGACCGTGCGCAACCCTTTGGCGTAGCCGTGGCCGGAGACCATGCCCGCCTTGCCCAGATCGGCCCAGACTCCGGGGAGCTGCTCCTTCCGGACGCCCAGCAGATCGATACGCTGGCCGCCGGTGACCTTGACGGTGGGAATTTGGTACTTGTCGGCCACATCGGCGATGGCACGCAGCTCGGCCGGAGTGGTGACGCCGCCCCACATGCGGGGAATGACGCTGTAGGTGCCGTCTTTCTGGATATTGGCGTGGGCGCGCTCGTTGATGAAGCGGCTCTGATAATCATCCACATACTCGGCCGGCCAGGCACAGAGCAGGTAGTAGTTCAGCGCCGGGCGGCACTTGGCGCAGCCGTCGGCATGGCGCCAGCCCAAGGCCAAGCGGACCGCATCCATGGACTTCAGCCCCTGGGCGAGGATTGCCCGGCGCACCGAATCGTGGTCGAGATCGGTACAGCCACACAGACCGGCGGTCTTGGCCTCGACGGTGGCCCCGGTGACATGGGTCAGGATGGCCTGGACCACCGGGGCGCACTGGCCGCAGGAGGCGCTGGCCTTGGTGTGGGCCTTGACCTCGTCGAGCGACGTCAGCCCCTTTTCGGTAATGGCCGTGACGATGGTGCCCTTGGACACACCGTTGCAGCCGCAAACCTGGGTGTCGTCGCTCATGGCCGCCACATTGACGCCGCCGCCATGGCCTTTGCACGACGGGTCGGCATAGGCCTGACCGAAGACGATGCGGTCGCGCAGGGCGGCGATATCGGCCTTTTCCCGCATGAGCTGGAAATACCACGCGCCATCGGCCACATCGCCGTACATCACCGCACCGACCACCCGGTCCTCGCGGATCACCAGCTTCTTGTAGATGCCCTTGGCGTTATCGCGATAGATCACCTCCTGGTCGGCTTCGTCCTCGGCCGCCAGTTGGCCGGCGGAGAACACGTCGATACCGGTGATCTTGAGCCGGGTGGATAGCGGCGGGGTCTCGTAATGGGCGTCGTCTCGGCCGGCAAGGCGGGCGGCGCAGACCTTGGCCTGCTCCCACAGCGGCGCCACCAGCCCGAACACCTGACCGCGATGCTCGACGCATTCGCCGACGGAATAGATGGCCTCGTCCGAGCTGCGCATGTCGTCGCCCACCTCGATGCCGCGATTGATGTCGAGGCCACAGGCCTTGGCCAGATCCACATTGGGGCGGATGCCGATGGCCACCACCACCAGCTCGGCGGGAATGACGCGGCCGTCGGTGAGCCTGACCCCCTCGGCGTGATCGCTGCCCATGATCTCCTCGGTCTGACCCGACGTGAAGAAGTGCAGGCCGCGCTCGGTCAGGTCCTTTTGCAGCAGGTGCCCGGCCTCGACGTCGAGCTGACGCTCCATCAGGGTCGGCATCAGATGGACCAGAGCCACCGGCATGCCCTGGCGTTTCAGTCCCCAGGCGGCTTCCAGCCCCAGCAGCCCGCCGCCGATGACCACGGCGCGTTGGCCCTTCCCGGCGGCGGCCAGCATCTTCTCCACATCGGCGATGTCACGGAAGGCGACGACGCCGGGAAGCTGGAGGCCGGGCAGCGGCGGCATCAGCGGCTTGGAGCCGGTGGCCAGCAACAGCCGGTCATAAGGCACCACCCGCCCCTCGGCCGAGCTCACCGTCCGGGCGGCACGGTCGATGGAAACCACCGGATCGCCGGTATGGAGCGTGATGCCATTCTCGGCGTACCAGTCACGGGAATTGATGACGATATCGTCCACCCGCTTCTCGCCGGCCAATACCGAGGACAGCATGATGCGGTTGTAATTGGGATGGGGCTCGGCGCCGAACACCGTGATCTCGAAGCGGGCCGGTGCCAGGGCCAGCAGCTCCTCGACGGTACGCATGCCGGCCATGCCGTTGCCGATGACCACCAGCTTCTGGCGGGGGGAAGCATTCATGACTGGTCTCCGTTCTCGGCCGTCAGCGGCGCGATTTTCGAGGGGGGCAGGCCGATGAGCCGGGCCGGGTCGAAGCGCCGGCCGCCCAGCATCCGGTCGGGTCCCATCTCGATGGGGCGGCTGGCCCGCAGCAGAGTCCAGGGACCGGCATGCTCGCCCTCGGTCTTGTAGTCCACCAGCGGCACCGGCAGGCCCAGGGCCAGGGCGGCGACCCGGTAGAGGTCGGGGCGGAACACGCTTTCCGCCAAGGCGCGGGCGTCGATGCCGGCCCCGGCCATGTCCCATCGCTTCATCTGCTCGATGATCCACACCGCCTGGGAGCGCCAGGGGAAATTGGCGGCATGGCGGTGGAACACCATCAGGTCCTTGGGCAGACCGCCTTCGCCCAGCAGCGGCGCCATCACCGCGTCCACCGGGACGTTGAGGTATTGCGGCTGCGCCATCAGCTCGGCCAGCTCGCAGCGGTTCTCGTCGCACCAGCGCGCCGCCCCGATCAGGGCTTCGAGCAGGGCCACATGGGTTTCGGGATGGCTCTCGGCCCAGCCTTGCGTGACGGCGAAGACCTTTTCCAGGCGGCCGGCGAAGATGTCGTTGCTGGTGACCGCCACCCGGCCGAGGCCGAGGCGGACCGCCAGACTGCCCCAGGGCTCGCCGACGCAATAGCCGACGATATTGCCCGCCGACAGATGGGCGATCATCTGCGGCGGCGGCACCACCACCAGCCGGACGTCGCGGTCGGCGTCGATGCCGCCAGCCTCCATCCACAGCCGCAATTCGGCGGCATGGGAGGAATGGGGATAGACCGAGGCGAAGGTCATGATGGCATGCCCCTTGGCGCGGTCGTCCTCGATCACCCGCTTGAGGGCGTGGACGCGGCCCAGTGGTGACGGGTCCTCGGCGGCGGCGAGAATCTCCATGCGCTCCCACAGATGATTGGCCAGGGTGATGGTGTTGCCGCCGAGATTGAGCGCCATGCCGGCCACCATGGGCTGGCGGATGGGCGACAGCCCCAGGCTCATGGCCAGCGGCATTGGCGCCAGCATCTGGGCGCCGTCCAGGGCCCCCACCGCCACCTTGTCGCGGATGGAGGCCCAGGAGGCTTCCCGCGACAGCTCGACCTCCAGCCCGACCTCGGCGAAAAAGCCGCGCTCGCGGGCGACCACCAGGGGGGCGGCATCCACCAGGGGAACCATACCCAGTTTCAGTCTTGTCTTTTCCAGAGCCATATCGATCACCCTCGGCCAAAACAAAAAAGGCGTTCCGCGGATGCAGGCCATCCTCCCGTCAGGGAAGACGCGCAATCCGTGGAACGCCTTTGTTCCGAACCGTCCGGCGCCTCATCGCGCCGGACGGTCGTTTCCATTCGCCCCCGACCCTCGCCATTGAGGCCCGGAAGCAGGGCGGGGAAATCCCGCCGAAACTCGCTTCCTAACTTGCAGGCCCCGTGCCAATGGCGGGAATGGCGGGAATGGCGGAGGGTCCTGTCGAAAAGTCGCCACGCGTGCTCAATGTTTATACAGCCGCACCGGCCGTGCCTGAAATATAGTCACCTAGAGGCGAGACTGATCAGCAACAGGACGGCGAGCAGGGCCGAAGCCACCTTCCAGAAGGTCAGGGGATCGCGGTCATAGAGCGATAGCCGGCGCGGCGGCGGCGCCCCGCGCTCGGCGCCGTTCTCCAGCTCCAGCACAAATTCGATCACGTCGCCGTGGCGATCGGCGGGATTGGCCGCCAGGGCACGGACCAGGGCGGCCTCCAGCCAGGCTGGCAGATCGGGGCGCAGCCGGGCCAGGGATGCCGGCTTGCCGAAGCGCGGATGGGTGAAGGGCTCGATCTCGCCATGGGGATAGGCGCCGGTGAAGGCGCGGAACAGGGTGGCGCCCAGGGCGTAGAGGTCGGAACGTTCGCTGCCGGCCTCGCCCCGGAACATCTCCGGGGCCATGAAGCTGGCCGTGCCGGGCACGTCCTCGGCGGCGAATTCCTCCATGCGCGGCACCCGCGCCACTCCGAGATCCAGCAGCTTGAGCGAACCGCCGCCTTCCAGCAGCACATTGTCCGGCTTGATGTCGCGATGGATGATGCCGGCGCGGTGCAGGCTGGCCACCGCCTTGCCCAATTTCACCGCGGTCTCGATCCCCTCCTCCAGTGACAGCGGCTTGCGGCGCAAACGCGCCTCCAGCGTCTCGCCGTCATAGAGCGGCATCACGGAATAGAGCCGGGTCTGACGGCCCGGCGGCAGTTCGATCACTTCGGCGATCCAAGGGCTGCGCAGCCGGGCTGCGATCCAGGCCTCGCGGATGAAGGCGGTGCGATAGCTGGCTTCCGCCGCCACCCGGGGCTTGGGAAACTTGACCACGACCCGTCGGCCGCCGGCCTCGTCCAGGGCGGTAAACAGCCGGGAATACCGGCCGTCCGACAGAACCCCCTCCAGCCGAAAGCCATCGACCACCTCGCCGGGAGCGGGCGGCTCGCCGATATGGAGCGCCGTGATGGCCTCGTCCAGGCTGGTCTGGTCCATGGGCGCCACATCGATGATATCGATGACCAGGGCGGTGGCGTTGTCGACGCCGCCGGCGGCCAAGGCGGCGCCGACGATTTCGCAGGCGGTGTCGGCAGCGGCGGAGCGCCGCCCCAGCAATGCGCCCAGAGTGCCGTCGCCAAGCACGCCATGCACCCCATCGCTGCACAGCAACAGGCGGTCATGGGGCGACAGGGGATGGCTGGCATAATCCAGCCGCACCGAATCTTCCAGCCCCACCGCCCGCAGCAGCAGATGGTCCAGGCCGGGACGGTCGAGAATATGGTCCTGGGTCAGGCGGGCGAGGCGGTCGCCGGCCAGCCGGTAGAGCCGGGAATCGCCCACATGGATCACATGCAGGGTCCGCCCCTTCACCACCAGCCCGGTGAAGGTACAGGCCATCCCCGCCAGTTGGGGATCGCTCCGCCCGGTGGCGTGAATCCAGGAATTGAGGGTGTCGATCACCCTCGTGGCGTTGCGCCGGACTCCCAGGGTCTCGGGCTGATCGCCAAAGCCGTCGAGAAAGCCGCGTACGGCGATCTCCGCCGCCTCCCGCCCGCCCTTGGCCCCTCCCATACCGTCGGCCAGGGCAGCCAGCAGGCCCGTGCCCCCAAGATGGGCGGCGGCGAAATCCTCATTCCGCCGCCGCTTCCCGATCTCGCTGGCAAAGCCGACGCTGACCGTCAAAGTCATGGTTCATGCCCCTCGAGCGCCGGACCTACACCCGAGCCCCCGAGGCGGCGCCCCAGGTGGTGCGCCAGCGGCGCTTGACCCCGGCCAGAGCAACCAACCCCACCGCCACCAGGACACTGAAGAACAGGAAGCCAGCGGTGAAGTCTCCGGACATTTCCTTGGACATGCCCAGCGTCTTGGCCAGAAAGAAGCCGCCGATGCCGCCGAAGCAACCGACAAGGCCGGTCATGGTGCCGATTTCGCCACGGAAACGCTGCGGAATCAACTGGAACACCGCGCCATTGCCCATGCCGAGGCAGAGCACCCCCACCGAGAACACCACCACGCCCCGCCACGCCGCCACCGGCATGTCCAGCAGCGACCAGCCGGCGACGATACCGCTGCCGCCATTGACCGGCGCCGGGCCGCCGGGCAGGAAGGCGATGGCGAAGTACGTGGCGCTGACCACGCCGAACAGCACCAGCAGGGTACGGATACCGCCGATCTGGTCGGCGACAAAGCCACCCACCGGCCGGAAGCAGGCCCCGAACATCACCACGATGGCCACCATCAGACCGGCGGCGACGCCGGACACATGGTACTGGATGGTGAAGTACAGAGGCAGCGAGTTGGCCAGACCGACGAAGCCGCCAAAGGTGATGAAGTAGAAGAACATGAACCACCAGCTGTCATGGTCGGCGAAGATGGCCTTGTACTTGGCCAGGGTCGCCGGATTGCGCGGCACCGGCGCCTCCTTGGAAAACACCACGTAGAACAGGAAGGTGGGGATCAGGGGGATCAGCAGGGTCGACAGCGCCACCTGCCAGCCATAGGTCTCGGCCAGCGACGGGATGATCAGGGCGTCGAGCACCGTGCCCATGTTGCCGGCCCCGGCAATGCCCATGACGATGCCCTGGTACTGGGGCGGATACCACTTGCTCGCCTGCGGCAGGGCCACGGCGAAGGAGGCGCCGGCCAGACCCAGCACCACGCCCAGCATGTCCACCTCCAGCACCCCGTGCAGACCGAAGAGGCCGGCATAAGCCACCCCGGCGAGGACGATGAGCTGCGCCATCGAGCCGGTGACCTTGGCGCCGAAATGGTCGCAGAAGATGCCCATGGGCACCCGCAGGATGGCGCCGGCCAGGATGGGAATCGCCACCATGGTGAATTTCTCGCCCACCGGAATGTTCAGCTCCTTGGCGATGTAGACGATCAGCGGCCCCAGGGTCACCCAGGCCATGAAGCTGAAATCGAAATACAGGAACGAGGCCAGCAAGGTCGGCCAATGGCCTGCCTTCTTGAAGTCCTTGAAGTTCATGTCGTGCATCCTTCCGTCGATGGCGAAAAAGCAAAAAGGCGCTCCACGAACCCCAGGGCGCCTGTTCAAGCGCCTGTGATTCATGGAACGCCTTTGTTCCTTGGCCGTGGCGGACATCGTTGCCCGCCGGACCCGTTCGTTCGTTCACTCGGTGAAAGCCGGCCTCGCCATTGAGGAGGACTCACCTGATGCCCCGAGCTACGCAATGACCATGCCAGAGGCGGGACAAGGGGAGCTCACCCCCTGAAGGCGCAGGAGTGCATATTTTTTATACGCATCTTGGATACACGATTAAAATATGGGCAGCAGCTAGCCCAGCAGGTCGTCGGCCGCGATGATCTTGTTGGCGATGTCGATCAGGCGGACCTTCTGGTCCATGGCCATACGCCGCAGCAGGGCATGGGCCTCGGGCTCGTCGAGGCGCCGCCGCTTCATCAGGATGCCCTTGGCTTTTTCCACCTGCTTGCGTTCGGCCAGGGTGGTCTTGGCCTTGTCCAGCTGGCTGCGCAGATCCTGGAACTGAGCGAAGCGGGCGATGGCGACATCGATCACCGGCTTGACCCGGTCGGGCTTGAGTCCGTCCACCACATAGGCCGAGACCCCGGCCTCCACCGCCGCCTTGATGGTTTCGGGCTTGCCGTCCTGGGCGAACATCACCACCGGCCGGTTCTGCTGGAGACCGACCTGCCGCATATCCTCGAGAATATCGCGATCGGGAGAATCGATGTCGACCAGGATGACGTCCGCCTCCAGCTCGGCCACCTTGGCGGCCAGACCGGCGCCGCTGCCCAGCACGGCCACCACTACGAAGCCATCGGCGCCAAGCGCCGTACTCACCATCGCCGCCCGGTCGCGTTCGTCATCCACCACGATGACCCGCAGGCCCATGGGTCTCCCTTCGAACAGGTGTTTCATCCGCTACTTTAGCATGAGCCGTGCCAGCCGATGCAAAGCCTGTTCGACGCTGCTACTCTGGCCGCCTTTTCCGGCAACCGCGGAGCCCAATCATGTCCCGATCCCTGGCAAGCTTGGCGCTGACCCTGGCGCTGTTGGCGGCACCCGCCCTGGCCAGCGGCAAGAAGGAGGGGGCCGGCGAGAGCGGCGGCAGCGCCATCGCCCCCATCGGCGCCGATCTGGTGGGCAAGCGGGATCTTCTGGTCCCGCCGGAACAGGTGGGCGAAAGCCTGGGCACGGTCGAGATCACCGCGACCATGATGGCCGGGGCCGGGGCCGGCAAATGCCGCTCCAACTTCCTGGTGTTCAACAACTCCACCGCCACGGTCTCACTCGGCGTCCTGGCCAGCTCCTACAACGACAAGGGCGATCTGGTTGATAATTGGGTGGTCAATGTCTTCGCCCTGGCGCCCCGCACCCAGACGGCGCGACTGTTCTCCTGCGCGCTGGGGGCGATCAAGCTGAAGATGGTCCCAACCTCCGAATTCAGCTGGCCGCCGGTGCGCTGCAACAATGCCGCCGGCGAGCTGGAGGCCTGCCTGGTGGCCATGAAGCTGACCTCCACCCTGCCCATCGCCGACAAGGACGAACCCAAGAAGGACGAGTCCAAGGCCAAGTCCGAACCGAAGAAGCACTAGGATGCTCGAACGCCTGTTCCGGCTGAAGGCCAACGCCACCACCCCCGGCACCGAGATGCTGGCAGGGGCCACCACCTTCCTCACCATGGCCTATATCATCTTCGTCAACCCCGCCATGCTGGCGGAAACCGGCATGGATCGCGGGGCGGTCTTCGCCGCCACCTGCCTCGCCGCCGCCTTCGGCAGCATGTGCATGGGCCTGATCGCCAACTACCCCATCGCCCTGGCTCCGGGCATGGGGCTGAACGCCTATTTCACCTATACGGTGGTGATCGGCATGGGGGTGCCGTGGCAGACGGCGCTGGGGGCGGTCTTCCTGTCGGGCGTGCTGTTTCTGGCCCTGGCGCTCAGCGGGGTGCGCGAAGCCATCATCAATGCCATCCCCCGCTCGCTTAAGCTGGCCATCTCGGCCGGTATCGGCCTGTTCCTCGGCATTATCGCCTTCGAGAACGCCGGCATCATCACCGGCCACAAGGCGACGCTGGTGACCCTGGCACCGCTGGGCCAGCCCGCCACTCTGCTGGCCATCGCCGGATTCCTGGTCATGGCGGCCCTGGACGCCCGCCGGGTGCCGGGCGCCATCATGATCGGCATCCTGGGAACCGCCGGCGCCGGCATGGCGCTGGGGGTCAGCCCCTTCGGCGGCCTGACGGCGCCGCCGCCCTCGCTGGCCCCCACCTTCCTGGCCATGGATGTGCGGGGCGCCCTCGACCTCGGGCTGGTGACCATCGTCTTCGCCCTGCTGTTCGTCGATCTGTTCGACAATGCCGGCACCCTGATCGGACTGGCGCACCGCGCCGGCATGCTGGACCGCCAGGGCCGGCTGCCCCGCCTGGGCCGCGCGCTGATCGCCGATTCGCTGGCGGCCATGATGGGTGGCATCCTGGGGACCTCCACCACCACCAGCTATATCGAGAGCGCGGCCGGGATCAAGGCCGGCGGCCGGACCGGACTGGCGGCGGTGGTCACCGGACTGTGCTTTCTGCTGGCGCTGTTCCTCGCTCCCCTGGCCGCCAGCATTCCCGCTTATGCCACCGCCCCGGCGCTGCTGTTCGTCGCCTGCCTGATGGCCGGCAGTCTGGCCGATATCGCCTGGAACGACGTTACCGAGGCGGTGCCGGCCCTGGTGACCGCCCTGGCCATGCCGCTGACCTTCTCCATCGCCCACGGCATCGCCTTCGGCTTCATTGCCTATGCCGCCATCAAGCTGCTGTCGGGCCAGATCCGGGGGGTCGGCCTGGGCGTCTGGTTTCTGGCGGCGGCCTTCCTCGCCAAATTCATCGTGCTAGGAAGCGTTAACTAAACCCATGCTAAGCAAGGCGCCGACAAGGGGGCGTTTCATGCAGGATCTTGTTGCCAAGGTATTGGATTACAGGCTCGCCGATCTGTTGGGCCGCTGGCGCCGCGCCCGCGCCGAGGGGGCCTGTCCCGATCCGCTGGCCGCCTTCGCCGACCATGCCGATCACCTGCTGATCATCGATCTGGTGGAGGCGTCGCACAACCGCTATGCCCATTACGGCGCAGCCTTCGTCCGCCAGTTCGGCGCCGACCTCACCGGTGCCGTCATCGACGTGCTGCCCGCCGAGATTCTGCCCCCCGACCGGCGCGGCATGCTGGAATTCGAATACACCTACGCCCGCCATCTCGGCTGCCCGTTGTGGCGGTCCTACACCGCCCAGTTCGACGACAGCCTCCAGACCTGGCAGCGGCTGGTGCTGCCGCTGGATCAGGGACGGCTGGTGGTGGGGGCCTATCCGGTCGAGCCACCCGCCACCGCCGCCGAGCCCTGCGATCTGCTGCGTCTGGTGATCGAGCGGGTGCCTGTGGTGCTGAGCGAGGATGGCGGCATTCGAGACCTTGCCCTGTCGCTGCGCAGCTTCTGCGACAGCCAGCAGCAGGTGGCCGAGCTGGAAGTCCTGGCCACCCGCGATTCCCTGACCGATGCCGCCAATCGCCGGCATTTCCTTCATCTTGCCGGACTGGAGCTGGACCACGCCCGGCGCATGGGCCGCTCCTTCGCGCTTCTGGCACTGGACATCGACCACTTCAAGCGGATCAACGACAGCTGGGGCCACGCCGCCGGCGATCAGGCGCTGGTGGCCTTCGTCGCCGCCTGCCGGGTCGCCCTGCGCGAATACGACATCCTGGGACGGCTGGGCGGCGAGGAATTCGCCGTGGCCCTGCCCAATACCGGCCTCGACGGCGCCCGCGTCATCGCCGAGCGCCTGCGCCGGCAGGTGGAGGAGATGGTGGTCCGCCCGGCCAAGGGCACCGTGTTCGACCTGACCGTCAGTGTCGGCGTCGCCGCCTCGGAGCCGGGAAACCCCGGCCCGGTCGAGGTCGATGCCCTGATCGAACAGGCGGATCAGGCGCTGTACCGCGCCAAGAAAGACGGCCGCAATCGCGTGGTGGTGGCGGATTAGAGGGCTGGCGCGGCTTCCCGGGGTAAGACGGGAAACGGCGGCAGCCGGCCCAGACGCACCTGACCGGCGGTGAGAATGCCGTCCTGGAGGGTCACCGGCAGATTGAGGGTGGAACGGCCCTGGTCATCGGGGCGGGCCAGGATGGCCAGCAGGGTCTGGGTCACCGAGGCCATGCCCGGCTCCAGCAGGCCGGCCCTGACCAGCCGGACCACCATTTCGGCCCAGCCCCGGATATGGGCGGAGGAAGCCAGGAGCGGCTGCATCGCCGCGTCGAAGGCCAGGGTGGCGTCGCCATCCAGCGACAGCGGCGCCCAATCCAGCGCCACCCGGTTCAGCTCCACGACGCCGCCCTCGGCGCTCCAGGCCGCCATGGCCGGCCCCGGCGGTCCGGCGGGCGGCGTCCCCATCACCTGCCCCTCCAGTTGCAGGGTGGCGATGCGGCGGTCCAGCACGCCGCCCGGCACTTCGGGAACCGTCACCCCGGCCAGGGCCAGGGTGAAGCCGGCCGAGGCCTGATCATGCCCGGGGCCGGTGGGGCGGAGGCGGTCAAAGTGCAGAGTCAGTCCCTCGGCGGTGACCGGGTCTTCCCCGGCCTGTTCCAGCGCCAGGGCGGTGGCGGCGGCGGAGAGCGAGTCCACTCCGCCATCGGGCCGCAGCCGGGCCGACAGCGTGGCCGGCGCGGCGGAAAGAATCGCCCGCCAGGCCTCCCCCCCCGGCAAGGGCAGGGTGACGGCGTGGTGCCCGGCGAGGTCGAGGGTCATCCCCAGGGGGTCGAGCGGATTGAGCAGGATCGCCAGCCGATCCGCCCGCCAGGACGAGCCGGAAGGATGACCCAGCCGCAGGCCAGTCAGTTCCAGCGTCACCCGCAAGGGGAAGCCGCGACCCTCCATGGTTTCCAGTTCCACCACCCAGCCTTCAGCCCGGCGCTGGTCGAGAAAATCCTCGACCCCCTTGCGTAACTCCCCCGCCACGTGGAACCAATAGGCGGCGTAGCCGATGGCCAGGGCGGCCATCAGGCTGGCGAGGGACTGAACCAGGGAACGGATGCGCATGGGGACCGCCAGCAGGGAAACCGATTCAAGCTCTACCCCGGCTGCGCCGATTGAGCAAGGAAGCGACTTGTGGGTCTTCGCCTATGGCTCGCTGATGTGGCGCCCGGACTTCGCCCACGAGGAGGTGCGTCCTGCCCGCCTGCGCGGCTATCACCGGGCGCTGTGCATCCTGTCCAACCTTTATCGCGGCACCACCGAAAGGCCCGGCCTGGTCCTGGGACTCGACCGGGGAGGATCGTGCGTCGGCCGTGCCTTCCGGGTTTCCGCCGCCGCCGCCGAGGCGGTCATGGCGCAATTGCACGAACGTGAGATGGTCACCGGCGTCTATATTCCCCGCTTCATGCCGGTCACCCTCGACGACGGCCGGCGGGTGGCGGCATGGGCCTTCCTGGCCCGGCCCGACCACGAGCAATACTTCCGCGCCACTGCCCCCGAGGATGCCGCCCGCCTGATCCGCCAGGGAATCGGCAAGGCGGGGACCAGCCGCGACTACCTCGCCTGCACCATCGAGCAGATGGAGGCCCTGGGAATCCGCGACGGCAGCCTGCACCGCCTGCTGGCCCTGGTGGATCAGGGCGCCCCGATTCCGCCATGATCCCGCCATAGGGCCACCGCAAAGCCCCATCATTCTTCCGGTCATCGTCAACTTCTCCTCGAGCGAGACCGACATGATCCGCAAAGCCGTTCTTCCCGTCGCCGGCATGGGCACCCGCGTTCTGCCCGCCACCAAGGTGCTGCCCAAGGAATTGCTGCCGGTGGTGGACAAGCCCCTGATCCAGTATGCGGTGGAGGAGGCCGCCGAGGCCGGGATCACCGAAATCATCCTGGTAACGGCGCGGGGCAAGGACTTGCTGGCCGACCACTTCGATACCGCCCACGAGCTGGAGCGCTCGCTGGAAGCCCGCGGCAAGGCCGAACTGCTGGAGATCGCCCGTTCCACCTGCCCCAAGGGGGTCACCATCACCACCGTGCGCCAGCCGGCGCCCCTGGGCCTCGGCCATGCCGTGCTCTGCGCCCGGCCGCTGGTGGGCGACGAGCCCTTCGCGGTGCTGCTACCCGATGACCTGATCCTCGGCAAGCCCGGCTGCCTCAAGCAGCTGGTCGATGTCTGGAACGAGGTGGGCGGCCATGTCATCGCCGTGGAGAACGTGCCCGCCGATCAGGTGGACCGTTACGGCATCCTCGATGTGATCGAGGAAAAGGGCCGACTGGCGCGGGCGCGGGGCATGGTGGAAAAGCCCAAGCCGAGCGAGGCTCCCTCCACCCTGTCGGTGATCGGCCGCTATGTCCTTGACCCGGCGGTGTTCCACGCGCTGGAACGGCGCGAACGCGGCGCCGGCGGCGAAATCCAGCTGACCGACGGCATCGCCCGTACCCTGGACCGGGTGAGCCTGCACGGAGCCCGCTTCATGGGAGCCCGCTACGATTGCGGCAACAAGGCCGGATATGTGGAGGCGATCATCGACGCCGCCTTGGCCCACCCCGAAACCGGCGCACAAGTGCTGGCTCATCTCGAAGCGCTGCTGGGGCGCCGCGCGGCCTGACGGCCACAACCTCAGCCTGTCCAACTCCGCGGAAGCATTCGCAATCGCCGGGCGCAACGATTCAGGCGCAACCCATTTAGGTTGCGCGCCCGGCATTTTTGTCTCAACCTCAGGATGCTATTATTCCATGATGTGGCGCAATGATCGCGGCTTATTCATCAAAACAACATCTATTGGCTGTCGTCTGGCTGGCTCTCGGCCTTGCCGTTGCCGGCCCGGCCTGGGCGCAGAAGGCGGAACCGCTGGCCTGCAAGGGCCAAGCCGGCATTCTCGCCCTGCTTTACGATTCCGCCCCGCCCGCCGGCTTCCAGCATGATCGCTTCGACACCGAGCCCAAGAGCCTGATGTTCCGGTACAGCCCCTTCGTCAGCTCGTTCGAGACCCCGGCCGACGACCAGGCCCAATCGCCCTACAAGGCCTTGCCCAAATGGGTCGCCTACGAGATGCGCGGCCTGATGGGCAGCGACGGCAAACCCATCCGCCCTCAGGGCGCCAAACGTCCGACCAAATGGTACGAGCTGGCCGAAACCAACTTCCTGTGGGACGGCAGGGAGACCAAACCCGGCATCGACCCCTCCTATCGCGGCTTCGCCACGGTGTGGAACCGCGGCCACATGGCGGCACGCAACCATGCCAACCGCATCTCCTGGCAAGAGGGCTGCAATACCCACGTTTTCGTCAACGCCCTGCCCCAATACGCCGACATGAATCAAGGCGACTGGCTGGCGCTGGAAAATTACGCCATCGCGGTGGCCAACAAATACGGCCGGGTCTGGACCATCGCCGGCCCGGTCTTCGAGCCGGACCGCGAGGTCGACACCATCGGCGCCCCCGGCACCGTGCCGGTGGCCATTCCCCATGCCCTGTTCAAGATTCTGGCGGTGGAGGTCGGCGGCCGGATCGAGGCCCGCGCCTTCCTGTTCCCCCAGGCCGACGAAGACCAGCGGGGCGTCTATCGCAAATGCGCCGGCACCCCCCAGGCCAAATACGACCTGAGCCAATACGCCACCACGGTGTCCGCCCTGGAGCAAGCCACCGGCCTGCGCTTCTTCCAGACCCTGTCCGCAACCGACCGCAAGGCGCTGGATGCCAGATCGGGTACCCGCCCGTGGGCGGTGGAGGACCGCTTTTACGCCGACCGGTGCGGCGGCAGAGGCGGCAACGACGATAGCTGACGGCGACCGCCCACCGTGCTTTACTGCACCGCGAAAGGTTAGGGGCGGTACCATGCATGGCGGCCACGGCATCATCTGGACCCAGTTCATTCTGGCAGCGGCATTGGACCGTCTGGCCCGAACCGCCCATCCCCTGGCGTCCGACGGAGCCGACACCGTCTTTGCCTATGCCGATACCCATGCCGGCAGCGGCCGGCTGGACAAGCCGGCGGCCCTCGCCCTCCTGCTGGCCCAGACCCCGGACCTCGCCTCCCGCGCCTATCTCGACGCCCTGGCCCAGGGCGGGGTCGAGGGGGGCCATCCCGGCTCGTGGATTCTGGCGGCGCGGGTCCTGACCGCCAGGGGCATGGCGGTGGAAAGCGACGTCAACGACATCGACCCGATCGCCATCGCCGCCGGGCAACCCCGGCGCGAGGCCGGCTGGACCCGGTTCTGGAGCCATGACTGGTTCCTGTTCCTGCGCGAGCGGCTAAGCCGGGCCGAGCGGCCGGACTTCGTCTTCATCGATCCGCCGGCCGACGATCCGCGTGGCCCCGGCTACGCCATCGACGCAGCCATCCTGCTCGACACCCTGGGCGTGCCCTATATGGTGAGTTATCCCCTCCAGGCGCCCCAGGCCTCCATCGACGAGATCGGCCGGTCCGGCTTGGAACTGCGGCGGAGCGCGGGCGAGAGCTGCGGCGTTCTGCTGGGCGGCGGCGCCGAGGCGGTGGTGCTGGACGTCCTGGGCGATCTCAAAGTCCTGGCGGCATTGCTGGGAGGCGACTTCACCGTCCGCCTGCCACGCCCGCCGGTCGATGATTACTGCATCTAGGAGAAGAACGATCATGAAGCGGATGAGCTGCATCGGTGATCTGGCCAAACGCGCCCATGGCCGTATCCCCGCCTTCGCCTGGGGCTTCCTCGACGGAGGTTCCGGCGAGGAGGGCGGCCTGACCCGCAACCGCGAACGCCTGACCCGCATTCAGATCGAGCCCCGCTACTGCACCGGCGTCTCCCCCGACCCTTCCACCACCCTGTTGGGCCGGACCTACGCCCAGCCCTTCGGCATGGCGCCGGTGGGCATGGGTAACCTGATCTGGCCCGGCGCCGACCTCGCCCTGGCCCGTCAGGCCCATGCCGCCAATATTCCGGTGACGGTGAGCACGGTGGCCAGCACCCGGCTGGAGGACATGGCCGCCGCCGCCGCCGGCAATACCTGGTTCCAGCTCTATTACGCCCGCCGGCCGGAGATCAACCGCGACCTCCTGCGCCGCGCCTGGGAAGCCGGCATCCGGGTCCTGTCGGTCACCGTCGACGTGCCCATGACCGGCGACCGCCGCCGCGACGTGCGCAACCGCTTCACCCTGCCCTTCCGCCCCGGCCCCGGCTTCGTCCTCGACGTCGCCCGCCACCCCGCCTGGATGCTGTCCACCCTGGCCGCCGGCTCGCCCGGCTTTCCCAATCTCGCCCCCTATGGCGGCGATGTGAAGGACCAGACCCTGGCCGCCTTCGTTTCCGAACAGATCAAGCGCGAACTGGATTGGGACGATATCAGGGGGGTGCGCGATCTGTGGCAGGGAAGCCTGCTGATCAAGGGCATCCTGTCCGTCGGCGATGCCCGCAAGGCCGTGGCCCTGGGTGCCGACGGCATCTGGGTGTCCAACCATGGCGGCCGGCAACTGGAAGCCGCCCCCGCCGCCATCGATGCCGTCGCCCCCATCCGCGCCGCAATCGGCCCCGACAAAGTGGTGGTGATGGATAGCGGCATCCGCTCGGGCGAGGACATTCTCCGGGCCCGGATGATGGGAGCGGATTTCGTCTTCACCGCGCGGCCGTTCTACTACGGCGCCGCCGCCGGTGCCGAGGCCGGCGTGGCGCGCGCGGTGGAGATTCTCTCCGCCGATGTCACCCGCACCCTGACCCAGATCGGCTGCCCGTCCTGGCAGGCGCTGACCGCCGATTGGCGGTGGACTCAGTCCTCGGAGTGATCGGTCTCGATCCGACGCCGCTGGGCGCGGATATGCTCGTTGGCGAAGGAGCAGGCGGTGTCGAGAATCAGCACCGCGCCGGCCAGACGTCCCCAGGCCTCGCGCTGGTCAGGATCGGCCGGCCGCAGTGTAGTGCGTAAATCCACCAGCAGCCGCATCAGCGTACGTCCCGGGATCAGCCCGATGGGCACATCGGGCAGCGCCGCCACCGCGAAGGCAGCCTCGATGGCGGCGAGGCTGCCGCGGATATAGTCCTGATCGGCCGAATCCAGCGCCAGAAGCTGGTTCGGCGCGTTGCGCACCATCCGTTCCGCGGCGATATCGGTCAGGGGCTGATCCATGGTCGTTCCCAGCAGCAGGGACTTGTCGAGTTTGATATCGTTACAATATGGGGCGCAAGGACCGATTGGAGAAGATGGTCATGCACGACCGGTTGCCCGCGGACATCAAGGCCTATCACCAGCGCACCAAACACGCCTCCAGCCGCTACGCCCTGGGCCCGGCCTTTCTCGATTGGGACAGCCAGCCCGACCCCTTCCGCCGTTTCGATGGCGCCCCCAAGAGGCGGTTACCCCTGGGGCTCGACCGCGCCACCCCGGGCTTCGCTACGCTGGATCAGGTCGCGGCACAGCCGCTTGACGCCGGCAGCCTGGGGCTGTTCCTGGAACTGGCCCTGGGCCTGTCGGCATGGAAGGAAGCCGGCGGAAGCCGCTGGGCGCTGCGCAACAATCCCAGCAGTGGCAATCTCCATCCCACCGAGGGCTGGGTGGTGCTGCCACCCCTGGACGGCATCGGCGCCGGGCCGGCGCTGTACCACTATTCGCCGCTGGAGCATGCCCTGGAGGAGCGGCATCGCCTCGATGCCTTGCCGGCGACGCTGTTGCCTGGAGAGTTCCTGCTGGCCCTGTCCTCGGTGCCATGGCGGGAAGCCTGGAAGTATGGCGAGCGCGCCTTCCGCTATTGCCAGCACGATGCCGGCCATGCCCTGGCGGCCTCCACCTATGCCGGCGCCTGTCTCGGCTGGCGGGTGCGCGCCCTGGCCTGTCCCGGCGACGACGCCCTGGCGGCGTTGCTGGGGCTGGGCCGTGACGATTCCTCCCATCGATATGAGCGCGAGCACCCCGATCTCGTCGCTCTGGTCTCACCCAGCCGCGCCGAGGAGATTTCGCTGGAGCCAGTGGGGGGCGATTTCCTTGGGGCGGCCAACCGTCTCGGCGAGGACCACGAGCCCTGGCCGGCGGTGGATCAGGCGCTGAAGCTCACCCACCGGCCTCCCTCGGCCGCGCCGCCGCCCATGAGCATCCGCCAACCCGACCTGCCGGCCAACGCGGTGCCAACGGCGGCGGTGATCCGCCATCGCCGCAGCGCCCAACGCATGGACGGTGAGACCGGCATCCCTCGTTCCGCCTTCTTCCGCCTGCTGGCCCGCACCCTGCCCGATCCCGCGCGGGTGCCGTGGGGCGCCTTTCCCTGGCCGCCGCGTCTGGCCCTCATGCTGTTCGTCCACCGGGTCGAGGGACTGAGCCCCGGCCTCTACGCCCTGATCCGCGATCCCGGATCGTTGGATCGCCTCCGCCGCGACATGGAAAGCGATTTCGCCTGGACGCCGGTGGAGGATTGCCCGCTGCCGCTGTTCCTCCTGCAAGACGGCGATGTCACCCGGCTGGCCTCGCACCTGTCCTGCCTTCAGGGTATCGCCGGCCAGGGCGCCTTCAGTCTGGGCATGCTGGCCGATTTCGACCGCACCATCGCCGAGGAGGGGGCATGGGCCTATCGCCGCCTGTTCTGGGAGGCGGGGATGATCGGGCAGGTGCTGTATCTGGAAGCCACCGCCGCCGGGCTCTCGGGCACCGGCATCGGCTGCTATTTCGACGACGAAGTCCACGACCTGCTGGGCCTGCCGGCCGAGGGCGGGAACTGGCAGTCGCTCTATCACTTCACCGTCGGCGGCGCGCTGGAGGATGCCCGCATCGCCACGAAACCTGCCTATGCCCATCTGAAGGAAGATGCGGGGGCCTGAGCCCCCGCCGCCAACCTATTCCGCCGCCCGCTCGGCCGCGTCCGGTTCGGTATGGTAGATTTCCGCGCCTTCGCGCACGAACTTCTCGCTCATTTCCGCCATGCCGGCTTCGGCGTTGGCGAAGTCGCGGACCTCCTGGCTGATCTTCATGGAGCAGAATTTCGGTCCGCACATGGAGCAGAAATGGGCCAGCTTGGCGCCTTCCGCCGGCAGGTGCTGGTCGTGGAAGGCCAGGGCCTTTTCCGGGTCCAGCGACAGGTTGAACTGATCCTTCCAGCGGAACTCGAAGCGGGCGCGCGAGAGGGCATTGTCGCGAACCTGGGCGCCGGGATGGCCCTTGGCCAGATCGGCGGCATGGGCGGCCAGCTTGTAGGTGACCACACCTTCACGGACGTCCTGCTTATCGGGCAGGCCGAGATGTTCCTTCGGGGTCACGTAGCACAGCATGGCGGTGCCGAACCAGCCGATCATGGCGGCGCCGATGGCGCTGGTGATGTGGTCGTAGCCCGGCGCGATGTCGGTCACCAGCGGCCCCAGGGTATAGAAGGGCGCTTCGCCGCAGAGTTCGATCTGCTTTTCCACGTTCTTCTTGATTTTGTGCATGGGCACGTGGCCGGGGCCTTCGATGATGACTTGACAGTCATGGGCCCACGCCTTGTGGGTCAGCTCGCCCAGAGTCTCCAGCTCGGCGAACTGGGCGGCGTCGTTGGCATCGGCGATGGAGCCGGGACGCAGACCGTCGCCCAGGCTGAATCCCACGTCATAGGCCTTGAGCAGCTCGCAGATGTCCTCGAAATGGGTGTAGAGGAAATTCTCCTTGTGGTGGGCCAGACACCACTTGGCCATGATCGAGCCGCCGCGCGACACGATGCCGGTGGTGCGCTTGGCGGTCAGCGGGATATAGGCCAGCCGCACCCCGGCATGGATGGTGAAGTAGTCGACGCCCTGCTCGGCCTGCTCGATCAGGGTATCGCGGAAGATTTCCCAGGTCAGGTCCTCGGCCTTGCCGTCCACCTTTTCCAGCGCCTGATAGATCGGCACGGTGCCGATGGGAACCGGCGAGTTACGGATGATCCATTCGCGGGTGGCATGAATATGGCGGCCGGTGGACAGGTCCATCACCGTGTCGGCACCCCACCGGGTGGCCCACACCATCTTTTCGACCTCTTCCTCCACCGAGGAGGCAACGGCGGAATTGCCGATATTGGCGTTGATCTTGACCAGAAAGTTACGGCCGATGATCATCGGCTCGGCTTCCGGGTGATTGACGTTGGCCGGCAGCACCGCGCGGCCGCGGGCGATTTCCGAGCGCACGAATTCCGGCGTCACCTCGTCGGGGATGTCGGCGCCGAAATCCTCGCCGTCGCGTGTCCCCACGGCGGCCTTCAGCTCGGCCCGCTTCATGTTCTCGCGGATGGCGACATATTCCATCTCGGGGGTGATGATGCCGGCGCGGGCATAGGCCAGCTGGGTCGGCGCCTTGCCCGGCTTGGCGCGCAACGGCCGGCGGCCGGCGCGGTCGAACACCGGCACCGAGATAGTCTCGCCCGGCTTCAGTCCGTCATCCTCCGGGCGATGGGCGCGGCCCTCGTAATGCTCGACATCGCCGCGCTCGAGAATCCACTGGGCCCGGATAGCTGGAACGCCCTTATTGATATCGACCGCCAGGACAGGATCTGTGAAGGGACCGGAACAGTCATAGACCCGGACCGGCGGTTCGCCCGAATGGGGGTCCAGGTCGATCTCGCGCATAGCCACGCGAATATCGGGCCGCGAGCCTTCCACGTAAATCTTGCGCGAGCCGGGCAGCGAACCGGTGGTGACCTTGGGAGCGGAGGTGTCGGGCATGGTCGTCTCTTTCCTGCATGTGTCCCATGCGAGTCAAAGCGACGGCAGAAGCGGGGCGGTGGCTCCGATCCCTTCGCCGGAATGACCCGGATCAGGTTCCAAGGGTCGCCGGCTGGACTGCCGGCCTCTCAGCCCCATGGCATCGGGGCTCCCCTTCGGAACAGGCATAGTGGGAGACAAGGGCGCCCAAAGTCAAGCGTCGCAAGACCGCATTTTCCCATGTCCTTTTTTACGGACGGGACTTGTCCGGCCGGCATTCGCGGCCATTCTCCACCGCCTGCCGGCAATAGGCCTCGACGGCTTCGGGGCTGCCCACCGCCAGCAGCCGGTACCAGCGCCCCTGCCCCTGGTCGCGATTGGCAATAATCTCGGGCGAGACTCCCGCCCCCCGCAGCCGCTTCCAATCAGCCTCGGCGCTTTGGCGCAGACGGTAGGACCCCACCTGCGCCCGCGCCAGGACCGGCGTTTCGACCATCGGGGCGGACGGAGGGGAGGAAGCTACCGCCGTCGGCGGATCGCCGGGACGCTCGGCGGCAATCCGGGTTTCGGTGGCCAGCCGGTCCAGTTCCTTGCGGGCCGGCTCGATGCCGGCGGCGGCGGCCTTGCTCAGCCAATACAGCGCCGCCAGCCGATCCTTGGCCACGTTATTGCCGCCGTGGAGATAGACCATGCCGAGATTGTATTGGGCCGAGGGAATGCCGGCATCGGCCGCCACCTGATACCAGCCGACGGCGATGGCGGCGTCGGGCTCCACCCCCAGCCCCTGGCGGTAGAGATGTCCCAGGTTCCGGGCCGCCTCGCCGTCGCCAAACTCGGCGGCCTTGGTCCAATAGGTGGCCGCTTCCTGGTAGTGGGCCTGATTGAAGGCGGCGAGGCCGGCGTAGAAATTATGGTCGCGGATGGTCTGCATGGGGTCGGGATCCGTGACGCAGCCGCCAAGCCCGAGACCGGCAAGCGCCAGAACCGCGACGGCGAGCACACGGAACCGGCCGGTCCCGCGTGAAAGGGTAGAGACCCAACCTTTGCCGGTAAAACCCATGTGTTCCCCTTCACAGACATCGGCCCAGCCTTCGGGCGATAGTGTCATCCAGACCGTCCGCCATGGGACGGAGAACGCGATGGATGACCCGATGACCCTCGACATTACAGACTGGGCCGCGATGCTGAAAGCCCTGGACGGGGTGAAGATGCCGTTCCCGCTCGACTTGTTGTGGTCGCGCCTGCACGGCACCGAGGACCTGGACGCCCAACCTCTGGCAGTGCCGCCGCCGCCGCCGCGCCGCCGCGCGCCGCCGCTCACCTGGCGGCTGGTGCCTTGAGCCCCCTGTCCCAATAGGGCTCCGGCCCGAAGACCTCGGCCAGATAATCGACGAAGGCCCGTACTTTGGGCGATAGATGCCGGGCATGGGGATAGACCGCGTTGAGCGAGGCGTCCAGCGGGACGTAATCCCCGAGAATCTGCACCAGCCGCCCGGCGCCGATAACGTCGCCGA
>Ga0265313_10000187_pt1 | contig 66087 bp, 46 predicted proteins | sample 4123metaG_FD_203122 | JGI IMG/M metagenome (GOLD analysis project Ga0265313, IMG submission 203122) | Rhizosphere microbial communities from Carex aquatilis grown in University of Washington, Seatle, WA, United States - 4-1-23 metaG | ecosystem: Host-associated > Plants > Roots > Rhizosphere >... | reverse complement strand
TCGGGCGCTTGCCGTCGAAGTAGTCACCGAGCGTCACGCTCTTGCCCTCGGCGTCGCGGAACTTCGCTCCGCGAGGCAGAGGGTCGCGTAGGTGTTCGACGATGTCGACCCCCACGAGCTCGGGGGGGATCGTGTTGGGCATTCCCCCCGCTTGGTCGCGCCACGCCTGAGCGCGGGCATCGGCGGACAGCGCAAGGCCGAGGGCCACGATGGCCACCACGGCTAAGACGCGTGAGGGGACTGCGGGGGGCTTCACGGGGTGCTACGTGGCTTGCGGCAATGCGGCTCGGCCGGCGTCGGGTCGCGCGGTTTTGTTTCCTTTGGGTTCGCCGCCGTCCGTCCGCGAACCTGGACCCGCGTCGAGCACGGGCGCGGGGGCGCGGGGCGGCTCCGCCGTCATGGGGCCTGGAACCTCGCCAGGCATTTTGGACCAGCCCTGAAGCGGAGCGATGTCTTTCGACGCGTACGGCATGATGTCGGGGCTCGCGGAGGCGCGGCCACGAGCCACAATCTGCTGCATCGCCTTGTCGATCGGCATCGCTCCGGTTGCGAGGCGGCCCTTCTCGTCGGCGCGCATGTTCATCAGCGCCTCCGGTTTCAGGTCCCCGGACTTGCGATGGTCTTCTGCCCGCGCAACCTTGTCGAAGTAGGACACCAGGGCCGTGTGAATCACCACGAGCGCGACGATTGAGAAAAGGCCGATCTTGAAGATGAGACCGACTCTGGGCTGCGACTTGTCCGTGGCCATTGGTTCTCTAAAGGTGGAGGAACTTATGCATTCTCGAAATCGAGAGCGCGCGCGAGACGCGGATCGCCGATCGGTACGAGGGAGTGGTCGACCATTCCTCGCAAGACGGCGGCAATGTACAGACCGAAGACACCGACCAGGCAGGCCGCGTCGACATAGCTCGGCGCGAGACGCCCCACATTGGGCATGATCACCCAATACACTTCGACGACGTGCATCACGACCATGCACGCCGCACCGACGGCGAGCAGCGGCAGGCGGCGTTTGACGTTTCGAGACATCAGAAACCAGAAGGGCACGAAGAAGTGGAATCCGACCAATGACAGGCTGACGGCCCGCCACGTTCCGCCGTTACCGTCCCAACGCTTGTGAAACCAGGCGACTTCGTCGGGGATGTTCGAGTACCAGGTGAGAAAGAACTGGGCGAAAGCGATGTACGACCAGAAGGCGATCCAGCCGAAGAGAAGCTTGCCCATGTCGTGGAAGTGCTCGACCGTGACCGCGTTGCCGAGAAAACCGCCGCGCCGCAGCAGCAGCGTCACGAGCACGAGCGACGCCATCTGAAAGAGCGCGCACTGCGCGAAAATGTAGACGCCGAAGATCGTGGAGTACCATGTCGCGTCGAGCGACAAGAGCCAGTCGAAGGCAAAGAATGACAACGAGAGCGCGAAGAGGATCAGCGCGACGGGCGTGAAGCTCTGAGCGGCGGCGGTGTTCGCGACGGCCTTGCTTTCGTCTTGGTCGACCGACCATTGGAAATATCGAAACGCGAGCCACGACCAGATCGCGAGATAGATGCACAAGCGCGCGAGAAAGAAGCGCTGGTTGAGGAAAAACCTCTTGTGCTCGACGATCTTCGTGTCCACGCCTTCTTCCGCCGCGGCCAGGCGCTTGGAATCGGGAATGGGCAGGTCTCGGAGCGCTGCCGGCTCGTGGTCCGGGTAGCCTCGCGCCTCGGCGATTGGCGACTCGTGCTCTGCCCCAGCCTCCGCCTCGACGTGCGCCTGGTTGGCGCCCATCCAGGGAAAGAGGCTGGACAGCATCGGAACGAGGGGGAGAACCAGGATGATGAGCACGCCCATGGGCCGCATGAAGAGTTCGGCCACCCGCCGGACCGTCACGCCCCAAGCCGCCTTCGTGATGTAGAGAACGAGCACGAAGAAGAGGCTGCCGAGCGCAAGGCTCAGTGAGACGAAGTATCCGAAGAGGTACGAGAACGCGAAGCGCGCGGGATCTGCCCGGTAGCCGAGGAAAGCCACCGCGAGCCCGACGATGCCCACTCCGAGGGCAATCTTCCACGCGCCTGCCCACGGCGAGTCGGGCCCGATGCGATAGATTCCGGCTTTCGCACCGTTCTTTTCTTTGGCTGTCGTGCTCACTTCTTCAGCTCCGGTTGCGAGGGCTTTGCTTGCGCCATCTGGCTGAGTTGGAGCGCGCGGACGTACGAGACGATCGCCCAGCGGTCGGGGATGGGAATCTGGGCGCCGTACGCCGGCATCGTCCGCACGCCGTGGGAGATCGTCGCGAAGAGTTGCCCGTCCGGCATTTGGCGGAGCCTGGGATCCTCGTACGACGGGAGCGGAGGAAAGCCCCGCGACTCGCACGGGTCGCTCGGTTTGTCGCGCTTGCAGACGACCATCCCCTTGCCGTCGCCGGTTTGCCCGTGGCAAGGCGCGCAGTAGATGCCGAAGCGCTCCTGGCCTCGGACCAGCATTTTCTCGAGACCCCCCGCGCGCTGCACCTGGGCGGCGGGAACGACCATCGCATAGCCCGACTTGTCGGCGACCATGCCGGTCGCGATCTCGGGATCGTCTTCGTATCGATCGCGCGCGATCGTTCCCTCGACCGGCGTTCGCATCGTGAGGTGGTCGGGGAAAAACTGTGAATAGGACTCCGGGTTGTACCGCTCGGAGTCGTACATGTTGCGCTCGAGCATGATGGGAGGGTCGTCGCTCGTCTGCCCGCGGCAACCGGCCAGGGCCAGCCCCGAGCAGGCGAGGGTCGACAACAAAAGGAGCCGGCTCACGAGACGTCCTCCTCGATCACTTCGACGTGCTTGGCGTGGGCTCGTTCAAGGAGCGAGCGCGTTTTCGTCAATTCGAACTTCGGGTCGTCGGCCTCGATGGAGATGAAGAAGCGGTCGTCGCTGGCCTGACGGAAGCGTTCGGACTCGAATACCGGGTGATTGTGCCGGGGAAGGCGATTGAGGTGGAACATGCCGAGCACCGCACCGAAGGCGGAAAGAAGAATGGTCAGCTCGAACATGATGGGGACCATGGACGGCAAGGTTCCTGGGGCCCCTCCCGGCTTGTCGCCGACGATGAGCGGGTAATCGACACCGTTCATCCAGTGCATCATCACGAACGCTCCGCCCAGACCGGTCAGGGCGAAGACGATGACGATCCAGCCGACCTTCGAGTCCTTGAGGCCCATCGCGCGGTCCATGCCGTGCACGGGAAACGGCGTGTGCGCGTCCCAGCGGGCATAGCCTGCGTCACGCACCTTCTCCGCCGCGTGCAGCACGTCGTGGGCAGAGTCGAACTCCGCCAGGACGACCGATGGCGCGCGCACGTTCTTGGTCGCCGTCTTCGCCTCCATCACTCCGCGCCCTCCGGGAGCATGCCGCCGCGTGCGGGGAGCTCCACTTTGTCTTCGGCCGTCGTTCCTTCGGCGTGCCGGTGCGGATCCGCTTGGGGCATCGTCCCCTTCACCTCGGTCATCGAGACCATCGGCAGCCACCGCATGAAAAGGAGAAAGAGCGTGAAGAAGACGCCGATCGTCCCGGTGAAGATTCCGACGTCGATGATGGTCGGACGGAACAGGCCCCAGGCGCTCGGGAGGAAGTCGCGGTTCAGCGAGGAAACGATGATGACGAATCGCTCGAACCACATCCCGATATTGATGAGGATGGAGACCACGAACATCACCGGAAGGCTCGTGCGCATCCGCTTGAACCAGTAGAGCTGCGGAACGACGACGTTGCAGCCCACCATCCACGCCCACGCCCACCAATAGGGGCCGGTGGGGCGCATTTTCAGAAAATGCGCCATCTCGTATTCGTTGCCCGAATACCAGGCGATGAAAAACTCCATTGCGTACGCGTAACCGACGAGGAGCGACGTCAGGAGTAGGAACTTGTTCATCAGCTCGAGGTGCCGCATGAGAACGACGCGGTGCAACTTGAACACCGTTCGCGCAATCAAGAGGACGGTCTCGACCATCGCGAAGCCGCTGAAGATGGCGCCCGCGACGAAGTAGGGCGGGAAGATCGTCGTATGCCATCCAGGGATGACCGACGTGGCGAAGTCCATCGACACGACGCTGTGGACGCTGAGAACCAGGGGCGTCGAGATGGCCGCCAAGATGAGGTACGCGCGCTCGTAGTTTTGCCAATGGCGGTTGCTGCCGCGCCAGCCGAACGCGAGAAAACCGTAGATGCGCTGGCGCCACTTGTCAGTCGAGCGATCGCGCAACGTGGCGAGGTCGGGTATCAGGCCCGTGAACCAGAAGAGCAGCGAGACCGTGAAGTAGGTGCCGACCGCGAAGAGATCCCAGATGAGCGGGCTCTTGAAGTTCGGCCAGACGTTCATCTGATTGGGCAGAGGGAACATCCAGTAGATGACCCACACGCGACCGACGTGGATGCCCGGGAATATGAGCGCGCAGATGACGGCGAAGATGGTCATCGCCTCGGCGAAGCGATTGATCGCCGTGCGCCAGCGCTGTCGAAAGATGAAGAGAATGGCGCTGATGAGCGTGCCCGCGTGGCCGATACCGACCCACCACACGAAGTTCGTGATGTCCCAGGCCCAGTAAACGGGGGCGGTGTTGCCCCACACGCCGACGCCCCGATAAAATAGATAGCAGACGCAGACGACGAAGATGCCGGCGAAGGTCGCGGCGAGAAGGAAGCAAGCCCACCACCCGCGCGGCGCCGGCGTTTCGGTGACCCGCGCGATGTCGTGGGTCACGTCGGCGAGAGAACTGCCGGGTTTGACGAGCGGCGCCTCGTCGAGCTCGCGAATGGGTTCCCAGTATGCCATCAGGCCATCTCCGGGTTGGGGTTCCGGACTTTGCCGAGGTGGGTCGTTCGCGGACGCGTTCCGAGCTCGGCGAGCAAGCCGAAGCGGCGGTCGATGCGCGTAGCCCGTGTGACCCGGCTCGCCGGATCGTTGAGGTCGCCGAATACGATCGCGTCCGCCGGGCACGTCTGCTCGCAGGCGGTGGTTATCTCGCCGTCTTTCAGGTCGCGGTACTCTCGCTTCGCCTTGATCTTCGCGCTCTGGATGCGCTGCACGCAATACGTGCACTTCTCCATGACGCCGCGGAAGCGAACGGTGACGTTTGGGTTCTGCTGCATCTGAAGCGTCTCCGGCAACCCGCCGGTCTCCTTCCAGACCGAGTCGTTGTGCCAGTTGAGGTAATTGAACTTACGCACCTTGTACGGGCAATTGTTCGCGCAGTAGCGGGTGCCGATGCATCGGTTGTACGCCATCTCGTTCAGTCCCTCGGGACCGTGCGTCGTGGCATTGACGGGGCAAACGTTCTCGCACGGCGCCTCTTCGCAGTGCACGCACATGACCGGCTCGTGGATGACCAGCGGATCGTCCGGCGTGGCGCCGCGATCGGCCCGGTCGACGTAGTAACGATCGATCCGGAGCCAGTGCATTCCGCGACCGCGCCACACTTCGAGCTTCCCCACCACGGGGACGTTATTTTCGGCCATGCACGCGATGACGCACGCGTTGCAGCCGCTGCAGGCGTTCAAGTCGACCGCCATGCCCCACTGATGGCCTTTGCTGTAGTCGACCTGGGACCAAAGCGGCAGGGCGCGCGGCGGCGGCGTCTCGAGGTCGGGAAAGTTCGGCTTCTGGCGATACTCCGAGAGCGTGGCCTCGTGCACGATCGGCCGATCCTCGGCCGAGTCGTTGCCCTGCATCTTCGAGAAGAAGTAGGGCTCCTCGGCGGTCTTGCTCACCTTGGCACCGACGGCGAACCCCAACGCGTCCGTCGTTCGCAGCGGATGCACGTCGAAGCCGCGCCCGTTGCCGATTCGGCCGGACTTCCGTCGCCCCCAGCCGAGGGTCAGCGCGATCGAGCGGTCGGCCTGCCCGGGCACGATCCAAACGCCGGCCCGGATTGACCGCGGGCCCACGGAGATGCTGACGACGTCTTTGCTGTCGACGCCGAGCTCCTTGGCCGTCGCCGGCGAGAGGATCGCCGCGTTGTCCCAAACGAGCTTGGTGACCGGGTCGGGCAGTTCCTGGAGCCACGTGTTGTTGGCGTGGCGCCCGTCGACCATCTTCGGACATGGCGCAAACGTCACTTCGAGCGAACCCGGCCCGACCCGGGCGGGAGCCAGCCGTTTGCGAATGGCGGCCAGAATCTCGGCGTGCCGTGGCGTCAACCCCTGCACCGGCCCAGACGGGCGCTGCGCAATTCCGGTTGCGAGGGCGCGATTCCAGTGCCGCTCGAGATCGGTCATGTGCGCGATGAAGGGGTTGCCGGAGCTGTCGCGGCACTCCGCTGTGCCCGCCTCGCCGAACACGCCGCACCCAGTGACCCCGCGCGCTGTCAGGATGACGCCGCGAATGGTCACCCGCACGGCCTCGTACCCCGTGGCCTCCGGGGCACGCGCCATCCACGAAAGAAGCTCGATGTCGCTTCGGCCGCCGTAAAGCGGCGCGATGAGGGGCTGCTGGACGCAAACGGTCCCGTCGGTCGAGCGGGCGTCGCCCCAGGACTCGAATTCGTGCGCGCGCGGAACGTGCCACGTGCATGTCTCGCTCGTTTCGTCGAAGAAGAGCGACGCGTGCACGCTGACCGGAAGCTTGCCGAGCTTCTCTGCAAAACTGAGGTCGGCCGGTGCGTCGTAGACAGGATTGCCGCCGAGGATGACGAGCCCGTCGACCTGGTTGGCGCTCATCGCGTCGGTCAGGGCCTTGAGGTCCGCGGCAGCGTCGAGTTCGTCCGGATCGGCGACCGGCGCGTAGTTCACCGAGGTTCCGACCGAGCCGAGCGCCGCGTGAAGGGCGTGGGCGAGCGCGTGAATCGCCGGGGGCTGACGCGACCCGACGACGACGATTGTCCGCGCGCGGTTGCCGATGATGTCGTTCGCAACAGCGGTGAGCCACTTTGCGGGTATGCCCTCGGTATCGGGCGGACTCGGAAAGCCCGCCACGATGTCGCCGATGGGGAGCCCCTTCTTTGCCAACTCAGCCGCCAAGGCGTAGGCGTAGCGTTCGACGTCGCTCGCCGGGAGGCGAAGTCGGTGATCGGCGCAATTGCCCGTGGTCGTGCGGGCCGGTTCGACGACGTAGAGGCGGCTCATCGGATCGCGCGACGAGCGAAGCCGGCGCCCGCTCGCAAACGTCCAGTTCGCGCGGACGTTGCCCGACTCGGTCTGCAAGAAGTCACTGTCCAGCGACAGAATGACCCGCGCCTTGTCGTAGGCGTACAGCGTGTTCGTCGGTTGCCCGAACGCCAGGCGCGATCCCTCGCGTACGTTGCTGTCGCTCACCGCCGACCAGGTGTGGACGCGAGCCTTCGGGAAGCGCTGGGCGAGGGCCGCGCGCATGCGCAGGACACTGGGCGACAGCGTCGGCTGCATCAGCACGCGCAGTCTCGCGCCTTGATCCGCGTCGTAGGTGGCAAGCTTCGCGCCGAGCTCGCGCTCGAAGTCGGCCCAGCTCGCGGGCTGCCCCGACTTGCGGGGCGTCGTGGATCGCTCGGGATCGTACAGGTCGAGGATGGTCGCCTGGGCAACGAGGTCTGCCTTGCCGACGCTGGCCGGGTGCGAGGGGTTCCCCTCGACTTTCGTGGGCCGACCCTCGTGCGACTCGACGACCAGCGCGAGCGCCTCGCCGCGTCGCTGGATGACGGTCGAGTAGTGGGTCGGAACGCCGAGAACGACGTTCTCGGGCATCTTCGTATAAGGAACGACTTTCTCGATCGGGCGCCTGCAACCTTCGGCTCCGACGAGTGCCACCGTCGAAGCCATCGCACCGAGCAGACCCCGGCGACTCAAGAAAAGAGCTTCGTCGCTCGGCGGCGTGGTGACGTGCCCCTTCGGAAATTCGGGCTCGCTCAGCTCCCGTTGTAGGCCGGGACCCAGGGCGCCGGACCCCTCGGACTCGATCCCGCCTTCCCAGGGATAGGGTGCGCGCTTGCTCATCGGTGACACCCCCAGCAATTCTCAGGAGGATCGAGGCGACGCGGCGGATCGACGTGCCCTTGGTGGCTGTAGGCCATGTTGGTGATCTCGGCGACAGGGCGTATTCGCTCGCTATCGCCCTGCTTCTGTTTGACGTCGCGGTGGCATTCGAGGCACCACCCCATGCTCAGGGGTTGATCCATCCTCACTTGGTCCATTTGATCGATGCGCCCGTGGCACTCCGCGCAACCGACGCCCCCGGTGACGTGAACGCTGTGATCGAAGTAGACGTAATCCGGAAGCTTGTGGATACGCACCCATTCGATGGGCTTGCCGCTCTCCCAGCTCGCGCGCACGGGTTCGAGCATCTTCGAGTCCGTGCGCACCAGCTGATGGCAGTTCATGCACGTCTCGGTGGGCGGGACCATCGCGAGGGGTGCACGCTCGACGTTCGCGTGGCAGTACCGGCAGTCCATACCGAGCTGCCCGACGTGAAGCCTATGCGAGTAAGGCACGGGCTGCTTTGGCGCGTATCCGACCTGGGTGAACCAGGGCGAAAAGTAGTACCAGATGAGGAACGTCACCGCGACGAGGCCCATCGTGGCGGCCGCGCCCACGATCAGCGGCAGCTTGTTGAGAGAGCGAGAGAAGATTTGCATGTGGGAGAGGGGGGAGGCCCGCGGCTAGGGCCCGGAAGGCGGGGTCACGAGACGCGGAATTGTGGACGCAGCGGATAACGCGACAGGCGGGTTCCTACACCCAGTGCGGCCCGCGCGCTTATACGAAATCGTGTCGACCGAGACAACGGGATGTTTTGCGAAAAGTCTGCGCGTTTCGGCGACGTTGCGGACCCCCAATGAGAAGCGAACGCGCCCCCTACGCATAGGTGGTCGGAGCCGTGCGAGGCAAGTGCGAGCGTGCCGGCGGCGATTCTCATGACCGACGAGGCGGAGGAACGCTGAGTGCCCGGCATGAACGAGCCAACATGTTTCGGTCGATGGAGCTCAGCAAAGAAAGAATGTGAATCGACGCCGTGGGCGCCTGCCACTTCGGCGCGCGCAGCGTCACCCGACCAGACGGACCTCGCCCGATGCCCAACGCGCTAGGACGCCGTCGTCGCGGCGGACGAGGAGGCGCCCCTCGTCGTCGATCCCCGACGCGATGCCTTCTTCGCCCGCGTCGCAGCGGACGCGGCGATCGCGGAGCGCGTCGGCCGCTTCGATCCGCGCGCGGACGACTCCGAGACCGCGAGCCAAGACGACGTGAAGATCGCCGTCGAGCGCAGCGAGCGCGTCGCCGAGGATGGCGGAGCGTTCGGGTGGATTGGCTCCGGGCGGCATCGCCAGCGCGATCGATGTGGCTCGCTCCGCGATCTCGTCGGGGAACGTCCGGGCGTGGACGTTCACGCCGACGCCAATGACGACCGCTTCGACACGCGACCCCGTGCTGATGGCCTCGACGAGCACGCCGGCAACCTTCCGGGCGCCGATCATCACATCGTTCGGCCATTTGATTCTCACCTCGCCGTGGGGAAGCGCACGCGCGACCGCATCGCGAACCGCCAGCCCGGCGACGAGAGCAACGAGGGGAAGTCGCCTGGGCGGAGACCTCTCGCGAACCAGCACGGAGAAGAGGAGGTTCTCGCCGGGCGGCGAGAACCAGAGCCGCCCCTGACGTCCCCGACCCGCCGTCTGCTGCTCGGCGACCCACGTCGTGCCATGGGGCGCCAGTTCCCGTGCACCCCGTTTCGCCTCGTCGTTGGTCGACGTGGTCGTCGCAAGCAGCCAGAGCGGACGGCCGAGCCTTCCCCCCCGAGCCGCGACGACATCCGGTGCAGCCGCCAAATCGGCCGAGACGCCGCGCGGTATCGCGCTCATTCGAAATCCAGCCCCACGTCGGCCGCTCGCGCCGAGTGCGTGAGCGCACCGACCGACAAGACGTCCACGCCCGCCCGTGCGAGTTCCGGTACGCGATCGAGGGTCACGCCCCCCGACGCTTCGAGGAGCGCACGTCCCCCCGTCCGTCGAACCGCTTCAGCGATGGTCGCCGCGGACATGTTGTCGAGGAGCACGATGTCGGCGCCGGCCACGAGAGCCTCGTCGAGCTGGTCGAGCGAATCGACTTCGCATTCTATCTTGGCGCTGTGCGGTGCCGCGGCGCGCGCCCGCTCGATGGCGACCCGCACCCCCCCGCAGGCCGCCACGTGGTTGTCCTTGATGAGAACGCCGGCGCCCAGGTCGTCTCGATGGTTGCGCGCGCCCCCGACCCGCACCGCGTAGCGTTCGAGAACGCGGAGGCCGGGCGTCGTCTTGCGCGTGTCGGTGATCCGCGCGGCACAACCCTTCGGAACGGCGTCGACGTACGCGCGAGTCAATGTTGCGATTCCGCACATTCGCTGCACGAGGTTGAGCGCCACGCGCTCCGCGGTCAGGATCGGCCGGGCGCGCCCCCGCACCGTCCAGAGACGATCGCCGCGGCTCACCCGCGCCCCTTCGGTGACGTGCCGCTCGACGGCGAGCGAGGAATCCAACATTGCGAACACGCGCTCGAAGACCGGTCCTCCGCAGGCGACGAGCGAGTCGCGGGCTACGGCTCGCGCGACGGCACGAGCATCCGGCGCGACGCAGGCCTCGGTGGTCGGGTCGCCCGAAGCCAGGTCTTCCTCGAGAGCGAGGGCGACGATGCGATCGACCGCGACAGGTGAGAGCTCGAAGGTCTGCATGCGCTTCATGTCGTTTACCACCGCTCGATGCGCCAGCCGCGCCGGCGCGCGACGCCCCACAGCCGCGGGTCGGGGTTGACGACCACCGCCGTTCTCACCGCATCGAGGAGCGGCAAATCGGTATACGAATCGCTGTAGAAGGTCGCCTCTTCGACCCGAAAGCCGAGCTCTTCTCCCAGCCGACGCGACCGCGCCACCTTGCCGTGGCCAAAACAGAGTGGGTCCACGAGGCGCCCGGTAAAGCGCCCGTCGAGCCCCACCTCGAACTCGCTGGCGACGACATGGTCGATGCCGAGCCGCCTGGCGAGCGGGCGCGCGAAATAGGGGTTGGTCCCGGTCACGATTGCGACGACCTCGCCGCGAGCCTTGTGCTCCGCGACCGCGCGGCGACCGGCGTCGGCGACGTGGGTTTCCACTTCACGGCGAAACCAATCGTCGCACCGAGCCGCGAACACCGTCTCGGAGGTTCCCGCGAAGCGGAGCACCGCTCGCGAAGCGGCGCGATGCGCGTCGACGACACCCATCGTGTACTGCGCGAGCCAAAAGAGCGTCCGCGCAGAGTCTTGCCAAGTCGCAGCGCCGCGCGAACGGAGGTAACGAATGAAGAGGCTCGCGGTCTGCTTTCGCACGAGCGTGCGATCCATATCGAATAGGGCGGCGGCAAGCATGCAAGATGGGGCGGCGCTGGGGGCAGCGCCTGGCACCCTAGCAAGCCTTTCGTGAAAGCCGCGTCGAGCGGGGAGCGGGCGTGTGGACGCCTGCCGGAAACATATGGCCCCGCCAATCGCGTACTCTTTTTGTTTTGCCGGGAGTAAGGCCGGGTCGGTTGGGCCCGCAAATTGCGGGCCATGGGCGTGTGGAGCGGATGGCGCGCGCCCGCCCGGCCATGCGGCGTGCGGCCGTCCAAGCCATCGTCGAGCGTGGGGTTTGGCACATCGAAAAAACTGCGGTCTGCGCGGGTCGGTTCTCGCGGCTCGCGGCTTGCGCGAAGGGCAAGCGTGATATAGAAACCGTCCTGTAGCGAAGTGTCGGTCGCGCACGGAAAACGGGCGGGTCAGTCGATGCATGTAGATGGCAAGAGCTCGCAGTTGGTTCTGAGCCCGGGCACGGTCGTGGCCGGAAAATATCGCGTGGAACGAACGCTCGCCGAAGGCGGGATGGGCCTCGTGGTCGCGGCGACGCATCTCCATCTGGAGCAGCGGGTAGCCCTCAAGTTTCTACGGGGAGAGGTCACCTCCCTCCAATGGGACGCACTGGCGCGATTCTCGCGCGAAGCGAAGGCGGTCGCGCAGTTGAGAAGCGAGCACGTGGCGCACGTGCTCGATGCCGGCGTCACCGACGAAGGCACGCCGTACATGGTTATGGAGTATCTCGAGGGCCGCAGCCTAGCCGGGGCACTTCAAATCGACGGCCCGCTCGACGTTGCGAGCGCGACCGAATTCGCGATTCAAGCCTGCGAAGGCCTTGCCGAGGCCCATGCGCACGGGATCGTTCATCGAGACATCAAGCCGTACAATCTCTTTTTGACGGAACGCTCACCCGGACGCAGCGCGATCAAAATCGTCGACTTCGGGATTTCCAAGTTCGCGTTTTCCGACAACGTGACCACGGGAGTCATCGTCGGGTCGCCTTGCTACATGTCGCCCGAGCAGCTCCGGTCCACGGCATCGGTCGATCATCGCAGCGACATCTGGTCGCTCGGCGCAACGCTCTACGAGCTGCTCGCGGGACGAGCCGCGTTCGATGCGTCGCAGACGCTTCCGGAGCTGGTCACGTCCATCCTGGACGGAGCCACTCCGAATCTGCGCGAGTGCAGACCGGACGCCCCCCCCGGACTGGCCGCCATCGTCGAGCGGTGTTTGGCGAAAGATCGTGAGGCGCGATTCCAAAGTGCCGGAGACGTCGCGATGGCGCTCCTTCCGTTCGCCCCGCCGCGCGCACACGTCCCGGCCGAGCGAGCCGCGTCGATGAAGCCGGCCTTCGTAGCCCCCACTTCCGCGTCCGAGGCAATTGTGGAAAATGCCGATGGTTCGCTGGCCCCGGTCAGCAACGAGATTGCTCCGGCGCCGGTACAGATCCCGGCTGCGCCGGCGACCCCGGGGCGTCACGCGAGCTCGGAGGCGATTGCCAAAGAAGATGCCGACGCGAACGCGGCGGCACGAGCCGACCGGGAGGGCGCGTCCCCAGGAGTTCGGGTGCGCGGGCACGATCTGGGGCACGACTTGGAGATCGAAGCCGACGCCTTTCGGTTTCGGGCCCCGAAGTGGCTGGGGATAGCCACGTTGGCCGGCGCCGTCGTTCTCGTATTTTGCACGATCCTCGTCGCCGCGCCGGACCGTGCAGACAAATCGCAACGCCGAGCGAACGCAATCGACATTCCGGTCGCAGCTCCTGCCCCCACCCGGGCCGAAACGGCGGTCGCCGCACCACAAGGTTCGGTGGCACTCGTCCCGCTCCCGGCGGACCCCGCCGGCGCACCCGAGCTCGTGGAGCTGGTGGTGCGAGCGACACCGGCGTCTGCGAAAGTCGCTATCGACGGATCGCTGGTTGCGCGCAATCCTTTCCGCGCGTCGTATCCAAAGGGCGGCGAGGTCCATCGCATTACGGCGAGCGCCGACGGGTACGAGACGAAGTCGGAGAGCGTTGCGCTCACGTCCGACTTGGTCGTGGAGCTCAGCCTCAATCGAAACGCTTGGCAGCCGCCACCGCCGGCATCACCGCCACTGCCTCGGCGAACGGCGACCGCGCCTCAACCGGCGCTCCCCACGAGGGCCGTGACCGTGCAACCGAAGCCTCCCCAACCAACGCAGGCGCAGGCGCCGATCGCGTCCACCGGCGGCGAAGTCGACTCTGCGGGCGGGAAGGTGCCGCTGAGGCCGATCGAGACGAGAGACCCCTACGGGAATCCATGAGACGTCGGCTTCGACGAGCCGCGATGGCTCTGGCCTTGGTGGGCGCGATATCCCTCGCGCCCAGCGCGAGAGCCGACGAGATCGGAATCGCATCGCAAGGCGACCCGGCGGCGGAGGCGGGCCGACATTTCCGGCGCGGGGTTGAGCTCTACGGCGAGGCCGACTACACGGCAGCCCTGGTGGAATTCAAACGAGCGTGCGCCCTCTCGCCCAACCCGACGGCGGTCTACAACCTCGGCGAGACGCAGTTCCAGGTGCAAGACTACGCGGGGGCTCTCAAGACCTTTCGGCGCTACCTGGCCGAGTTCGGCCCTTCCGAGAGCCATCGTGCAGCGGTCGCGCGAGCGGTGGAGACACTGCGAACGCGCGTTGGATACTTGAAGGTCACGACCGTCCCAGCCGGCGCGGACATTGCGGTCGACGACGAGGTCGTAGGTCGAACTCCGGTTGTCGAGCCTCTGCTCGTGAGCATGGGTCGAAGGAAAGTCGTCGCGTCGATGGCCGGCCAAGGATCGGTTACGGAGTACGTCGACGTGGCGGCCGAAGATCACGTCTCCGTGGCGCTTCAGTTGCGCCCCCCCGCCGTGAGCCCTTCCCCGGCATCGGCGGCGGAGGCGCCGGGCGCAACGAATGCGGACGGCCATTCGTCCCGAGGCGTCCCGGTGACGACCCTGCGACTCGCGGGCTGGATCGCGGCGGGGACCCTTGCTGCGGGCGCCGTGGCATTCGGAACGCTTGCGCTCAGCGAGTCGCAGTCGCTCGCCAACGAACGCGGCGCGTTTCCCGCGAACGGCTCCGTGCTCAATCGCGACGCGAACCGCACGGCGACGTACTCGATCTTGGCAGACTCGTTTGCGGCAGCCGCCCTCCTCGTGGGGGCGGTATCCCTTTACTGGACCCTGTCGCCTGCCGTAGATCACGCCACAACGTCGACCCAAGCACGCGTGACGCTTGCGCCCGCATCCGCTCGCTTCGAGATGACGTTCTGATTCGGACGACTTCCAAATGTGCGAGAAATTGTCAGACGTGGACCTTGCCACGCCAGTAGACTCCCCCTCCGTGGCCGACTCGCGGGCGAATGATCGTGTGCGAGCCAGGAACCCCTGGCGTTGGGCGGCCATGGCCGCGGCAGGGCTTGTGGTGAGCTCCGCCGCCTGCACACTCCTTTTGGATCGCAGCGCGACGCAATGCGCTTCCGATAGCGATTGCTCGAAGTTCGGAGCTCACCCGTACTGTGTAAACAGCGTGTGCGTCGACTCCGGCCTGGGGCCAGACCCCTGCTTTTTCGGGACGCCCAAGGAGCAGCAAGACTTCGAGAATCAATGCACGACCTCGTATTTTGCCGCATACGACAACTGCAAGTTGATCAAGCTGTGTCCTGGGACCGCGGATCCACCGCTCATGCCTCCGCCGACACCCGATGCGGGGACGTCGGTTGCCCCCAGCGCGATCGACGGCGGCGATGGCGGGCTACCGAATTGTATCGATCCGGCGAGTGGACGCGGCCCTGAACAGGTCTTGATCATGACGGGCTCGAGCAACTTTCCGCCTCTGCTTTCCAAGCTGGCCCCATTGGTCATCGCGCCTGATGGAGGGTCACCCACGGGCCCCATCCCCATATTTCAAGTCACGAACTCATGCACGGGAGTCAAGGCGGTGGTCAACTCGGTCGCTATCCATGACCCGGCGACGGCCGCCCAAAAGTACGCCGCGTTCTTCAATGCCGACGGGACCCAAACGCCCTGCCTCTTGGGTGGAAGCGTGCCGGTCGACCTCGGCGAGTCCGACATCTACGCCACCACCTGCGGCGTTACTGTGCCGACCGACGTCGTGAGCGAACATTCGGGTCCCATCCAAGCGATGGCCTTCGTCGTTCCAGAGAACTCCACGCAGCGATCCATCAGCGCCGAGGCGGCGCGAGAAGTCTTCGGCATGGGTGGCAACGGCGGCGTGGCAAAGCCGTGGACCGATCCTAACTATTACTATGTACGCAATGTAAACACGGGAACGCAGCAAATGATTGGGCTCGCCATCGGCGTGCCCGCCGACAAGTTCTGGGGCACCGACGAAGGAAGCGCGTTGGCAGTGGATCAGGCGCTAAAGACGACCGGCAATACCGAGGCCGCCATCGGCATCATCTCGGTCGATTGGTATGATCTCGAGCGAGGGAACTTGAATGCGCTCGCCTTCCAAGCGACGGGCCAGGAGGTCGGGTTCCTTCCTGATTCGACCATCGACTCGACGGACAAGCAAAACGTTCGAGATGGGCACTATCCCATCTGGGGTCCCATCCACTTCCTAACATCCAATTCTATTTCCTCCGCTGCGGTCGCGTTTCTGTCTACCGTGGACGTTCCCAATCTCCCCAAATCGGTCGCTGACGCGTACATCGGAGCGAGCCTGGTGCCGCCTTGCGCGATGAATGTGCAACGGACCACCGAGCTGGGTCCGCTCTCGGCGGCGGGTCCGCATTTCCACTGCGACTGCTACTTCGAATCGAAGCAGGCCGGGGGGGTCCCTCCCGAATGTGTGCCGTGCGACAAGGTTACCAATCCCTGTTCGAAAGCCCCGCGGCTGGCGTGCAACTACAATTTCTGCGAAGTGCAGTAATAGCCGCGGTATCAGCGGAACTTCCGCCTAATAAACGCCATACCCTCTGCCCAGCATCTGGGAATACAGGTTGCAAACCGCGTGAAAGCAGACCGACGCGCCGATACCGCCGGTCCGCGCGCGGAGCCAGCCGAATAGCAGCGCCGGAAAAAAAACGGCGAGGCGCGTCGGCAGGTGCACCGTGACGACGTGCCCCAGCGCAAAGATGGCGGCGCCGACGACGAGACCGGGACCCACGCGCGCTCCGAGCACTCGCCACCGCGGCGGCCAAACATCGTCCAGGCGAGATTGGAGGTAACCGCGATAAAATGCCTCCTCCGGGAGGGCAATCACGAGAAGCTGCGCCAGGACTTCGTCCGCGGCGTCGATTGGTTTTACGGCGAGCGAAAACGTCAAACGCGGCATTGCGCGCAACCACCAGGCGCGCCACCCGAAGAAAAAGGGGACGGCGACGATGGCTGCCATCCCCACGCCCCACGCGCCCGCCACGGTCGCCTTACGCAGGAGGGCGACGATGTTCAGCCGGCCGGGGATGACCAACCCGCCGAGCGATAGACCCGCGCGTCGGACGTGATCATCGTCTTGGCTCCACACGAGCGCCCAAGTGACCGCCAGGAACGCGAATCCCACCGCTGTCGCGTGCCATGTCTCGGGAAGTACGAGCGCGATGGCAGCGACCGCGAGCGTCACGTCCGCGGAGACCCAAAGGGCCTCGCGGAGGGGCGTCCACCTGCTCGTCAATTGCGGCATTGCAAACGAGCAACGAACGCTTCTGCACGGCCGGCCTCGACGTCGAGCCAGGCGACGAACCATTCACCGCGCGCCCGGCCGGGCGCGATCCAGGGTCGAGGTGCATCGCCCGTTACCTTGGCGAACGTGCTCGTCGTGCCCACGCCATCGCGCGAAATGGACGCCACGCGGACCCGCCCGGACTCGTAGAAGGCCACCTCCGCCTGCCCATCGGCGCTCGAGGCGACCGCCGGATGCCCCCCGCGCGACGTGAATCGCTTTCGCCAGAGGAGGGTACCTTTCGCGGGATCGAGGAGGGCCGCCTGCGCCCCCTTGTCGGTCTCGTGCCACGCCAGAAAGCAGGCGTCTTTGGTGCAAGTGAGCGCGGGGAAGTCGCCGCCCGCCTTTTCCTCGTTGACGACCGCAACCTCGCCGATCTCGGATTTGCTCTTCGACGGAGCGGTCGGCAGATCCGACGCGAGAGGGAGCCGCATGCGCTCGACGAGATGCTCCCGATCGCGCTCGAGCGCATACGCTACGAATAGGTTCGTGCTCGACGACGCCACGGTCGCGGAGCTCACCCGAGACACTCGACCTTTCTCTGGTTCGTAGTCGGTGGCGCGAATCTCCGGGCCCAAGGGCTTCAGATCGGGGTCGAGCCGTCGAAGGAAAAGATCGTCCCCCTCCCTGTCGACGGCCTGCTGCCACGCGACCCAGAAGCCGCCGTCTGACGCCCGGTCCATGGCGGGCCAGAAGAGACCGGGTTTGCCGCCGCCTACGAGGGCGCTCATGCCGCCGATGCGACCGTCGGCGTCGAGCCATCGGACCCGAACGCCCGGCTCACGGCCGGTCTTGTCCCAGAAAAGGAGTACGACCCGGTCGTCGGCGGACGCGAGGGAAGGGCGCATCGCGAAGTCCGCCTCGGGGGTGAGGTCGCGCGGCCGCGACGTGGGCCGACCGCTGGCGTCGACGAGCACGGAGTACACATGCTCGCGGCCCGGCTGCTCGTGGTCGTCGGTCCATGCGACGACCGCTCCCTTGGACGTTACGGCTACGGTGGGGCGTCCCAAGGCGCCGCCGTACCCGAGGCGGGGATGCGAGAAGGCCATCATCTTGCACGGACCCGTGGTCGCCGTTCCGAGTTTGACCTGATCGAGAAATGATTTTGCCACGGCGCCGCCGCCCGCGTCCGCGGCGTCTTTGAACTTGCGGAGTGCGCCGTCGGGATCGCCCGATGCGAGGAGTCCTTGGCCTTCCTCGATCGTGGCCATCCACTTCGGCATCTCGGGCAGGGGTGCCGGCGCTTGTGCGGAGTCAGAGGCCGCCGCAGCGCTAGGATGCGCCGACGCGGCCGCGACTGCGGGCGCCGGCGTGGGCCGGTGAATCACCTTCGTGTAGGCGAACCACCCGGCAACGACCGCGGCCCCCCCCACGAGCGCCGCCGCCACGGCCACACGCGCCAAGCTCGAGCCGCGTCGAACCGGAGACGGCTCCTCGACCGCTGCGGGCGACAAGTCGGTCGCGCTGAACGCCAAGTCGCTGGACAACGTCTGCGGCACGCCCAAATCACCCATGGCCGGAGACGCCGGTCCACCACCGACAGTCACCCCTCCGGAAGTCCGCTTCGTCGACGTGACCCCCGAGCCTCGGGTCGAGGACGGCGGCCCACGCTCACCAACCTCGCTGGCGGGTGGCCGCGATGCCCGCTCGATCGCATCCATCTCGACGAGGTTGATGAGTGAGATGGGGGGGGTGCCGAGCGCCTGCGCAAGCCCGTCGGCCAGCTCCTTGGCAGACTGGAAGCGATTGTTTGGATCTCGCTCGAGTGCCCGCTGGAACCATGTGTCGAACGCCGGGGGCAGGTCGGGCCGCAGCCGGCTCGGCATGGGAAGCTGCGCCGCGGCGATCGCGGCAAACGTCATGGCCACGCCTTGCTCGGTGTTCCAAACCGGCCTGCCCGTCAGACATTCGAACGCCATGCATCCGAGTGCCCATAGATCCGAGCGGTGGTCGACGGTCCCCTGCCCCTTGACCTGCTCGGGAGACATGTACGCGGGCGTTCCGAACACGGCTCCTTCGCGGGTGAGCCGCGCGGTCTTTTCGTCGGTCTGGACGGGGGCGTAGAACTTGGCGAGCCCGAAATCCAGGATCTTGGCGACTTCTTCGCCCTCCTCGGCCCTGCACAAGTGGATGTTCTCGGGCTTCAGGTCCCGGTGGACGATCCCGGCACCGTGAGCCTTGGTCAGTCCCTTGGCCACCTGCCCGATGATGCGCACTGTGGCCTGCGGGTCGATGAGCCGCACGCGAGCCATCCGGTCGTAGAGCGATTCACCTTCGAGGAGCTCCATCACGATGAAGGGCCGGCCGTCCTCCAAGCGCCCTGAGTCGTAAATCTCAACGATGTACGGGCTTTTCACACTCGCCGCAGCCCGCGCCTCTCGAAAAAACCGCTCAGTGACGATGTTCGAACTCGCAAGCTCGGAGGCGAGGACTTTCACCGCAACCCGCTTGCCGATGTGGACGTGCTCCGCCTCGTATACGGCCGCCATCCCGCCGCGCCCGAGTTCGCGCGTGACCCGGTACTTGCCGACCAGGACGGTGCCCGTTCCAATCTTGCTGTCTGGTTGTACGGCGGCCATGTGCGCGGGCGACTGTCGCGTCTAAAAGCTACGCTCTTTCGGCCGCGGGCCAAAGCCTAACCGCTCGAGCCCTCGGCACGGGCGGCTTGCAGGCGCCGGCGCCACGCTCCTACCCTCGACGCCATGGGCTCCGAGGACGAGCACGGATCGCGCGAGCGGCTCGTCATGCTCGGGGAAATCGCAATCGAGATTGCTCATGAGCTGCGGAACGGGCTGCAGATCATTTCGGCGAGCGCATACCTGGCACGGCAGGAAGAAAGCAAAGGGAATGCCGAGGCAGCCCTCCGGCACGTGAGCACAATCGAAAAGAATGCTCGGGCGGCGCACGCAATCGTGGACGATCTGATGGCGCTCGCGAGGGGGGACGCCCTTCGTTCGGAGTTGGTGCCGCTGGCCGAAACGATGGCGGCGGCGCGGGCCGAGTTTGCACCCGCCGTCGCGCAGTGGGACGACCGTCTGGATCCGCCGGGCGCGCTGGTGCGCGCGCATCCGAACCTCCTCGCAAGACTCCTGCATGCGCTCTACGAGAACGCGGTACATGCGAGCGCCCCTCGCCCTCCTCGCGTCACCACGCGAGCGTGGGAAGAGGAGGGTCTTACGGTCATCGAGGTCGCCGACGACGGGCCCGGCGTCCCGGCGGATGTCGCCGCGCGGATATTCGATGCGCTGGTCACTACCCGATCGCGAGGGACGGGCCTCGGTTTGCCGCTTGCGCGACGCATCGCAAGAGCGCACGGGGGTTCGATCGAGCTCATCGAGGGGTCGGGTAACGGCGCGACGTTCCGAATCGAGCTCCCCGCTCGCAGCCGATCCGATGGGGCGGTCGCGGAAAGTTGATGGGCTCGTTGCGTCGTCGGGCTGCCTGTGCGAGACGGTTCGTAGATTGGAAGGTCAAGTGGACCACTCCTACGGCTCAGCGCTCTTCGCGGCGCTCGTGACGTTCGCGACGGCCTGTTCGAGTCCTCCCGCCAACGAGTTCCGCGAGGATGCCGAGAGCTCGCCTGAATCGGGGTCGGGCTCGGAGTCGGGCTCGGCGTCGTCCTCGGAGTCGGGGTCGCCGTTCGATGCCGAGGCCGGTGCGGCCGGCGACGGGCCCGAACCGGACGCCCCCACGACGTGCAGGCCGAAGTTTGCGAGTGGGCTCAATGCGGCGTGGATCAACTTTGCTTCGGACGTTCCGAACCCCGACCTCGGGAAATTCGACACGCTGTTCGCCAATACGTTCGCGGCCGGCGGCCGCGTCGTCCGCTGGTGGTTTCACACGAACGGGACAGTGACCCCCCGATACGATTCGAGCGGCATCGCGCAAGCGCTGACCGCCTCGGAAATCGACGATGTCAAACACATCCTCGACCATGCAAATGCCGCGGGTGTAGGGGTCGACATCAGCCTTTGGTCGTTCGACATGCTCCAGGGCGACAACGAGCTTATCCCGGCGACGATCACCGCGAACAACAGGAACCTCCTGAGGATGGACGCAAACCGACAAGCGTACATCGACAACGTTCTGACTCCTCTCGTCACCGCGCTCCGAGGCCATCCTGGGCTGTACTCCTGGGAGATATTCAACGAGCCCGAAGGAATGACGACCCAGAACGGCTGGGTCCCCGACGCCAACAAGGTCGATGAGAACGTCGTCCAAGAAACCGTGAATTGGTTCGCTGCCGCCATCCATGCGGCCGACCCGTCGGCCCTCGTCACGAATGGGGCGTGGAGTTTCCTGGCCAACTCGACGGTCGGCGGCAACCAGAACTTGTACTCGGACCAAGCTCTTGTCGCCGTCGGGGGGAAGGGCACCGGCACACTCGATTTTTACGAGGTGCACTATTACGACAATTGGGGGCCCGAAGGCAGCGCCAACGGTGCGAGCGCCATCGCCTCGCCGTTCACCCATCCCGCCGCCTACTGGGCGCTCGGGGACAACAAGCCAATCGTCATCGGCGAGTTCTACCCGATCGACACGAACGGCGTCGCGGCCGCGGATCTGTATACGAATCTCTACGACGGGGGCTACGGGGGCGCGTGGGCGCGGCAATACGAGAATGCCGACCCCGCTCCGACGATCGACCTCGACGGACAGGTAGTCCCCATCGACGCCGCGACATCGTGGCCCGCGATGCAGGTCCCCATGCAGAACCTCTACGAGGCGCACATGGCCGAGCTCACCTGTCCGTGAGTCAATCCCGGTGAGGCGCACGAGGATCGCCGTCGGGACGGGCGCCCTTGCCATGGTCGTCGCGGGAGCCGTGTTGCTCCGCGCCACCAGCCATCCATCTTCGATCGTCTCGACCTCGCGGGGCCTCGCCGATCTCGCCCCCACGCCGGGTCGGCCGAACGACACGGGCGCGAATGGCTCGACGAAGGCCCTTTTCGTCCCGGCCGCGTCGTCGAGTCCCCTCGACGAGACCGCGTTGATGACCCGCATGCGGAGTGCGGAAACCACGGCACCGGACGTCGCGCTTCAGCTCGCCCGTGAGGGCAATCTGCGTTTCCCCGGCAGCTCAGACGCCGCCGAGCGCGCCGCGGCTGTCGTGCGGTGTCTCGCGCAGCTGGGAAGGGTGTCCGAGGCGCGTGGCGAGGCGGAAATCATGGTCAATCGGTACGCCGGCACGCCCTGGGCGCTCGAGGTCGAGCGGCATACCGGGGCCCATCCGCACCGGAACCGGTGAGTGGCCCGGGCGGAATCACGAAACAGTTGGCTCATCCGCAGCGCGCCTGCGGCGCTCGCCTCGGATCGGGTGCATATTGGCCCCCCCCGATGCTCCCGATCCGCCTTCGCGGCGCTCGCACGCACAACCTGAAAGACGTCGACCTGGAGCTCTTCCCAGGCCAGCTCGTCGCCCTGACGGGGCCCAGTGGAGCCGGAAAGTCGTCGCTCGCGCTCGACACGCTCTACGCCGAAGGGCAACGGCGCTTCGTGGAGAGCTTCAGCCCGTACGCGCGCCAGTTCCTGGAGCGCCTCGAGCGGCCCCCGATGGACGAGCTCGCCCCCGTGGCCGCCGCGGTCGCAGTCGATCGGCGCGCCCCCGTGAAATCGAGCCGCTCGACCCTCGCTACGATGGCCGATCTAGAGCCGTATCTCGCGGCTCTCTTCTCGCGCGAAGCGATCCCGACATGCCCGACTTGCGACCTCCCGGCCGTCGACACGTCGCCGCGCGATGCGGCCGCGCGGCTGGCAGAGGCGTTCGACGGGTCGAGAGCGCTCGTGACGTATCCCATTCGCGTCGACGATGCCGAGCAGTTTCTCGACGTCCGCGAAAAGCTCGCGGCCGACGGATACCGGCGCCTCGTGATCGGCGGATCCGTGCGCGACCTCGACGAGGTGCGCCCGAGCGAGGCCTCGGCGCCAGGTGTGCGGGTCGAAGTGGTGGTCGACCGCGTGGGGGTGAGTCCGCGCGAGCGACGCCGGCTCGAAGAGGCGATCGAGATCGCGTGGCTTCGCGGCGCCGGGCGGGCCGAGGTCCGGAGCGAGTTCGCGGCTTCGCACGCCAGTGTGCAGCGGGGCCTCGCATGCCCGAAGTGCGCGCGCGCATTCGAACCTCCTCGCCCTGGACTCTTCTCGTACAATTCGCCGTTCGGTGCGTGCGACGCCTGCCGCGGGTTTGGGCGGCTCATCGCCATCGACTGGGACAAGGTGATCCCCGACCCTGGCAAGTCGCTCGGAGCGGGCGCGATCAAACCGTGGAGCGGCCCGAGCACGACGTGGGAGCGTGGAATCCTCGAAAAGTTCGCCAAGGCTCGTAAGATCCCGCTCGAAGTTCCGTGGGAGAAGATGACGAGCGAGCAGCGAACGCTCGTCATCGACGGAGAGGGGAGCTGGCGCAAGGGCAAATACCCCGGCGTGCGGGCCTGGTTCGCGTGGCTCGAAACGCGAACGTACAAGATGCACGTACGCGTCCTCTTGTCGCGGTATCGCGAATACGCGCTTTGCAAAGACTGCGGGGGATCTCGTTTGAACGCGACGTCGCTCACCTACCGCGTCGCGGGGCTCAACCTCGCCCGGTGGCACGCCCAGACTGTGAGCGAGTCTCTCGGGCGCATCGCGGGCTACACGGCGCGGGATCCCCAAGGAAGGCGGGTCCAGGAGCAGCTCGCGTCGCGACTGCGCTATCTCGACACCGTGGGACTTGGATACCTCACGCTCGATCGCCAGGCGCGAACCTTGTCGGGAGGAGAAGCGCAGCGCTCGGGCCTGACGACCGCCCTCGGCGCGGCCCTCACGGGGACGCTCTTCGTTCTCGACGAGCCGACGGTCGGACTGCATCCGACCGACGTCCCCGCGCTGGCGCACGTCATGGGCGAGCTGGCACGGGCGGGCAACACCGTGATCGTGGTCGAGCACGAGCCGGGCGTCGTGCACGCGTGCGATCGCGTCATCGAAATGGGGCCGGCCGCGGGGCCCCGCGGGGGCCGAATTCTCTTCGATGGAACGCCGCGCGGCCTGGCCGAGCGACGCGACCTGCCCACCGGTCGAGCTTGGGCCGACTCTCGAAAGGCGGCGCGAACCCGAAGAAGCCCCCGAGGCTGGATCTCCGTGCGCGGTGCGCGCGCTCACAATCTGCAAGCCGTCGATGCCGATTTCCCGCTTGGAGTCGTGTGCGCGGTCACAGGTCCGAGCGGTTCGGGCAAGTCGACGCTGGTGAGCGACGTGCTCTACCGCAGCGTTGCTCGCGCGCTCGGCGACATGTCGGTCGAAAGGCCCGGGCCGCACTCCGCGCTCGACGGCGTCCGGGCGCTCGAACGAACGGTTCTGGTCGACCAGTCGCCGCTCGGACGGACCGCGCGGGGCAACCCGGCAACGTACGTGAAGGCCTGGGACCGAATCCGCGCCCGCTTCGCGGCCGAAGGCGCGGCGGAGCGCCGCCACCTGACCCCGGCGCACTTCTCCTTCAACGTCGCCGCGGGTCGGTGCGAGGAATGCTCGGGCGAGGGATACGAGACGGTCGAGATGCAGTTTCTCGCCGACGTACAGCTGCTTTGCCCGGTGTGCCATGGCAAACGGTTCAAGCCGGAAGTGCTCGCGGTCGAACATTGCGGTCGATCGATCGCGGAAACGCTCGCGATGAGTATCGACGAGGCGATCGCCGTGTTCGACCCCCCCGGCGACCGCGACTACGTCCTCCGGCGGGCACTCGACCCCGTCGTCCAAGTCGGGCTCGGGTACCTGTCGCTCGGGCAACCCCTGTCGACTCTGTCCGGCGGCGAGGCGCAGCGCCTCAAGCTCGCGCGCGCCCTGTCCGAGAGGCCTGACAAGACGCTCTTCGTCGTGGACGAGCCAAGCGCGGGACTTCATGCGCAGGACACGGCGTTCGTCATCGACGCCCTTCATGCGCTCGCCGAGCAGGGGGCGAGTGTCATCGTCGTGGAGCACGATCTCGACGTCATCCGCGCGTGCGACTGGGTCATCGACCTCGGTCCCGGCGGCGGTCCGTACGGAGGGCAAATCGTCGCGACGGGGACGCCGGAAGACGTGGCCAAGTCGGAGACGCGGACGGGCGTGGCCCTTCGCTCGCCCGCCTCGATGGCGGCTCCGGCGCGCGCGAGCGGAGCACCGATCGCGACGCCGAAGGCAATCACGGTCTCGCATGCCCGTGAGCACAACCTCAAAGAGGTGACGTGCTCGATTCCTCACGGCAAGATCTGCGTAGTCACCGGGCCGAGCGGATCGGGCAAATCGTCGCTTGCTTTCGACGTCGTCTTTGCCGAGGGCCAGCGCCGATTCATGGAAACACTCACCCCTTACGCGCGACAGTTTCTTCCGACCCTGCCGCGTCCCGACGTCGACGCCGTCAGCGGAGTGCCGCCGGCGATCGCTCTCGAGCAGCGCACCGCCCGGGGCGGCGCGAACTCCACGGTCGCGACCGTCACCGAGATCGCCCACTACTTGCGCTTGCTCTACGCAAAAGTCGGTGAGCTTCACTGCCCGGAGTGCGACTCGGTCGTGGCACCGGCGAGCCCCCAATCGCTGTTCGAACGTCTCACGGACTCCCCCGACGTCAAGAGCAGGACGGTGTACGCGCCGGCGGTGCGGGCGCGCAAAGGAACCTATCTCGATCTGTTCACCGGCGCGTCGCGGGCCGGGGTCAAAGCTGCGCGCGTCGACGGTGCAATCATCGCGATCGATCCGCCGCCGAAGTTGGCCAAGACGAAGGAGCACACGATCGACCTCATCGTCTACTACGGCAAGCTGTCCGCGCTCGACCGAGCGACGTTCGACCGCGCGCTTGCCTGGGGCGCGGGGGCCCTTCGCGTCGCCGACGGTTCGCCGAGCGCCAAGCAGGGTCCATCCGAACAAATCTTCTCGACGGCTCGCGCCTGCCCCAGTTGCGGCGCGGGCGTGCCCGAGCTCGACCCCCGATGGTTCTCGTTCAACACGAAGCAAGGGCAGTGCGACGCATGCGAGGGGACGGGCGTGGAGGGGGGCCCTGAAGCGCTGGAAAGTACATCCGCGCGGTCGCCTTGCTCGGCGTGCGGCGGATCGCGGCTGAGCGCGGTGCCCCGGCGCGTGAGACTCAACGGTGAGACGTATGCGGAGTGCACTTCACGCGCGGTCTCGAGGGCACTCGCCGCGGCGCGGTCGTGGACGTTCGAAGGGAATGCGGCGCAAATTGCCAAAGCGCCGTACGCCGAGCTGGTGCGCCGCCTCGCATTCGTCGAGGGCGTGGGCCTCGGCTACCTCGCGCTGGACCGCCCGGCGGCGACTCTGTCGGGTGGAGAAATGCAACGGCTCAGGCTGAGCGCGCAGCTCGGAAGCGGGCTAACCGGTGCGCTCTACGTTCTCGATGAACCGACGATCGGGCTGCATCCGCGGGACACGGGGCGCCTGCTCGCCAACCTGCGGCAGCTGGCCGACATGGGCTCGACGGTGCTCGTCGTGGAGCACGACGCCGAGACGATTCGCGCCGCCGATCACCTCATCGACCTCGGACCGGGGGGCGGACGGCAGGGAGGACACGTCGTCTCCGAAGGTCCGGCTGCCCGCGTACTCGCCGATCCGAGATCCCCGACAGCGCGCGCACTCGAGCAAAGCGCGCGCATCGCGCGACCGAAGCGGCCGATGGCCGACGCGTGGATCGAACTGTCGGGCGCGCGCGCCAACAACCTTCGAAACGTGAAGTTCCGCGTCCCGGTCGGGCGCATGTGCGTCGTTGCCGGCGTCAGCGGCTCCGGAAAATCGACGCTCGTGCGCCACGTGTTTTACCCCGCGCTGCGGCGCGCGCTGAAGCTCGTCGCGCCCGAGCCGGGCGAGCACGGCGGAATTTCGGGCACTCGGAGCGTAAAGCGTGCACTTGCCGTCGATCAATCGCCCATCGGGAGGACTCCGAGGAGCGTCCCGGCGACGTTTCTGGGGATCTGGGACGATTTGCGAAAGCTCTTCGCGAACCTGCCCGAGGCCAAAACTCGGGGCTACCCGGCCGCACGCTTTTCGTTCAACGGAAGCGGCGGCGGTCGGTGCACGGTATGCCAGGGACAAGGAACGATTGTCGCAGAGATGCCCTTTCTGCCGGACGTGGTGGCGCCGTGCGACGCGTGCGGCGGATCCCGCTTCGAGCCATCGACGCTCGAAGTACGCTACGCGGGGCTTTCGATCGGCGACGTTCTCCACTTGACAGCGCAAGACGCGGCGGAGGTCTTCGCCAATCACCGAAGAATCGCCCGCCCCTTGGCCACCCTCTCGGATCTCGGCGTCGGGTACATCCAGATCGGTCAGGGCTCGAACACGCTTTCCGGGGGAGAGGCGCAGCGGCTCAAACTCGCCGCGGAGCTGACCGCGGGCTCCGCCCACGAACCGACCGTCTACGTCCTCGACGAGCCGACGACCGGATTGCACCTCACCGATGTGCGGCGCTTGCTCGGCGTGCTCGAGCAACTGGTCGCGCGGGGCGATACGCTGGTGGTCATCGAACACCATCCTGACGTCATCGCGTGCGCGGATTGGGTGGTGGAGCTGGGCCCGGAGGCGGGCGAAGAGGGCGGACGGGTCGTTTTCGAAGGCGAGCCGCGCAAGCTGGCGCGGGCCAAGACGGCGACCGGGCGGTACATGGCTGGGGAGACCACCCCGCTCGCACGGCCGGCGCAGTAGCCATCGCTCCTGCCTCCCGGCTTGCCTGGAAGGTAGGCGACACCGTCACAGCGGCTATGCTGACCCGCGATGACAAGCGCCCCCCGCACCCTCGTGGTCGACGACCCCTTCACCGGCGAGCCGGCGTGCACCGTCGCACTCGCGGACGACGCCCTCGTCAATGCGACGCTCGACCGGGCGCAAGACGCGGCGCGTGCCTGGAAGGAGACGCCGATCTCCGAGCGGGTGAGGCTTTGCGAGCGCGCGACCGCTGCACTCGAGGCGCAGGCGCAGGCTATCGCAGCGGACATCACTCGCATGATGGGCAAGCCGATCGCGCAAGCGCTTGGGGAAGTGAAGACCTGCGCGGCGCGCGCCCGATACATGACGGGCGCCGCAGAGAAAGCGTTGGCTGACGTCGTCCTGCCTCCGTCGACCGGCTTCGAGCGGCGCGTCGTCCGCGAACCCCTCGGCGTGGTCCTCGACCTCCCGGCCTGGAACTACCCACTGCTCACGGCCGTGAACTGCGTGGTCGCGGCCGTGCTCGCCGGGAATGCCGTTCTCCTCAAGCACAGCCCCCGCACTCCCCTATGCGGAGATCACTTTGCACGGGCGTTCGCGGTCTCGGGTGCGCCGCCCAACCTCGTGCAGGCGCTCTCCTGCGACCATTCGACGAGCGAGCGCATCGTCGGCGACGCGCGCATCGATCACGTCGTCTTCACGGGCTCGATCTTCGGCGGGCATCGGATCGTGCAAGCGGCCGCCGCACGTTTTCTCCACCCGTGCCTCGAACTCGGCGGCAACGACCCCGCCTACGTCGCGCCCGATTGCGACATCGTCAAGACCGTCGAGAACGTCGTCGACGGCGCGATCTACAACGCAGGCCAGAGCTGCTGCGCCGTGGAGAGAATCTACGTCCACAAGAGCGTCTACGGGCGCTTTCTCGAAATGGCCGAGCCCCTCGTCCGCGCCTACGTCATGGGCGACCCGAGAAGCGACCAGACGACTCTCGGGCCGATCGCTCAACCGCACCATGTTCCGGAGCTCGAGGCGCTGATCGAAGACGCGCGCAGCGGCGGCGCGCGGATCATCGCGGGCGGCAAGCGGACGAGCGTCGACGGCCGCGGGCGATTCTTCGAGGCCACGCTCCTCGGTGACTGTCGCCAGTCGATGAAGATCTTTCGCCAGGAGTCGTTCGGCCCCATCGTGCCCGTGATGGTCGTCGACTCGGACGAAGAGGCGATCGCGCGGATGAACGACTCGCGCCTCGGCCTCACCGCCAGCGTTTGGACCTCCGATCGCGAGCGGGCGGCGCGGTTCGCGCGCTCACTCGAATGCGGCACGGTCTTCATGAATCGCTGCGATTACCTCGACCCGGCGCTGCCGTGGAGCGGCTGGAAGGATTCCGGTCGAGGAGTGAGTCTGGGAACGCTCGGCTTCGAAGCGCTCACCCGCCCCAAGGCCGTGCACTTCCGCCTCGGCTGGTAGACCGAAACGGCGGGGGGCCTCAGCGCTGCCAGCCGTCCACACCTCGCTGAACATCTTTGCAGCGCGAGACGCACTCCGGATCGTCCACACACTGGCTCGTGCAGTCGACGTACCGCCCCCGGCCCTTGGCACACTCCGGATTGCGTTCGCACTTCATCGGGTCTTTCGCGGCCGCGTTTTCCACCGTGGCGCCGCAGCTCAACGCGGACCAGGCAAGGACGAGACAAACGAGCGAACGCACGGGCAGGTCCACAACAAAGAGAGTGGGTCGCAGGCCGGCCACCGTCGAGGGGTATCTACGGCTTGGCCGGCGGGGGCAAAGTGACTGACGGTCGACTCTTCAGGCACCGCTCGAGCTGCGGTTCCAGGACGGCCGCCGTCGGCGGGAGCCGCGGTCGTCCCATGACGGTCGCCCCCTCGCGCGACCAGTCCATCCCGTTGTCGCTCACGCTCAGCCAGACGAAGAGAGCGCGACCACGAATGTTCTCGAACGGAACGCCCCCTCCGCGCCCACCGAACCACATCCGAGAGTCGTGGCTATTGTTCCTATTGTCGCCCATGACCCACACCTCGCCGGGCTTGGCGAAGTAAGGGCCCTGGTACTCTGGAAACATGCCGGAGGCCCGATCGTAAAAAGTCAGATACGATTCGTCGCCAAGATACTCTACGAAGAGATCTCCTTCGTGACGCGCCGGCGAATCGTAGTCGCTGTACGTCCATGTCCCAACGCGACAGTTCGGCACCTCCCATCCGTTGATGATCGGGTGCCCGCCGCGCGCCTCGAGCTTGTCGCCCTCGACCATGATCACGCGCTTGATGAAATCCTGCTCGGGATGCTCCGGGAACGCGAAGACCATCACGTCCCCGCGCTTCGGCGGCATGCTCGTCCATATGCGCGAGTGCGTGTAGGGGATGGCCGGGCCGTAGCTGAACTTGTTGACGAAGATGTGGTCGCCAACCATGAGGGTGGGAATCATCGAGCCGCTCGGAATCTTGAACGCCTCGACGACGAAAGTCCGGAGGGCAAAGGCAACCGCCACGGCCATCAAGATCGCTTCGACGTACTCCCGCACTTCGCTCTTGCGCCAGCGTCCCAGGCCTGCGTCGATCTCGCCTTCGGCTCGGGCGACCGCGTCGATGAACTCGTCCTCGTCGAACGGAACGCTGTCCATCGCGAGGCGCAGCGATACGAGCTCCTTTCGCACCTTGTCGCGCTCCTTCGCGGTGAGCTCCCGTACGACGGCTCGCTGGTGCTTCTCGAGAATCATCTCGGCTTCGTCGATGATGGCCCTGGCGCGCTCGAACGGGCCTCGAAGATGCTGCGGCAGATCGGAGCGCACCGGAGGGTCGGCATGGTTGGAAAACGGCAGGCGGTGCCGTGCCGACCAGAGCAGGACCTCGAAAAATGTGAAGAGAACGATTCCAACCGGGACCGGCTGAGCGCGCACGAGCGACTCTGCCCAGCCCAAGATGCCTCCGGCCTCCGCGGCGCCCGCTGGGGTCAGCGCCCAGACTACGACCGAGGCGAGCACCACCGGCAACAGCACAAACCAGACCAGCCAGTAGACGAAGCGCAGCACGTACGAACGTTTCGTCGTGGGTACGTCGGCCAGGGCGGCCCGAGCGGGCGGCGCTTCTTCGCCGCCTTGCCCCGAGGCCTCCGCGCTCGGAACCCCGGCTCCGCCGTTTGCTTGCGCAGGCTCTCGAACCGACTTCTCTTCCCCAGAGAGGCCGGCGGACCGGCTCCGTTGTTCATCGATGCGACGAGGCTCGTCGGTCTTCAAGGGGCATCACCAATCTGGATCGCGTAGCTGACCACCGCTGCCGCGTCGACCCCGAAGGGTAGAATGGGGGCCGGGGCGGCCCGTGCGGCCGGGGTCGTGTTGTCGATCACCACATAGTACATACCCGCGGGCACCGGGACTGCACGCTGGTACTGCACGCCGTATTGCACGAAATCAGCAAAGCGCGGGGGAAATGCCAGCGGCCCGGAGGGTCCGTAGTTCATGTAGAGCTGGAGCGAAGCGTCGCCCTCGTTCTTCGGAACGAGGAGCACATTCACCGACGCCTGCCCGTCGAGCTGCATCGTCAGGTAGATGGCGTGGCCGTCCCCCTGCACCGAGATAGGACCGATGAAGTCGCGCTCGTTCGCGTAGACACTGCTCCGGCCGCTCTCCCATTCCAGGCGGCTTGAGTTGTGAACGTTGAATGGGTGCAGCGGGCGCTGCCCCAGGGCGAGATGGCCGAGGTCGAAGTCCATGCTGCCGTCGTCGCCGCAGATGACGGTAAAGCCCTGCGCGAGCTTTCCGGACACGATCTGCCGTCCGAAGTTGTCCGAGTACGGAGCCACCCAGGCCTGGACGAGATTCGCCATCGGTTGCTCGATCTGGTCGACGTGAAAATCGGGGAGCGGGGAAACGCGCGCATCGAAGTACGCGTAGATCGAATTGTCGTCCGCGCAGCGGAAGTCCTGGTTGTACTGGACGGCTGCCGCAGAGTGGAAGGTCACCTTCTTCGAAACGTTGGTCCAGGCGTATCCGAAACCGTCGAAATGGACCAGGAGATCTCCGTTGTCGAGGACGTCCTGCTGGCAGTGCTGCGGGTAGAAGCGGCCGATGATCGGCGCATCGGGCGTGAGCTTGAGAGGGGCGCTTCGCGAGATCATCTGCGTGCAGAACTGGCCGAGTCCGAACGACATGAGGTTCCGGCGGAGGGTGCGGTTGGACGGATCGTTGATGGGACCGGCCAGCTTGCACACGCTGTTTGGCGAGCACGCGCCAAAACCGACGACCCCCACCAGCAGCACGACCGAGTGGGCGCGCGCGAAACGCATGGCGCCCCAGCATAGCTGGTTTGTGGGTTTCTCCAGCGCCGACTCTCGCTCGACCTCGATTGGGCCTATTAGCAGGGAGGCCCTTCGAAAGCGTCGCCGCGTCGCCTTCGCTCGACTCGACCGAGTCTGCGCGGCACGATATGGGGAATGCCTTCGCCACCATGACCATCTCCGTGCTCGGCGCCGGCGCTTGGGGAACGGCTCTTGCCAGCGTCCTCGCCGAGCGCGGCGACGTATCCGTTGCGCTTTGGGCGAAGCGGCGCGAGCTGAGCGACGCGATCAACGCCGCGCGCGAAAACACGCGTTATCTACCCGGGATCACGCTTCCGACCAACCTGAACTGTACTTACGATCTCGCAACGGCTCTCCACGGCACGTCGATGGTCGTCTTCGTCGTTCCGAGCCACTCGATGCGCGAGGTCGCCCGCGCGGCATCCCCGCACCTTCGTCAGGGGGTGCCGATCGTAAGCGCCACGAAGGGAATGGAAGCCGACTCGCTTCTTTTCATGGACGAAGTCCTCGCGCAGGAGCTGCCTGCGCATGCGCGCGACCAACGAGCGGTTCTTTCGGGACCCAGCTTCGCAAAGGAGCTCGCGATGCACTTGCCGACGGCAGTGGTCATCGCTGCGCGCGACTCTGCGGTCGTGTCGCGGGTCATGAAACGCTTCCACACGTCCTATCTGCGCACGTACGCGAGCGACGACGTCGCAGGAGTCGAATGCGGGGGGGCAATCAAGAACGTCATCGCGATCGCGGCCGGCGCGGTCGACGGCTTGGGGTTCGGGCACAACACGCGCGCGGCGCTCGTGACGCGGGGGCTCGCGGAGATCGCGAAGCTGGCGATGGCCCGGGGAGGATCGGCGCTGACTTTGGCTGGGCTCGCCGGCGTAGGCGACCTCCTTCTCACCTGCACCGGGGAGCTCTCGCGCAATAGGACCGTCGGCTACGAGATGGGCCGAGGACGCTCTCTCGAGAGCGTCCTCGCCGGGCTCGGGCACGTCGCCGAAGGGATTCGGACTGCGAAGAGCGCACACGAACTCTCGAAGAAACTCGGAGTGGAGATGCCTATCACCTCGGAGGTGTACGCGGTCCTCTACGAAGACAAGCCGGTCTCCCAGGCGTTGAGCGACTTGATGGGGCGCGAACTGGGTTACGAATTCGATCCACGCACCGTGGCTCGCACGACACGGTCCTGAGGGGTGTTAGTCTGGATGTCATGGGAACGTGGGTCGCGTCACTGGCGTCTCTCTCGGTCGTAGTGGCCTCGTCGAGCGCCTGGGCGCAGTATCCGCCTTCCCCGACGCCGTATCCGCCACCCGCGCAGCAGCAGCCCTACCCGCCGCCGCAGCAGCAGCCTTACCCGCCGCAGCAGCAGCCCTACCCGCCGCAGCAGCAGCCTTACCCGCCGGGGCAACAACCGTATCCTGTTCCCGCCCCGCAGCAACCGTACCCGGCCCAACAGCAACCGTATCCGCAGCCGTATCCACCGGCCCCTGCGCAGACGCAGCCCTACCCGCCACCCCCGCAGCAGCCCTATGCCCCGCCGACCGCCCCGGCACCGGCACCGGCGCCCTACCCCGGTCCGTTGCTTCAGCAGCCGGCGCCAGCGCAGGCGTACGGCCCCGCCTATCCGCCGCCGTATCCACCGCCGCCTCCAACGGTAGCCACGAACCGATATCGCAGCCCGGGCGAGCTCGCGTTCTTGTACGGGGTCGGAATTGCCTATGGGGTCGGCAGCGGGGTCTGGATTGACGCCATCGGCAAAATCAACGATCCGGGCATCGCTTTCATCCCCCCAGTGGCGCTCGGCGCCGCAGTTCCGATCGGCATTTACTTTTGGGATCAGAGCTCCAAGTTCGACCGCGGCGTCCCCTCCTCGATGGGGACGGGGGCGCTTCTCGGTGGCCTCGAGGGGATGGCCATCTCCGGGCTGCAATGGCAGCTAACGGGAAACGGAGGTCCGAGCTCCTGGGGCTTCCCGACCTGGTCGACGATCACGTTCCTGACGGCCACGGCGGGGGGCATCGGCGGCTACGCCTTCGGGGAGTGGTTTCAGCCCGACCCGCGCACCTTGGGTTTCATCGCGAGCGGGGCGGGTTGGGGGGCCATCACCGGCGTTCTCTTCGGAGCCGGGGTGGTCGGCGGGGATTGGAAAGACGGGGCAGCGGTGTGGGGATTCTTGGGATACAACGCGGGTATTCTGGCGACCGGGGCGCTGTCGACGGTTTACGTGCCGTCCTGGGAGACGACGAAGTACATGTGGCTCGGCGATGTCCTCGGGACGCTCGCCACAACGCCCGTCTATCTCTTTTACATCGGAAGCAGCGCGGATCCGCGTCACGGACTCATCGCGAATGCGGTCGGCGGACTCGCGGGCATTGGCCTCGCCGCTGTGCTCACGGCAAACATGACGGACGGCCCAAGCGCTGCGTCTTGGCTGCCGCCGTTTCAAGTCGCGGTAGGGCCGACGCCGTCGGGCGGCGCGCAACTCACGGCGTACGGTCAATTCTAGAGCACCGGACGGTTTGGGGCCTGTCCGAGATAGGCCCTGGACTACGCCCTGGTCATCAATCGACAAAAAACGCGGGGCCTCGACGAAGCAGGCCCCGCGACTGTTGAAGCCGAGGAGCGCCTTCCCAGAGGGAAAGACGCTCATTTCAATGGGTGTTACGTCGACCGCGACTGGTCATTTCGGGGCTGCGCTGCTGCTTCCGGCGGGCGCGGCGGCCGAGGACGAATCCGCCGGCGACGTTGCCGATGACGGCGAGGCCGCTGGCGGGGTATCTCCGCCGCCGCACGCCGCGACGATGGCCCCCACTGACGCCATGGCCGCGAGAAGCGCGACAATTGCGATGTTCTTCATGATCGTTTTTCTCCTCCGAGGGTCCCGAGCGACGTCGAGGACGCGCATCCTTATGCCTCAGCTCGACCTGAGCCGTCAATCGCGCGCCGTTTTGATGTAACGTCGATGGGCACCCTGCCCGGTCCTGCCCGATGCCCCTCCTCAAGTGGTTTCCCCGTGAAGGCCCGCCGCGCGGGTTCGTGCTCTACAAGCCGGTCACGACGGTCGGGCGCGCGCTCGGAAACGATGTCGCGATACCGGACGAACACCTGGCGGAAACGCACGTACAAGTGCTGTTCGACGGTCGCGACTTCAACCTGGAAGAGGTGGACAAGCAGGCGGACATCCTAGTCAACGGCAAGAAGAAGCGCCGCACGCGGCTGGTGCACGGAGATCGGATCACACTCTCGAACGTCGAACTCTCGTTCAGCATCTTCGACGAACCGCAGAAGATGGCTCGCTTCTCCGATGCTGCGGCTGCCGCCGGCCACGAGGCTGAACCGGGAGACGGAAGTCCCCTGCCGGCGATGAGCGACACCCAGCTTCAAGTGACGCAGCAGCAGCTCTCCGGATTGCGCAAACTCTACGAGTTCAGCGAGAAGCTGATGACGATGAAGGACATCGACAAGCTCCTCGAGGCGATGCTCGATGCCGTGATCGAAGCGACGGGCGCCGAGAAGGGGTTGATCCTCCTCAATGACGATGCTTTTTCGAAGGAACCCGCCGTCGGGCCGGCTGCCGAAAAGCGGGACGCGTCAAGCAGGGGGGGCACCATCCGCGCCGCCCGCAATGTCAGGCGCGAAGCGATTGCCGATGCCAGCGGAACGATTAGCGACAGCATCGTTCGGAAAGTGATCGAGACCGCGCGGCCCGTCATCGTCAGCGACGCGCTGACCGACTCTCAGTTCAAGACGAGCGAGAGCGTGCTCGCGCTGCGGCTCTCCAGCGTCATGTGCGCTCCGCTCGTTTCGCAAGGACACGTCCAAGGCGTCCTCTACGTGGGCAACGATCGGGTCAAGGGACTGTTCGACAAGAACCAGCTCGACGTGCTCTCCATATTCGCCTCGCAGGCGAGCCTCATTCTCGAGAACGCAATGCTCCTCCATGCCCTTCGCGCGGACCGGGAAAAACTGGTCGCCGAGCTGAAAGACAAGCGCTTCGGCGAGATCATCGGGGCCTGCCCGTCGATGATGGAAGTGTTTCGCAAGCTTCAAAAAGTGGCGACGACGGACATCTCCGTTCTCATCACGGGCGAGACCGGGACAGGCAAAGAACTCATCGCGAGAGAGATTCATCGACGAAGCAATCGGGCCAATGGCCCGTTTGTCGTCATCAACTGCGGCGCAATTCCCGAGAACTTGATCGAGAGCGAGCTCTTTGGGCACGTGAAGGGCGCCTTCACCGGAGCCGTCGCCTCGAGGGCCGGCAAGTTTCAAGCGGCCGGTGGCGGAACCCTATTTCTCGACGAGATCGGCGAACTTCCCCCGAATCTCCAGGTGAAGCTCCTTCGCGCATTGCAAGAGCGCATTGTCTTTCGCGTTGGCGACAGCAAGCCAGAGAAGGTGGACATTCGAGTCGTGGCTGCGACCAACCGCGTCCTCGAAGAGGAGATTCGCACCGGGCGTTTCCGCGAAGACCTCTACTACCGACTCAACGTCGTCAACATTTACCTTCCTCCTCTGCGCGAACGAGGCGACGACGTGATTATCCTCGCCAAGGCGCTGCTCTCCAAGCACGCCGAGGAGCTCGCCAGCCAGGTGCAGGGTTTCACGCCCCAAGCACTGGCGGCCATCAAAAGGAGCCCCTGGCCCGGGAACATTCGCCAGCTCGAGAACCGCCTCAAGAAGGCGCTGGTGCTCTGTGAGAAGTCGCTCCTGTCACCGGAAGACCTCGATCTCGGCGAGGAGGCAGAGAGCACGATCCTTCCGCTCGAGAAAGCCAAAGAGGAGTTCCAGCGCAAGTACGTGCTCGAAGTACTCGAACGCAACAACGGCAATCGAACGAAAACCGCGCGCGATCTTGGCGTCGATCCACGCACCATATTCCGGTATCTCGAGCGAGAGGCGAACCCGCCCCCGCCCGGCGGGGCAAACACGACCGAGGAATAGACGGCGGCGGGACTCGGCTATTCAGCGAACGGTGGCGAATCGTCGCCTCCGTCGAGGTCGACCGGTGGGCCGGCCGCCGAACAGGGAGCAACGATGGACCCGTCGGGCTGCGGAGCGCATAGGCAGCCGCAGGGACTGGCGCCTTCGCATCCGAAGGGGCCGGCGCACATGGCCAAGAGGAATGCCGCGCGCAAGCGCCACACGCACCAAGTGTACACGAGCGGAGGGCTGCGCGATATTTGCGCGCCGCAGGAACAACTGCGCGATGCGCAGTCGCACATGCCGACGAATCGATACGACTTCCCGCGCAAAACGACGCGTGGCCAGTTTGGATTCGAGCCGCGGCAGCTGACGGGCCTGGGCTCCATTCTTGCTTAATCGGTTGCGTCCGACACATGAAGGCGCGAATTCCGTGGTTGAGCCTCGTCGTCACGGCGGCTTGCTCCAGCCAGGGCCCCAGCGAAGCCGCAGACGCCGGCGATGCACGTGCCGGTGCCCCGCTTTCCGACGATTCCGCCGGTCCCGCGGACGCGTCCGACGCCAACATCGAGGTCCCGGTCATGGAGGACGACGGGGCGTGCGAATCGGGGGTGGCCTGCGATAGCGACAATGGGAATGAGGTTGTCGGCGCCATGCGGCTCTTCGAACTGACCGGAAACGTGGCGACGGACAGTGGGCTGTCGGCCGTTACCCAGCTCGAGGCCGCGGCGTCTTTTCACGTGGCCGTGCCCGACGATTACGACGACCGCCAGGCTGGCATAGGCTGCACGGCGGACCACTACGACGCGACGACGAAGCCAGCACCGACCGACGCCGACGCTGGTTGGCTGAGGATCAGCGGGTTTTCCGGGGGCACGCTGCGAAACGGTGCGCCGGCGGGACAGCCCATCATTTGCGCACGAAGCGGAGGATACTACCAATGCGCCTACCCCACGGAAACAGCTGTATCCGGCGCATTGTTCGCTGCCGCCGCCGAACCGCTCGGGCCTGGACCCATCACCTTCGCCTCGCCTGGGGCGGCAGATTTCGGGGCGCGCGCGGTCAGCGGCTCGCCCATCGGAACCGCGACGACCACTGAAGACCTGGACGCCATTCATTACAGTTCGAGCACGGATACGCTCCTCCACCTCGCCTGCTCCAACTCGTGCACGGCTGGTCGTATCGCGGTAAACCTCATCGCGGAACACGCGTCGCCCGCCGACGTCGGGTGGCCTTATGCGAGCGTTGGAATCGTGCGGTGCGTATTTGCAGCTGCAGCCTCGGTCGCGATACCGCACGCGGCAATTGGCGCGATGTTCGCTCAAGACCCAGCTCTCGACGTCGTCCTGACTTCAGTGGCCTTATTGCCGACAGAACCTTTGACAACGACGGACGTCATGGGCAATCGACTCGTCGCCGAGGTCGGGCGAGGAACGTTTGGGATCGCCCCACGCTAGACGCATTGGGGCGTGATTTCCGTTTCGAGAATGTGTCGACTGCAAGAACGCTGCGTATCGACGTTCAGGCGTCGTACGACGCGGAGTTGTCACGTGCGTTCCTTCCGCAGCGGAGTATTCTGCTCCCCTGGAAGTGAGGGCCGCGATGAAACGACCGTTCGTAAGCGTGGTCTTGTTCGCAAGCTTGTGCACGATGACCGAGTCTGCGCCCGCCGACAGCCTCGTTCCGCCTGGCCCCTCGGCGACGCCGCCCGACGTGCAGTGGGCGCTCCATGTCCTTTACCTCCCGGGGAGCCAGGACCTGCGCTCGACACTACCTGCGAAAGAAGGCGTCATCGCGGTACAGCCCCCGTGGGAGTGCAGCTACAAGCGAACCACGATGGATCGCCAGGACCTCGTCAAGATCAAGTGCATTCACGAGGACGGTGCTGTCGTAGGCACCGTCGCCATGTGCAGGCGGGAGTTTGGGCAATCGGACCTGGCGCAGCTATCGATTGGCGTCGATGGAGTACCTTCCTACGAGACGATCGATCTTTCGTGTTCGGTACCCCGCGATCGACCGCGCACGGATCTCTCGTACAGAGAGCGCTACTGAGCCGAGTGCGTTCGAGCTCGTGCGCGGCCGTCGAGATACTCGGGCCGCGACTCAAACTCGCTCCCACGAGTTCGCCAGTGCAGCGCCGTCCAGATGGTGGATGCCACCTCCGCGGCGCTGCCCGGAGTCATGGATTTCCCAGCTTGGCGAAGGCGGCCCGTCCTCGGTCGCCCACGCTACCGAGGATAGACTCCGCGATCGCGGTGACGGTGGCGGTGGCGTCTTTCACGAGGGCTCTGCCGCTCGGGGTGAGTACCGCGTAAGTGGCACGCGCGTCGTTGCCGTCAGCTTGACGTGCGACGATACCGCGTCGCTCGAGCGGGCCGAGCAAGCGCGTCACGCCGGACGGCGTGAGGGCGAGACGCCGCGCGAGATCGACTCGGCGGAGGCGGCCACCGGGCGCGTCAGCCAGATAGTAGAGCGCGGCGAAGTCCGACAAGCCCAACCCATGTACCCCGCCGAGCTCGGTGTCTGCGCGATTCTCCCACAACGCGACAACACGACGGATTCCCAGAAATTCCTCAAGAGCGGCCATGCAACAACATTAAGTCCAAGTAGTTGCTTAGTCAAGCACAGGTCACGCTTATGGTCCATCCTCGCGCAAGTCAGGGGGGGCCACGCCGTCGGAGCGCCCTTCCTGGGACCACCGCGCCGAAATGACCATTGACTCTCATGAATAACTCGACGACAGAGCTTCCAACATGAAAAATGCTCGATCTGCGCTCGCGATCATTGGGGCGACGTCGCTCGCGACGGCCGGAACCCTGGGCTGCTCCTCCAGCGCCAACGGACCCTCCAGCGCGGCGGTTGCGGATGGTGGAGATGCCTCTTCGATCCCTGCAGAGGCCGGCCCTGCGCCGGAGGCGGGTGCGCCAGAGAGCGGCGCGCTGGACGCGGGCGGCGACGCGACGGACAGCGGCGGCAAAGTGGTGCTCTACGCGAACTCCGGGCCTTCGCTCGGCGTCTTCGACTTGAGCCTGATCGACGGGACCCTCACACCTCGTCCGCCCATCGCGGTGCCCCAAATTCCCCAATACGGCTGGTTCGACTCCAGCTTCCAACACCTTTACATCGGAGCCACCACAGGATCCGACCACTACTATTACGCCTACACGGTCGACCAAGCCTCGGGGGCACTGGCAGCGCTCGGCAGCCCACTCCTCTCGCCCAACGGTCGGGTAATCAACCTCACCTTATCTCCCGACGACAAGTACCTGTTGTCCGTGCACAACGTGACGAAAACGTACTCCGTGTTCGGCATTGGAAGCGACAGCACCATCGGGTCTCTCGTCACGCAGGCGGACGGCGGCGATACCAACGTCGGCGCCTACCTTCACCAGGTCCGGGTAGATCCGAGCGGAAAGTTCGTCACTATTTGCGACCGAGGCAACGACCCCGCAACGGTGATGACTGACGCCGGGCCGATGACGACCGCCGAGGCGTTCGGGCACCTCCTCGTATTTTCGTTTTCGGACGGCATTCTCACGCCGACGCAAAGCATAACCTTCACCGCCGGCGTCGGTCCCCGACACCTCGATTTCCATCCGACGCAGCCGTGGGTCTACTTGTCCGCCGAGCGCGGCAATCGCCTCATCATGTACACGTTCGAGAATGGAACGCTCACCGAGAAGTACAACGTGACGAGCGTCGCCAACTCTGCGGACTCGATGGTTACGGACAACACGGAGGCCGTCAACGGGCAGCGCGCCGGCGCCATAAAGGTCGACCCATCCGGCCAGTATCTCTGGATCACCAACCGCAACAACATGACAGAGCCCGACCCAGGACCGACCCTGGAGGCCGGTGCCGCTGCCCAAGATGCCGCGAGTCCAAAGGACGCTTCCGGAGGAGACGCGACGAGCGCGTCGGACGCAACAGCTGTGCACGATGCTGCGGGCTCGCAAGACGGCGCGAGTGGGGGTCAGGACGCCGGCGTCGCGGATTCGGCAGCGCCCGTCCAGGTTTTCGCGGGCGCAGGAGAAAACAACATTGCCCTCTTCTCAATCGATCAGACAACCGGAGCGCCGACCTTCGTTGCGGCGGTGGACACACACGGTATCGAACCTCGAACGTTCACCATCGACCCGACACATCAATTTTTGATCGTCGGCAATCAGAAGCAACAGATGGTGAGGCAAGGGGCCACACTCGCTACGATTCTGCCGAACATAGCTGTCTTTCGAATCGCCGCGGATGGCCGTCTCACGTTTGTTCAATCGTACGACCAGACTTCCGGGGAGGTCGTTTGGGTGGCAAGCACGGCGCTCGGTGCGAAGTAGGGCGCGCGTTGCAGCGAACCCGCGGCGCATCCTTTCACCACGCCTCTCCGAAGGGGCGCGCTTCGACTTCGAAGGACCAAGCCGACGGTCTCTGAGCCGTGAGGCGAAAGGCAGTGTCCGCGACGTCGGTAGGGTCGATGAAAAAGGTGGCCGGCTTGTCCGCCAAGCGTTGCCTTCCTGGAATGTCGACCACGCCATCGACGATGATCACGGAAACATGGATCCCCGACGGCCAGAGATGGCGCGCCATCGATTCCGCAAGACTGCGTTGCGCGGCCTTTGCGGGCGCAAATGCGGCCGTCTTTACGTTCCCTCGGCGGGAGGCGGTCGCGCCGATGAAGACAATGCTACCGTGCTTCGCTTTCTTCATCGCGGGAATTACTTGTTTCGAGGTCAGCAGGGCACCGAGCGTGTTCGTGCGCCAGGACGCTTCGAAGTCGGCCGCGCTGATCTCTTCTACCGTTCCCCAAACGCCGGACCCGGCATTGTAGATGAGTACATCGACCTCCCCGAGATCCTCACGGATCGCCTCGAACGCGCTTTCCACCGAGGTTTCCGCCCCAGCATCGCAAGCGTACGCGCGCGCTCCCGGAAGGGCTGTAGCGAGCTCGCGGACGAACTCCATTTTTCGCGCCAACAGAGCCACCGCATATCCCTCGGCCGCGAACCGGCGACTGAGTGCAGCACCGTTGCCCGGCCCCACACCGACCACCGCGCATACCGGCTTCATCCCTTCCCGCATCGGAGCCTCCTCTTCGGCGAAACCATTGGATGCAGCCGGAGTCGAAGGCGTCGTCCCCCTGCCGGACGCTCCGCGTCGCATGCGGCTACCCAAAGCAGACGCCGGTGGGCGTTTCAGTACGAGCGCAATGGTGAAGCGGGAGAGCGCGTCTCAATCACGCTTCGCTTCGGAATGGGCGAGACGCGAGGCATGCCGGGGTCCAAGCTTGGTCACAAGATGAACTTAGCAACGCGGAGGATCCTGGTTGGGTCCGCAACGGCGTTCTGTTTGATCGTGGCGTGCGGTGGCGGTGTCGACTCTGCTTGGAAAAACGGGAGTGGAACTACTCTGAGCGCGGACGGCACTTGCGGCCCTTGCGCATGGGATAGCGATTGCCAGAACAACTGCGGGCAGCCGGCCGTCGGGTACAACACCTGGTGTTGTGCACTCAACACGAGTCCGCCGAGCTGCTACAACTGGGCGGGAATCGAGTGCCCGGCGCCGACTGGCGGCGACGACGGCGGAGCAGTCAGCACTGCGAGCAGCAGTAGTAGCGGGGGAACCGCCGTCGGCGCGTGCGTTGGAAAAGGGTGCGATGGCGGGGGCGGCGCCACGAACAAGCGGCCATGCCGCGGGCGCAAGTGCGACGCCGGCGGCGACTGAACGCAATTGAGACCGCGACTCACTTCAAACCGTCAAGGCTGATCCCGCGCGCCGATCGAGCTCGTTCGAAACGATCGCGACGACGTCGTCCGCGTGAACGCTCAACGGCCCGACGGAGATGCGTTGTGCGCCGATCGCCAGGATTTGTGCGCGGCTTGCCGAATCGAGTCCAAGGTGGTCGCCGATGAAAAACGCCGATGGAAGGGCACCGAGCTCTCGAACCTCGCGTATGTCCCGAGCCCCCTCTTCTAGCAGGTAAGAGGCCCCGTCTCCCGCGTCGGCAATCGCGTGCTCGAGACCGCCCGAGCTCACGGAGATCCCCGGTTTGACTTCGACGAATCCCGAAGCCGCCATGTCTGCGCGGCTCGCGAGCGCTTTTCGTATCAGCGTTGCGAGACTCCGCTCGTCCGGACGAAGGAATTTCGTCGCTGCCGCCTCTATTCGCAAAACACGCGGAGCTCTCGGCCCACCGAGGAGCACGAGGTAAACGATGACGTTTCGCCGCAAGCCGTTCGAGAACAGCAGCGAAGCGCGAATGCATCGCAAAAGAACGTCCAGTCGCCCGCTTGTTCCCGGAAGGTCGTCCAGGAGGAAGTCGTCCGACGCTGTCGCTTTCTGTCCGATGATGACGAAGCGCCGCATCCACTTCACCCCCGCGAACGCGCCGCTCCAGTCCTCACTTCACCAAATGCGAGAGGGCTGCGGTCTCCGTCGCGTCCCCTCGTCTGCTGTTGCTTGCCATGCGGAAATGCAGGTTGACGTCGGACAGCATACAGAGCAATCTGCCGCCCGGGGAAGACAATTCCTCACTTACCGGAGGAACTCACCGATGAATCGACGGGGCGCGTGGTTGACGTTGGCGGTCCTCACCGGATCGAGCTCAGTCCTTTTGTTCACGGGGTGCGGCGACGATACGGCAACGCCGCCTCAGCTCACGGATGGTGGTGGCCCGGACGGCACGACTCCCGACGCGACGATAGAGGCGGGGCCGGACGTGGGTGCGGACCAGACGACAACCGGAGACGCGCCCGGCGATCGAACCGTCGAAACCGGTAGCGACGCGGGAGACGCGAGCGACAGCACTACGGCGAGCGACGCCGATGCCGCCGCGGACGCGGCCGCTTGCGTCCTCTTCGACGCCTCAGGGCTCGACGAGGCATCGGTCCAAGCGGGCAAAGTGGCCTTGTGGACGGTCTACAAGTGCCAAGCGTGCCACCAGAATGCTTCCCTGATGGTCGACGACGCGGGAAACGGCCTCGTGCTCGCTGGAAATGACGCTGGCATTGGCGACTCCGGCATGGTGTTTCCGCCCAATCTCACGAGCGATCCGACGACGGGGCTCGGCTGCTGGACCGACACGCAGATCGTCAACGCGATCCTCACCGGGGTGGACAACGACGGCAAGATGCTCTGCCCCACGATGCCGAAGTGGGGCCACGCCCTTCCGACGGCGGACGGCGGCACACGTGCCGGAACGCCGATGGACGCAGGGACGGCGCAGCAGATCGTGGACTTCTTGCGTAGCCTGCCTTCGGTGACCAACAAAGTGACGCAGACAACGTGCCCGATGCCGCCCCAAGACGGCGGCGGAGACGCAGGCGACGGCGGCGATGCGTCGGACGCTGCAGCCGACGCCGGAGGCGACGGGGGAGGCGACGCGGCCACGGCAGACGCCAGCGACGCCGCGAGCGAATAGCGCATTCCGAGCGCGCCTTGCGCCGTGACACGGTGAGGTCCAGGGGGATTTTCCCCTTGCGCCTCGCACCGAAGCTGTCACCCTCCCGCCCTTCTCCGTGGTCCGCCTCGACTCCGTCTCCAAACAGCACGGCAGCCAGATCTTGTTCGTCGACGCGTCGATGGGCGTGTTTCGAGGTGAAAAAGTTGGCCTCGTTGGTCCAAACGGCTCGGGTAAGTCGACCATTTTCCGGATGATCGTCGGCGACGAGCAGCCCGACAGCGGACAGGTGACGGTCGACCGCGGCGTCACCGTCGGCCACTTCAGCCAAGACGTCGGCGAGATGAAGGGACGGACCGTTCTCGCAGAGACGATGGCCGGAGCGGGAGAAGTGTCTACCGCCGCGCAGGAGCTCCACGAGCTGGAGCACGCGATGGCGGACCCGGCGCGTCAAGAAGAGATGGAGCAGCTGCTCGACCGGTTCGGGCACGCGCAAGCGCGTTTCGACGAGCTTGGCGGTTACGCTCTTGAGTCACGTGCTCGAGAGATTTTGGCGGGGTTGGGTTTCCGGGAAGAGGTCGTTGACCAGGACGTCGGGACTCTCTCCGGCGGCTGGAAAATGCGCGTCGCCCTCGCCCGTATTCTCCTCATGCGGCCCGACGCCTTGCTGCTCGACGAGCCGACCAACCACCTCGACATCGAGTCGATCATTTGGCTTGAACGCTTCCTCCAGGACTTCGAGGGGGCTCTCGTGATGACGTCCCACGACCGAGAGCTACTGAACCGGCTGGTCACGAAGATCGTCGAGATCGACGGCGGTGACGTCAGGACGTACTCGGGAAACTACGACTTCTACGAGAGACAGCGCGAGGTCGCCGAGGCCCAGCACGAGGCACAGTACGCGCGCCAGCAGGCGATGCTCGCGAAGGAGCAGGCGTTCATCGACAAGTTCAAAGCGCGCGCGAGCCACGCGGCTCAAGTGCAATCGCGCGTGAAAAAGCTCGACAAGATCGACAAGGTCGAACCGCCGAAGCGTCGCAAGGTCGTCGAGTTTGTGTTCCGGCCGGCGCCGCGTTCGGGCGACGACGTCGCGAAGCTCGAGGGCGTCGTCAAAGGGTACGGCAGGCGCCCGATTTACGACGGCCTAGACCTGCTCGTTCGACGGCGCGAACGGTGGTGCGTCATGGGGGTCAACGGGGCGGGCAAGTCGACTCTCCTCAAGCTCGTCGCCGGCGAGACCGCACCCGACGCCGGACGCGTTACGCTCGGCGCCGCAGTCAAAGTCGGTTACTTCGCACAGCACGCGATGGATCTCCTCGACGCCGACGGAACTGTCTTGGAGACGTTGCAGGCCACATTCCCGCTCGCGACTGTCGGATCGATGCGCACGCTCGCGGGCGCCTTCGGCTTCTCGGGGGACGACAGCGACAAGGCTTGCCGCGTTCTCTCAGGCGGCGAGAAGGCGCGGCTCGTGCTCGCGACGATGCTCTACGACCCTCCGAATTTCCTCGTGCTCGACGAGCCGACGAACCATCTCGACATGGCCACCAAAGACATGCTCGTCGCGGCACTCTCCGACTTCGACGGGACGATGCTGTTCGTCTCGCACGACCGGCGCTTTCTGGCGGCGCTTTCGAACCGCGTCCTCGAGCTCACCCCGAAGGGGGTGCAAGTCTATGGCGGGGGCTACACCGAATACGTCCAGCGATCGGGGCACGAAGCGCCGGGTGTGGGTTGAGCAATCCAACGTCGCCTTGGTCGCACAGGGCTCCGCGTTGTTCTCGACCGACGTCCGCTCGCAGCTAGAGCACCGAACGGTTTGACTCCCGTCGGCTTTGCCGCGATTTTCTTCGCATCGCTTCGGTGCTCTAGGTCGCGGTGTGTCCGCGTGGAATCGGGCACGAGTGCCGGCCCGTTCGCTCGTCGAATTGCTGGTGATAGGCTTCGCCCTTCCAGAAGCGCCCCATAGGCTCGATCTCCGTCGTGATTCTTTCCTTGTAGTGGGCCTGGGCGTCTGCGAGCGACTTGCGGGCCAAAGCGGCCTGCTCGGGCGTGAACGTGAAGATCGCACTTCGGTATTGATCGCCGATGTCGGGGCCTTGCTGATTGGGGGTCGTCGGATCGTGCGAATCCCAGAACGTTTGCAAGAGCTCCTGATAACGAACCTTCTTCGGATCGAACTCGACGAGCACAGTCTCGGCGTGGCCCGTCAAGTGAGTGCACACGTCTTCGTAACTTGGGTTGGCCGTGTGGCCCCCCGTGTAACCGACCGCGGTCGCAACAACGCCCGCGACATGGCGGAACGTGTCCTCCGAGCCCCAGAAGCACCCCTCTGCGAACGCGGCGAGCTGGTGGCCATCGGCTGGGGCCAGAGGGGTTCCCGCGCCGGCGTGGCCTGGGTTGGTCCCGACGGGGATGCCAGCGGTCGAGTGACCGCCTGGTGAGGGCGGGCTCGTGTCGGCGGCGGCCGAGGACGGAGCGTGGCATGCCAGAAGAACGGCGAGCGCGGATAGCGAGAGGTTGCGGAGCATCGTCGAGAGATACGCGAGGGGACGGAAATGGTTTCGCACTTGGACAAAGGATCGATCGCCGAACTCTACGACGCTACGCTCCTGCCGTCATGGCAGAGCCCCTCGAAGTCCGGCCCGGCGTTGTCGTACCCGCTGACGCCATGGAGCTGCATGCCGTCCGCTCGGGCGGCCCGGGGGGGCAGAACGTCAACAAGGTTGCCAGCAAAGTTGAACTTCGGGTCGACGTCTCGCGCATCGCCGGGCTCGACCCAACGGGCCAAGCCCGCTTGCGCGCGATCGCGGCTCGAGCTCTCGATGCGGACGGTTGGTTGCTCGTGACGAGCCAGCGGACGCGCGACCAACGGTTGAACTTGGACGACGCACGCGGGAAGGTACGAGCACTGGTCTTGCGCGCGCTCGAGCGACCGCGACCACGACGAAGGACGAAGCCGACCCGCGGTAGCGTGGAGCGCCGAATCGACGAAAAGAAGCGGCGGGCCCGCGTAAAGGCGGGGCGGCGCGACGCCGATTCTTGAGGTGCTCGAACGGCGTCCCGGAGGCGGAGTTGAGGCCGACGCGGGCAGCCAAACGCCTTACGGTTACGGGACAACCAGAGACTTGCAGGCTTCGATGGCGTCCTTCGGCGGTGCCTTCTTCGGCTGATACGCGAACGAGCACTTCAGCGTGAGAGACCCTTGGCCCTTCACGAGCGTGACGATGCGCGCGTACTCCGCGTGTGTCCCCTGAAACCACTTGTTCCCGCCGGGAAGGTTGCCCTTCTTTTCCAACTTGTCGCCGCCGAACTTCATCTCCGACTCAACGTCCTTCGAAAGCTGGGCGACGGGGCTCTCGTCGTACGAAATCATCAGGTTGTCGGTCGTGGTGCCCGTGTCGTACTCGACCGATCCACGCTTCGGAGCAACCCTCGCTTGCTTCACAGTGTAGGCCCCCGGAAGTTTGATGCAGTACGCGGGAACTGCGTTTCCGGTGAGCCCTGCCGGGCACTTCGGCGGCGGCGGCCCATCCACCGCGACGCTCGCCATGGTGGACGGGGCCGAAGATGGGGCAGCGCTCGGCGCGGCCAGCGCACTCGGAGCCGGGAGCGTCGACGGGGCGGCCGAGGGGGCCGCCCCCCCGGCGCTCGTCTCTCCCCTGCTGCATGCGGAAGTTACCAAGAAGGCGAGGATGGCGAGCGCGCGTTGCATGAATGTCCCTCCGTCGGGTCGACGCGCGCCAGGCTACGACACGAAGGGCAGCTCGCGACCTTTTTCTCTTTCGGACGGGCTCCGTACGGGGCCGCCCTGGGAGCGCCTGGCGGGCAGATGTCACCCTCCTTCGGGCTTCTCCGTCTCGACGGAGGCCTGCGCCTTCTCGGTCAACACCTTTCGGCGATTCGCGTGCGAGGCGTGGCCCCCTTTTCGACCCGCCTCGCGGGCCTCCTCGCTCGTGAATTCATGGGCGGTTCCGGCCGAGTGAGCGGCCTTGCCCCCCTTTCGCGAAATCTCGCTCACGAGCTTGCGGTCCATCGCGGCGAATCCGCGCGGCCGACGCGTGGGCTTGGCCTCTTCACCACTCGCGAGAGCCTGCGGGGGAGGATCCGGTTGAAGATCGTTGTTCGTCCCTGTCGAATCGTGATGCTTTTCCATGATTACCGTGCCTTGCACTCAAACGTAAACACGGCCTGAGGTTGCGCAAGGTGCGCGAACCGGCAGCCAATCCTGCGCGCAATCGAGCTTTGGTGGCGCCACGGCGTCTCACCGGGGGGCGGTGGCGAGCATCGCGTTCAGAGCTAGAATAAAGCTCATACCCACTACGGAGATGATGGTCTCCATCGCAGACCAAGACTTCAACGTCTCGCCGACGGACATTCCGAAATACTCTTTGACGAGCCAGAAGCCCGCGTCGTTCACGTGGGAAAAAAATAGTGATCCCGCACCAATCGAGAGCGCCATGAGTGGCAGACTCACGCTGGGAATCGTGGGCGCGATCGAGGCCATGAGTCCCGCTGCCGTGAGGGTCGCGACCGTCGCGGAACCCGTGGCGACCCGAATTGCAGCCGCGATGAGCCACGCCAGGAGGAGCGGGGGTAGGTCGGAGTTCTGAGCGACCTTGCCGATGGTGTCTCCGATCCCCGTCGACACGAGCGTCTGTTTGAAGCCGCCGCCAGCGCCGATGATGAGGATGATGCCGGAGGCGGGCGCGAGGCTGTCGCCGAGGAGCCTGCCCACTTCGAGGAGGCTCGCGCCCCTCGCGTAGCCGAAAGGAAACGTCGCCGCGAGGACCGTGACGAGCATGGCCACCAGCGGGTCTCCCAGGAGACGGCCGATCGCCGGCAGGCGTCCGTGCAGTCCGGCGAGGTCGACGACCGCGCGGGTGAGCATAAGGGCTACGGGCAAAAGGAGCATAGCGAGTGTCACGGCAAACGACGGTGAACGCGCTTGCCGCGTCGCGCTTGCCGGCTCCGTAGGCCGTTGCGCGGGCGCGTGCAGCTCCAATCGGCGCGATATCAGGGCGCCGAAGAGGGGACCGGCGATGACGACGGTCGGGACGGCGACAAGGAGTCCATAGGCCATGGTTTCGCCGAGGTCCGCCTTCAGCATGGCCGTAGCCATGAGTGGCCCCGGATGGGGCGGAATCAGTCCATGGAGCACCGACAGCCCCGCGAGCGCCGGGATTCCGACCCGCAGGACCGAACCCCCGGTCTTTCGCGCGAGAAGGAGGACGATCGGCATTAGGAGAACGACGCCGACTTCGAAGAAGATAGGGATGCCGATGAGCATCGCAGCGACCGCGATCGCCCACGGAACCCCTCGCCGGCCCGCCCGCCCGAGGATCACCGATACGACTCGTTCGGCTCCCCCTGAGTCCGCGAGGAGTTTTCCGAACATCGCGCCGAGCGCGACGACGACCCCCACATTGGCGAGCGTATCGCCTGCCCCCTTCTCGAACGCCGAAAGCGCTTGCTGGGCGGGCAAGCCAGCCGTGAGTCCGGTCCACCCGGAGCCAAGCATCAGCGCGAGGAAGGGATGAACCTTGGCGAGCGTGATGAGGACCACGATGCCGAAGACCCCGGAGAGGGCGCAGGCGATGAGGCGCGTGTCCTGGTCGTTCCAAGTAGCGAGCGCTGGCGTCACGGGCTGAAGGTAGAGCGTTTCGAACGCCGACCTCAAACGAGGACCTGCGGCGGCCAAAAAAGCGAAGTGCCCGCGAAGAGCGGGCCACTCAGCAACCCTTGGGAGGCGCGGGCTACTGAGTGGCCCGCCATCGCGGGCCTTGCTTTCGATCGCCGCGTCCGCGCCCCGGGCACCTCAACCCGGGGGGGACCGCCGATCACCGGGGCTTACTGGAGCTGCACGGTCTGAACGCCCCAGTCTCCGCTGGACAGAAAGAGCTGGTTATCCTGTCGCGCGATCGAGCTGAGGGACCATCCCTGCGTGCGGACGAACTGATCGTATGCCGGCGCCGCGTTCGGGGTCACGCGATAGATGTCGAGACCGGGCGGTTGGTTGAACGGTCCCCAGCCCGACGTCACGAGCATTCGATCGCCCTGGACATCCACCAGCCAGCCCCAGCCGCCCGGACCGCTGCCGACGCGGTCGACTGGATTCGCCGGATCGGTGAGGTCGATCTGGTGCAGCTCCAGCGGCGGCTGGTTGCTGTTGTACACGTACTTTTCGGTCGACGTGTAGGCGGTACTGCCGCGCACGAACACGTTGCCGACCCAGCCGTCGAGCGGCGTCGAGCTCTGAAGATACGCGACGTTGCCGACGAGCTTGATTGCGTCGAACGAGTTGACGGGGTAGCTCGTGTTCGGATCCCAGTTGTAGTCGACCGTGTAGAGGATCGTCGGATCGACCGTCGACCCGCCAACGAGGACGCCCGGGACGTTGATGCTGGCGCCGACCTTCGGGTTCTTGCGGTCGGTGAGATCGATGGCGTCGAGGAAGTACCGCACCGTCGGGTTCTGCACGTAACTCGAGGGATAGACGTAGTGAGTCGTGTAGAGGGTATTGCCGACTACCTTCATGTTGCCCCACCAGCCGTTCGGATCGTTCGTGATCACGACCGAGGCGACCGACGGTGCATCGGGATTCGACAAGTCGACGATGAAGAGGTCACTCGACGCGCCGACGTAGCCGCCGCCCGCGTTGTAGTTCGGGCTCCATCGACGGAACGCGAGGGCGTCGTTGCCCGCGAGCTGAACGATCTCCCCGCCATCGTACCAGTCGTTATCGTAGAAGCCGCCCCAGCCCCAGGACCAGTACCAACCGTTGGGGTCTACGGGCAGAGCGACCGTTCCCCGCGCCTTGGCGCCTCCGCCCGACAAGTCGACGACTGCGACCTTCTCCTGCCACCCGGTGCACTGGGCAGGGGGCCCCACGGGAGACGGCCCACCGAACTGCCCGCCGTAGTTGGGGCACGGATAGGAAACCTGGACGGCCGTCACCACATAGCTGAAGGTACCGTTCGTGAAGACGCGGGCGTCGACCCCGGGCACCGAGACGCTCGGCGCGCCCGAATGATCGGAGAGCTCGGACGCGTCGGTCGTCGGAAGCACGCGTACTTCCGATTGCGACACGTCGTTTCCCCACCAGTCGCTGGAGATCTCCGCGATGGTCGCCCCGGCGGGCTGCGCCGCGATGACGTTGCGTGCCAGGGTCAGCTCCGCGGTGACCTTGGGGGCGAGCCGGTCGGTGTAGTCGACGACCGATAGCGCGAGATCGCTCAGAGAAACGATCCGCCCGTTCGCCATGATCCCACGCTCGACCCACCCCTTGGTGAAGGCGGCCCCCTCGGCCGCGATGCTGGTCGGCGTGAAGTCGATGAGTTGAACGCCGTTGTTGTACTTTTGGGCGTTCGGGCTCCACCCGCTGAAGGGAAGAACGACCAGGCCGTCGGTTTGGTCGAGCGTGAAGGCCTTGAAGGTGTCGGTGGCGACCGTCGACGCCCACTGGCCCCCGAAGTTCGCCGTGCCGATGAGCGCGGGCGAAGCCGCGTTGGTCACGTCCAGGTATTTGAGCGAGACCTGGTTCGAGTTACCCCCGTAGTCCTGTCCGAGCGCGAAGAGCTGCGTGCCCGAAGGGATCATCAGTGACACGCTGCCGGGGATCTGGGTTTGGCCGGCGAGTTTGGGGGCCGCCGGGTTCGACAGGTCGAAGATTTGAAGCGGCGTCGTCCCGTTGTTCGACGAGTAGTAGTCGCCCGGCGACAGATACATCCGGCCGGTGTCGAAGCGAGCCGTGGCGGACCATCCGGTCGAAGAAATGGCGAGCTGCGAGTCCACCTTCGGCTGGTCCGGGCTCGAGAAATCTGCCGTGGCGAGCACGTAGCCCGCGCCGCAGCCCGACCCGGCGCAACCGAGGACGTGGGCGGTGATTCCGTCCGCAAAATCGAGGTTCCAGCGGCCGTTATCGGCGCCCCACCCTTGAATGCTGCCGTCGACGGTGAGCGACCCGCGCTCGACGATGTTCCCGGCGGGATCGGTGATGTCGAGGTATTGGAGCGTCGTTTGAGCCGGGGCAGGCAGGTTCGGGTTGGTCTGGGCCCCCGGATGCGCGAGCATGATGGCGTTCTGTGTGACGTTGAAGACGCCGCCGTAGCCGGAGTACGTCTTGGACGCGATCGGCTGGATGAGGCCTCCCGCGAAACTGACGGACGAGACGATCACGTCCGCGCTGCCCGTAGAGTTCGACACGCCAATCACGCCGCCCCCGGGCGAGACGACGACTCCCCCGCCGACGACTCCCCCTCCGCCGATCCAGCCGTACGTCCACCCGTAATCTTCGCTGACGGCGTAGAGGACGTTGCCCACGACACGCGTGTCTTGGATCCACCCACCGAGTTTGGCTTCGCCGAGGACTTTGATGTTGGTCGGGTCCGTTGCGTCGAGCCCTCGGACGATCGAACCGTGGAACGGCTGACCGTTATCGAGGACACCGTACCAATCGGCGACGACCACCACGGCGATACCGTTCGTGACGAACATCTGCACCGGCGTGCCGAAAATGGGCGATCGTCCGACCAGCTTGGGCTGATCGACGTTGGTCAAATCGAAGACCATCAACCCCCTGTACGAATTCAAGTAATAGAGGTTGTTGCCGTCGAGCCGGTAGAGGTCGGTCTCCTGCACGGCGCGGGACGTCGAGGCGCTCGGGGCATTGCCGGCGGCCGTGGGCAACGCGGCGCTAGGCGCACTACTGGCGGCACCTGCTCCCTCGGGCGCACCGGCACTAGCACCACCGCTACTACTGCCGACGCTGCCAGCGTTGGAGCTCGCAAACCCAACGCCGCCGCCGGACGCACCGTACGGAGGAGCTGACTCGAACGCGGTCTGCCCCGTCACGGGCTTGGAGGTGCCGGAAGTGGACTTACCGGGGCCTGTCGCACCCCCGCCGCACGCGGCGAGGACAACGGCGACGAGGGGAAGGGGGATGAGCGGATGGCGGAAGGATCGGGCGATGGGGTTCGGCATTGGGGTCTGGCGCTGCTGTAAAGCATGAGGAAGGCCAAGTAAGAATCGTGTGTGTTTTTGAGGCGTTGGGATGGTTCGACGTCTCCAGAACGTGTGCCAGATGGCACACAAAGACGCCGACGCTGTCATAGGCTGGTGTGGGTCGATCGCGCGAAGCGTGGACGCACTTCGCGGAAACGGGAGGGCAACCGCGGCGAAGCACGGGTGGCTTTTCGATGATGGTCTGGTGACTTCACGATATCTGCCGGCGCTCATCAGTTTCGGGGCTGGACATTCGGACGAGGCCGCCACACGATCGCGCGGATCATGCGAAGTGCAACTCGCGACCTTCGTCGTGAAGCCTGTCGCCTTGTACGACAGCGGCCGGAGGGCCGTGTGGTCACAACTCCACCTTCTTTCGGCGAGGAAAAATAATGACGGCCCATCCAAAACGGGAGTCGGACGACGAACCGGGCAGTTCGCGTAGGCTCGTGGTCGAACCAACGCGCGCCCCACAGTCTCTACCCCCAGCCCGATCTAACGTGCAGCCCTATGCGGAGTTGGAGGGCGGCCGTGGACGCGAGGTCTTCTTCCGGCCGCATCGTTATCAGCGCGACGATCTGGGCGCCATACGGCCCGTCGTACGCGTGACGTTCCCAACCCCAACACTGGAGGAGACGCCCGTTTCACGCGAGTGTGCGTTGCACGACATATCGCAGAACGGAGTCGCTCTCGAATTGCCCGCGGATGTCATGACGGAGATCGGGGCGGTGCTGCCGGAGGTTTCTCTGAGTTTTGATGGGCACGAGGTGTATCGAGGCGCGGCGCGCGTGGGCTCCGTTCGAGAACTCGCCGGCAAGACGATCGTAGGAGCATCGTTGCTCGATTCGCTCATGAACATCGACGATGTTCTGCAACTGCGCGACGTGAAGTCGTGGACGGTACACGGCTCGAAAGGGCTCGGATTAGGACTTCCAGAACAAGTTTGGCGTGTCGACGGACACGACCGATTCAAGGCGCTCGTTGCGGAACTACGCCTTTTCTTCGAGGATGCGAGCCACCGGCTCGGCGAACTCGAGTCTTCCCTTCCCTGGAGCGTAACGCACGGCTCACCGGATTCGCCGGCTCGCGAGGCCCTCATCGAGCGGCTTCGCGAAGAGTTCGTGCCCGAGGTGGTTCGCTACTCCGATGACATCGACTCCGCACTCAGAGCGGCGAACCCGGTGGAGGTTCAATCGCTCAAGGAGTATTCACTTCGACAGATTCATAGTTTCCTGATGATGTCTCCCTGGATGCACCGAGCGCTTTACAAGCCGCTGGGCTACCCGGGGGACTACGAGGTCATGAAGTACGTCTACGAGTTCAACTTCGAGGGCCCCACTCTGTTCGCAAAGTCACTGAGCATGGCCTTCCTGGAGACTGCGGCAGCACGAGCTGTTCGTTCCAGAAAGGAAACGATAAAGCGCCAGATTTCCTCACACATCGACGATCATTCGATCAGCGAACCCCTCCGAATCTTGTCCGTTGCGTCGGGCCCCGCACAAGAGATATACGAACTTTTAAGTGAGAGGACGAGTCTTCCTCGGCCGATTGAGATTGTCCTATTTGATCAAGACAAGGGCGCGCTCACGTATGCATTTTCTCGCTTGAAGCGACTCGTCGACTCGAGATGGAGCGGGGTGGTCAAGATCGTCTACCTGTACGACTCGATCAAGAGACTTCTGCGCGATCAGAACATATTTGCACATCTGGAGCGCTCCGACATAATCATCTGCTCCGGACTCTTCGACTATCTGCAAGTGCCAACGGCCGTGTCCTTGTCGCGGAAGTTCCACGACTGTCTAAGCGAGCGCGGCGTTGCCTACATCGGCAATATGGTACCGACGAATCCTGGTCGATGGTTCATGGAGATGCACTTGGATTGGTTCTTGATCTATAGAACGCAGAGCGAGATGGTGGAGTTCGCCAGCCGTGCCGCGCCAACGGCGCGAATCGGAATTCTTGAGGAGGAAACGGGGGTGAATCCGTTCGTTGTCATCACCCGGAAGTAAAAATGCGAGCTGAGCGCCCCATTTCGGACTTCGAGTCGCGGTGGCACTCTTGGCTACTGGCACGAAATCGACGTGGCACGCGGACACTGCTCCTGATCGTTCTTTTTCTATATCCGGCGTTCGGCGTGCTCGACTACGTCATCGCCCCCAAGCATTGGCTGTGGCTTCTCTACTCGACGCGAGTCGTAGTTACAGCAGCTACTCTCGCGATGTTCCGAATCATCCGGCTCCCCGCGTTCGAGCGGAATCCGAACGCAATCTCATCTGCATACATGCTGCTTTGCTCGTTCGGGATCAGCCTTATGACGGTTTTGTTGGGCGGTATGGCTTCGCCATACTATGCAGGACTCACCCTTGCCATCGTCGCGACAGGCCTGCTATTCGTTTGGCCTACCCAGGTCGTCGTCGTCACCCATTCGACGATCCTCGCCTCCTTCGTCGCTCCCAATCTGCTTCAGCCAACCAACAACGCGGTGGCTGCCATATCGAACTTATTTTTCCTGATTTCCACCGGCATTATCGCCGGCACGGGCCAGATCGTGGCTTATCGCGCGCAGCGAGAACAGGTTGTTAACCAACTCATCATCGAGCGCACGAAGACCAACCTCGAACAAGCTCACGAACAGCTCAAGCAGCTCGACCGCTTCAAATCTCAGTTCTTCGCGAACATCACGCACGAGCTCAAGACTCCGCTGGCGATGATCCTCGCTCCCCTCGAGCTCCTGCTCGATCCCGAGCACGGCAGCGCCAGCGAAGCTCAACGTCCTGCGCTTCAGGCGATGTTTCGCAGCGGAATCAAGCTTCTCAAGCTAATCGCCGACCTGCTCGACCTCTCCAAACTCGAAGAGTCGCGCCTCCGCCTTCGGGTCGAAGAGCACGATTTGGTCGTTTATCTCCGCGGCCTACTCGCACAGGTCCGTCCGCTCGCCCAGCGAAAAGCGATCGAGCTTCACTTCGATTCGAACGTGGAGACCGCAATCGCCGCCTGTGATCTCGAACGCATGGAGCGCGTCTTCATCAACCTCTTGTCGAACGCGACCAAGTTCACCCAGGTGAGCGGCAACATCTGGCTCGCCGTGAAGGACACGGGCGATCGCGTTGTCATTTCGGTGAAGGACGACGGCGTCGGGTTCCCTACGGAGATGGCTGGACGGGTCTTCGAGAGATTCTTTCAAGTCGACATGGCCGGCACCCGCAAGTACGGAGGAACGGGAATCGGCCTAGCGCTGGCCAAGGAGCTCGTGGAGCTCCACGGAGGGAAGATCTACGCTGAGAGCTCGGTCGGGCGAGGTGCCACGTTTACCGTGGAGCTCTTGAAGGACCAGGAACACTTTGCGGAGAGCGTCATCGACCGTCGCTCCCAAGCGCGAGACCTGCCCGACGGCAAGCGAGAAGCCGATCGCGGACTGAACGATTGGACCTCACAGCTCGCCCAACGCGAAGACTTCCGCCTGCTCGAGATCGACGAAGCAACCGAGCAGCGGGTAGTCGACCGCGACGTCGACGAGGACGACCGCGCGCACACGGTCTTGGTCGTGGAGGACACCCCGGAAATCATCCGGGTTATCCACCTCGCCTTGCACGACCATTTCCGCATTTTTGCCGCAGGAGACGGGAAGAAGGGGCTCGAGTTGGCGACGCGCGAGCTGCCAAACCTCATCATCAGCGATCTGATGATGCCGGAGATCGACGGGCTCGAGCTCACGCGCAGGCTTCGGGCGAACCCGAAGACGCGGCACATCCCGATCGTGATGCTCACGGCGCGATCCGATCTCGACGACCGGGTCGCCGGTCTGGATACGGGCGTCAACGCCTACCTGACGAAACCTTTTTCTCCTCGTGAGCTTCTTTCCACGGTCCGGTCGCTTCTGGGAACGCAAGACACCACGACCGATCTTCTCTTGAACCAGAAGATGGACTCGCTCGAAGTCGTCGCAGCGGCCCTCGCGCACGAGATCAACAACCCACTCAATTACGTGAAGAACGCGATGGTCGTCGTCGCCGATTACGCGCAGACGCTCACCCGCCTGGCGGAAGCTGCGGATGCGCAGAAGGCGGCCGACGTGGGGGCGCGGATGCGGAAGCTCTTCGACGTTGCCGAGTCGGGGATCAAGCGAATTGCAGCCACGGTCGAATTGATGCGCCGCTACAGCCGCGAGGGCTTCAGCCGCGAGCTCCAGCCGCACGACGTCTTTGCCGCGGCAAAGGACGTGGTCAACCTCATTCTGCCCGCGATGGCCCGCGATATCCGAGTAGAAACGGCGTTCGAAGGCGACGGGGCGGCCGAATGCGTCCCCGAAGAGCTTCATCAAGTCCTGGCCGGTCTCGTCGAGAACGCCTTGCAGGCGGTTGGCGACGGGGCGGCAGGCCTCGTGCGCGTGCGAGGCTGGTCGGAAAACGGCTTCGTGATGGTCTCGGTCCAGGACAACGGGCCGGGAATCAAACCCGAACATCGGTCGAAGGTCTTTACCCCATTCTTCACGACTAAGGGCCCCGGTGGGGGAACGGGAATGGGGCTCGCCATTGCACGCCGGGTCGTGATGGCACTTGGCGGAACGATTTCGCTCAAGAGTCAGGTCGGTCCGGGGAGCGGAACCGAGTTTACGGTGAAGCTCCCCCGTACCCAGTCGCGAGACCGCCGACGCGAGGCGAGCACGGCCGTTCGCATAGAGCACTCGGCTTAGGGGTAACCCACTCGTTTCGAAGACGTGGCTCTCGAGAAGACGGGCTGGCGCCGCGCGTATCGATCTCCAATATGGGTACGAAGAACACAAAGGCCCACGTCACTATCGCCATATCGACCTCCAGGCTCATGTGATAGGCTTTGAGCCGTCTCCAGCGCGGTAGCGTCAAAAATGAAATGTCGCGTCCTTTACGTCGACGATGATGCCCCCAACCTCGTTGTATTCGAGGCCGCTTGCGGGAACGAATTCGACGTGCTCACGGCCGAGAGCGCGGCAGCCGCCCTCGAGATCATGCGCCGACAAGAGGTAGCGATTCTGCTGACCGATCAGCGGATGCCGGGCACCTCCGGAGTCGAGCTTGCGGCGGCCGTTCGCGACGAGTTTCCCGACACGATTCGTCTTCTCATCACTGCGTATGCGGATCTCGACAGCGCGATCGACGCGATCAATTGGGGACAGGTTCACAAGTATCTACGCAAGCCGTGGGACATTCGCGAGCTCAAGCAATCGCTCTACGAGTCGTGCGAGCTTTATCGAATGAACCGTGAGATCAGCGACCTTCGGCGCCGGCTGCTCGAAACGGAACGCGTATATGCCATCGGCGTCGTCGCGGCGAGCATCAGCCGCGAGCTCGCCAGACCCGTCGGCCACCTCACGGAGGCGCTCGCCGCGGCACGGCAATCGGTCGCGAGTGCGGCAGTTGTCCTCTCGGGAAAAGTTCTCGATCCACGGCAGGCGCGGGCGCGAATCGACGCCGCCGACGGCGACCTTGCCAATACGCAACTGTTCGCGGGTCGGATTCTGGAGCTGCTGCGGGGCATTGATCTCCCCTTGAGGAAGCCGAGCGACACGATAGAGAAAGTCGCACTTGGCGAGGTCACGCGGCTGACCCTACAGGTGCTTCGGGGCGAGTTCCGGACGCGCGCGCAGATCAAGTTGGACGTGAAGCCAGTCCCGTTCGTCGATGGTTCGAGCGCGAGTCTGGGGCAAGTGATCTTGAATCTTCTCGTCAACGCGCTCCAATCGTTTCCGCCTGGTTCGCGCCCGGAGAACCTGGTCACACTGCGAATGTTCCCGAAGGACAAACAGGTGTGCGTCGAGGTAGAAGACAACGGGGTCCCGATCCCCGCCGAGAGCCTCCATCGTCTCTTCGAGCCGCTGACCGATCGCGACCCTTCGAGCGGCAATCGGCTCGGATTGGCGATTTCAAAGCGAATCGTCGAGGAGCTCGGCGGACGGCTCGAGGCCGAGCGAACGGCCGAGGGTGGTACGCGGCTACGCTTACTATTGCCCGCCGCGGCGTAACCCCAACCCGTAACGGATGCACGACTAGGCGCAGCGGTTACCGTAACCCGGCCAGAAGTTCCCCGCCGACCTGATTTCTCGCAACGAAGCGCGGCGGGGACGCGGTCACTCGACCTTCAGCCGATAACCGACGCCCGGCTCGGTCACGAGGAAACGAGGTCGCGTGGGGTCGTTTTCGAGCTTGCTCCGGAGATGTCCCATGTAGACATGCAAGTACTGCTTCTGCGTCGCGTACCGCGGTCCCCACACTTCTTTCAGCAACTGCTGGTAGGTGAGCACGCGTCCCGCTTTGCGCGCGAGCGTGGTCAGCAGCTTGTATTCAATCGGCGTGAGACGGACTTCGGCCCCCGCCAGCGTGACGACACGACTGGCGAGATCGATCCGCAAGTCACCGAGCGTGAAGGTCGCTTCTTTCTTGTCTCCGCGTTGCTCGGCGTGTCGACCGGCGACCCGAATGCGCGCCAGGAGCTCGGACAAGCCGAACGGCTTGGTCAAGTAATCGTCGGCGCCCGCGTCGAGGGCAGCGACCTTGTCCGGCTCGAGACCGCGCGCCGAAAGAACGATGATTGGCGTCGTGGTCCATTCGCGAAGCCGGCGCGTCACTTCGATGCCGTCCATGTCTGGGAGGCCGAGATCGAGCAGGATGACGTCCGGATTGTGCGCTGCAGCAGCGGAAAGGCCCTCGGCACCCGTCGCCGCCTCGAACAGGGTGTAGTCGGCTGAAGCGAGCGAAGTTCGCAGGAAGCGGCGAACCTGCGGTTCGTCGTCGATCACCAGGAGAGCGATGCCCGTCATCGGCCTTCCTCGGACGCCGGCACGGGTGGCGACCCCTCGATCGGTAATGTAAACCGAAATAACGCGCCGCCGCCCTCGCGATTGTCCGCCCAAATTCGCCCGCCGTGCGCTTCGACGATGCCCCTACATATCGCGAGACCGAGACCGGCCCCGCCCGTGCTCTGTTCGCGCGGCAGTCGATAGAATTTCTCGAAAATCTTGTCCGCCTGCTCGGCAGGAACCCCAGGGCCTCGATCCGCGATCTCGACAACGAGGTTGTGTTCATCCGCGTGCGCCGAGATCTCGATTGGAGAGCCCTTCGGCGTGTATTTCACCGCGTTCTCGAGAAGGTTTATCAGCAACTGCTCGATGAGTACTCCATCGATCGGGACGAGCGGTAAATTCGGCGGGAGGTGGACGGTTACGGTTCGGCCACGCAGCTGGTCGTCGAGTCGACTCAGCACGGCGCCAACGACGCCTTCGATCTCTTGCCATTCCTTGGCGACATGGACAGCTCCCGATTCGAGCCGCGTCATGTCGAGCAAATTGCGGACGAGACGATTGAGGCGCTGAGCCTCCTCGTGAACGGTCTCGATGAGATCGCGTCGCGCCACGGGCGTCAGCGTCGACTCCGACTCCAGAAGAGCGCTGGCCGATCCGGTGATGACCGAGAGAGGCGTCCGCAGGTCGTGCGAAACGGAGCTCAAGAGAGAGTTGCGAAGCCGTTCGGCCTCGACTTGAAGGTGCGCGCGCTGCGCCTGCTCGGCCAGGTGGGCGCGCTCGAGGGACGAGCCGATCTGGTTGGCGAAGACGTCGATCAGAGCCCGCTTCTCCACGTCGTTGAAGCGGCTTGGATCGTGGGGCAGGACGCCGAGCACGCCGACCACCCCCTGCGCGCCGCGCAAAGGTATGTAGAGAGCACGAGCGGAGGGAAGGGTGTCGGTTCCGAGGCCCGCGACCTTGTCGTGCGACCAGACCCACTCGACGACCCCCCGTTCTTTCTGGTCAGGCGTGAAGCTCTTCTCGCCGACGGCCACGTTTTCGAGGGGCCCCTCCGCGTTCGGCAGCAAGATCGCGACTTTTGCCTCGAACACGTCGTGGACGTGCTGGGCGGCCACGGCTGACAAGTTTCCGGTGGCGCGGGTGGCGGCGAGCTCACGGCTCATGTTGTAAAGGCTCGCGGTGCGGCGCTCGCGGTAGCGTGCAGCGTCGGCTTGCAAACGCACGCGCCGGGTCAGATTGCTGACGACCACCGCGACCACGAACATGACCAAGAACATCACGATGTGGCTCAAGTCCGATACGGCAAAGCTGAAATAAGGGGGAACGAAAAAGAAATCGAGCGAGAAAACGCTGAGGACGGTCGCGCACAGCGAAGCACCGAATCCGAAGCGCATCGAAACGACGATAATCCCGAGAAGATAAACCATGACGACGTCGGCCAACTGCCGTCTGCCGAAGAGCGCCCATGCGATACCCGTGGCGGCGACCACAGTCGCGACGCTCGCCACGTAGGCGCGCGGGTGAATCGTCGGCGGGCGCCCCTGCTCGGCACGCGGAGCGGTCGCGGCCGCCTCATCGCCAGAGATGACGTAAACATCGATGTCGCCGCTCGATCTGACGATCTCTTCGAGAAAGGAAGGGGACACGAAGTCGCGCCAGCGCGGGTGAGTCGGCTTGCCCAGAACGATCTTCGTCGCGTTGCGGGCGCGCGCGTAACGGATCGTCTCCTGCGCGGCGCTTTCCCCCTTCAGGGTGACCGCCTCGGCGCCGAGTTGTTCGGCGAGGCGCAGGTTCTCGGCGAGCCGTGCGCGAGCGGTATCCGACATTCGAAGCGACGCGGGCGTCTCCACGTAAGCCGCAATGCACGACGCGTGCAGGCTTGCCGCCATTCGGCGCGCCGCCCGCACGAGCCGACCCGAGGACGGGCTGGGGCTCACGCAGACCAGGATGCGCTCTGCCGTCGGCCAGACGCGCTGAATGCCGTGGGCGGTCTTGTACATGCGCATCTGCGCATCGACGCGCTCGGCGGTACTTCTGAGCGCGAGCTCGCGAAGCGCGATGAGGTTGCCCTTGCGAAAGAAGCTCTCGATCGCCCTCTGCGCTTGTTCGGGAACGTAGACCTTGCCCTCTTCGAGGCGTTCGATCAGCTGGTCCGGCGGCAAGTCGATGAGACGGACCTCGGTGGCCTCGTCGAGGACGCGATCGGGTACCGTCTCGCGCACGACCACGCCTGTCACCTGAGCGACCACGTCGTTCAAGCTCTCGATGTGCTGCACGTTCAACGTGGCGTACACGTCGATTCCCGCGTCGAGCAGCTCGTCTACGTCCTGCCACCGTTTGGCGTGGCGTGATCCTGGAGCGTTGGTGTGCGCGAGTTCGTCGATTAGAATGAGCCCGGGTTTGCGAGCGAGGGCCGCGTCGAGATCGAATTCCTCGACCGTGACACCCCGGTGCTGCACCTTGCGCCTCGGAAGCATCTCGAGCCCGATGACCAGCGCGCCGGTGTCGTAGCGCCCGTGCGTTTCGACCACGCCGATGACGATGTCGCGCTTGAGGTCACGCTCGCTGCGCGCAGCCTCGAGCATCGCGTACGTCTTGCCGACTCCAGGCGCCGATCCAAAGAAGATGACCAGCTTGCCGCGGCGCGTGCGCCGTTCCTCGGCGGCCACTTGCCGGAGAAGCTCGTCGGGATCGGCACGAGCCTCGGTCATTGTTTGGTGATATAGGTTTGCAACCGGAGATCAAGAGAAGCGCCGGCGAGACGACCGGACGAATCTCGGACATGACGCGCCCGCACAGCGCAAGTTTCACGCGCGCGAATCGCGCGCGGGACTCGCTCCATATGGTGTCAGCGTAAATAAACTATCATACCCGAGCCACCCCACGAATGGGAACTCGAAAAGGGCGAGCGCGCCGAGCTGCCAGCCTCAGCCCCCTTCCCTTTCTCGCTCCCGCGCTCGCCGAGCACAGGGCACTGTCCAGCGACCGCGCTGCCCCGCCCTTCCCCCCCCCCCCCGCGCCCGCGGCGGTTCCCTCGCAGTTTTCGTGACGTTTCTATAGATGTTTCTATTGACCGAATGACCGTAGCGGCGCTCTTCTCGTCGTCGAAGGAGATTCGAACATGGCGAAATCGAACACGGCGAAGGCGAAACCCCTCTCGAAGAGCGCGATCCTCCAGGCGGTCGCAGACGCGATCGGCGAGGAGGTCTCCCGCAAACACGTCAAGCAGGTCGTCGAAACTCTCGTCGATGTCGGGCACCGGGAGCTCAAGAAGAACGGCGTTTTCGTGCTACCCGGGTTCGCCAAGTTCGTCGTCGTCAAGAAACCAGCGCGGCCGGCGCGTGAGGGCATCAATCCTTTCACGAAAGAAAAGCAAAAATTCGCCGCCAAACCCGCAAGCAAGGGCGTGCGTGCGAGGCCCGTCAAGGCCATCAAGGATGCCGTGACCTGATTGCGCGGGCGACAACCCCGTACTTCACCAGTTCCGGCGCAGCCAAATGCAGCCGGCCGTCGAAGCCGGCCGGCGGGCTACGCCCTGGCGCACCTTCTGTGAGGAGTTGACCCGAGCGCCTGGGACGGACAGACTCCGTGCCGCATGGACCTCACAAAGGCAAAGCACGAGAGCAAGAAGTGGCTACTTCGTACCGCGGTCGCCGCGGTGCTCCTCCTGATCGTCGGGTCTACCCTCTACACGCTCTTTACGATCAATTACGCGTACTCGAAGGGGGAGCGCGTCGGCTTCGTGCAGAAGCTCTCGAAGCGGGGCTGGCTTTGCAAGACGAACGAAGGCGAGCTCGCGATGGTGAATATGGCCGGCCAGCAGGCGACCATTTTTTCCTTTTCGGTGCCGGACGACAAGGTGGCTCGAGAAATCGAATCGTACGCAGGCCACCGCGTAATGCTCGAATACGAAGAGCACCAGGGCATCCCGTCGAGCTGCTTCGGCGACACTCCCTACTTCGTGACCGGTGTGAAGAAAACGGAGTAGGTCGGGAACGGTTTCAGGGGCCCAGTCCTTGGGCGACCGCCGAGACGAGCCTGCCGGCCCACAGGTCGTTCGAGGCCGCGTCTTTGAACGCGCTCCGGCCGACGACGACGATGACGCCGTGATCGGGGTCGATCCGCCATATGGCCCCGGACGAAGCGCCATGACCGATGACGTTTGGTCCGAGGACGCCCCGCTCGCGCGGACCGGGTGGATCGGTCATGAAAGCCAGGCCGATACCGGCCTCAATCGTCCGATCGTCCAACCCGGGGGCAAAGTCGGCGACGCGCCGCGGGCGCAAGGTTTCGAGAAAGCCTGGATTGAAGAAGCGATAGGGGCCATATCGACCGTCCTGAAGAATCATCTGCCCGAGCTTTGCGAGGTACGACGCCGTGAACGCGTCACCGAATCCCAGGTCGAGCTGGCTGACGGGCTCGGCGAACGGCCGTTCCATGCTTTCGTAGAGAAGGCGCCAAATCGACTGACCCGTTACGAGCTCGAGCGCTTTTCCGACGAGGTTCATGTCGTCGCCGTTGTACCGAACGCGCGTGCCCGGGCTGGTGAACACCGCGTCCTCGACGAGCAATGCGTTGTCGAGAAACGCGTTGAACAGCCCGCCGTGGGACGCGTGCTCGCTCAAGCCGCTCACGTGGGCAAAACAATGCCTATAGGTGATCTTCGCCGTTCGCGGATCCTGCCAGTCGGGGAGAACGCTGCCCACCGGCCGATCGAAATCGAGCAGGCCCTGGTCGACTGCGCGGGCGAACGTCAGCCCCGCGACCGTCTTTCCGATGCTCGCCGGATAGAACGTCTCGTCCTTGGAGAATCCGTTGAAAGCCTCGTGCAGGAACACGACTCCGCGACGGACAATCAATACGACGAACGGATTGGGATCTTCTTTCGCCCAGTCGCGAGCTACCGCCCGGACTTTGTCGGCGGTTCCGGACCGAACTCCCGCCATCGTTTCCGTTCCGACCCGGAGCTCGGGCGCCGGAGGGGAAAGCCGCTCGACCGGCGGGAGCGGCCTCGGGATCCTGCCTTCGATCGCGATCCGCAAGCGCAGTTGCTGTTCGGCCGTTTGAATGAAGCCGCTGTGCAGCCATAGGGGCTCGTCTTTCGGCGGCGGGTGTTCGCCGAGCCGTGCGAGAGCAAGGGCGGCGATGGCGCCGTCGCGACCGCGCGCGAACGCCTCAGCGGCTCCGAGCCAAAAGTGACGCGAGAGCTCCGCCTTCTGCGGTTCATTGAAATCGAGTGGCCAGGCGCCTCGCAGCCGCGGCGGCTCTCTCGTCGGGGGCGACGGAAACGAGGGGACCGCGCCGAGGGGCAGCTTCGCAAATGGAACGAACTGGCGGTAGGCGTATCCGTCGCGCGTCGTCGTTTCGACGAGCGCCGAGTACGGTCCCTCACCCACCGGTCGCGCCGACGGGGCGAGATCCGGCCCGTACCACGCGACCCGCATTTGCTGACTTCCGAAGACTCGCTCGGCCGCGCTCGGATTGCTCCAGACGAGGTCCGGGAAGGAGTCGTCCAACAGAAAGCCGCCCAGCGCAGGGACTGGCTGAAACGATTCCAGGTGGCGCCGGAGGTCTCTGGCCAAGAAACGATTTCGCCCCTCACCGTCGAACACGCGCAGCGCGAACGCCCAGCTGCCCGTGCCGTTCTCGACTTTGACGAGCAGCCGGTTGATCCCCGCTTCGAGCGGCAGGTCGAAACGGTCGGAGTCGAGGCTGAGCGCTCGGTCTTTGGCGATGCGGTGAACTTCGTGGCCGTTGAGCCAGACGACCGCCGCATCGTCGGAGCCGAACACGGCGAGGGCCTTCTCCGGTTTGGTCACGTTCCATTGCGCGTACGCATAGGCGGTCTCCGAGTCGGTCTGCCCTCCGAACAGTTTGCCCAGATCGAGTCGGAACGAGGTGTCGAGCTCGACCTCGCGAACAGGCACGACGCGACCGGCGAACGAGAAGGTGGTGTTCGGCTCGATGCGGAAGGCAGCCTCACCACCGGACGCGGTGAGGTAGTCCATGTCGAGGCCGGGCCGCCCCGTACCCCCCGATGGGAGCCCGTTCGGAAGCGGGCCAAGCACACGAAAGGATCGTGGGCCGACGCTCG